>Ga0206838_10010_pt1 | contig 72327 bp, 77 predicted proteins | sample Alteio_BWOrgCont_26_FD_152879 | JGI IMG/M metagenome (GOLD analysis project Ga0206838, IMG submission 152879) | Enriched cells from forest soil in Barre Woods Harvard Forest LTER site, Petersham, Massachusetts, United States -... | ecosystem: Environmental > Terrestrial > Soil > Temperate forest >...
CAACTCCTACGCCTACTCCGCATCCGACACCAACTCCAACCCCGACACCAACGCCTACGCCTACTCCCACTCCTACCCCCAGCACGGGTGCGATCGGCCCTCTCAGTGCGCCGTTTGACTATCGGCTTCCACCGCCAACGCCGGCGCCCCTGCCCGCCCCGGCACCCGCAGGTGTAGCCCCCGCTTTGGCGTCCATCCTCGGCGGAGGCTCCAACTCAGTCGCACTGGTCGGTGTCGTCGGAATTGCCGCAGTCATGGGCATGGTGGCCACCGCCGGCATCGTCGCAACTGTCGCCATCGCCAAGGAGAAGGAATGAACGAGATAAAAGCGCTTGCCGCGCGCCTCCTTCAAAATCCCGACCTGGTGAAATCCATCGTCAGGAACCCGCAGGCTGTCGCCCAGCTTGCGGGTCTGGACGAGGGCAAAATCAAGGCGTTGGCCGGTCTCGGCAAAACCTTGTCCGGCCTGCTCTCCGGTTCCGGAAAACCCGCGACCACCCGTGCGTCTCCTGCGCGCGCTCCGAGATCACACTCGACCGAAGCGGGTTCAGTCGGCGTAAGAAATACCGCGATCGTCAGCGCCGTCTCGCTCACAGCCATTACCGGAGCAGTTGTGGCCGTGGGCACGGTTTCCGCGGTCGCATTAAGCAAGGGCCGCAAGGCCCGCACACCTTGATTGTTTTCCGCTGGAGTAGGTCGCGTGAACGCATCCACCAACGGTCTTCTCTCCCCCAGGCCCGTCATCAGTGTCGTTATTCCCGTTCGCAATGAAGGGCAGCGGCTCCATGCCGCTGTCTCTTCGATCGTCTCCGGACGATCGGATCGCTTCCCCCTGCAAATAGTTCTCGTCGATGATGGCTCCGCCGACGGCTGCTGCGATGGCGAAGCCTGGTCCTGGCACGACGATCTCGTCCGCGTAGACGTCGTACACCTGCCGCGCTGGTCGGGCATTCCCTTTGCCCGCAACGCCGGCGCTGCAGTCGCGCACGCCCCGATTCTTTTCATCACCGATGCCAATGTGCTCTTTCCTCAGAACTGGGATCTGTCCATTCGCGAGCGCATCACCGCCAACCGTGTCCTCTGCGCGACCATCGCCGACCTGGATTCGCCCTTCCGCGGTTACGGCTGCACACTGCTCATTCCCTCCATGGGCGTCGACTGGATCCGCGATCCTCGTCAGTACGGTGGTTATGTTCCCATCGCGCCCTGCTCCGGAACTGCAATCACCGCAGACCTCTTTCGCCGCGCCGGTGGCTACGACACCGAGATGCCCGTCTACGGAGCCGCGGAGCCTGAATTCAGCGTTCGCCTCTGGCTCTGTGGCGCGGAAATCGTCTCCATACCTGATGTCGTGCTGCACCACCACTTCCGTCCCGCGGCGGAGCGCCAGCCGTTTCTCGACGCCATTAACAAAGTCTTGCTCCGTAATTACCTCCGCTTCGGACTGCTTTATCTTGATCAGCAACGAATCGCGCAGCTGATGCACTATTACTCGGAGCAGTCGCCGTCGCACTTCGCCGAAGCACTGCGTTCGCTCTCCGCAGATGACGTGTGGCAGCGACGCCGGCTGCTCGAGGAACGTTTGCCTTCACGCTTTCCATCATTTGTTGAGCGCTTCGGGATCCGCGATGCGTTCGGCCAGTTAGCTCACAGCTAGAACCCCGCTCGTCTGGAAACATGCGGGCGGTAACCAGAACTTATCTCGACCTCGGAAGAATTGAATGCCGCGCCCCGAACCCACCGTCACCGCTTGCATTCCCTATTACGCCGGGAAACGCTATATCCGGCGGGCCGTCGAAGGCCTTCTCGGGCAGACGCATCGCGATCTGCGCATCATCGTCGTCAACGACGGCGATAAGGATCCACCCTGGGATCAACTTGCCGACATGCGCGATTCGCGCCTCATCCGCTTCAGCCTTACCCGCAATCACGGCGGCCCGTTCTTCGCCAACGCCGTCGTCATCCGCACCGTCAGCTCTCCGTGGTACCTGGTCCAGGAGCAGGACGACTGGAGTGACCCGCATCGTGTCGAGTATCTACTGCACCTGGCCACCACCTGCCACGCCGACGCCGCCGTATCGGCGCACGTCTTTCATCGCGAGAACATCGACGGAAGCTCAACCCCTGTCACCGTTAAATGGACTCACCTCGGACGCTGCACCTGCCCCATCTGCCCGACCGGTAGCCGTTGCCAGCAGTGCTTCGTCGATATCGAACTCACCCAGCAATACCGGCATCGCGCCCCGCACACCGGGTTGTTCCGCGCCGAACTCCTGCGCCGCATTGGAGGTTACTACGCCGGCCTCCATCTGCACTTCGACTCGCTGCTGATGAACCTCGTTCTGATGACCGGCAGCATCGTCCACACCACCGCGCCTCTTTATCACCGCTTGCTCCGGCCTGATTCGATTACCCACTGCCCGAGCACCGGCTTCGCCTCCCGCGCCTCTTGGGCGGAGCGCAAAATTATCGAAGGCCTTTACCAAAGCTCGTTCGCCGAATACAAGCAGTATCTGCGCGGTCAGATCAGCAGCGACAAGCTCGCCAACTCGATACGGCGCCGCTGCCAAAGCCGGCTGACCTCGCAGGACTGGCAGGAGCTCGCCTTCGAAACCGGCCGTCTCTCTGCGCACCTCAGTGCCTGCGGTTGGCGAAACTGAAAGCTGCTGGCGAAAGCGATGGCTTCACCGAATGACGTTGCCGTAACCGCATCGGTCCCGTATTTCAATGCGCGGAATTATGTCCGCCGCGCCGTCGAAAGCCTTCTCTCGCAGACTCACCGCAATCTCACTGTTGTCGTCGTGAATGACGGCGATCCGAACCCTCCCTGGGATGAACTCGCTCACATCGACGACCCGCGTCTCATCCGCTTCAGTCTCGATCTGAACTACGGGCCCTACTTTGCCCATCAGGTAGTGCTCGGTGCTTCAACTACGCCTTACTTTCTCGTGCAGGACGCCGACGACTGGAGCACGCCGGCGCGTGTGGCCTCTCTGCTGAACGCGCTCGTCAGCGAAGGTTCTGATCTCGCCTTCTCCGCATGGCAGCAATACCGCGCTGACGTTAATGGGTACCTGCAGCCCGACTCCATTCGCTGGCGTCACCGTCAGCTCGGCGATCCGCTCCTCGCCCCGCCCGGACAGCGCGAACTCTTTCTCTTCGATCCGATCCTGAACGAGCACTTCGTCAATCGCGCCGCTCATCACGGCATCTTCCGCAGGGAAGCACTGGAAAGGATCGGAGGCTACTACTCGGGCTTCAGAATGAATTACGACACGCTGCTGACCAACTTTCTGCTCATGACCGGTCGCGTTTCCTTCGTCGAGGAGCCTCACTATCAATACGTCATTCGTCCCGACTCGCTCAGTCACAGTCAGGCAACCGGAGTCCGCTCCCCGATCCGTATCGCCACCAAACAGCATCTCTCCGCCATGTATCGTGAAGCCTTCGAACAATACCGTGCATGGACGCGCCAGCAGCTGTCTAGCGCGGATTTCACCGGCCGCGTCCGCCAACTCGCAACGCGTCACGTAAGGCCCGAACTCCGCCACTCCCTCGAAGTCGAGACGTCGCGCCTCGCCGCCCTCATCCGCATTCAGCGCAGCAGATAGCGACCGTCTCGATCAGCTACACCCTTACGCCCTCTTCACATTCAGAAGCGCCGCCTCGCTGTAAGGCTCCTTGATAATCTTTGACTGAACCGCGCTGTCATTTAGAAATCCACCGAAGCTGATAATCATCCCGCAAGCGCACAGGCAGCCGACTTCTTTTACAAAAGTCTCCATCGCATACTTATCGTCGCGATGAACATAGCGGCCCGTCTCTTCCACCTGGGTAAACTCCTTCGGCAGAAATCTTGCGTCGGCAAAGTGCGCCACAAGCATTGTTTGAACATATTCCGAGTCGGTGGCAATGAATACCGGCACGTACCAGGGAATGCGGTAGAGCGAATGCAGCACTGCATCCAGCTCTGACTTCACGCGATGAATCCTGTTCTTCTGGTTCGGTAGCTCCATCGCCCGCACGCGTATGCCAAGCCGGCACTCCATGCGGTTAGCCCTGATATATCCTTCCACCTGCGTCTGAAGCGGGCTGCATGGCCTTGCTATGAGCTGCGGAAAAGGGCGCGGAACCAGATTCGCTAGCGCACCCGAGCCTGTCAGGTCCCATGAAAAAAACCGCTCGCCTGGCGTCTCGTCCGGGCGCAGCATCCGAAGCGGCTCACCCTTGTAGGTGAATTCTCCATACTTCTCGCAAAAGTACTTAATCGCCTTGAGTTCTTCCGTTGAGATGTTTCGTATCTCTACTCCGGGAATCGGGGCGAATAGATTTTCATGCCGGTAGTTGGAAACGGCTCCCGTCACCCCCCACAGCATTCGCACTGCATAGCCATGGCGATCCGCGAAGGCTTTCACCTGCCTGAGCATCAGATAACGGTGGCGTACGCCGGCGTGAGCAGTCGCCGCGCAAACGACCAGCTTTTCCATCTGGAGATACCCCCGGCGGGTGCCTCACCTTCCTTCGTTTCTTGCCGACTCCCCGCAAATGAGTGTCCGGTGGCCACTCAATCCCGATGGTGGTGGATTTGGGCAGAAAGGCTGCTGGACAGGATCCCTCAGCCCTTTGTTCCCGCTCGCATTAGAGTCGCACAGACAAATTACAGCAACTTCATCCGATCGCTTACATCCTCTTCACATGCATGAAGGCCGCTTCGGTATACGGCTCTTTGATGAGTTTCGACTGCACCAGCCCCTCATTCAAAAATCCCCCGATGTTGATGACTTTTCGGCACGCGCACAAGCAGCCCACTTCTTTGAGAAAGGTCCTCATCGCAGTTTTATCGGCGCGATGCACATAGCGCCCGGTCGCCTCAACATGATCGAAGTGCTTGGGAAGAACCTTCGCATCCGCGAAGTGAGCAAGAAGTGTTTTCTGCACATACTCCGAGTCCGTTGCGACAAACACCTTGACATACCAGGGAATCCGGTAGAGTGAATAAAGCACCTGGTCGATTTCTGGCATTGTGCGGTGCAGCTTGCCTCTTTGAGTAAAGGATTCCGTCACCCGCACGCGGATCCCGAGCCTTTCCCGGATTTCGTTTGTGCGGATATAAGCATCGATCTGCGTTTGCAGGGAATCGCAGACCTTCGCATGCAGCGCTGGATGAGGCCCGTGGACATTTCGCCCGAGAAAATCCGAACCCACGAGATCCCATGAAAAGAATCGCTCGCCCGGTATCTTGCCATCGCGCAGCATCAAGAAGGGCTCTCCGTGGTAGGTGAAGCCGCCATCTCTCTGACAGAAATAAGAGAGCGCAGCCAGTTCTGCTGCCGAAATGTTCCGTACCTCCACACCCGAAATCGGCGCAAACAGCTCCTCATGTCTGCAATCTGACACGCCACGCGTCACGCCCCACAAAAAACGCACCCCATAGCCGTAGCGCTGCGCGAACGCTTTCACTTGTCGCAACATGACATAACGGTGCTTGACCCCGGCATACGCCTTTGCCGCGCATACCACCAGCCTTGCCATCAGCAGACACCCCCGCGAGATCGTGGATTCAAGCGCCTTGGCGTTACATGAACTTCGGCCTGGCGCGGAACCGCATTAGGCCGCCGGCAGCGGAGTCGACTGCGAAGCGATCAGCATCCACTTGCCGCGGTTTTTCGAAAACACCCGCAGATAACGGAACGAATGCTTTCGCTTCGGAGAACTGAGCGTAGCCAGACCGGTCGAAATAGCCACATTACCGAACACTTCGATCGCCCGCTCGGAATGAACGTACTGGGTAAACGTACCTGCCGACGACTCCACCGCCTGCATGAACTCCTTTTTCGTCTGCGGCAGACCATGAGACGTCGCCCCACGATATCCGTCATCGACAAGCTGCTCGACAATCTTCGACTTGCCCAGAAGTCGGGCCGCCATCCAGGCATCCTCCGTTTGCGACAGCAGGGCGATCTCGCTCGTGTTGTCTTCGGGCTTGCTGGACGGTTGTTTCCAGGCGCGTTCTCTCGCCATTTTGTTCTCCTGTTGAGCCGGAAAATTCGGCTTGCGTTAGCTGGTTAACGCTGCCGGGACCGAAGGGCGCAAGTTCTTGAACGCAGTCCCGTGCTCTTGAGTCGAGGGAATTATCCAGACCCTTCGGTTAACTGTCAATAAATCTCGCAATACATCTGGTCTTATTGGCTAACCGTCATTAAAATGCCGCTCCATGGCAAGCCAGACGACAAATCTCACCCATTTTCCTCCCGCCTGGATCGGGTGGATCGAAGAGAACCGAATTCTCGGTATCGACGAACCGCAGCTGGTCGACATTCTCGTCAAGAATGGATTCGAGCGTAGCGCCGCCCGCGAACAAGTATCCCGCGCATCCCTCGAAATAAAGGGCGCGGAGAGGGTCGCCCGCAATCTCCGGAAACTCGAAGCCATCATGGCTGTTTACTCAGACCTCTGGCTGCAGAGCAAGCCCGGCAAATACGTCAAGCGTCGCACGAATCTCGGAGCCGAGGAATTCTTCCGCTCCTATTACTCCGTCAACCGCCCCGTCGTTTTTCAGGATGGCCTTAAGGGCTGTCCCGCTCTAGCCCGCTGGAATCCTGACTATCTCAAGGCACGGTGCGGAAACGAAATGGTGGAAGTAATGTCCGGCCGCAGCCGTGATCGAGACTACGAAATCAATTCGAACCAGCACAGAACCCGCACCCGACTGCACGAATTCGTTGACCGCGTGAAGCAGGCGGCCCAGACCAACGATTTCTACATGGTCGCAAACAACCGCTCGCTCGAATCGCCCAACATGCAGAGTCTGCTCAATGAGGTCCACCTCCTCGACAACATCCTCGACCCCGCCCGCGCGCCCTCTCGCATGTTTCTCTGGTTCGGTCCCGGAGGAACCGTCACTCCGCTTCACCACGACGCGATGAACATTCTGCTGGCGCAGGTCTACGGACGCAAGACCGTCACCCTCATCCCGTCGTTCCAAACCCCTTGGGTCTACAACCACATCGGTGTCTACAGCGCGGTCGACTGCGAGAAGCCCGACTACAACAAGTTTCCATTGTTTCGGAAAGCCACGCAGCTCAAGGTTCTTCTTGAACCCGGACAAGTCTTATTCATTCCGGTGGGTTGGTGGCATCACGTCCGTTCCATGGACGCCAGCATCAGCCTGTCGTTTACAAATTTTCGCAGCGCGAACGACTACGTCTGGGAGGAATGAGCGGCAAGCATCAGGGAACAATCTTCACTTCGACGCGGCTGTCCTGAATGTGCCCCATCTTCTCGCGCTTTACCTTCAGATAGCGCTCGAAAGTTTCCTGCGGCTCAACCTCGGCGGATATCCTCTCAGCCACAATAATTCCCGCAGCCTCAAGAGCCTCTACCTTCTCGGGATTGTTGGTAATCAGCCGTACTGAACCGACGCCAAGCTGCCGCAGAATCGCCGCTGGCAGCTCAAACTCCCGGCAGTCCGCCCGGTAACCCAGCTCCACATTGGCCTCGACGGTATCGAAACCCCGGTCTTGCAGCTCATAGGCTTTGAGCTTGGCCATCAGGCCAATGCCGCGCCCCTCTTGCTGCTCATATATAAGGATGCCCGCGCCTTCTTCGGTGATCCGCGCCAGCGCCAGCTCCAGCTGTTGCCGGCAGTCGCACCGCAGCGAGTGAAACACATCTCCCGTCAGGCACTGCGAGTGGATTCGTACGATCGGCGCCTCGGCGTGAATGTCCCCCATCACCAGCGCGACCGCACCTTCGACACGTACCGGAGGTGCGGTTCCGTCCGGCTTGCAAGGCTCCGGCGAAACTACTCTTCCTTCAAACCCGAGAATCCGAAAGTGTCCCCAGCGGGTAGGGAAGTCCGCATCGGCTACTTTCCGAACACTTTCTAAAGGCATAGCAACATTATAGATGCCGAAGAACGCACGTCGATTCACCCAGACATTTGAACAGCATGAGAGTTTCAGCCGATCACACCGAGCTGTTCGAGATGATGCTGCATATGGGTCAAATAATCCGTCGCCAGAAAGCGCAAAGTAACGGCCTCGCCCCCGCCAATCCGGCAAACCGTTTCCAGCTTGGAAGAGGGAATGTGCGCAATCACATGCGAGAGATAGCGGTTGTACGCCGCCCACAATGTAACCAGCAGCGGCCACTCGGCTTCCTGAACAGCCTGAACGTTCACGTTGCCTGCCTGATCATAGCCGGGAAACTCCAGTGATGGCTGAAGAGCCGCCCGGACAAACCGCTGGTGGTTGTTCGACGCCGAATCGATAAGATGCCCGATCACCTGTTTTCGAGACCATCCGCCCGCCAACAGCGCCGTCCTGCTCCGCGCTTCGGAGATCGCGCGGAGCTTCGGCTCTGCATCTTCAATCATCTGAACCAGCCTTTCACTCACCTCTTTCATTCGTCTCTCCCGCTTGCAAATTTTATCCACCTTGTACTGCCCGCCATTCCTTCAGCCCGACTTGAGGTCTCCGGCGTAAAGTAAAGATTGTGATCGAGTCACGCCTTATCCTCATCACGCTTCTCGTAAAGCTCGGTGTTGCCGCCGCAGTATCGAGCGCGCTTGCCCGCGCCCGCACCTTTCAGAACCTGCTCTTCAACCAGAGCCGTAAGCCGTCGGAAACCCTCGGCCTGCTCGCCTTCATCTGCATCCCGCTGGGACTTGGAGTCTGGGTCCGGCTCGTCGTCCCCAACTTCTTCGCCGCCGACATTTCCTTCGAAACCACCATCATCCTCGGCATCCTGCTCGGTCCCCTTTCAGCCCTCGCCGGCGCCGCAGCCCTCTCGCTGCCCGCCATGCTGCACCACGAATATCTCTCTCTGCCTTTCCTCATGGCGGTTGCGATCACCGCCGGCCTCTATGGAAAATTCGTAGAAGAAGAAGAGGTCTGGTCATTCTCGCCCTTTGTCGACCTCAGCATCTACCGCTGGATTCGCCGCAACATCCGCAAGCCGCGCATCGACCGTCAGGTCCTTTTGCTCATTCTCATTGTTGGAATGGAGGTCGTCCGCGATTGGATCCACAACCTCTATCCCAACCGTCTCTTTGCTCTCACCACGAACAGCTGGCCTGTCCGTCTCGCTACCTGGGCCTGCGCCGCAGTCGTCGTCGGCATTCCGCTCAAGATCTGGAACGCCATTCGCACAGAGCGCTTCCTCGAAGAGCAGAAGCGCCTCCTCCTCGAAGCCCGCCTCGATGCCCTGCAACGCCAGATCAACCCTCATTTCCTCTTTAACACCCTCAACTCCATCGCATCGCTCGTCCGCTTCCGCCCCGAACAGGCCCGCGATCTGATCGTCAAGTTGGCTAACATTCTGCGCGCGCTCCTCAAAGACCACGACTCCTATGTCCTGCTGCGCGACGAACTCAGCTTCACCGACGACTACCTCGGCATCGAGGTCGTCCGCTTCGGTGCCGACAAGCTGAACGTCGTCAAAGAAATCGATCCCGCCACACTCGACCTCCCCGTGCCCAGCATGTTGCTGCAGCCGCTGGTGGAAAACAGCATCAAGCATGGCCTCGAACCCCGCATCAGTGGAGGAACCATCACCCTTCGCAGCCGCATTGAAGGCGGCCGCATGATCATCGAAGTGGAAGACGATGGAGTCGGCATCGATCCCAGTCGCTCGCGCTCAAGTGGCGTCCTCCGCGGCACCGGCATCGGTATGAAGAACGTCCGCGAGCGGTTAGAAGTGCTCTTCGGAGACGGCGCTCACTTCGACGTCACAAGTCGGCCTGGCCGGGGAACAAAGGTGACTCTTGCGATCCCCGCAACGCCTGACAACGACGACGAGCCTCAGCTAACCCCAGCCCCCGCCCGCTCCAGCACCCGCTCGTAATACGCCTCATACAGCGGAATAATGCGCGTAGCGCAGAATTTCTTCTGCGCTGTCTGCCGCCCTGCCGCTGCCATCGCTTCGTGCTTCGCATCGTCGCTCAATAATTCGATTGCCGCCTGCGCCATGCCATCAACATCGCCGACAGGGAACAGCCGGCCATTCACGCCATCCTCTATCAGTTCCGGAACCCCGCCCACCGCCGTGGCAATAGTCGGCACCCGGCACGCCATGGCCTCCAGCGCCGCCAGTCCGAAAGATTCAAGCTCGCTCGGCATCAGCATCACGTCAGCCAGCGGAAGCACATCGCTCACACTAGGCAGCTTCCCCAGAAAATGAATGCGGTCCTGGATACCTTTGCGCCGCGCAATCCACTCCGCCTGCGACCGGTCAGGCCCGTCGCCGATCAGCAGCAGCCGCGACGGAATCTCGTCCGCCACGCGCGCAAAGACTTCCACCGCATCCACCGCTCGCTTCACCGGTCTGAAGTTCGACAGGTGCACCAGGATCTTCTCGCCCGCCTCGGCAAACTGCGCGCGTCCTGCCTCGCGAACCTCAGGGTTTAACGGCGTATACACATCGCAGTTCACAAAGTTCGGAACCACCTCGATCTCCCGCTTCACCCGAAATTCCTGCACCGTCTTCTCGCGCAGGTAATTCGAGATCGCCGTCACCCCATCGCTCTGGTCAATACCGAATCGTGTGATCGGGAGATACGAATGGTCCAGCCCCACCAGCGTAATGTCCGTCCCGTGCAGCGTCGTAACAAAGGGTAGCCGGTGATTCCGCTCCGCCAGCATCTGCCGCGCCAGGTATGCCGAAATCGAATGAGGAATCGCATAGTGCACATGCAGCAGGTCGAGCTGGTAATACGCCGCGACCTCTGACATCCGCGTCGCCAGCGCCAGGTCATATGGCGGATACTCAAACAGCGGATAGTTCGAGACCGGAACCTCGTGATAGAAGATTCCGTGTTCCCGCCCCGTCAGCCGGAACGGCTGCGAATACGTGATGAAATGCACTTCATGCCCGATCGCAGCCAGCTCAATTCCCAGCTCCGTGGCTACAACGCCGCTTCCGCCATACGTCGGATAGCACGTGATGCCGATCTTCATAGGTTCACCCGCATTCCTGCCCAGTCTCCCGCTCTTGCGTTCCTTTTGGACGAGCCGGGCACCTCACAGGATTCAGTCAAACGCCGGAAGCTTGCTCATTTCTCCGCGTTGAGCCGCCCGAAGTGCGTCAGCATCACTTCTGGGTGGCCGCTCACGTAGGCAGGGACCACATCCAGCAGCGCCGCATGCTCGATGACCCGCGACTCACGCAGCCGCGTTCGCACCGCATCAAGACTGGCATCGATATACCCGGGATGGCACACCAGCTCCCAGGTCCCCTCGGGCATCGAGTCCAGGAACTGCCGGAGCGCCTGCGACTCGAGCGTGCCCGTTGCCAGCACGCCGACCGCGCCATCTGTCGTGGCCAGGCCCGCTTCACGTACCAGCCGCAGAAACGTCCGAAGCCTCGACCGTAACAGCCTCACCTGCCACAAGCGCTTTGACGAGGCTCTAGGAGTTGCCGTCAGCGCCCATTCCGGCTCGAATGGGTTACGAATCGCACCTACTCCACACGCTCGCGCCCCCCGCAACAAGGGCCGCAGCACGCGCACAAACATGTGGGTGTGCTTATGCGTATCCACATGGGTTACATGAATTCCAGCGGCCTGTAGACGCCGGATCTGCGCCGTCGCTTCCGCTTCAATCTCGTCCTCGGGAATTTTTCCCCGCATCAGGTCGCGGACAAACGCTCCCAACGTCGGGCGAAACTCTCCCGAACTCGCTGCCAGCCCGCGAATCTCGCTCGGCGGCAGCACTGGTCGGCCATCCACCAGCACAACATGACACCCCACGCCGAGGCCGGGATGCGCCGCCGCTTCCTCTGCCGCCGCCTTGAATCCGTCTCCAGTTGCCATCAGCGTCGCAGACGTCAGTGCACCCGCCTCTTGCAGCTCGACAACAGACCGGCTTACGCCGGGTGTCAGCCCGAAATCGTCAGCATTGAGAATGAGGGAGGGCACGCAACTCACGATAACACCGAGGTGCTATGGCAATTTCTTGTCGTATTTTCTTACACTTCAGCTGGCCAGTTCTCGAGATGTGTCGTCAGCAACGGACACTCGGAAAGGATGGTGCCGATAGCAGGAGCCGGTTGAGGTTATGCCTCGGTGGGGTTCTGCTTGTAAGGTCCTCGCTCTCAAGCTTTATCTGATACTGAGCCCGGTGCTTTGGCATTTTCGGAAGTGTGGTAGCTGAACTGTTAACTTAAAGAACGACACAGATCTGCCGAAAATGTCGTAGAATCTGAGAAGTATGCCGCCTGTAAAGCAGATTGGGCGGTTGCAGTTCTTCCGGTTCGATCCGGGCGGTTAGCTCAGCTGGTTAGAGCGCCTGCCTTACAAGCAGGAAGTCGGGGGTTCGAGTCCCTCACTGCCCACCAAAACCCCTAAAATCCAATTTTCCATATACATTCGTCTACATCCAATTACGTCCATTCTTGATCCATAACTACAATAAAATCAATACACTTTGTCAGGTACTCCGGCACTTTCGCTGTCCAGTGCTAGGCAGCTACGTGCAGTAAAAGCCGGTTTATGGTGTGTGTATTTGTGTGTATATTTGCTCGAACAGGTGTGTGTATTTTCCCGGCGTGTATGTTTTGGCCGGGGGCACGCGCTGGAAAGAGGACCGGATGTTAAAGGATCAGCAGGTGAAGATCGCGAAGATACCAGATACCGAGCCGTACATGTTGCGCGACGAGCGCGGATTGCTTCTCTTAGTGACGCCCAGCGGGGGGAAGTTGTGGCGCTGGAGATATCGCTTTGACGGCAAACAGAAAATCATGTCCTACGGGCAGTACCCAGATATTTCACTGGTTGATGCGAGGGACGCCCACTATCAAGCCAGAACTCTGCTCGCCAAGGGGATCGATCCTATGGCGCAGAAGAAGGCCGTGAAGGAAGAGCAAAGGCAGATGGAGGCGCACTCCTTTCGGTCGGTGTCGGAAAGCTGGCTGAAACACTGGAGCGCGAACAAAAGCGCCCAGCACGTAGATGTGACCCGCCGTCGCCTGGAAAGCAACATCCTGCCTCTGCTGGGTTCCCGCCCGGTCGGGGAGATACAGCCTTCCGAGATCGTTCGTGTGGTTCGCTCTATCGAGGCACGGGGAGTGGGTGATCTGGCCAAGCGGGCATTCCAGAACTGCGGGCAGATTTTTAGGTTTGCGATAGGGGAAGGCCTCACCGAGAACAACCCTGCGGCCAAACTGCGTCCCGGCGACGTATTGAAGCCAACGGTCAAGACGAATGTGGCACGCATCGCTGAGGAAGAGCTTCCGGCTCTGCTCCGGGCTATTGAGGTGTATCGCGGCGAGGTCGTCACCCGGCTGGCGATGAAGTTAATGGCGTTGACATTTCTGCGCACCTCCGAACTGATCGAAGCGCCGTGGTCGGAGATCGATTTTGAGGCGAAGCGCTGGCTCATCCCCAAAGAGCGGATGAAGATGCCAGCGCCGCACATCATCCCTTTGAGTACGCAGACCATCGAAGTACTGGAACTGCTGCATACCGTGACCGGCAACGGTCGTCTGCTTTTTCCCGGTGAGCAAGACCCCTCAAAGCCGATGAGCAACAACACCATCCTGTTCGCGCTGTATCGGATGGGCTATCGAGGCAAGATGACGGGGCACGGCTTCAGAGGCGTGGCCTCGACTATCTTGCACGAGCAGGGCTACAACCACGATCACATCGAGATACAGTTGGCGCATATGTCACGTGATCCAGTAAGCGCAGCTTACAACTATGCGAAGTATCTGAAGCCACGAGCACGAATGATGCAGGACTGGTCAGACTTTTTGGAACGGCTACAGCGCGGCGGGAAGGTACTCTCCTTCCAGACCACTGTCGCATAGCGGTATCCGGTGAGGCAGACACAGTGCGGAGGGGCACTATTTCCCTCCGCATCGCGCACTCCCTATTCACACTCCTTTAACAAAAACGTCCTCATCATCATCGTAATAATATGTGAACTAAGTGTAAGTGATCCAGCAAGATACAGACGGACGTAATTAGCCATTGACAAGTGTATTTAGCTAGTGTTTAGGTGCTTTTGAATCGGGTCTCATTTAATTAAGGAGAACCCCGATGCCCGCCTCCTCTTACACTCTCCCGCCGCTGACGCACGCCGACCTTGACTTTTGATAAATGGACGAGCGTCCGTAACCCGTACGCCGCTGGACCTCGACGAGGCGGAGGAGGGATGAGGGAGGCTTAGATTGATTGGCGATTATGTTCCGAATTTCGCCGATAAGTTCGTCGCGGAATTTATCAGGCGCGGAAAGATTTTAAATCCACGAACCCAGATGCCACGCCTGCGCAGGAAGCGGCGTTCATGAGCGATGTCATTGCCAAGCAGTACGGCATTACGCAAAGGCCGGTGTGGAAGGAGTTTGTAGGACCGAACGGAGAAAAGAACTGGCTGGACATCACCCAGCCAATTCCTCCCGGCATGACGGCGATAGCTCCGGGTGGCGCTCGCGGCGGCGGCTCCGACTTCTGGAAGACGGTCACCGCCAAGTACGGCGCGAACTCCACGGCGGCGCAGATCGAGGCGGAGCGGCAGCACTGGATGGCGCTGGGAGCGCGTGGCAGTGAGACGACAACCGTGGTGGATGCGGCAGGCAATTCGCGCTCGGTCAGAGTTCCGACCTTCGCGCCCGGACAGTCAGTGCCTGAAGGCTTGACGCTACCAGCCGACGCAACCGTGAGCGGCTCGGCCACTCTACCTGCCGACTGGCCATCAGATATCGAAGCACCGGCTGCGCCTATACGTCCGTCGGGTACAGGCGCTGCGTCAACAGGTACACCGTCAGCAGGCGCTGCTCCGTCAGCATCTCCAGCAGGCGACGGCAGTGGAGCGGCAGCACCGGTAAGTACGTTCACCCCTGTCAGCGCCGATCAGCAGACGCGTCTGGAGTCGCTGGGGATAACTCCGCCGGATGGTTCCCTGATTGCACCACCCGCCAATACAGCGGATGCACAGGCAGCGCTGGCCGACGCCAAACGTCTGGGTATCCTCAACGACGTGCTGGGGGTGGCGAGTTACAGCATCGATCCGGATAAGGTCATCAGCACACGGGGTGGTGGTCGAACCAAGTTCATGGAGTTAGTGCAGCGCGTCAATCCGGCTTACGACGCCACCAAGTGGAATGCCGCGCAGCAGGCTCGCAAGAGCTTTACTGCTGGAGGTCTGGACGCCAAGAACATGCAGTCCCTCGGGCTGGGAGTGAACCACCTTAACAAACTGGTGAACAGTTACGCCGCGCTGGGTAATGGCAATTATCCCGACGTTAACGCGGTGCGAAACGCAGCCCGCGTGCATACCGGTTATGGCGGGGTAGCCGCCGTTGATTCTGCCGCCAATGCAGTGTCCGGTGAGATGGCGCAGGTGTTCAAGAACTCCGGAGCTACGGACACGGAAATCACGTCATGGCGAGAAGGGTTCGATCACAACATGTCACCCGATGCGTTCGAGGAAAGCGTCGGCACCATGACCGACCTGATGTCTGGGCGCATGGTGAATGAAGCCCAGAACTACGTGAACACTTTCGGCAGCCTGAAAGGCTTCCCATTGCTCGCTCCGAAGACAGCGAAAATTCTGCGCGGCTTGCCCGATAACGCCGGGGCGAAGCTGATGTTGGAAGTCAACCAGCAGGCGACGGATGCCAGCGGTATCAAACTGCCCGCAGATGACGATGACCAGCCCACCACCGCTCCGCCGCCGAGGCGGTCAGCAGGATCGTCAACAGGTGCAGGTGGAGCTACGAAGACGTACAGGCACACCGCTACCGATCCTCAGAGCCACCATCAAATTGGAACGGACGCCGACGATCCTCATTCACCCAGTGCGAAGTGGTTCGACATGACCACCGGAAAGCCGGTGCAGTGATGCCGATACCTAAGGGATACGTTCTGGACGAACCATCATCGAAGTCCGGAGGGCTGCCCAAGGGGTATGTGCTGGATGACGACGCCGCCCCCAAGGCAGCCGCCAAGGACTACACCAAGGGCGGAGGCGTAAAGATCGTGGGCAGGAATTCTGCTGGCCAGCCCATCTACGGCCCCGCCGGTACCGCGCCCGTGGGCAGCGCCGGGTGGCGCTTACTGTCGAGCGGCGCAGAACAGTTAGCCGCCCCGGTTACAGGCATGGCTCGCGCCCTCATCCAAGGTCCGCAGACCCCGGCAGAAAAGCTCATCCAGAAGTATCAGGGTCCGGTAGCTATGCGTGAATACCGCATGCTGGTGGCTCCGCAGATCGATCAGGCTAAGCAGGCGTGGCAGCAGGCTAGGCAGACGAACTGGATGTCGGTGAAACCGGAAGATGTTGGGCGGCAGGCATCAGCAATAGGCCACGGGCTGGCGGCGGTAACTCCGCTGGTTGGCCCTGCTTGGGCAACGATCAGCCAACAGGCTGGACAGCAGGCTGGGTCGGGAGATGTTGCCGGTGCTCTGGGCACCGTGGGCGGCGCTGCGGCTTTAGAGGTAGCTCCAAAAGTAGGAGCGAACGGCATCAAATATGCCACTGAAAATATGCCGCCCCACGCTATCAAACGGGTCATTCGACCCATGGCCAAAGACGTTCAGTTCGGCAAAAACCCGGCGCAGGCAATACTCGACCAAGGCATCTGGGGCACTGATCTGGATTCCATGGCCCGCAAAACAGCAGTGAAGATGAAAGCGACTGGCGAGCAGATCGAGGCGATGGCCAAAAACCCGAAGTACGCGAACACGCCAGTCGCTCTGAATCAGATATGGGGGCCGCTCAACGACGCCATAGACGACGCGGCGAAAGCGGGCGACACAGCGCTGTACGAAAGATTATGGAAGGTGAGGCATGAACTCCGTTCCGAGTGGCAAGGAGTGGTGGGTTCCAAGACGCCCAAACTGCAACGCGTAGGCCGCAGAGCCAATGTGATGACGCCCCAGCAGGCGCTGGAGTTCCGGCGCATGGTTGGCAACCGCATCCGCTGGTCGCAGGACGCGCTGGACGAGTCAGTCAACGGTCCACTGGCAGGCGTATACAGCAATGTTAAAGACAAGCTCTCCGCCGCCATCGCCGATCCGAAATGGAAGCAGTTGAACAAAGATTACGCGGACCTTGTCTCCGCCAAGTCGGCCATCGAGAGACGCGCACCAGTTGCAGAGAGACAAGCCTATGTAAACCTCTTCGATCTGGCGGCGGGAGCAGCCACTATACCTTGGCTGGGAGTAAAAGGCATACCTCTGCTGCTGGCCAGAAAAGCTGCTGAGCACCCGCTCGTCAAGACCGTCGGAGCGCAGGGCTTGTACCGGGTCGGCAAGGTTCTCCCCAAGAAAGTGCCACTGAGCGTCGCCGCGCCTGCGGTGGCCGTCGCCCAGAGCCAGCAGAACCGCTTGCGGCTGCGTGAGCTACAACGTGAAGCACGTAGACGCAGACCCGCCGGAAGTACAGCGCCCACCCAGTACGACGTGCAGACGGGAAGCATCGATGCCCCGCAATGAAGATCATCCACCTGCGTATCCCGCAAGGCCGCAGTGGTTGATAAGGCTCGCTCCACTGAACGGGGCGGGCCTTTTTAACAGGCACAGGTGACTTATGCCGCGGATAAAAGCCAAACCGTTTGCCCAAGGAGAGAATCACCGCCGGAAAAAAGACGACTTATGCCGACTCGGGCGTGCCGATGCGCTCGATAGTTGTCCTAGAGCAAATGCTTGCTTGCTCCAGAGCAACGACTGAGTGCGCAATCAATGTCAACCTAAAACAGACATTAAAACTAGCATGGAACACCTGCGTCTTTGTGGCCCTGTAGCAGGGCGGCGGAGCATGAAGATTGAAATCTTATTGACCGCTATTGAAGCGCGCCTTGCTGTGGACAAGGTGGTTGCCCGAGCGCGGTCTATTGCCGTTGCCACTGGCCTGCGGGCTTCGAACGTGCAACGCGAGATAGCACCAAAGTCGCATTAGCAAGCACTAGCCGCACGGTATAAAAGATTAGACCCCATTAAAGGCAAGTCTCGCAGTATTGGAAGTACTCGAACCGCCCCAAAAGGGGTGACATGATTGGTGCGTTTGACTAGCGCAGAATTCGAACTCATCCCCTCTTGAGATTAGTGAGGATTGAAGTTAGGCAGCACCCGGCTATGGGAGGCTGGGTAAGCTAACCGGGAGGAACATGGCAAATACCATTGGTAAGTTCCGCAAAGGAACCAAGGCGGAGATGAAAGCGTGGGAGAACGCACCCATGCTGGGAGAACCCGGCATGAAGCTCAACCTCTACCCGCTGCACGGCCTTATCGTTTACAACAACATCGAACTGGCCGTCGAGAAGACGGGCGATGGAATCTATGAGGTCCACGCGCCAGATGGACAGCACTTCACGCCTGACGTGCTGCACACGATGCTTTGCGACACCGTGAAAGACCTGCGTGACCGTCTCCGCTATAGCGATCTGGAACCATGCAACGAGGAGTGCTGAGTTGATGAGGTGGGTTCAACATGACCGGCGGACGGGCTGCTGCCGGATTCCAAGGCCAACTTGGCGACTGCGTGGCACCCTCGATTGCCATCGCCGCTGGCCTGCCCTAAGCCGAGGTCTATGCCACTCTTGCCGAAGCTCCGGGGCGCAGACGCGCACGAAGCGCACCGGGAAGCGGGTGTGTTACCGCCGACGCTGCCATCAACACCGGGCAGCTGCGGTTCAAGAACTACATGGCATCTCTGGCTTCCGCTAGACCCCGGAGTTGACCTTTAACCAACAACCATCAACCAGAAGGAACACATGAAAAACTTTGCATTTGCATTTGCACTCATTGGTTTTGCTTTCAGCCTTGGCGCTGGAGCGCAGACCCAACAGTCTGGGCAGTATCTGGGCCACTTAAGCGCGAACCACTACGATGCTGACTCTACTTCCAACCCTTACGGGGACTACGGCAGCAAGTACTCCTCCACGAGCATTAACAATCCCTACAGTGAGTACGGGAGTCCGTACAGCACGCACAGCGTGACCGACCCGTACGCGACCGACGCTCCGAAAATCTACGCTCACGACGGCACCTACTTGGGCAAGCTGAGTGCAAATAAATACGACTCCGATTCCACTTCTAACCCTTACGGGCAATACGGCAGCCCGTACTCTTCGACGAGCATTAACAATCCCTACAGTGAGTACGGGAGTGCTTATAGCTCAGAGAGCGCAACCAATCCGTATGCGACCGAGGCTCCTACCCTTGTTGGCGACGACGAGTAGCTTCCCTGTAAACCCGTTTACGTGTGAGTAATGCATCAACTGGAACAGTAGTTCATCGAATCAGCGGCTGTGACTACTTGGAACTTGTCGGAGTCGTTGGCGGCCTATTCGGCGCTGCCGACCCCGGCACCCCCGCCAACTCTTCGCACAAGTAGCCTCGCCGTGTCGCTCAGTAAGCACTATACCGCTGTGATCGACGGCACCATCTACGACACACACAAACCGCACCGCAACGGCACTCGTTGCGTCTACAGCTACTGGAGTAAATAAAAATGGCTCTGCTTCGTTTGAATGATCAAGGGCGTTTATGCCTCAAGGGAGGACAGGCGGCGGAAAGGCTGCTCATTAAAGACGTGCTGCTGCTTATTGACACGTCCGGCAGCATGACGGGAGAGAAGATTTCGCAGGCCAAAAACGGGGCCATCGACTTCTCCAGAACTGCCGCATCACGCGGGTACGCAACTGGTCTGGCCGCCTTTGCCGACCGCGCCGCCATGGTATGCGACCCGACTGTCGAAAGAGATGTATTTGAAAGGAAGGTTGCTGGTATCCGCGTAGGCATCGTTGGCGGAACTACGGATTTGGCCGCTGGTCTGGACCTTGCCGCTAAGTTCCAAACGCTCTCCGCTGTGGTCGTCGTCACCGATGGGCAGCCGAATTCAGAGGAGGCCGCGTTCGCAGCCGCAGCAGTGCTGAAGCAAAGGGGCATCGAGATTCTATGCATAGGCACCGACGACGCGGATCAGGAATTTCTCGACCAACTGGCAACCCGTAAAGACCTTGCTCTGCACGTGGCTACGAACAGCCTCGGCACTACGATGCAAAACGCCGCTCAACTTTTGTTAGGAGCCAGCCAATGAATCGCGGAGGCTTTTCAATCCGACGATTCTTGGGGATCACTGCCGCACTTTCGAGGCTCTCGCGGGCGATTGGAATACCACTTACAAAGAGCGGTAGACAGCGCAAACTGGGAGCCTTCATATACCGAATTCTAGGACTGTAGGTTGAACAACATGGCTGACGAAACTTACTATTCGCTTCTCGAAATCGCAGAGACTGCGTCAGCGGCAGAGATCAAGGCTGGGTATCTGCGCATGATTCGGGAAGTCCATCCCGACCGGCTGGCGAATGCGCCCTCCTATTGGCAACGCCAAGCTGAAGAGAAGGCCAAGGAAATTAACGAGGCGCATGCAGTTCTCCGTGATCGAGAACAGCGCCGAGTGTATGACGCCCAACTCGCCTCCTATCGTGGCTCGGGAAGGTCGGCGAATGGGAACTACAACGCGCAAGCTGCGGCTCCACCCCCCGCGCAAGCGGCCCCCCCGGCGCAATCAGTTGCGACTCCGCCCCCGACTCCGGCGAAGCCGCAGAGCGGCAGGTACGACCTTTCGATGATCACGATTATCGTCATCACCATCGCCATGTGCGCCACTTCTGTCGTTACGGAAGGGGCCTCGATCATCGCGGGCGCGGTTGCCATCTGGGCGGTTTTCAAATGGCGGCGGCCATTTACGGCTGCCGTCTGGGCATTTTTCAAATGGCTGCAATCAGTGGCGGGGCCTCGAAATCTCATCTGCCCTGCTTGCCGCGTGTCCCATGCGCCCAGCCTCAACCTCAGCTTCTGCACCACCTGCGGCACGGCGCTGCGCCCCCGCCCGACTCCGTCGGTACCGGGCTGGGGTTTAGCTGTCGGCCTGTTCCTTGTCGGCTTCCTTGTCGTAGCCCTTAGCGTCGGTACTCACGGTGACGCGGCACGCGAAGGCGCTGTGCCCCATACGGAAACGGCTTCCCATCACGTCGCAACTGGTCCGGAGGCAGCGGCAGAAACTACGTCACCCGTCAAAACTCCCGAGAACAGCGCCGTGCCGACAGCCACGGCAAATGGAAACTGGCTTGAACAACAACACGCGCCCACGAAAAAGGCCAAGGCTGATGAGGAAGCTGAAGCAGTACCCGCCGAGAAGCAGACGACCGGGACGCAGCCGTGGCAGAACACCCCATGCGGCGGCACGGCAACTCCGGAACAGTGTGCTGCTAATCGAGCCGCAGCAAATTTACCCGAACTAACAGGCTGCGATACCGGTGTAAGTTCCTATAAGCTGCCGGACGGTCGTACCGTCGTGTGCAGCCCTCGGCAGAGTGGGCACTTCTTCACACCCAAAACAACGCTTACCGGGAAAGCTCACCCATGCGGGGGTACGGCAACTCCCGAACAGTGTGCTGCTGTTCAAGCTGGAAAGGTTCCGACGGGCTACCACCTTCAGCAGGCCAGCGAAGGTGCATGGGCTGACTTCTTCGCCGACCATATCCCCGCGCAGAACAGCTACGCCCGAGTACTGTTCATTATCAACACACACCGAGCCTATGCGCAGTCTGCTGTGGATGATGACAAGGTAACACTCGAACTCACATGGGAAGAGGGTCTTGACATAGTCGGCCAACCAGCCCGTGCCTACTTTGCCGCCGTACAGCGGAAGGGCGGGGTGAATCAGACGCTGCCCCCGAGGACGCTGTCCTGCCGCGTAATAAACTGCGCCTCAGTCACTGCTGGTGCCGCCCAGTTTTAAAAGCTCCGGATTTTCGCGAAGGGTCGCGAGCTGGCGCTGAAACGGTTTAGAAACTGAACCGACAAAGGAGCGCCCTGCCCCAGTTCTTACCATCCCACCGAGTAGTCGTCGTCACTCACTGCATGGGTCATTTGCTGCCTCACATTGGTTAAGAGGACTTATTGTTGCATGCACGGTCCTGCCGTTGCGAGGTGAATCATTGAGTCCCAGAAAGATCGATAAGAGTGAACCGAACTCAATTTCGGTGAAAGTTGTCGATGACGAACTGATCATCCGCCTGCCATTGCATAGCCGCCCGCTAAAAACTACTACCGGGCGCTGGATGATCGCCTCGACGATGGGGACTTTACACAACCTTTTCGAATATCAAGGCGAGAAAGTAAGCGTGCTGGCTTGGGCTTCAATCAGGGACGAGGAATGGCGGAAGACGAAACGGGTCGTTAATAGCCGCAGAACCTGATCTGGCACCTCAAGGCCGCCGCAAAGAATCGACCGCTTCATAGGATGGCCCGTAAAGGCGGTTGGCGACGACGTTTTACGCGTCCGTAGGGTCGGGGTGGTGGGGGTTAAGGGCCATCGGGCCGGGAAAATCGCTGCGAAGCGCACAGAAGTTGGCTGGCTTCGCTAATGCGCACCGTGGTACCAAACTTCAGCATTGCGGCCTGTTCCTTTCGCTGGCGAAATTTAAATTCCAGCCGCAGCCTTGGCTGACAACTTGCCCGCTCGCACCTGTTCAGCTAACTCGGGACGGTCGCGGTTCAGGTGGGCAAGCGGGTAAGGGGCTTCGGTACTGCCTCGAATAAAGGTGTTATGAACACCTTGTTCTTCACCCTTCTTTAGACGGCCATGTTTACCCAGTTCGCGCACGTCTGACGGAACCGGGCGGCCTAGCCTGATTAGTTGTTTTACTCAGTCTTGATTTCATCAATGCGGTCGCCGCCATGTTTGCCCAGCACCACTGCCGTATCGAAACCGATCACTGCGTCAGGCCGGGTCAGCGCGGTATCGAGCGGCGTGATGCCTTTCAGGACTGATTCAGCCAGCGAGTGCGAGTGGTGAAGCATGACGGGAAGCAGCCCCCGGCTCAAGCTCCGGGTAGGAGAAAAAAAGAGGCGACTAACGGCAAGCGTAAAACGGAGTCGGACGGTCTTACCCCGTTTTCTCTGGCTGATCTAGGCAGCACTTTACGGTCGGGACATCCGACCGTAAAATCGCCATCCCCAAAAAGACGGCAGGATCGTCCGACCGTCTTTCTTTGGCCGAGCTTGGCATCAGCAAAGATCGTCTGACGGCACGCGCTTCGTTCAAGCGGTGAACGCTAAACCCGGCGGTTTCCGCCGAGTTTGTTGCTGTCGCCTTTTTACCTCTGCCGCCCTTCTCAGCCTCTGGGTACATCATCGCGAGCGCCATGGCTTGCTGGCCTTTGGTGACGTTGCGCCGCATCAGGTTCACTGACGCGATGTAAGCGAGTGGTCACCTTCTCCACGATGCTGATTGCTGGCGCTGTCCACGCGCTAGGACGCGTCGCTGGGGTCGAGGTGAGGGAAAGGACCATCGCTCGCAGGAGCGCTCTCCCGGCTGGCGATCTTGGTTAACTCGGCGGCCAGTTCCGTCTGGAATGATTCCCGCAGCCCCGCTGGCAAGCGAGCGAAGAGCGCCGCCCAGTACTGCATTCGCGCCTTGGCCGCGCTGCTGTAAGTGAAGCCCGCCGACGATGACGCAAGGGACACCACGCCGCGTACCTTGCCGCTGACAACGCATCCGAATGCGATTACGTCCGGATGTCCTTCCGCAAAATCTTCCAGATGAATGGTCAGATCGGTGTTCGCGGTGATTAATTCGATGACCGCCCCGTTGGCGTCACGCTCTTCCATGAGTTACCTCACCTGAAAAGTAATTTAGGTAAGATCGCCGGCCCTTCCGGAGCCGCGTCTTTATTGGCGGAAATACATTTTCATAACCGGTCGGACGATTCGACCGGTTGCTGAAGGCGGTCTTCGCGCAACCGTCGCAGAATTCTGGTGTAGGGGTTTTCTTTCGCAGGAGTATCCGGTGGCTTACTTTCCGGTTTTACGTCGGTAGATTTTTTACTCGCGCCTTTAATTCCCCGGTCGAGATTTTCGTTGATCCGCTGCATGCGTTCAGACATGCGTCGCGCCCGCGCCGCTCTGGTAGCCTGATAGCTCATTACGTTTTCTCCTTCATCTGTCTTCGGCCAGTGTCAGCGACTCTGGATTGTGTTTGCCGAGATAATCCAGATCGTCCCAGCGGACTAGAATTCGTCCCCGGCTCTGGCCCTTCACAATTCCCGGTTCACTGGGACAGGACTTCATCACCACGCGTGACCCGACCGGGAACGGCGCGGCCAGCGGCTTCACTGGTTTCTCACCGGGCAACTGAGCGCCGTTACTCATGCTCGTCTCCTCCCAGAACTATGTGCGCGTACTTTCGGGCTGCTTCATAGCTGTCGAAGGTAGTTAGCGGAGGACCGCTCTCGCCCCTGAAAAACCAATGTGAGCCGTACCAGCACAGGCTGTTGTCCGCAGGGTTGACGATAATGAAGCGCTCACCTTCCTGCACGATGATGTAGCGCGGCGCTGTCATCTCGGCCTCCGGTAGCCCCACTCCCGCCACTCCGGCCCACGCCCGCGTTCGACGACCAGCGTCGGGTTTATTGGCCCGTATCTCCCCGGTGTCATCTCCCGATACGCGCACACCGCCGTCCAGTACGGGGACACAATTCTGACTGGGGCACCATACCGGCATTCCGGTTCCGCTCCCATGGCCGAAAAAACACACGCAGACAACCCGTCGTCGGCGGATGGCCTGCTGGTCACGTATAGCGGGAAATCGAACCCTTTCGCCACGGCCAGCGCCAGCAGCGATTCGATATCCGAAGGGAGCGGCGGAGACAAAGCCAGCGGCAGGCTGATCGGGACAACTTCGGGTATAGGTATCGGTGGTTCGGCTAGTGGTTCCGGTTTATCTACTGGCGACGCGAACAGGTACTCCAACTCGTCTAAGCCCCAACGCCACGGCCCACTTTGGCCATCGCGGGAGCGTTTGATGCCCAGACGTTGGCTGGCCCGCTGTAGGCTGCGTGGATGAATACCGCTGGCGCTTATCAGGTCGCGGAAGAGCTTCGGCCCACTGGCCAACTGCACCCTGAGAAAGTCCTCAGCCTTGGCAATGTCTGATCGTTCCATGATCGTCTCCTTGTCGTGTATTGCTTCTGCCCGGTCGTCTATTGGCCCCTACACTCGCGTCGGGCCACATCATAATCATCATCTGGCGCTCTGGTGCGCGTTTCGCGGTGCATCGATGTTGCGCATTTCATCGCCGCCATCGCGTTGATAACAGGCCGTGGAACCCAGCAACGACGAAAATCTGAGATGCGCGACAGCGATGCGGGAGCACAGGCCTTGGCCAGCGGAGTGACATTTTGTCCGCCATGCAGTGCAGTGAAGTGCAGACTCTGCTGTAATGCCACAACCCCGCTCATTCGAGTGCCCTCCCCGGATCATCGATCTCCACGACGCAGCCGACGGCAGCCAAACGATCAATCAAACCCTGCACTCCCCAGCTACCGGCCAGCCATGTCCAACCCCGGAGTTGCGCGTCTAGTTGTGCCAACGTCGTGCGGACAAACCCCTCCACATTCGTCACCATGGAGCGTCGCGAGATTTTGACCGGGGCGACTTTTGGTTCCCAGCAGATGAGCTTGATGCCGGGTGGCACCTTAGGGCGCTGGGAAAGTAACTCGATGATTTCCTGTTTGTGCTGGCGTAGCTCTTCTAGCAGCGGGTCGGCGACTCCCTTGGGGAAAATCTTTATCTGGTCGCCGTCAACCTTGAATCTGCCCCCCGCCGCCTCGACAACCTGAATCAGTTCCAAGGCTGCACTCATAGGACAGTGCCCTCTTCTTCCTCTTCTGTCGTTCCGGTGAGGTCGGAAGTGACAGGCTTCCGGTCGCCTCCGGGTGCCTCCTTCGCCCTGCCGTTTACCCGGCTGGCGGCGGCCTGCGGAGGGGCACCGCCCCGTGCCTGAACTGGCTCTTTTCCCGTCCCCCCCGCTTTTGAACCGTAAGGGTGTAAGACCTCACTATCCATGCGGGTTTCGGTGGTTTTCGAACTGTAAGGTCGCGAAGACGCCTTACGGTTTGAAAATTCGGTTTCGTCCAGTGGTGACGCGGGTTCTAACGGTCTTACGGTTGAAACGGGGGGTGAAGGGCAATAGCGCTTCCATGCGTCCGCAAAATCCGATGTCTCATACCCCCTGAAGGAGGCTTCGCCTGCCACCCAGATGACATGGGGATAAATTTTGTACTTCTTCAATTGCCGCGCCAGATTGTTCGCTGACAGCCCTTTCCCGTGCGACCAGTCGGCCCAAGGCCGTCCCTCGATCTCGTTGAGCGCCGCAGCAAGCTCCTTGCTTGGGATGTGGGGGGGGGTACGTGTGGCAAAGATGTCGCGGATGTCGGACAGGAGGGTGGCGCTCGCGGAACCATCCTCGCGGGACACCTTAAAGATCGACTGGAGGGCGGTGGCTAACTCTTCGCGCCATTCATCCCCGGCAAGCTGCGCGATCTGGAGCAGAGGCTCGCTGATGTCCATCTGCCGATCCCCCAGTCCGGGGACATCGGCCACCTCGATGGGTTCGAGGTGGGCTTTGACTCCGCCACTCCAGTCCTGAAGCCCCTGCGCTATCGGCGCGGCAGCTTCTTTGATCCGGCGCTGCCGGAAAGGCTCAACCACCTCCGAAAGAACGCGGCGGCGCATCTCGATGCGGATGGCACGAGACTCCACGGTGTCCCATAACTCGCCGATCCCCGCCAGTACCTTGGGACTGAACGTGGGAAAGTCCACCACGTCGTAGTTCTTCCCGACGCAGCGAGTGTAGGTTCCGTCAATTTCAAAACCTCCGTTGAGCACTCCGCGAATGTCTTGAGCCTTTTCGCGATCACCTTTCATCTGGGCATCTAATTCATCAAGAAACAAGCTGGGCTGATCTTTCCCCACGACGCGACCTAAAGCTGACGCGCTGATACTGCTACTGAACCTTGGGGATCGAGCCACCGCCTTGAGCACCCTTAAAAGCGTGGTCTTCCCCGACTCCTTCTCTGGACTGCAAACATGGATGTACGGCGTCATCACCGCTGTGTCGAAGGCCCAGCTATGGAGCAGCCAAAACGCAAGAACCGTTACTTCAGCCTTGCCTAACACGACGAAGCGCAGTATCCATGTGCGGCAGGTTTCAATGAGCTTGCCGGTGAGCCGCGCCACCTCTTCCACCGGGATGGGTGGCGCGGCTGGTTTGGGCTTGGGCATCTCGATAACCTGCGCTATAGGCGGGTAGCGGCGGACGATATCGCGGGCGATGTCGCGCACCTTCTTTTCCGGCAGCGGTGGCTCACATCTCGCAGCGTTCTCGGCCTGCAAAGCGGCTTCGATGGCTTCCGAACTCATGCCCCGCTTGTGCATGGTCCCAGCTAGACTCACGAGTAAATTCGTGCGCTTGCCTTTACTTACCTTGGGTGTGCTGTCCTCATCCGGATCAGCGGCGGATGGTGGTGGCGCAGGCTGTCGCAGGCGCTCGATCATCCAGTCAGGCAGCGGCACGAGCGGCGTTTCCGGATCGACGAAGGCATATTGCTTGCTGGTCGCATGCGTGGAGCCGGGAGCGACAACGTATCCCCTAGTGCCCCGAACATCGATGTGCGCCCCTAATTTGGCACTGTTATTGTTACGGATTTCAACATCGGCGGGCAGCGCATAGTACATGTGCTCACCGCCGTCTGCGCGGCCCGTGGTAACCGTGAGCGTGGCCGGGAAGGCAAAGCCGTCGTATTCCAAGACGTTGCGGCTGACGCGTCCATCGGCTCCGTCGATATCCACAGCCACCATGCCGGATGGCTTGCCCGTAGCCAGCGCCCAGTTGCAACCGGGGTACAGCCTCGCCCACTGTGTAAGCTGGGCGAGGTCGCTGGTGGCCTTGTGTTGCCATTCGGTGAAGCCGCGAGGCGGAACCTTGCCGCGCTCCCGCTCTTCGAACGCGGTGTCGTCGTGCCGGGACAGCGGGAAGAATTTCCACCCCCGCTCGGCAAGCTTGGCAATCTCCGAAGGTATGCGGTGCTTCGCGGTGTACTTGTAATGCTTGGGGTTTTTATCAGCCTGCGGTACTCTTGACATCAGGTAGCACCTTTCGGGGTGTGGAGTTCTTCCAATGCGCCTGAACCTCTCGCAGGGCGGCGGCGCGAATTTAAAAACGGCCTTGGCGTTGACGACGGCAAGGCGCAAAGGCCCGCTTATCTGGCGGGCCTTTTATTTGGCTACAGCCCGCCCATTTTTAACTTGAAGTTTTTGAGCCAAGACCTATTCCAGCGAGTGCTGGGAGTCTGTATCTCTGGAAGTTACAAATTACATTTGGGGAATTAAAATTACCTGATTATTCAGCCGAAGGTTTGCCGCGCTCCGGCATTATCACGGGCACGGCCATCGGCCAAGTCGGGTTTTGGCTTCCCGGCTCGGCGTGGGCCGCGACGACTATCAGGCGCCACCCGGTCGCGATTATTGATCCACGCACTTACCTCATCATCCCGCCACGCGATACCGCGACCGCCGCCAAGATCGACAGGGGCAGGAAATTCACCCGAAGCTGGGTCCGGAAGAACAGGCGCAGGCCGACAGCCGTAAAAATCTGGCCTACATCAATCAATCCCGCCGCTACGACATCCTGTTCCGCTGCTTCGCGGGCCTTGTTGCGCTGCGCCATGGTGCGGGCCAGTTGCGGCGTCATCGGCCCTACATCTCTGGATGTCTTCGTTGCAGGTATACCGGGCATCGCGATGGACTGCGTCGATGCTGGAAGAGTCAGCGCGGCAAGACCGCTGCCGCCCGAGGACATCGGCGCAACCGGTACTTGGATATCCGCTCCCGATACTCCCGGCTCCGTAGCCGTCGCGATCCGGGGCTGCGCAGGCTGCGACTTTTTCCCAAGCAGCTTCCCGGTAATTAATCCAGTGAGCAGGTGCCAGTCTTTTTGAACCGCACCGGGATTATTGTCGGGGTGATAGATCGACCGGATGCCTTGCTCGATATCGGTCAGTTGGCGCATCGCTGTGTCGCGCTGCTCGCCGGAGAGCGAGGGGATCAGCTTGGAGAGAGCCTGTCCTTTTGCGTATAAGTCGCTGACATGAAGCTGGCGCTCCTCGTCAGACAATGCCTGCTTACGCTCGCGCCGCTCGGCGTTACGGCTCGATGCCGCTTGCCAGCCAGTCTGAAACGCGTTGGTGGCCATGACTACGCTCCTACCTCTTCGCGACCGGCGAGCCTACGATCTTGGTTACCTGCTTGCGCCGCCCGTGCTTGGCCGGGGACAAAGGCTCGCGGGCCAGCGAGCTTACGATCCGCGTCTTGGCTCCGACTGGAACTACATGTTCCCCGCGATGCAGAAACGCCAGCCCGGTCTTCTTCACGCGGCCCCCGTGCTTGTAACTCGGAATCAAAGCACTGATCGCCTGCTTCACCGTATCCAGCCCGCTCGTAGATGATCCCTTCGCTTTCTTTAGGGTGGACTTTGCTTTTCTATTCTGGTTTTTATTCTGGCCCGCTGCGAAGCCCGACTGAAACGCACCGCTCGCGCCCTGCTGCTGGGAGCCATCATCGTCATCGTTCTGCTTGCGGTTGAATCCCGCCTGAAATGCGTTCGTTGCCATGGCCCCGCTCCTTTTACTGCCTAAGCACCCAGCGCTGCCGCTTCGCCAAATCCCGCTGCACCGGATATGCCCTGACCGAAGATACTGTTTTGCCAGTTCTGCATTTGCTGCTGACTGAACTGGACCTGATTATTCAGCGCACTTATCCCGGTGCTGAGGAGGCTTTGACCCATGTTTGCAGCGTTCGTAGCCGCCGCTCCGGTGAGCTTCGAAACCATGGTGGAAATGTTGGCGCGGGTGGTGTCATCGATGGTCTGATTCGAAGCATTGGTCCCGCCTGACCGGTTCCCGAACTGTGCGTTCTGCTGCTTCTGCTGCTGGGCCTGCTGCTGCTGTGCCTGAATCTGCGGGGCCAGCAGCTTGGCCGTCTGCGCCGGATTGCCGCCCAGAAGTCCCTGAAAGAAGTTTCCCGCACTCGTAGTCAGTCCTTCGCCCTGACTCTGGCCGTATCCGGCGATCTGGCCAGATTGGTTGATGCCTTGGTTGAGGGTCGGGTTACTTCCACCAAACATCGAACTCCAGAAGCTCATAAGTCACCCCGACCTACTGCTCGGCTAACTCAGTTCTGATCGCCGTGCGCGTTTCCGCCCGCCGCTGTGACTCATTCATCATCAGCGGGTCAGGTCTAGTTCCGGCTTTCACCGCACGGGCAATCTCCGTGTACTTGGGGTTAGTCAGCGGCATGCGAACATCGGGATTCGAACCGACGCGCTCTGCCCACTTGCGGTCGTTCTCGGCGGTAGCCTTGGCGGCGATCTCCGCGTCGTGCGCTTCCTGCCGCCTCTTCTCCTGTTCCTGCCGCTTGCCCGCGAAGTCAAATTTGCGAGCCGCGTAGGTCTTGGGGTCCAGCTTCATAGCGTCCGCCTGCCGAATCAATTCGCTGGGGCTAACCGGCAGAGGCGATCCGAATAGTTGCTGATGTTCCCACTGGATATCCGCAATCACGGAAACTGCATCACCAGCGCGTTCGTATACCCGGTTCACGTCGAAGAACTGGGGGGAGCCGGGAGTTGCACCCGGAGCGCCTGCTACGTAGCGCCCTTGCTGATCGCGGCCCTGAAAGCTGGGCGCGTCCGCCGGAACGAAACCAAACTTTTTGGCCTCTTCCGCCTGCGTGCGGTAGAAGGCCGCCTCTGCCGCTACTCGCGCCTTTTCGTTCTCGATACGTTGCTTCTCTTCGTCCCACCCGGTCAGTGCGGGCACAATTTGCTGATCGTAAAAATCGGCATTGGCTCGCTTCGCCAGTTCCGCAGCTTGGTGCTCCTGCTCTGCTTGGCTCAAAACGCCGGAGAAAGCGGTGATCGCCCGGTTATCCATGGCCGCGATCTGGTCATCGCTGAAGCCGCTCTGTTTTAAAATGTCACTCACTGTTGGCATAACTTGCTGCTCCTGTTCTTAGTTCACTCCTGAGTATTGGTACTCTCCGGCTCAATGGTTCACTCGCCGCCGATGGTGCTCCCTCAACCTCTGGTTCACTCCCGTAATCTGGTGCTCTCGCCTGTGATGGTTCACTTACTTACAAACCTGCATAAACGGTGGCGTTTCACTTATGGGTGCGCTAACTGATCGGCACGGCACCTCGCGGCGCACGCCAGCCTTTCTCCTTCACCGGGGCCTCGGTCGCGCCAGCGGGATCGATAGGTCTTTCCAACGATCCGGACTCCGTCTCTTCTGCCGACATTTCAGAGCCGAGGTCGATGCGTACGGATCGCAGTTGCGGATCGATGGTACCCACGGGCACCACGGCGGTGACCTCGCACGGGTAAACGTCCAGCAGTTGTAGCTCGATGGTGACCTTGGCCGTATAACCGGAATAGGCGTCAATCGCTCGCAGGTCGCAACTGCGGGCCAGCTTCTCCGCGATGCGATTGCAAAGGTCGTCGATAACACCTGTGCCGGAGATTCTGCCCGGTATGGTGATCGGTTCCATGATGGGTGTGAGGGTTGCTTCCATGTGTCAGGCTCCGCGTTGATAGAGGTTGCTGTTTATGTTGCTGTACGCAGGCGTGGCGGGCTGTCCGAAGGCCTTCTTCTGTTTGAGCTTCAGGTCGCGGAAGCGGCGCAATAGGTCGTAGTTAGGATGGAAGACTTCTTCGTTCTCGATGGCGCAGACGGTCCTTCTGCCGCAGTGCAATGTGCTGGCCAGATATTGCTGGGAGAACAGATAATTCTGGCGGAACGTTCGCCACTCCATGGCGCGGGCGCGGGCCTGCTTCCGGTCTTCAGCGCTAGGATTTTTGGCTGCTGGCATCGCTGCGTTTCCTCCAAAATAAAAACGGCCCAGAACCGTTAGGTCCTGAGCCGTTGTCTGTTCCCGTCCGGGAGGAAGGGAGAACACGTATCTCAACTCAGAGAGTGCTCCGAAGTCGCGCTGAAGGTCAAGTTATTTTTAGACCGCGCTGCGGAAAGATGGCAGGTAATCGGTTCACCGGCATTTCTTTACCTCCATAAGAAGTGCGCCAGAATGGCGGTAACTGGCGTCATCGGAACGCGCTGCAAATAGCCGATGCAGTCTACCTTCGGTTTAAAAAGGTGAAGCTTGCGCGTCTGCAACTCCAAATCCTGTCTCCAGTCGCGCATCGCAACGCCGGTTGCGGTTGCCGTAAACGCTGGCTTGCCGTTCACTCCTGCCTTCGGCTTGCGATCTGGATTCTTATTCATCTCCCTCTCAATACCGAGGAACCTGCGCAGAAGTGCCATATTGTTTAGCTCTGCCAGTCTGTCGCTTGGTGTTCCGGACAAGGTGAAACATCTGCCGTCCGGAAACCGGTAAACGAAATGTCGCCTCTTGCGAACCAGCTTTCCCCCGTACTGCTTGATCAATGCCTCAACGTCTTCTCGATCTACGCCCATATCTTTTCAGTGCTTCCGTCGCGCCGTAGTCCAGCACTACTTACTGTGATTCCCCCGTTCGTGTCACTCAATCGTGATCCCGATATCACCGCTCACCTCGACGACCTTACGAGTGGCCTTGTCTGCGAAGAAGTATCCGTCGCTGTGCTCCTCGCTGAACACGCGCCCGTTGGATATCCAGTCGCCGACCTTCACCCCGTCGCTGTACTGGATGATGTGGTGGTCCCTCCCGGTGGAAAGCATCTTCGCCCGGTTGGCGCTGTAGCAGCCGGTGAGCAGCAGCAGGGTAAGCAGCACGATGTTTTTCATTCGCCCTCCAACAGCGCATCCGTGCCTTTTTGTATCTCCCTGATGCTCTTCAGATTTTCAAGAATCCGCTTCAGGCTGGCGTCGGCTCGTTGCAGCGCCTCATTGTCGGTCGGCGTCAGGTTGGTGATGGTCTGCTCCAGCCTCTTCAGCCCTTCGTCGAGATCGTTTTCCGGGGTGGCAGGTTGATCCACTTCCGCATTTGTCGGCGGCTGCGGCTGGCGCCTGCGCTTAAGTCTCTCCCTCGCTCTTTCCGCCCGCTCTCTCGATTCGGCCAGCAGTAAAGCCCACTGGGCGTCCAGCGATTCACCCTCTGGTCTTGATTTCAGCTCCTTGCGCAGGCTGTCGAGCGCGTCGCGGGACCGTCTTTCATTGTCGGCGGCAGTGTGTCTGAAATCGTGCTCAGCCTTCCAGATCATGTCGCGCAGTTCGCGGGCTTCCTTGTAGATCAGATCGCGCACTTCGCGAGTCTCTTTGTAGATCAGGTCGCGCAACTCCCAGTTCTTCTTATCCTGACGTGTGTCAAACCACAGTATGAACCAGAACAGGATGAAGAAAAGAACCATGCCAACGCCAAACGCGGCGCTGAAGGCGGTGGCCAGAGCATCACCGGTAGAGACCGGGGTCGGGTTATCGAACAGGAGCAGCAAGGCAATCATTGCTGCCCTCCTCTCTGGGTTTCCTGAAAAGCTCTTTCTGCGTTATCGAGGCGCGTACGCAATGAGGCAAGATAGCCGCCATAAACTTCATTCTCAAGATCGCCGATCTTGTTTCTTGCTGCTGCGGCATCGTTGCCTAGTTCCACTTGAAAGTCGCTGGCTAGCTGCTGGCCGAATTTTGCACGGGTTTTTTGCGACTCTTCCATGATCGACAGCCAAGCTCTCGCTTCTGCGATCTGCTTTTCCATGCCTGCCTTACTCATAGGCTCGTTCCTTCCCAATCCTTCCAATCGCTTTACTATGTCTGCGCGGAGTTTTTTAATTTCATCATCGTCCATGGCTACTCTCCCGGTTATTTGTGGGTACGATCCGCTTCCAGATGCCGCAGCCGCGCTTCGATTGCGTTCGCGAAGCTGCCGTACACGTCGGTCTCCAGATCATCGAGTGGACTGGAGGCGTTCACAAGATCGCCTATCGATAACCGCTGTCCAAACTTTTTTCTCATCGGCCTCAAGCTCGCCGACCATCTGCATCATTCGCCTGATTTCGGCGATGCGCTCCCCGACTGATCTCTTATCGCTCATTTGCTTACAGCCTTTTCTGGGGAAGGTAAAGTTTAGGTTGTGGGGATGTGCGCTTGCGCTACGATTTGGGAACGATAGGGTGATAACGCCTGTCGCACAGACGCAAAAACTCAAGGTTCTCTTGATGCCTCTTTCGAAATCGACTCCTTATAAACTCCCCTCGGGCTTCTGGAGTTAGTGCCAGCAGGTCAGTCTCCTTCGTTAGCAGATCGGCGGCACGAAGTAGGTCAATCCGAAGACGAAGCTCCGACGGGTCCATATCGTCGTGGACAATGATCCTATTCGCGTGTTCGCGTAGGGTTGCGGCAAGGGTGACTTCCGGGCTTGTCCTCTTGATGTGCTCCTGCACAAGATTCAGGATGTAAGGGCTGAGCTTTTGATGGTTAGCGCCGGCGGCTTTCTCGATCACTTTGCGCTGCTCTTCGGATGGCGGATAAAGCATTATCGGTCTTGCGGGTAAATCGCTATACATACTCAAGTTCCTTATCTGGGGGTAGGTTGATATTTCCGTTTCGCTATTGCTTTTCGCCTTCCCGCCCTTCCAGAAAGGCGCGTTCGATGTTCTCGATACGTTTGTGCAACGCGCCGAGGAAGCCGCCATAGACGGATTTCTCAAGCTCGTCAACTGCTACTCTCGCTGAAGCTGCATCGTTACCGCTTTCCAGCCGAAAGCCGGTCCTCAGTTGCTTGCCATATTTCTCGCGGGTTTTCTGCGACTCTTCGATAATCGTGATCCACGCCTTCGCCTCTGCGAGTTTCTTGGGAATCTCCTCCTTGTCCATCCGTTCGTCGTCATTAAGTCGCTTTACTAGTCTGTCAAGGTCTTTGCGGATGTCGTCTGCTTCGTCGCTCATTGTCTTCTCCCGGTTTAGTTGTTGACGTGGTTGGGATGAGGTCACGGTTTCGCTCGGCGAGACGATACAACTTTCTAACCGCTGCTGCCGGGTCGCTGGTCAGATCGCCCTCACGCAGGTAAACAGGCGCGACCTCATCGCCAAAGTTGCAGAGCAAAACGAGGTCTTCATGTTCGCTGTCCCATCCAACACTGTGCGAGGTCGTGCCGCATGTGGGGAGAAGGAGTTCCAACTCACGAAAAAACTCCTCTAGGTATATGGCGGGGAACTCCTCCAGCCCCTGCCTTATTACGGCGAACACTTCCCCGGCGCTATTCCCGTCTTTCTTCATTGCTGGATAGTACCCGAGTTTCTAGTGAGGAAGCCAAAATAATTCTGAAGGTTACCCGCCTTACTAAAGACAACAAACGGGACGGTACTGTTAGGTGATTACACAGGACGATTGCTATGGATACAATCCTAAAGCAGTAGTCAGCGCTATAGTCTACTGTTAGTACACTACTAACATTTAGGTGCGTAATCCGGAATGTAAAGTTAGTTCACTGTTAGCGCACTGCTAGCATTTCAGGTCCGGTTTAGTCCCACCTCGCACTCCCGGAAATCTTCAGCGTTTTAAAGATGACGCTTTGGATCGTTCCCGTTCGGCCCTTGAAGTTCGGCCTTGCCATAGGCGACGAGACGTGCCGCTGTGGCCACAGGATCGTCGCTGAGGTCGCCGGGTTTAACAGGACACATAAAGTGGACATCGCCCACGTTGAAAATCGGGACCAAGCCCTGAGTCTCTTTTTCCCCCAACATGCCGTGTGATGCGTCATACGACTTAGTCGGCCATAACCGCTCCAGTTCGCGGAACAGGGTCATCAGGTACTGCTCGACTTCGTTGGGCGGCGGCAGCGTCTGCATGAATGCGACCTCCTTCTCGGCCATCTCGCGGATGTAATCCTTCACCTTTTCCGGCGGGGTGCCCCATTCCGCCCAGTCAAGCTCCGACTTCCCGCACTGTTCCGCGATCCTCGCAGAGTCCTGAGGGTACGCAGCGACCAGATTTTTGGAGCGAGTTGTTCGACCTCGTCTGTCCGTTGTGCCATGGTGACTTCTTCAGACTGTGTCATTGGCAAGACGCAACGCTTGGTCGGTCAAGTGGGGGCGGTTACGCCGCGCCCAGCGTAGTACTTCGTACGTATTGAATAGAATGTGTCGCCCGTGACCCGGACATGGGTGTCAGGCTAGTCGCGTGGCGGTTGCCAGGTAGAAGTGTAGACATGTTGAAGTGCCAAATACTACAGAACCTATAGAGTCAGGTGCTTTTTTTGGGGGGGGAGAGACTCATTAGCAACATCATTCGGATGCGTGTAGATTCTCCCGAACTGTGTCATTGCTCCAGCGGGAGACAAGCGACCGACAAGGGCAACAGTTAGATTCTCTGCTATATTTCCCGTACCACCTGACGAGGGTTCTTGTCATCGCGCAGCCGGATGAATTTCGTGTGACGCAGATGATCCTCACCCGTCCACTCCAGAAACTCGATCTCCGCAACAGCTTCCGGCTTGAGCCAAACGCATTCATTCATTTTTTCTGCTGTTAGGCCCACTCCCCATCTCCCCGGCTCTTTCTGCGGCAGGTTCACAAATGGGCACTTCATTGTGGTCAGGTGCTTGATGGTTTCGAAGACCTGCCACCGAGTGGCAGGAATGAATCCTGCTCGCACACGTGCTGCGTAATAAAGATTCTTACCTCGGTAGACTCCCACTACAAGTGAATCGATACCCAGATGGCTCGGCACGTATCCACCGATCACAAACTCCTGACTGCGATGGAAGCGATACTTACTCCAAGCTCCGGTCCGCAGACCGGACTGGTATGAACTGTCCGCACGCTTTGCCACGATGCCTTCAAGGCCGTGCGCTTGGGTGAACTTAAGCATTTCCGCCAAGGGCCTGTCCGAAGCTTCCGAAATCCCAACATGTCCTTCAGCCCGAATGACGGATCGAAGGACTTCACGGCGCTGGAACAATGGTCGTCGCATCAGTTCGTTGCCGTTGTGGATGGGGATATCGAATGCATAGTAGATGATGCCCGATTCTTCAGACCGAAAGTTCTGGAGCAAGTTGAAGCTCGGTCTGCCTTCCTCGTCCACGGCGACCAGTTCTCCATCGATGACGGTTTCATCGGGAAGATATTCAAGCGCCCGTGCGATGTAGCCGAATTGTGCGTTGAAGCTTTTACCTCGGCGCGAGTACAGCGTTACTCTGCCTCCGGTCTTCACAACCTCCATGCGCCAGCCATCGAGCTTGATCTCCCACGTCCAGATTGCACCTTCCGGCAGCTTGGTCACCGGAAGACACTCCATCGGTTCTAGGAATTGTGCTTTGGTTCTTCCCGCACTCATCAGTGGATTATCTCGCCTGAATAGCGAATCATTACAGTCTGTGAAACGTCACCGCTTCGCGCCGGGTTCAGAGCCGCAGGTATTCACTGGGAATTTCTGCGGGAAATGTGAAGTCAAGTGCCCGGCTCGCGGCAGTCGCGATTTGTATCCGGGGTTCCGGCAGTATGATCCCGAAATCATTGAAGGCGCAATGGCGCGTGCGACCGTCTCGTGCGTTTGCTTGTGCCCACCGGAAGCGACCGCGACCGCCTAGTCAGCAATGCGACCATGCATAACCTATACAGCAGCGAGTTTCTAAAGGACTGGTCGAGATTGCTTTTATCCTGAGCTAACTAGAGAGCGACGATTTTCTTGGTTGTTATGTTGTCTCCTGTTATTTTCATTACCAATCTCGATAGGGGATCGTCGAAAGCCGAACTACATCTGATTTTGTCCCGAGTTTGGCATTTAGGAACCGCCTCACCGATTCACATGACAGATCACGATGCGGATTAGGCGCGACGAAAACAACTGGAATCGCAAGATCGGTCAATGGCAATCCAATTTCAACGTAGGGAATAAGGAGAGACTTTACTGGCCGATATTTTACTGGCACTGTGGCTTCCTCGGCGGGCCAGATAGTGGCGATAATCCTCCACTCGGCCTCCTCCTTGAAAGCCCTATTCTTAATCGTCGGGGCCAGTTCCGAAAGCGTCACGGCGAAACTGAAATACTTATTAAGAGAATTCGAATTGTCCGCTTTGAACGCCCTCGCAAACTGCTCGATTACACCATCGATTTGCTTAATTTGATCCTGTTCATCATAGATGCATCTAGTGATGACGGATTTGCGTGAATAATTTTTATCACTAAACTCCCTGATTTGTTGGATGAGAAACGAGCCATCGAATCCGAGGCTGACTCCAGACCCCTTAGTACAATACCCCCTCCACTGGCTGAGCGAATCGCCATCTTCTGAGAATGAAGCAACGTACGGACGAAAACCCGACAGCTTATCCAGCCGTTCTAGAAGGCGTAAGGTAGGCTGCAAGAGGTCGCGCTCGGGGTGCTCATTGAGCCTGCTCACGATCAAGTCTAGGGCATATCTAAATTCGCTCTCGTCATTCAAATACGAGATTTCGCTTGCCCATATTGTTTTGTTGTCGATGATGCTGGCAGCTGCTTCAAACGAAGTGTAATGAAAAAGAATCTTGTCGATGGGGGCGATCTGAACTGACCACGATTGTAGTTCCCACGGGAAATAGCCATCTGGCTCTTCCTTCTCGACATCCAGTTCTTCGTCTTCGTGCGATCTCATGGCTTCTTAGTGTTCAGCGCAGCATCTTCGTCAGCAGATCGTCCAGTAGCCTATGTAGCAAGATTTCTGGTTCCTCCTCCTTATCGAAGGCGTGCAGCATCTCGCATAGGCTTTCAGCGCTGATGATCACAATCAACTTTCCAGCCTCTCTCAACGCCCCAGCGGCAGCACGATAGGCGTTATCGTTCGCTCCCTTTTTGGCAATGATGAAACACACTGAACGAAGAGCGGTCGTAAATAGATACTTCTCGGTAGAGTAAATCTCATTCTGTCCAATCTTCCGTCCATAATTCTTAAATTCGAAAACTATATACCGGCTTCTGAAGTCGTGTGCGAGCGATATCCAGAAATCATGGTTGGGACGTAGCCGAACCAAATAATCGCGCCGATGGATACCTCCTTCGCTTCGGCTCTGTTTGTGTTTGGCTCCAAACTGATCGCCAAAAAGATAGTCAAGAGCCTCCATGCATACTTCTTCGAATTTGGTCCATCCGGCCTTCCCGTTCTTTGTCTGGTTAATCCGGCTACACAGAACGGCCCCGAGTTTTTCAGAGCTTCTCTGAAATTGGGCTAAAGGGTCATCTTCCGTCACTGCCGCCGCATCACGCAATGTCCCGAGATCGGAAACACCGATGTCAACGAGGAACGACCTTAGGTCGTCGTATGCGCTAGTGATTGAGGCTTCAGATAGAAGCTTATGAAGATCCCATACTTCTGAAATACCGGCATCGTGGGCTGCGCGCCGCCAATGCTTCGAAAGGGAGCCGGTAACTATCAAAAGGAGCTTAGGGTTTTCAAACGAAGCCTTTGTCGTCGCCAAGCTGGCGATTGCATGATCTATGAACGCGGGTCTGACGTGGGTTGAAAGGCTGAGTTTAAATTCCGCCACTATAGTGACCCGAGTCGAAAGATGTATACCAACAAAATCGACCCTACCCGTCGCCCCGAGACTAGAGATATTGGTGATATCACTGTAGCCTTGTTCGATGAGTACAAATCTACATAACTCTTCAAAGCGCTTGGCGATTGTGATTATTGAGCGGGATTCCACGTTAGCAAGAGTATCATCGATTACCTCAGTCTACTTTTAACTCGGTGATATGACCGCCAACACGGAGACGGCCAGTGGGTTCGAGAGTCCGTGACCTCCTATCCTCTTCATTTGCCTTCAAAGACATTCTAGAATTCTCGCCGCATTGAGTTGGTTGATATGTCCGCTATACACGTGCACGGCCCCGAAGTCGCGTCCTCTGCTGTAAGCGAAGAGAAATCGAGTTATAAAGTTGATCTTCGTGTGCTTCGAGGGTGACAGCAACGGCATAGTCCTGCCGTTCAATCTCAACTGGTGCCCATTTCCTTTGAGACCGTACCAGCAGCCAATATGTGTCGCTGTACCGTGTGGCTCGCTCAAACTCAAAACAACCTAACTGCAATGTGCTTGTGTTGCGCCGGTACGCCTCTCTCAGAGGTCTCCCCTTCGGCTCAAACGGAATGTTGTACGGCTGAGGAATTGCGCCGTCTGCCTCTTCATCCGGTCCAACGGCCTCGAATGCCGCGGTAACTTCGGCCAGAGTCTTGCCTCGGATCATCTGAAAGTTCATTTGGACACCCAGATAGTCCATCCTGCGGCGCCGTACCGGTGGGTCAAATGCCAAAGCGACTTGAATCGTTTTCTTTCCCCTCGCCGCTAAGAACTCATTTGTGATCGGCACGGCATATATCGCAAATGTATCAATCCCGACGGTTCCTTGCGCCACCATGGTGACCCTGTGGTCTGACGACGTAAGCGCGTTTTCGGAGGAGATGCGGCCATAGCCGGAAACTCTAAAGACAGCGTCTTTGTTATCGGGGAAAAGAGCCGCAATTTCTTGGGGTACCTTAGCGGCGGACGCTAGGACCGCACGAACAAGGTTGGGGTGCGGTTCAAAATTTAGAACCTCACGTAATTCATTCCAGACAAGAGCCGCTGTCCTAGAGACGAGAGGTGCCGCAAGACTCGTTCCAACGTCGAACTGGAACAGTTGCTCAAGCGGCCTGTGCGAGAAACACATCACGGACGTTCCGTTATCCCTGCCGATGCGCCGAAGGTTCCCGGTGCCAGTGAAAACTGCATTTCCGCCGTACTCAACGAATTCCGGTTTGATCGCCCCATTGATGCCGTGCCCGCATCGGGTGAATGGGGAAGGATGATCCTTGCGAGCGATGGCCCTCACGATGTCGTTCGCAGTGGTTCCGTGCCTGACCGCAGCCGTCTCATGCTCAGCTAAGGAACCTACAGTGATTGCAATAGCCGCGGTGGAGGGATCGTTCAGGCGTGCGGACTCAGCTAACAGGTGCTCCGGATAATGCCGCACTAGTGTCTCAGCATCCTCAGTCCCCATTCCGAAGATTCCTAGAATATTGCCCGCTGAGATTACCAAAACAACCTTCAATTTTCGCGCCAAAATGTCCATTGATTCAGCCCACACGGTCTGGCGCTCCACTCCGTTCGTGAAAGCAGGATGCCCTGTACCGACGGACAGATTGAACACGCGGCAATTGTGCGGTGCTCGGTAAAACTGCATGATTGCAGCTTCAAGTTGATTGACCACCAATTTTTCATCATCGAATCGATTATTTGCATCTAGAACCCTGACACTGAACAATTGGACGGGCGATGCAAACACGCCGTTGGAGTAGCACGCTCGTATATTTCCAAACACCGCAAGTCCACCAACCATGGTTCCGTGGCCGTGCTCATCCGCTCCGCTCATTGTGGAGGACATCTCTGAGGCAACCGCGACAACATTTGCGGCCAGAAGCGGATGGTTCCGAGTTAGCCCGCTATCGATGATGCAAACGCGTGGACCATTTGGATCTGGAGTCGGGATTGGGGGGAAGTTTCGTGCAGTGACATTTCTTACTTCTGCGACATTGAGTTCCGGCACGGGAGGCAAATCGATTTCAGCAACTGCGGCCAAGTCAAGCAGAGTCGAGAGTAGTGCTCCTGAGGCCCTCACCCGCGCAAGGCACAGATGGTCGCCCACGAAGTGGTCCAACACTCTTCCTTGCGGTTCAGTATCAGCTTGGAACACTTCGCGTAGTTCCTGAAGTGAAGCCAATGCTAAGTCGCGTGTGCCGCGATGCCAGATTTCAACATCCAGTACATACGCTTCGTCTATTTGAATGCCTTCGCCTTGCGCTCCGATGATTTCCTTGAGACGAGGTCCAAGCCGGTCTTCGCGCCCCCAAAGCCTTAATCCCTCAGGATCGATGTACTCGAACAGGTCCCATTTTGTGCTCTTATACCGCTCGCCGGTCTTCGGGTTAATTCTTGGGCCGTGAACGTAGGCTGCAACGGCTTCTCGGAAATCGTTCAAGTCAACCTCATCTCGAAATCCGATGACCGCTCGATCCGATTCAACGCTGACTGGAATGATATTCACCTCCCTCAGCCGGTCGGAAATCTCGTCTACCATTGCTCCTGTCGCAAGTGGGATTCGGAAAATGAGATGTGGCCGGATTCGAGGCGCAACCTGCCGTGCCGCACGAATCTCCTCTTCGAGTTCGGTCAGCTTTGCGGATAGAGAAGGACCAAATTCACCCCGTGTTCGCGGCGGCGGCGGCGATGGCGGAGCGGGTCGGCGGCGACGATTGAAGTGTCTATCTTCCGCCACCAGTTGTAAATGAGGATGGCGAGGAACGATATTTTGAGTTGCCATGGCCTACTTACTGAAGTTCAACTTAAAGCCTGCTGTAAGTCGAGGCGCTCTTTCTGCAACTTTATTGCTTGTTCCAGAATGCCCCCATCAACTCGAGTTGCTCCACTCAGGAGACAAATCTTTGTAGCATCTTCCGCGACTCGCTTTACCTCTGCATGAGAAGAGCCGCTCAAAGCACTTGATGAAACTCCCCAATTGATCTCCGAGGTTCCAACTTGACGAAGATGTCGCTTGAGTAATTCTTCGATCTGAGCCACCGAAGGAGAAGGAAAGACGATAACCTCATCGAACCGCCTCCACAACGCCGGGTCAAGCATTCTCTCGTGGTTTGTGGCTGCGATTGTCAGAGCATCTCCGCGTGAACTGTCCAGCATTTGTAAGAAGGCATTGACAACTCTCTTTAGTTCACCGTGCTCTTCGGTATCGTCGCGCTTCTTTCCAATGGCATCAAATTCGTCGAACAGTAAGACCATAGGGCGGGAAGCGGCGAAATCAAAAACACGGCGAAGATTTGCGGCAGTTTCCCCTAAGTACGAGGAGATCACCGCATCGAAGCGAACGAGCACAAGAGGAAGGTAAAGCTCTTTCGCCAGCGCCTCTGCGGCCATGGTCTTCCCGCACCCCGGCGGGCCACAGAACAATATCTTCCGCAATGGACTTAGTCCATAACTCATCAACACATCTCGTCTACGTTGCTCACTGACGATCCGTTCCAAGGAACCGCTCACCGGATCGTTCACGACCATTTCACTCAACGAGACGGTAGGCTCGAATAATTCGAGCAGCAGAGTACCCTTTTCTTTGTCGCGTGGCAGGTCGGCACCAGAGGGACGAAAGAGCGTTAGGGTTTCTACCTTTGATGAGGGCGCTCCATTGCTAAAGATTCGCTCAAGATCATCAGCGAGTTGGTGATGGCGCTTCCGGCGTTCTTCCTTGATGTATTCGCCTAAGGCTGCGCGAAACTGCTGTGCATCACCGTGTGCGTGAGCCATGACCAGTTTCCTAATCGCATTACCGGCAGTCATGGTCTTCTCTTTCGTGTTTCTTGGCTTCATTGACATCGTTCGCTCTAGCGTATCAGCGATGAAATGTCGCTGCGATTGCAACACATTCGGTGCAAAAAACGCAACGAAATCTTTGTGGGACGTATTCGGAACGTGACAGGTAAACGCCAGTACACGGGCTGGCGCAACCGATTCGGGATTGCTGCCCGAAACTGCGCCTAAGCTGCGCCTGCCGGAATCAAGACTGAGAAGAGAAGACGGAAAATGCGTTGATGCCATCCCCGACCGCGGGGGCCGGGACAACTTCCCGGCATGGGACATGGCCAAGGCAAGACGCGTGGCCGGAAGCCGGGATGTCGGCAGGCGTGCGGCGAGTTCCCAGCAGGGGTGGCTATTAGCGCGGCTCACCTCTGTGCGGGGTGTGAGCCTGCGAGGCTAGGCCTCATGCGCGGACAAGCTTCATTGAGGGGCACAGCGGCAAACAACGGGGACAACCTCGGGGCGAGCTGTGGACATGCGGTGCGATCACCTCATCGTGTGCTACTGTCGAAACGCTGATGAATGAGAGACGCAATCAGGCAATAGGGCACGTACTCGGGGCACTATATTGGCCTTGGGTGCTACCCCCGCTCTTTTATTGGCAGAGCATCGCCGAACTGCCCCAACCGTTGATAGTTGTGTTGTTGATAGCAAGCGGGTGGGGTGTGCCAATTTGCGCACTCTGCTTTTCCATGATTGGAAAACATAGGCGGCTGCGACTGATTAGCGGCTTTGCGGTTTTCTCACTGTGCTACCTAGGCGGCAACTCTCAGCATGTGTTCGATTCATACTCTGGACAGGACCGTGGGCTGTATACAGCACTCCACTGATAGGCCGCACACGACCATATTTTATGGCGCGGGAACCTGCTCCATAAAGATTCCCACATGGAAGGACAAATGACTCAACTTGTTCCAGTGGTGCTCACAGACGAAGAGCAGGAAGAATGCGAACAGACCATCCGCGAACTCACGCAGAGTGATGAAGGACGGTGCGTGGTTAAGAAGGAAATTGCCGAATCATTCCAACGAGGGATGATCGCGCACTGCCTCATGAGCCGTGCGGAGCGGTTTCTAATAGCCGCTGGCGGCAGCGCCGTTCATATCACTTTCCACGTTCCGTACTACTCCCCAGAGCACAGACTAGATGATGATCTCGGAGAGCGAGCCTGCGTTTCCGCCGCAAAGGCGTGTGCAATCTACCCGCTGCCCATCTATTTCTTCGATTTCGGCTGCATCCTCTACCAGATCGGAAAAATGGAGGAAGCGAAAGTGGCATTCTCAACTTTTCTCCGTGGCTTGGAGCAGGTTGAGCCAGAGCCATTGACGGAAATTTGGCAGAAGCAGCGCAACATTCAGTCATCGGCCCGGCTCGCGAAAGAGTTGATCCAGTAGGAACATCATCCGTCCGGTTCCGGCGCGTCAGAGCGAATCCAACGGAAATCAGCAAGGTGTGAATTTGCGTTGCATGATCGGCAGGAGCAATCTCGGTGGGACCGCATGGGCGGATAATCCGGCCTCGCGGAGCAGACGTTCCGTCTTCTCGACTGTCTTGATCCAGTTCTTGACCCGGTAGACTCTGACCTTATCCCCGAGCATCATCCCGAACTCTTCCGCCATCGGTCCGGCGAGCTTATTGATGATGTCCGAGAACTTACTGATGGCGAGAGCAATCCCTTTTGCGGTTTCCTCGTCGTTCATGGCGCTGTCAATATATTCCTGCGCCTAAGCTGCGCCCTTGGGGTCTGTATAAGCTTCAGTTATTGCGGTTGCGGCATGTGCGCTTATTTCATTCCCGTGAGCCTGCGCGATCAGCCGCCTCCCGCCAGCTTGACTTCTAGCTCCGCTTGCAACTTCAGGTACTCGGCGAATTCCTTTTTCGCGTCGCGGAGCACCGCGCCCACCCATGGATGCTTTCGTTTAAACTCGGCGACGGTTATGGCCCCGCCGTAATTCCGGATGAAATCCTCGATCACATTAGACAGGGTCAGGTTCAGACTGGAGGGTGCGCACAGGATGTTATCCACGCGGCGCTGGAACATCTGCTTCGTGACCCGTATGCCATCCCAGTCATCAAGACTAATTCCCATGTCCTGCTCGGTGAGCGGTGCGCCCGCTTTCCTGAGCCGGATCATCTCCCGCTTCCATGGCATGCCGTGGTGATCCGTGGTGCGGGCGTGAGCCATCTCGTGAATCAGGGCACCGACGGCTTCTTTGTCCGCTAATCCCTGCCGGACTTCAATCCGCCTGCGCTGGCGGTCGTGTCTACCCATGAAATCCAGCCAGTTAATTTTCCGCACCACGCGGATCGCGTAGGGCGGAAGCTTGTTGGAGAAATACAAGGCGTTGAACTCGATGAACTTCCGGCGAAGCTGTCTGCCGTTCAGCATGGCCGGGTCCGCCAGCCCTTGGCGCGGTTTCGGCGGCATCAAAACTCCCTGACCACCGTTAGCTGTTTGCCTGCATGGAATCCGACCCAGTTCGGCTCCCGTTCCATCACGATCTCGCTGGTGACGCCGCGCAGCAGATACATCCTGTCGGGCCGTCCGCTCATGTCCTGCATCGGTGCGCCCTTCAGGTCGCCGCGATAGGTTGGCTTCGTCTTGTTCAAAAAGGGACACCAGCGAATCGACAACTCGGCGCATTCCCTGTGCATGGCCCCGTTAATGAACTCGTGCGATGCCATGCAGGCCTCTCCGCCTAACCAATAACAGGACAGGCCCAGTTTGGTTCCGCAGATGGCGCACAGCCTGTACTGGTAGTGGCGCATGTACTGCTGCTCATCGATCTGGCGAAAATTCGGCTTGCCGTCGACCCATTTGATGAATGCCGGGACGGGCATTCCTGCAAACGTCTTTAGGCGTGAGATGGCTCGCTGAATCGGACACCTGCTGCGCGGGGTCTGTTCGGCATTCGGATTATCCACGGAGAAATCCCTCCAAGGCTGCGGCGCGAAAGTTGCTCCCGACAACTTCGCGGCCTTGTTATTGTTTGTCCGTGTCCTTTCCTGTAGCTGGCACGATAACATAAGCTGCACCAACGGCGTATTCTCCCATGCCGGATTTTGTGCCCGCGATGCGATTGGAAAAGCTGTGCCGGTGAGTGAACCTGACATTCAGGATCACCGCGCACAAAATGTCGATCTCGAAATTTGGGAAACTCTCAAGCTTGCCGCGCCTCGTAACTGCGCTTAAGCTGCGCCTACCGATATAGGTCCGCGTCGGATTTTCCGCTGATGCCGATTTTCTGATCCAGCGTAAAGCTGCGCCTCGGGGCGGGGGACGTGAAACCGTTGGGCGCAACGCACGGTTGCCCGTGCCGTCGATACCATCGCCGCCAACGCCTCACGCCTTGCGTTGTACGTTTCGCGTACTATATACTGCGTATAGTGATCCGGACCTTCAAGGACAGCGATACCGCCGAACTGGCCCAACTGGGCACGAACCGGCGCTGGCGCAGCATCGAACATGTGGCTTTGAGGAAGCTGGACCGGCTGGAAGCGGCGGTGACGCCGAACGATCTGCGCGAGCCTCCGGGCAATCGTCTGGAGCCGCTGCAAGGCAGACGCCGGGGCCAGTATTCCATCCGCATCAATAGCCAGTTTCGCATTTGTTTCACATGGAAGGAAGATGGAGCCTATGACGTTGAAATCGTCGATTACCACGACGGGAGGTAAGGTGCCGCTGGTGCGTCCGCAGCAGGGCTGGGACTATCGGCGCGTGACCACCTCGCCGGGAGAGATGCTGGTGGAGGAGTTCCTGAAGCCGCTCGCGCTCAGCCAGAATCAGCTTGCGCTCAGTACCTCGCTGCCCATGTCGCGCATCAACGCCATCATTCACGGCAAGCGGGCCATCACCGCTGAGACAGCGCTCAAGTTCGCCTGCTTTTTCAATAACAGCCCGGAGTTCTGGATGAACCTGCAAACCATGCACGATCTCAGCAAGGCGAAACTGCGCCTCGCCGAGACACTCGCCAAGGAAGTGCGCCAGTACACTCCGGACAAGCTTTCTGCGCTACTTCGCGAACCTGCTGTCTCCGCCGGACGCGTTCCGCCCCGGCTGCGACGCAGACGGGCGTGATGTAGCCAGCTCCTGCGCAGCGGTGCCAGATCGGAAATCTGAATCGAGGACGCATTGAAGCACGAACCACATGATTACGTTGATGAGGGCGGAAAATGCTGGTGCTGTGGCCAGCCGCCCCAACATGCTTTCCATTACGTCGATGAGGAGACGGAACGGAAGACGATGGAGTCTTTGGAGCGTCTGAAAGCGTCTGCCGCTCGGCTTGAGGCGACGGTTGATCAACTTGGTAAGCGACCACGTCGTCAGACGACCAAAGGTCTACCGCCCCATAGGTTTCAGGGTCCGATGCATTCTCAGATGTGCGCCTATGGCAACACTTCGAACTACAAGTGTGAGTTTCCAGAATGCGGACACACGAAGCGCCACTCTATTCATGATCCTGAGAGGGCAATGGTAGCCGTGAAGCAGGCGCAGGCTGTTGCGGCGCAGGCGAAACCAGTACCAGAGGATAAGTGGACAGCCGCTCTTGTAGATAACGCTAATCATCATGCCACGCAGACCACACTGTATTGGCTCGGGCTGCTCGGCGCGATTGTGTTGGGTGTGGTCGTGGGGTGCCTACACTAAGTTGCTCAACGCGTCGGCATCGGGGCATCCTACGGGGTGGCTTTTTGCTTTGGATACCGTTCACACCTGTGGTGTGTTAAACGAGTTCACAATCGGCTGGCCAGGTACTCTTGAAGCTGTCCACTGGTGGATAGATTTAGCCACGCCTGATATCGGACTTAGCGCGATTGTAGGTAGGAAATGAAGGAATGCGCGTTTTGTGATCACAAAGGAAAACTTTCTGCCGAACATATTGCCAGCGACTGGATGCAGAATCTGTTCCCCGGCAGAAAAACCGCATGGTTCACCAGCGGCGGCACGAAAGAACGAAAGCGGTTTGAAACAGACACAATGGATTGGACAGCTAAGGTGGTCTGCGAAAACTGCAATAACACTTGGATGAGCGACATTGAGACACAACATGCCCAACCTGCACTTACCCCGCTAATTACTGGACAGATGAATATTCCAATTGATCGTGAACGCGCTCATTCAATTTCTCTTTTTGCGTTCAAGACCGCCGTTATCATCGACCACCAACAAAGGCGCGACTCTGGCCCCTTTTTCTCTAAGCGCGAGCGGTACGCATTCAGGCTGCACCACACGATTCCGGGCACTGTAAACATGTGGTTCTGCGGCTACAAGGGGCACAGGGGGAACGGACAATTCAAAAGCGCTTATTATAAAGGCGAGGTACCCTCCTCCGATCCTGTTCTGATGTATGCATGTACCTGCGCCATCGGCCACTTTGTGTTTCAGGTATTGGCGGTCAAGCAGATAGGAAACGCCAGATTTAGCCCGCTTGGAGGGTTTGAAAGTTTGGGCGTACCATTCTGGCCTACGGTCCCCCGAGATTACATTTGGCCCCCTCCCGTTGTGCTTGACGGGATTCCTCAGTTTGAGGCGTTCGCGGACCGCTGGCAGAACGTCGCAAAGATCGGATACTGACTCTAACGCTTGCCGTGTCAAAGCGTCTTCGAATTTGGCTGATTTGGGGAATCATTAGTCAAGTATGTTAGTACCCCAATTGGTAACAAGCCAACCCCGCATAGCTGCGCCTTCCGATCTTCCACAGGCGGGGTTTGCGCGGAGGGCGGTTGCGCATTAGAGTGGACCATGCAAGTGGATGTAATGGCTGGACTCGAACCAGCGACCTCCGCCTCAGATAGCCTGCTCCGGTGTCCTCGTCAAAGAACTTATCGGGTTGGCCTGCGGTGCTCTATCCTTCTGAGCTACATCACAATTCGGAGAGATTATGTCCGGTCCGAGTCCCGGCGCACAAAGCGTACCTGCATCGTCTGACAGCCATTCCAGAGTGGATGCTGCTCCCACACATCGACCAGTTCACCCCGCCGGACGAGCGAACGAACGGCGCGACTGAACGCGGCCCGGAAAGCTGGGTCGAAATGCACAGGCTTGGCGAAGTAAATGGCGGCATCACCGCCCACCACATAGCGGGCGACGATGCGCAGATCGTAGACCCCCGGCTCCACTTCCGTTCCGCCGACCGGATGTTTGCTCTCCGGGTTGCTGGGAGGGTGATCGAGGTTATCCAATATCCGGCGCTGGAGTGGTCCAATTCCTTTGCTCATATAAGCGTTAACAAATAATACTAAGCTGTCTCCGCTCTCTCCGATCCGGCAGTCTCGATACAAATTGTTAACTCTTATTTCCGGCAGGCGCTGGGTGTTCATCGCTACAAACGAAAACGGCGGAAGCCGGAGCCGCCGCCGTCGTGGAGACAAATTCAATCTGCTAATATCTCGCGATATGGCGGCACGCTCGTTCGGCTTCTTGCTACTTGGGATAGTGCTCGGAGTCTCCGCAGTTGAGTTGATCCATAGAGTGAGGCCGCTGGCTCCCGCCCCTCCCGCTTCGGTTGAGAATGAACCTCCGGCGTTCCAACCTGCGAGTGCTGAGCAGGCATACCGATTGCAAGATGATTGTGTGAAACGGGGTGAGTCGATTCTGGACGAGAATCTAATTGGGTCCGCTCTCGGCCAAGATCAGGTGTCGAAGTATAACGCCACAACGAACCGATGCTATGTGTTGCTAAGTGTCCATGCGGCTGACCTCCGTGAATGGGAGAAATACGATAACTCTTCTTACCTTAAGGATGGCCAGACAAAAGAACTGCTCGCTTGGTACACGATCAAGGCAAACCAGCAGAAGAGCTTTTCCGGCTTCGGATGTAATGACTATGACTGTGTGGCAGCCAAGGTAGCGGACTGCATGAAGGGAAAGCAGTGCACACCGGAATAGTCTCGGCCTCCGGATACATCATCGCCAGAACCATGGCCTGCTGCCTGCGCCGGGAAATTAGCCGAGCAGGCGTTCGAGTTCATGGCCGAGAAGAACAACGTAGGAGCCTCTGATAAATTACTCAAGGCTCTTGACCTGCTTATCCACATCTTTGCGCAAATTATCAAGCTCGTTTCCGGAATAGGATTTGAACCCCAAATCCTCCTTGGTCAACACATCGAGTGTTTGAGTATCTTCAAATCTCTCTCCCTGTACTACGCTTGACTCTCGCAAGATGCAGACGCATGAATTGCGCTTGGAACTGTAGAAAATCCTTTCAACCGAATAAAAGATATCGTTCTTGCCCGCCAATTCTCGGACTTCTTCCTTAAACTCTTGCTTAGTCTTGCTTGCGTATGTCTCGCATTGGACCTTCCTGCCGAACTCCTTTGAAGACTGGTAGTCCGACTTCACAGACCGCAACGTGCCGCAACCTGTTAGTGCCATAGCAAGACAAACACCTATCGCTAACCAAAATCGCATTTTTATTTGCTCCAGTAGACGTAAGCGCAGCGAGCCATAACCGAGATATTACCTTCAACTGCGCAAAGGCTGCGCCTCCATTCTAGGCGGGCGTAAACAGAAAATCCCTGCGGAGAATTTGTAGCTGAAACTGCGCCTCGGGTCTGGGTGAACGAAGAGAAGAGGCGGAAATGAGTTGACGCTATCGCGGCAGGTGGGGGTACGGGACAACCTCGCGAGAGGTATGATACAGCGCCAGCCGGGGCCGGGGCCGGGGCCGTGGATCGGTGGCGGCAGGGCGCTGGTACCGGGTGGCTGTATCCAGTGCGGCGGCGCCTACGGATCGATCTTACGTGCAGGCCAGAGGCCACCACGAGCGCATGGACAGGGTCATAGGGTGTGCATGCGTGGACCATGGCGGGACAACTGGTGGAACGGGGACAACCTCGGGACAGGGTTGGGGAACGGGCCGCAGGCGACTATGGATGATTCTCGTAGAGTTGCGCACACATATCTATCGCGGGCAATTCATTCGTGAAATGACCCCCGACCGTATAGCAAAGCTGTCCCGTCTTTGTGTCCAGAGCCAGCGCCCCGGATGGTATGTCGTCGCGTATTTCCGATGGATTTGGCACCAGAACAAAACGCTGATAGCCACTCTGCGGGTGCTTCGCATTGCAACCCACAAGCATCAGCATGAGGAGCGCGGCGGGCAAGCTTTTCATTGCGACGAGTTTACTCTCCGCAAAGTCGCGACACACGCTTTGCCAGCAGCCTGAATCCAGCGCCACTTCCCTGCACGATGGGAATTCAGACTCTATGCCTGTGTCAGAAAGGTATACTTTCTGCCGATTCAAACCGCTGCCTGTAAGTGATTGAAACGTGCTTGTCACAAAGGTGGTTTTAATTGTTGACACATAATCTAAGAACATCTAGGATTTGTTGTATGGGGGAAGTGCGAAATGGTGGCAGCAAGTAAGGGTGGTCAGCGGGTTGGATACGTTAGGGTCAGCAGCGTTGACCAGAACACAATGAGGCAGCTAGACGGGGTTCCGGTAGATGAGTTGTTCACGGATAAGGCGAGCGGCAAGGATACGAAGCGACCCGCGTTGCAGCAGGCGCTCAAGCATCTGCGCAAGGGCGACGTGCTGGTGGTTCACTCCATGGACCGGCTGGCGCGTAACCTGTCCGATCTGCTCGCGCTGGTGAAGGAGTTGACCGGGCGCGGCGTGGCCGTGGAGTTCGTCAGGGAGAGCCTGTCGTTTACGGGAGATGATTCGCCCATCTCCAACTTGATGTTGGCTGTGATGGGCGGCGCGGCGGAGTTTGAAAGAGCGATGATCGGCGAGCGCCAGCGCGAAGGGATCGCCATCGCCAAGGCCAAGGGCAAGCATCTGGGCCGCGCTGCCATCCTGAAGCCCGTAGAGGTCAAGGAGCTACGCAAACGTGTCGCGGCTGGCGAGGATAAGGCTGAAATCGCCAAGGCGTTCGGCATCTCGCGGGCGTCCGTCTACAACTACATGGCATCGTGAACTAACCAGAACACAAGTTACGCTCCCGTAAACCTGATTCGAGGTGAAGCGGAACACGCCCCTGCTCCTCGCGGCGGTCAGTAGTCGGCGGTTCAGGTGAAGTGCATCCTCGACACCGCCTTCCGAGCATTCACCCGTAAACCTCGATTGGCGTATACTCCAAGGCCTAAGTTTGCTGTTGCAATAAACAGAGCATTCATGAGAATCGTGGTCATCATCGCCCGCATCTTGTTGGGCGCCATTTTTGTGGCCTTCGGCCTGAATGCCTTCCTGCACTTTTTCCCCAAGTGGTTACCTCCGGGCCTTGCAGGTCAGTTCGTGGGGGCAATGTTCCACTCCCACTACATCCTCTTCGTGAGCACTATCGAGTTGATCTGCGGCGCCTTGTTGCTGGTAAACCGCTATGTTCCGCTCGCTTTGACCGTCCTCGCGCCGATCATTGTCAATATCATCATGTTCCACATTTTGTTGCCGCCGGTGGGATGGCAACCCGGAGTTGTCGCGGCGATCTTGTGGATCATCCTGTTCATCCACTTCCGCAAGTATTTCTCGTGCATATTCGTGCAGCGGGCATCCTGATCGGCAGGCAATGGGCAATACGTCGATGCCATCCCTGCTTCTGAGGTGCGCTGGTTTCGAGTGGAAGACTTAGCAACACTGTAGGTGTCGAACGTTTCAAAGCGCGGGTCTGGAAGGCTACAACAATGACGGGTTCTTGAACTGGACTTGCTATGCGGCCCGCGAGCCAACTCGCTCTTGATCCTCTAGTTCATTTGAGCTATTTGCCTTGAGCGATATTTACATAGACTGCTCCCATGGACCTACCCACGCTCATTGAAGCTATAGACGCCGAGATATCTCGCTTGCAGCAGGCCCGCAACCTCCTAGCTGTGACGAACTCCACCTCGACAAAGAGACGACGTAATGTAATGAGTGCCCAAGGCAGAGCACGAATCAGCGCCGCCCAAAAGAAGAGATGGGCACAACGGAAGAAGGCTGCGAAGCGTTAGACGATGTGGGGTGGTTACCAACGCTTTTCCGACAAACAGAAGATTGCGGAAGCCTTCGCTCTCGGTTTGTCCATTAATTCTCGGACGATCTTTGACGAAGGGCAATCAGCGTAAAATGCCGCCATGATCGTAAGCCACATATATTGGGAAATTCGCTGCCACGGCTGTAAAGCCCCTTACGATTATTGCTACCTTGGCGTTTACGGTAGTTTCAACCCAACGGGTATGCCAATTCAACGTCCATTTCGATTCCGTTGCCCTAGTTGCGACAAATCGCACATTTATAATCACTTCGACTTACGTATTCGAACAAAGGATCATCCTCCCCATCCTGACGACATATCTCTCGGCCAACTATCGTAGACACATTCGGGCCGTCATGCGCCACGACTTCTATCCGACCGCTGGGAAGCTTGTGAAGGTGTAGATATACGTATCGAGTTTCGGCCTACACATGTGTCAAAGGAATCATCTCTGAACGCCCAAACTGCGCCTCGGAGGTCCGAGTTCTAAGCAAGAGGGAGAAATGAGTTACTGCTGATGCGGCAGGCGGGGTACGGGACAACCTCGACGTGGAACATGGACAGGGCCGGGACCCGGCTAACATGGGGCCGGGGATCAGCGCGAGCAGGCCGCAGGAGCGGGGTGGCACCATATCTAGTGCTTCGGCTGCTACTGATCGTGCCAGCAGGCCGCCAGAGGCCACTACGAGGGCGTGGACGGGGTCATGCGCACGTGGACTAAGTGTGGACAACCAGCGTGGACTTCGGGCCAACCAGCCACACGTAAAGCTCTTTTCAGGTGATGTCGCCATTCGCCATTAAAGTGCTAGAAACCGTCCAAGACTGTTCTGGACTTCCCCATACCAACCTGCTACATTCTAGGCATTGCTCGTCGCCTGTACTGTAGCACGGAGAAGAGATGGACGGTAAGTTTGTGACTTACATACGAGTTAGCACCCAGAAGCAGGGTAGAAGCGGTCTGGGCCTCGAAGCGCAGCAGGAAGCAGTCTGGGAGTACCTCAACGGCGGTCGGCACAAGATCGTCGGGGAGTTCGTGGAAGTGGAGAGCGGCAAGCGCAACGACCGCCCGCAACTGGCCAAGGCACTGCAACTGTGCCGCGCCCACAAAGCTCAACTACTGGTGGCCAAGCTGGACCGGTTGGCTCGTAACGTCGCCTTCATCTCCAAGTTGATGGAAGCGGATGTCAAGTTCGTTGCCATCGATCTGCCGGAAGCCAACAACCTTACCGTGCATGTTATGGCCGCCATGGCCGAGTACGAAGCCAAAGCCATCAGCGAGCGCACCAAGGTGGCGCTGGCGGCGGCAAAGAAGCGCGGCGTCGCTCTGGGCGGTCGCAGGGTGTCGCGTAAGCGCTGGGATGAGCATGCCGCCAAGGGACGCGCAGAGGGCCGACTGGCGCGTTCCAGAACCGCTGCTGCGTGGGCTAAGGACGTGATGCCGGTGATCGAGGGCCTGCGGGAAGAAGGCGCAGTCACGCTGCGCGAGATCGCCGCCGGACTCAATGAACGCGGCATCGAAGCCAGACGCGGCGGAGAGTGGAACTCCGTGCAAGTGATGCGGGTGCTGAAGACCGCACAGGAGTAAGCGTTATGCTGTACACATCATCCACGCAGCACCCCGCAAGGGCCGTGGATGTCCGAGGCCCACTAATACCGAGCGGTGGGCCTACGATCCATAGGCATCGTGGACATGAAGAAGTATTCCGCCCTTGGCGAGCGTCTGTTGTGGATTGGGGGCACGGCCATCATTCTTGCCGGGGCCGTGTACGCGTATTCAATTTTCTCCGAAGTGTCCGACCTCCAAGGCTGGGTACCTCACACTACAGCAGTGGACATGTTCATGGAAGGCGATTGGCTAGTCGGGGAAAACCGCGTATGCCTAGGGATGCACGATGCTCCTCCCTCCGCGCGCCGGGAGCATTACTACGTTGGCTTGTCCAGAATCGGGTGATCTATCATCCAAACCACGAAACGTGACGGTGAAATTCTGGGGCCGGATCATTCGCAAGAAATCTAATTCACCAAAGTTCCCGTTGGGTGTGGGGCATCATTGGAGGTGTCAGCGCAAGTCTGACGGTTTCACTTGTTGGGCGCTCGATTGAGCGTCATCGGCATCGTGTTAAGAGGCACGGAAATGAATCTCAGGGAAGGAACGCGGCGGCTGGCACTGCTCCTCGGAGCGGCGGGGGCAGCTTCTCCGACCCGCCAAAGGTGGTCGCCGCAGATCGCGCTGTGCACGTGCCTGACGCGTCGCAGGGACTCCCGGCAGGGTAAACATCCTCCCGCCGCTACGGGCGCTAATCCGGCGTAGCGATTGAATCCGCACTGTTCGCACCATCTCGCTTAAACCGCTTTATATGTGATGCTTGGTAACAGTCACGGTTACACAAGCCGCGCACCGGCTGCGTTTTTATTTGGCGATCAAAAATTTCGCGAAAACGGCGAAAATGAAGGGGAAGCCGCGCACGATCTGCGCTTATATTTTGACGAATCGAAATTTTTTCGCGGAAGGCGAAGAGCGTTTTTGGCCACGGTCCAACCTTTCAAGGTGTGACACGTGGCACAGGCGTGGCGAGGCATCTGGGCGACGAGGTGAGCATGGTGCCAGCGTTCAGCGTCGGCGGCGGGGCGAACCCCGCCCGAAGCACTCACGCCAAGTACAGGAGAGAGCGATAAGGAACTGAACTACACACCGGATTACCATGCAGGTTTCCTATCGCGCATGCCGAAACCGCAGGCGCACACCGTCACCCTGCGACGTTACAGTTATTCCGGTTCCCCCTCAGGTAAGAGCCGAAACTGTTCGTCATCGATGTAGTCCAGCAGGTCGATCAGGTCGGAAACCTTGACCTTGTCCGGTTTCCGCTTCACAGTACTCATGTAGTCGCGGCTGATCCCGATGGCATTGCGGCGCATCATCACTTCCCGGCTCAGGCGGCGCAGGCCGGTGCGGAGAGCGAGTAGCTGGGCAGGCGGATCGACGGGGCCGCGCTTGCGGGCGCGGTATGCGGCCTGCCTTTGGGCGGCGGACTCGTAAATCTTGCGGGACACGTCCACACTATAACAGCGCAGGGTGACGGTGGGTATGCGGTGCCGACCGGAGTCCGGAGCGACGGCGGGCGACCCTGCCCGCAGGATTTACTCACACACAGGAGAGCAATAAGGCGATGACTACACCCATGGGTACCAGAGTTGCGAGTTCCGGGCCGGGGGCTGGCGTATGAAGGTGTCAAAGACTGATGTCAACGACAGCTTTTGACAGGCAGGGAAGCGAATCACGTGAAAACAGGTTTATAGGTGGTAGCTAGCATCGTCCCATTGCGACGCTGTTCGCTGATTGTGCGGGTAATACCGCGAAGGAGTTATCGACACTAGGACTAGGGAATGCGATGCTGTTATCCTGTTTCGCGTGGGCCTGATAAGCCGTTTTGTTGGTGGGTTTGGTGATATTTTTGTGTGTATTTTAGTTTTTAGATGATCGCAGGATCACTTATCGTACTGATTCTTAAATTGTTACAATTTTAGTTTGAGTCCCTCACTGCCCACCATGCATCTCCTCGCATGAATTGACGTCAGGCAGTTTTTTCTAGAGCAACACCTGAAGAACACAACCAGATAGACATCCAACGGTATGTGCCTCCCGGTGTTCGGCTTTACCAGCTCTTGCTGAACGTTGAAACGAGATGCAATTTTTGCCGATAACACTCTTGGTTGTGCATGCAAAATACGCTGCTTGACATTCTCATCCTCGGGTTGCTGGTGTTGCTCTTCGGGTCGATCTATCTCACCCGTCCAAGTGCACGCCTGCGCTACTGGATCATCGGCTGGATCTTTGTAGTTGCGCACTTCGCCATCCTGCTTATCCACCCGGCAACCGACAGCGCAGTGGCTCTTGCCGCCTCCGCCGGAGTGAGCACCCTTCTTCTTTGCGCTGTCTCTTTCATGCTCGCCGCGCATCGTGTGCGTCTTGGTCTGAAGATCGGATTCCTGCAGGTCGTACTGCTCTCGTTTCCTGCTATCTTTTACATCTTCGCCGCGGTCTTTGATGTTGCCCGTGCGCCCGTGCTCGTCGCCCTTGGCGTAGTCGCCGAGGCCGGCGTCATCGTTGTCTTCCGGCGTCTCTGGCTGCGCCACCGCATCGTGCAGAGATTCGCCTGGCTCTCCGCCGTCGCTACCGTTTGCTGGATCGTCTACGTCACGCTTCACGGTCAGGCATGGATCGGCGCCTACGCCTTTCTTACCCAGTTCTATCTCATCAATGCTGTCCTCTACCGGCACGATTTCCGCCGCTGGTCGATGGGTGTCATCACCGCGGTTGGCGGTCTGGTGGCATGGGCTGCCGTCTTTCCGTGCGCTCTGGCGATGGCCGCATTCTTCCCCCATCATCCCGTCTCCGGCGAGCTGTGGAACTTACCTAAATTCTTCGTCGAGTTCGGCATGATCCTCACTCTGCTCGAAAGCGAGATCATTGCCACCAGCAAGCAGCGCGAGGAATACCGTGTGCTCTTCGACGCCAATCCTCTTCCCATGTGGATCACCGAAGTTCAGAGCCAAAACTTTCTCAAAGTGAACCGTTCGGCGATTCTGCATTATGGCTACTCGGAGGACGAATTTCTCTCCATGTCGCTCGCCGACATCTGTCCTCCCGAAGATGCACCCGAGCTTGGTGGCCGCCTCAAGAGTGAAAGTGAGGCCACCTTCATCTCCGGTCCCTGGACCCACATGAAGAAGGACGGCACCCGGATTCAGGTCGACACCGCCTCGCACAGCATCCTCTTTGAGGGAGGCAAAGCCCGCTTCACGCTCGCCCAGGACGTCACCGAGCGGCAGCAACTCCACGACCGGCTCCTGCATCAGGCCAACCACGACGCCCTCACAGGCCTGCCCAACCGGCTGCTCCTCACCGATCGCATGGAGCAGACCCTGGCCTCGGCGGCCCGCCATGGCAATCTGGCCGCAGTCATCTGTCTCGACCTCGATCGCTTCAAGCAGATCAACGACACGTATGGCCACGCGGTTGGCGATCTCTGCCTCAAAAAGCTCGCCGAACGCCTCTGCGCGCGACTCCGCGCATCTGACACCGTTGCCCGCTCCGGCGGGGAGGAGTTCACCGTGTTGCTCGGCGATCTGTTAACCGCGTCCGACGCCGAAGTAGTCGTTGCCGAGCTGCTTTCCGGCATCCGCCAGCCGTTTTGCGTCGACGGCTACAACCTCGAGATCTCCGCCAGCATCGGAATCGCCCTTTACCCCAGCGACGGTACCGACGCGCAGGCGCTTTGGCGCTCGGCCGATACGGCGATGTACCGGGCAAAGCATTCCGGCGGTAACCAGTACGTCTTCGTCTCGAATGAGATCTCTGCTTCTGCTTCCGAAGCTAACGAAATCGAAGTTTGCCTTCGTCATGCGCTGAGAGAAGACGGCTTTGAAATGTATTACCAGCCCCAATTCACAATGGACGGCTCCCTCTGCGGGCTCGAAGCGCTGCTCCGCCTGCACCACCCAGTCGAGGGCATGATTCCGCCCCGCCGCTTCATTCCCGTCGCCGAAGAAAGCGGCCTGATTGTGCCGATCGGCAATTGGGTTCTCGAAGAGGTTTGCGGCCAGATCACCGAATGGCAGCGTCAGGGCCTGCCCACGGTTCGGGTCGCGCTTAACGTTTCTCCGTTGCAGTTCATGCGTGCTGACTTTTCCGTCCAGGTTCGCGCCGTTCTGGCTGCCTTTCAAATCGATCCTGACCTCATCGAGCTCGAACTGACCGAAACCACAGTCATGCGCAAGTTGGATGAGATCGCGCGGCAAATGCTCGACCTTTCCAGCATCGGCGTGCATTTTTCCGTCGACGATTTCGGAACCGGTTACTCCTCGCTGCGCCATCTGCACCAACTCCCCATTCAGACCCTCAAGATCGATCGTTCCTTCATCGAGCGGATCGGGGATCCCAATGGCACCTACGCGATCGTGCAGGCCATCCTGTCGTTGGCGCACAGCCTGCAAATGCAGGTTGTCGCCGAAGGAGTTGAGCGCAACGATCAGGTGGAAATCCTGCGCGATCTCAGGTGTGACGTGATTCAGGGTTTCCTGTGGGGACACCCGCAGCCCGCAAGTTGCATTCCCGACCTGCTCGCCTCTGGCGTCGCCAACTCATGCGCCCCCGCAATTTCAATGAACCCCTCGCAGACGCCGAATGGTCAGCACCCCTTCCCTCGGTTGACCGCAACCCATGAGCGGTTCAGTGGTGACAGTTAGCCGTCCGATCATCTCACCCCGCCAGACCCTGATCGCTGTTGGCTCTCCCTGAGCTCTCGGCTCCCAATCAGCTATAATCCGCGAGGTTGCATTTGATAACTCCCGGTGCAACTTGCACTCCAATGTATCCGGATACATTCCTGGAGGATTAGCTCTTGAAGTACGCGTCTTGTCTCCCTCGTCGTGCCACTTTTCTTGCATTCCTAGCCCTCTTCTCCGCTGGTATCGTGCGCGCCCAGGCAGCCTTCGAGTCGCCCGATCAAGTCATCAAATCCCTGCCGCCGGATGCCGCCAAGGTCGTTACGCGTCTCGGCGAGCTCAGTAATCTCCCATCAGGAGAGTGGCGCTACCATGAGGGCGACATTCCCCACGGCGAAAGCCCCTCGCTTGATGACTCCTCCTGGCCGGCAGTCAAGCCGCCCTCCGACAGCTCTACCGAAGCCGTCTGGTATCGCCAGTGGATCGAGGTTCCGAAGACGCTCGCCGGATACGACCTAACCGGCACCCGCATCTGGTGCCAGTTCCGCGCTGAAGCGAATGGGCCCATGCCCGAAATCGTCTACTTCAACGGGCGCCGCGTCGCTCTCGGCGACGATCTTGAACCCATCGTTCTTTTTGATGGCGCGAAGCCTGGCGACCGCGTTCTTGTAGCCGTTAAGCTGCTCGCCACCGTGGACAAGAAGCGCTTCCGCGGTGCGCCGATGAAGATTGATTTCTCCGCCACCCGTCCCAACCCCGAAGACAAGCGCAAGGAATTCATCTCTGCCGCTCTGCTTGTCCCCAGCCTGTCTACAAGCGTCTCGGTGGACCAGGCCACCCTCCTCAAAGCCATCTCCTCTGTCGATCTGAGCGCTCTCGATGCGGCAAACCAGGAGAAGTTCGACGCCTCCCTGAAGCAGGCGCAGTCGACTCTTGAAGCCCTCCGCCCGATGATGCAGCAGGCGACGCTGCACCTCACCGGCAACTCACATATCGACGCCGCCTGGCTCTGGCCGTGGACGGAAACGGTCGACGCCGTCAAGCGCACCTTCTCTACCGCCCTGCAGTTGATGAACGAGTATCCCAACTACACCTACACGCAATCCGCCGCCCAATACAACGAGTGGATCGCCGAGAAATACCCTGAGATCAACGATCAGATCAAGCGCCGCATCAAGGAAGGCCGCTGGGAGATCGTCGGTGGCATGTGGGTCGAGCCCGATCTGAACATGCCCGACGGTGAATCGACCGCCCGCTCTCTACTCATCGGCAAGCGCTGGTACCAGCACGAATACGGCGTCGATGTCCGCATCGGCTGGAATCCCGATTCCTTCGGATATAACTGGCAACTGCCCCAGATTTACAAGAAATCCGGCGTCGACTACTTCGTCACTCAGAAGATGGAGTGGAACGACGCCAATAAGCTTCCCGAGTACTTTAAGCTCTTCTGGTGGGAGTCGCCCGACGGCAGCAAGGTTCTCACCTACTTCCCGCACGACTACGCCAACAACAATCTGGACATCGTGCGTCTATCTGCCGATCTCGCTCAGGCTCGCAAAGTTGCTCCCGGCATGAATAACATGCTGGACCTCTACGGCATCGGGGATCACGGCGGTGGCCCCACCCGCGCCATCCTCGACGAAGGCGATCATTGGGCCACCGGCGACAAAGTCGTTCCGAAAATGCAGTACGGCACCGCCCAGACCTATTTCTCTTCCGTCGAAAAGGAGCTCGCGCCGTCTTCTCCTGAATGGGACTACAAGAGCATCGCCGCCGGCTACCATGAGCCGCCCGCGGTTGCTGGCGAAATCGCCATCCCCACCTGGAAAGACGAAATGTACTTCGAGTACCACCGTGGAGTCATGACCACCCAGGCCGACCACAAACGCAACATGCGCGAAAGTTCGGAATGGGCGCTCGATGCCGAGAAGTATGCATCTCTCGCATGGCTCGATGGCAAAAAGTATCCCGGCGACGAATTGACTGAAGCCTGGAAGAAGATCACCTTCAATCAGTTCCACGACCTGGCAGCTGGCTCCGGCATCGGCATTATCTACAAGGACGCGCAGCGCGACTATGATCAGGTCCGCTGGGCGACCAACGAGATATCGGCGGGTGCAATGAAGACTGTTGCCGCGCGCGTTAACACCAGCGGCGCTCAGGGTGTTCCCGTCTTTGTCTTCAATTCGCTCGCATGGGAGCGCTCCGGACTCGTCACCGTCAGCGTTCAGCTTCTCGACCCTACCTCCAGCGTCTCCGTGCTTGACTCCGAAGGTCACGTCCTGCCGTCACAGATTCTTTCGAGTGACGCCGGTACCCACACCTTCAAACTCCTCATCCAGGCTCACCGCGTGCCGTCAATGGGATACGAAGTACTGCACGTCGTGCCCGGCACCAGGCCTTTCCAAAGTGACGTCAAAGCCGACGACCTCACTCTGGAAAACTCTCTGCTGCGTGTCACCGTCGACAAAACCACCGGCTGCATCACCAGCCTCTACGACAAAAAGAGCAGCTTTGAATCTATCGCCTCCGGCGGCTGCGGCAACGAACTCCAGTTGTTCCGCGATACACCGAAAGACTACGACGCCTGGAACATCGACCCCGGCACCCTCGACCAGCCACCGGCCAAACCTGCCGCCGATTCCGTGGAACTCGTAGACCACGGACCTCTGACCGCCTCCATTCGCGTCACACGCCACAGGCTGAGTTCGAAATTCGTGCAGGAGATTGTTCTTCACCCCGGCTCTGATCAGGTTGATGTCGTTAACGACATCGACTGGCACGAGACCCACGAACTCCTGAAGGCCGCATTTCCCCTCGCCGCATCGAGTCCGATGGCTACCTACGAAATTCCATACGGGACCATTGATCGTCCCACTACGCGCAACAACAGTTGGGAGAAGGCGCAGTTTGAGGTTCCCGCTCTCCGCTGGGCCGAGCTCGGCGATGGCAAGAATGGCTTCAGCCTCATAAACGAATCGAAGTATGGGTACGACGCGCGAGACAACGTGTTGCGACTCTCCCTCCTCCGCTCACCGGTCTGGCCTGACCCTGAAGCCGACCGCGGCCACCATCACTTCAGCTTCGCGCTCTATCCGCATGCCGGCGACTGGAAGCAGGCGCTTACAGTCCGTCACGGATACGAATTCAATTACCACCTGGATGCCATGCAAGTCGCCTCACACACGGGTGCCATGCCAGCCCGTCACTCCTTCGCCGCCGCCTCACCAGAAAACGTCGTTCTCACCGCCATGAAGAAGGCCGAGGACAGCGACAGCCTCGTCTTTCATCTGTATGAATGGGCAGGGAAGTCCGGCGTCATCGAACTCTCCGTCCCCCCTGGTGCCACCGGAGCGACCGAAACAAATCTGCTTGAGCAGCCTCAGGGTTCCCCGCTTGAGGTTTCAGCAGACAAGATCAGCGTTCACGTTAAACCCTACGAAATCGTAGCTGTACGTGTAGATTATTCGGCGCACGCACAAAAATGAGAGTAGTCCGCGCCGCCCCTGCCGACGAGCTTCGTTCGAGGGGCGGCCGGTTGCGTTTGACCTTAGGTGCCGCCTTCGTTAGACTCTAGTTACGCAGTTACTTTCCATAGAAGAGCCCTGTTCGCAGAGTCGTGCCATCCATACCTGGATGAGTGTGTGTAGGAGACGCACTTGATTTTGTCCCCGCCACCGCATCAGCAGTTGTGCAGTCCCGTACGATCCGGCATAACTTCCAGATGAGAGCGAGTTTTCAGCTGATCTCAAGAAGCCCAAGGGCCCCTGGTAAGGTGTCGATACGGAGGCATCTGCTACTGCTCTTTGCCCTGGATTCTCTATCGCATTTGTAAGGTCGCTTTTCTGGTCGCTACCCGTGCAATAAGAACGTTGGGGAACTGCCTGAGGAGGGTTGTAGTTCAAATTAAAAAGTATCCCCGACGGCCCCGATTGCAAGATTGAAGGATCGGGTTCCGGTATAAGGCAAAGTCACTGTTACAGATGGACTCCCCGAGATCCGTTCGATTTTGCGGAGTTTTGAAAGTTTTCCTGCGCTCCTCTTAGTGAGGACGCAGATGGCCTGAGCTTAGGCCCACCATAAGGAGCGCATAGGGATGCAAGGCTGGGCAGTTCCCCCCCAGGGACCACAGCAAGCTGTAGGCGGCGGCACGGCACCAGTCGCAGATCATTCTGTTATCACGCCTGCCGACTTTCGCAAGATTCTCATCAAGCGCAAGTGGGTCATCCTCACCGGGCTCGCCATCGGCATCGCTTATGCGATCTTCTACATTGTCACCACTGTTCCTCAATACGAAGCGATCTCCCGTCTCCACATAGATCTCAGCCGGTCGACCAACATTGGTATCGAGGACCTGATCGAGCAGAAGCTAAGCGGTGGCGAGAATAGCTCCGAAAAGCTCCAGACCGAGATTCGCATCATGCAGAGCGAGTCGGTAGTCATGGATGTGATTGACAGGCTCGATCTCTACCACAAGCGACCTTTCGCGGAGCTGTTTAAACAGCAGCCTTACAATGGCACGCTTTCTCCCGCGCAGCGGTATAGGCTCATAGACACCTTCCAGCAGGCGACCAAGGTGATGGTCCTGCCCAACACGGAAATTGTGGAAGTTCACTTCCAGAATTCCGATCCCGTGGTCGCGGCGGATATCGCAAATAAGATCGTCGATGCTTATCTGGATCGAGATATCCGATCGAAATACGAGGGCACTACGCGCGTTTCTGGCTGGCTTACCACGCAGTTGACGACAGTCAAGAAGCAGGTCGAGGACGCACAGAAGTCCTTGACCGACTATCAGCGCCAGAACAACCTCCTCACTCTCGACGCCGAGGGCGGAAACCTCCTTACCGACAGCCTGCGCACAGTGAATCAGCAGCTCGCCGAAGCGGAAGCCGACCGCATCGTGAAGGAAGCGCGCTACAAGATGGCGCAAACCCGCAATCCCGACTTGCTCATCTCGGTCGCGCCCGGAACCGTGCTCGGCGGTCTTCGGGCACAGCAGGCCGATCTGATGGTGCAGGCCGCACAATTGAAATCGAAGTTTGGTCCGGATTATCCAAAGGTGCGGGAGCTCGACAAGCAGCTGAACAGTGTGCAGGCCGACATTGATTCGGAAATCAACAATCTGACCAAGCGTTTCGAGGAAGAATATAACGCTGCCGTCAAGACCGAGTCGCTGCTGCAGGATCGCTTGAACAAAACCAAACAGGAAGCCTTCAAGGAGAACGATTCAGCTGCGCAATTCGAGATCCTGAAGCATGGTGCTGAGTCTGCTTCCGAGCTATATGACGGCTTGCAGATGAAGCTCAAGGAGGCAGGTGTTACCGCCGGCCTCAACTCCAACACCGTCGATATTATTGACCGCGCAAGCATTCCTCCTTACCCGATCCTTCCAAAGAAGGGCTCTGCTCTCATCTTTGGATTTCTCGGGGGTCTCATCGGCGGCGTCGCCCTGGCTTTCCTTTTCGAAAGCCTCGATGACACGATTCGCACCTCCGATGACGCCGAAGCGATCTCTCAACTCCCTACTCTTGCCGTCATCCCCCACTTCGTCGTAGCAGGACGGAAGGGCGCTCCCACAACTCCGAACGCCAAGGCAGAGCAGCAGCGTCTTCTGAAGGTATCGCCCGATCTGGTTTCTTACGTCGATCCGCAATCGATCGCCGCTGAGGGTTTTCGCACCTTCCGGTCTTCGATCCTGCTGTCCGCCGTCGATCACGAGCCCAAGCTGCTGTTGATCACCAGCAGCTTCGCCGCTGAGGGCAAGTCGACCTGCGCCGCTAACCTCGCGATTTCCTTTGCTCAGCGGTCCGCCCGTGTCCTCTTGGTTGACACCGATCTGCGCAAGGGCACACTGCACATGAAATTTCGGCTTTCGAACCGTGCCGGACTCTCCACGCTTCTGTCTCGTGAGTCAGGCGCAGAAGCATACGAACATCCGCTGCCTGAGCTTCCCAATCTCACCGTACTGTCGCGTGGCCCGATTGCTCCTAACCCCGGCGAGATGCTGGCCTCTCGCGCCATGGAAGAGCTGCTCACGCAGTGGCGCTCGGAATACGAGCACATCATTCTGGACTCGTCGCCGATCCTTGCTGTTGCCGATACGTTGAGCCTGGCTCCGCAGGTTGATGCTGCCTTCATCCTTGTGCGTTCTGGTGTGACTCGGAAACGGGCGCTGATCCGGGTCCGCGAACAGTTGCGCCGCGCCAGCGGGCGCGTGCTGGGTACAGTGATCAACGACGTGGATCTACGAATGGAAAATTACTACACCTATTCGAAGCGCTACGATTACGGTTACAAGAGCAATTACGGAGCCGGGTATGGAGTCACCGATGACGAGAAATAACCCTCGACGAAACGGTCTTCCTGGACTTTTGGTTTTCGCTCTCTGCTTCGGTATTGCCGTCGCGGGATGGGGCCAGAGCGATCCTGTTACGCCTGCTCCATCACAATCCGATTCCGCTCAGACAGGTGCTGCTCAGGCGGATCAGCAGTCCAGCCGTCCACCAACCATTGCCATCGGTGCCGGCGATCAGTTGGATGTCGAGGTATTCGATACTCCCGAACTTTCCGGCGCGTCCCGTGTAAGCCAGACGGGCGAAATCAACATTGCAGTGTTGGGCAATGTTCAGGTCGCTGGCCTCACCCCCAATCAGGCTGCGCGCAAGATCGAAGCCGAGTTGAAGTCTCACGGCATTCTGATTGATCCTCACGTCACCGTAGCCATTTCCGAATACGCTTCTCAGGGAGCTACAGTGACCGGCCAGGTGCACGCTCCGGGTGTGTATCCGACCGTCGGAAACCGCAGACTTCTCGACATGATTGCTCTGGCTGGTGGGGTAGCTCCTACAGCCGGCCGGGTTGCAACCATTATCCATCGGGATGATCCTCAGCATCCTCACGACGTGCATCTGGTTGCCAACAACAATGCTTTGGATGCACAGGAAAATCCCGTCATTTACCCCGGTGACACGGTGGTCATTGATAAGGCCGGAATCATCTACATCATGGGTGATGTCGGCAAAGCGGGTGGCTACCTGATAGACAACAATGAGCATCTTTCGCTGCTGCAGGCGCTCACTCTCGCCGGCGGCTGGACCAGGACCTCGGCTCAGAGCAAAGTCATATTGATTCGGAAAGTTCCGCAAGGTAGGGAAGAGATCAAGCTCGATGTGAGCCACGTCGTCCACGGCGAGCAGGCTGACATCAAAGTTGCCAATGGCGACATCGTTTACATTCCATCCAGTATCGGCAAAATCTTCGCCTATCAGGGAATTGCAGCCGTTGTCCAGGGTGCCGAGCAGGCCGTCATCTACGGAGCGGTTTATAAGTAGTGGTCGGGATGCCGTTCTTTGATCCACTTGCGTCCCGGGCCGTTCCAGGAGAAAGGGCGCACAATTGAACGCAGTCAGAACAGCGTCGACGGTAATGCAATTCGATTCACCGTTGCCCCATTCTCGTCCGCTCGGCGAGGACTTCGCGCCGCCTCGCACGCTGTATGTTATTCAGATTCCGGCGATTCTCGCTGTTGCGGCGTTCGTCAGTTGGATCATCGGCACGGAGCCGGCGATGGTGATCGCAGCTTCTGTCGCCTCTGTTGTCGCTCTTTACATGCTGTGGGATTGGTTGCTGCGTGAGGGGCCTACCCGTTTTTCCAACCTCCTGGCGATTACGCTTCTCCTGGGTTATGGCCTGGGAGCCGTGAATACATGGCTCACGCTGCCTCGGGGCAATCTGTCGTTAGCAGACTTTCTTGGCTCCGATGAAGGCGTTCTCGCTCGGGGCATGGCTGGAGTACTCCTTGCAGCCGTGCCACTCTGCTCTCTTGGCGAATTGTACGAACGCCCACTTTTTGGCCGTGAATTTCGAATCCCGCTCGACCAGCATACCTACGTGCTCCTTGTTTTCGCTACCGTGGCGACCGGCATAGGCTTCGTGACAGGTTCGCTGGGCTACATGGGTGCACAGGGTACCTACGGAGAGCAGTTGAGCATCTCGGCAGCTCTGCTGTCCTGGCTGTTTCCTCCTCTTACCGCGCTCACGCTCGCGATCTTTGTTGCTACGCCCCGCGGACCGGCTAAGCTGCTTGCCGGAGCTTGCATGCTTGCCATGCTCCTTTTCGTGATGGTTGTCGGTAGGCGCATCGTAATCTACACAGCTATGGAAGCGCTGTTAGCCTTACGGCTTACAGGGTATCGCTTAAAAGGATCATTCTTCAAAAAAACCTTTATTTTGTTGATGTTAGCTGGCTTCGTCGCGGTCGGGGTAACGGTGTTTATGTTGATCCGCTTGGCGGGATTTGAAAACCCTAATGACCCCAGTACTTTATCTCTTGCTCACCGTGCAGAGACGGCGATGAGCTGGGTCAAGGATGGCAGTGCGCTGAGTCGCGCTACTGTAGCAAATCAAAGCAATGCCGAAAAGAGAACGTTCGTATTAGGCTTCTTCGCCGATGTTCTGGAAGGCAGCTCCCGGCGCACGCCCGGTCTCGGGAAAGATCTCGCGGAATACGTCGGGTCTGTCGTTCCCAGAGTTATCAATCCAAACAAGGATCTTTCGTTCGGCGAAGAGTCATTCGCTGACGAATTGTTCGGTCTGACGTACGGGGATGCGGCTAACTCCATTCTCACGAACGGTGCCGTCGATTTTGGTCTTCTGGGAGTTGTTGCCTACCCGTTGCTCATTGTGGCGATCATGCGATTCTCGATTGAGATTTTCTCGCGTTTTCTGCCGCCGCTGCCCATGGCGATCATAATGTTGGGTGCAATCTTCACCGTGTTGCAGACTGAGACTGCCACGTCTGCCTACTTTGTTTCGATCAGGAACGAGATAATTTTTGCGATAGTTCTTTTCATTTACACGCGACTACCGAGATTTGGACTACGGAGAAATTAGACCTGTGACCGCGATAGAATCAGTTATGGGTACAGAATTCACGCTGGCCCGGCGGCTTGCACTCAGCTTGATTTTCAGCTACGCCGGAATTGCGTGCGGCCAGAACGCTTCCGTTTTGCCTCCGAGCGGAGCCGGCTCCATGTCTTCTTCGAGCGGTTCAGGCGGCTTTGGTGCGGTTGATTATTCCTCTTCCGCTAGTCTTCCGGTTATCAGCACGGACTCCTCCGTTGCAAACGCTGGCGTGAGTGCCACCCCATCCGCTCTCACGGCTAGCGACTTGGCCGCCAGTCAGGCTGGCGGAGGCTCGTCGGCTCACCAAAGCGCCCAGCACCTGGGCAGTTCACTCAGTGGAGGGAATCAATCGCCATCGGCGACCAGCGCCTCGCGATCCGGATCCTCCCGAGGTGGTTCGCTGAATGGCCTGCGCGGAGCCGCATCTGCTTCATCGAATCGATCCGGCGCGAGACAGTCACTGCACTCCGGCCAGGGGGTTGCGGCAAGGGAATCGAGTTTGACCGGGTACAGATCGGGCTCCTCAGCGACCGGAGCAAAGCTATCCAGTGGACAGGCGAAGGCCGGATTAAGCGAAGAAGTAGCGGCTCGATCCGTCTCAGGATCGGCAGCGGGAAGTGGACAGTATCCCACCGGCTTCCCCGATAGCACCAAAAACATGGCCGTGATCAGTCCGCCAGATTTGGGGAATGATAGTCTTTTTGTTTTTTCCCCGGCAGTCTCTGAAGGATTTCCCGATTTGGCCAACTATCAATTTCTCCAGCCGACCTTTCACGTAAGCGGCGGCGGGGCTTCTCAGGGTGGCGGCCGGCAAAAGCAAGACCTGTATCGGCGGATCGAGCGGCGCCTGAAGGAATACAGGGAAGCAGAAACCCCGAAGAACAACGGTCTCAAAACCGAGAAGCGCAGTAAATCGAGTGACTTGGACAATCCGTTTGGCAGAAAAACCAGCGCCGAAGACAAGCTGAATAAGCTGTCAAACCCCGACTCTAGCTTCTAACAGGCGTTTCGTTCTTCGCGGTTCCGGTCGCGGCCGACCTTAAGCCACTCTCTCGATCACCAGCGCCTCGATCACGACCGGCTTGCTTGGCTTGTCCTGTGAATTCCGTGCCACGCGCGAAATCTTCTCCACCACGTCCTGTCCTTCCGCCACCTCGCCGAAGATGGTGTGCTTGCCTGTCAGCCACTCCGTGGGAGCCACCGTGATAAAGAACTGCGAGCCGTTCGTGTTCGGCCCTGCATTGGCCATCGCCAGCTTGCCCGGCACACTGAACTTGTGTGGCGACCCCTTCGTCTCGTCCGCAAACTTATAACCTGGTCCGCCCATCCCGTTACCCGCTGGATCTCCGCCTTGAATCATGAAGTCGGGAATCACGCGGTGAAAGATCGTTCCGTCGTAGAGCTTTTCCTTGCTCTTCTTGCTCGTCACCGGATGCGTCCACTCCCGTGTTCCCTCGGCGAGCTCTATAAAGTTGGCAACCGTATTTGGCGCTTCCTCTGGAAACAACTGGCAGACGATCTGCCCTTCGCTGGTTTTGAAGACGGCATAGGTTCCGGGTTTACGCGACATGATGAACTCCTTCAGTTGTGTTGAACTTATTGAGGTTTCGCCGACGGCGTAGCGCCGTTTGTAGATGAAGGCGCGCTGCCGGCAGAAGGTGTTGCGCCTTGCGAGGCCGGCGACGGCGGCATAGGCTGACCTTCGCGCACGATGGTGACCTTCTTCAAAACCACCGGATCAACCGGCTTGTCCTGCCCATCGCGCTCCACCCGCGCAATCGACTTCGCCACCAGCACGCTCGATTCGTCGCACTGCCCGAAGATCGTGTGCTTCTGGTTTAGATATTCCGTAGGCACTTCGGTGATAAAGAACTGCGATCCATTCGTGTTCGGACCCGAGTTCGCCATCGCCAGCCGTCCCGGCACGTCAAAATTCAGGTTGGGATCGAACTCGTCCTTGAAGTAATATCCCGGATCGCCCATTCCCGTTCCCAGCGGATCACCGCCCTGGATCATGAAGTCCGGAATCACCCGATGGAACGCCGTCCCGTTATACAGCGGCTTCCCATGCAGCTTCTGCTTGGTGTCAGGATTGGTCCAGTCCTTCGTCCCCTCGGCCAGTCCGATAAAGTTCGCCACCGTTTCCGGAGCTTCCTTTGCGAACAGCTTGCACGTGATCCGGCCCATCGACGTGTCGAACACCGCCGTTGGGCCCGTCGGCTGCGGGCTCACCTGCGCCTGCGAGCCCGGCGAGTCGGGCAGATCCTGGCTCGCGGCGGGAGTCGAAGCCGCGGGGCTCGATGTCGAAGGAGTGGAAGCTGGAGGAGTGGCCTGCTGCGTGACGCCGGCTTGAACAACGGCGAGCAGAAACAGCAGAACGGAGGCAAAACGGAGCGGCGTTTTCATGCAAATTCCCAAGAGGACAGACTATCGCGCCGGGCTCTCCTTCGCAAACTGCGCCCGCGCATTGTGCAGACGCCGGAAGATCCGATCCTCCCCAATCGCCTCGGTAAGATGGTGCCGGTCCATATCCGCTTTTAGCTCCGACTGCACACGCGCGAACGCCATTACGATGCCGTGCGAAGCCAACTCGCGGTGCACTTCACAGAACACCCGCGAAGCGCTGTAGTCTACGTGCGTAATCGCCTCGGCGTCGATCACCATCCACCGCACATCCGGGGTGGCCAGGTCGCGCACCTCTTTTGCAAAGCGGGCTGCATTGGCGTAGAAGAGCGCCGCGCCGAATCGGTAGATCACTAGCCCCGGCTGCGTAACCTTACCTGGAACCGGCGGAATGATATCCCACGTCTTCGCGTCATTAAAGATCAGGATGCCTGTGTCCGGATGGTAGCTGTGGTGCACAATCCTCAGCAGCGAAATCACCATCGCCAGTACGATGCCTTGCTCCACTCCCACCACAACGACACAGGCAGCCGTCGCAATAGCCAGGGCGAATTCCTGTGGGCTCTCCTTCCGAATCGACCAGAGCTTGCGCAGGTCGATCAGCCGCACGGCGATAAGAAACACAATCGCCCCCAGCACGCAGTGCGGAAGATACTCGAGCGGCTTCGTCGCGAAGAGCAGCACCAGTGCTACCACCGCCGCCGTCGAAACCTGCGCCATCTGGCCCTGGCCGCCCGCGCCCTCCACCATCGCCGTCTGCGTCGGACTCCCGTTGACCACGAACGTTCCGCTCAGCGCCGCAGCCGCATTGGCCGCCGACAACCCGACCAGGTCCATATTCTCGTCTAGCTCTTGCCCATGCCGTTCAGCATAGATCCGGGCAGTAGCCGCGCTCTGAGTCAGGATCATCACGGCGCAAGCGCCGGATACCCCAGCGACCGACTCGACCCCTTTCCACCCTGGCCACGGAAAGCTGAAGTGCGGCAATCCGCCGGCAACCGGCCCGATCACCGCCATGCCATGAGCCGAAAATTGCCACCACGCGCTCGCCACAATCGCTCCCGATACGGCGATCAGCGCACCCGGCGCCTTAGGCGAAAGACGCCGCAGGCCGAGGATTACCGCGAGCACTGCAAGCGAAAGAGCCAGTGTCGGCAGATGCACATGCGGCAGGCCGCGAACGACTTCAGCGACCTGCACAACCGGCCGCCGCGAATGTACCGGAACCCCCAGCATCTGCCCCAATACCGTGAAGCCGACCTGAAATCCCACGCCGGTCAGAAACCCCAGCCGCAGCAGTCGGGCCAGCAGCAGCCACGCCGCGGTCAACAGCGCCACCGTCGATGCCAGCGCAACATACTGCGCGCTTCCCGTTGGCGCCATCTGGGAGAGACTCCCAGCAAGAATGGCCGCTGTCGCTGAATCCGCAGCCACCACCAGGTACCGCGAGGATCCGAACGTCGCAAACGCCACCAGCGGCAGGAGCAGCGTGTACAGCCCCGTTACCACCGGAGTTCCGGCGATCTTCGTGTCGCCGAGCGATTGCGGAATATTTACTGCCGCCAGCTGCACTCCGGCAGCGGCATCGCGGATCACTCCCGACAGTGTCAGGGGCCGAACGCTTTGGAAGAGACTCTGCCAGGCGCCTCCCGAACGCGACGGCCTGGCTTCCGAACCTTCGTCCACTCGAC
>Ga0206838_10011_pt1 | contig 70868 bp, 54 predicted proteins | sample Alteio_BWOrgCont_26_FD_152879 | JGI IMG/M metagenome (GOLD analysis project Ga0206838, IMG submission 152879) | Enriched cells from forest soil in Barre Woods Harvard Forest LTER site, Petersham, Massachusetts, United States -... | ecosystem: Environmental > Terrestrial > Soil > Temperate forest >...
AAGATCCTCTCGCTCTAGGATTACTCGGATTGGCGGAAGCGATTCCGGCTATCGGAGTAGGTCTTTATGCCGGACATGTAGCCGACATAAAGGACAGGCGGCAGATCGCATTGGGCTCTGTTGCCACCCTGCTTGTGTGCATGGTTCTGCTTTCTACCAGCTCGGCTACGATCAAAGACGTCCATATTCTGCAATGGATCATATGCTGCATCATAGGCATTACCGGCTTTGCCCGCGGATTTTATGGTCCCTCTCTCTTTGGCTTGGTCGGCGACGTGGTGCCGCGTGAACTATATGGCAACGCCAGCGCCTGGAACAGCGCCGTCTGGCAAAGTTCTGCCGTGGCCGGTCCCATCATCGGCGGACTCATCTACCTACCTCTGGGCGCCACCGCGACATACGCCCTGTCCGCCCTTCTTCTGGCCAGTTCGTTCACTTGTTTTTGCTTTGTCAAATTCAGAACCGTCACCAAAGACAAAGAGGTGCCCAACGTCATCGCCAACATCGCCGAAGGGCTCAAGTTTGTCTTCTCCAATCAGATCATTACTGCAGCCATGGCCATGGATCTCTTCGCCGTGTTGTTCGGAGGCGTTGTCGCTCTGCTTCCCATCTTCACCAGCGAAGTGTTTCACATGGGACCACAGATGCTTGGCGTTATGCGGGCGGCACCATCGGTGGGTGCAGTCATATCGGCCTCGGTCCTCACTCATCGACCGATAAGCATCAACACCGGTCGTGTCTTCATGGCAGTGGTGGCAGGATTCGGATTGTGCATGATCGCTTTCGGATTATCTACCAATGTCTGGCTGTCGATGGCGCTTCTCATGGCCAGCGGAGTTCTGGACGGCATCAGCGTCTGGGTCCGCTCCACCATCTATCAGCTTTTGACGCCGCCCGATATGAAAGGCAGATTCGCCGCCGTGAATCAGATGTTCATCGGGTCGTCCAACGAAATAGGACAGTTCGAATCAGGCCTGGCGGCTAAATTTCTGGGACTGGTGCCATCAGTGTTATTCGGCGGCTGCATGACGCTTCTGGTGGTGGCAGTGACGGCAGTCAAGGCACCAAAACTGCGCCGGCTGGACATCAAGGATCTGTATCATCCCCTTTAGATTCTCATCTATATAAGCTCTAGAGAGAAACCGTAGAGATAATCTCTGAATCCATAAGCATTCATGACTACTTCAAATTTTATGAAGGAGATGAGAATGTTGAAACAAAGGAACTCTCTTCCTGCTATGCTTGGCTTGACCTGAGAATCGCTGATGATGTAGATGATGAATATCAGCGGCATCGTGAAAGATCAACGCGTTGTTGTTTCATGGCACAAATCTCTTTAAACCATGTCGTGGCAGTGTTGGGACTCGTCCTGGCCCTGAGTTCGTTTATTGTCTTGAAACACTACGGAGTGCCAGACAAGATCTGCGTAGGAGGAGGCGTTCTCTCCGCGCTTGTTGTGGCAATTTTCTGGTCATGTGTCATGTTGAATGCAGAGGATGATGATGAGTAATAGAAAACGCACGCTCCTCACTCTGGCCGTCACGCTACTACTTAGCAATACGACCACGAGTGCGCCGGCAACCACCGTTTCACCAGTACAGACCACCATCTCAGTGAACGGATTCGAGATCAAAAAACCGCTAATTCCCGTGACGGAACGGTTCACCCTGGCAAACGGATTGCGGGTCGTGCTCTCGGAAGATCACAGTGCCCCGGTAGCTTCATGCGTCATCGTCTATGATGTCGGCGCCAGAAACGAGAAGAAGGGTCGGTCCGGGTTTGCTCATCTCTTCGAACACATGATGTTCGAAGGTTCTGAGAACGTCGGCAAGGCCGAATACTTCAAATATATCGAGAGCACCGGTGGCAACGTCAACGCCTCTACCCACCCCGACTTTACTAACTACTTCGAGAAGGTGCCAAGCAATCAATTAGAGCTCGCCCTGTGGTTGGAATCAGATCGCATGCGCTCGTTGAAAGTGACGCCCGAGAACTTCGAAAACCAGTTGCAGACGGTAAAAGAAGAGAAGCGACTCAATTATGACAACAAGCCGTATGTGCCTGCCGAAGTAAAAATGGAAGAGCTCGCCTTCGATAACTGGACCAACCAACATCCGGTAATAGGCTCTTTCGAAGATCTCGACGCAGCCTCGATCTCAGATATCAGACAGTTCTTCAAAACATTCTACGCTCCCAATAATGCCGTCCTTGCCATTGTCGGCGACATCGATCCCACCCAAGCTAAAGCGTTAGTGCACAAATACTTCGACAGCATTCCTTCTCAGAAGATTCCGGCGCCGCCGAGCCCGGCTGAGCCCGTGCAGACCAAGGCCAAATACTTGAAGGTCGACGATCAGCACGCCGAAATGCCGGCCTTTTGGATGACATGGAAAGCACCACCCCGGCGCGAGGGTGACTATTACGCTCTGGGAATACTGGAGAAGGTTCTCTCTACCGGCACCTCGTCGCGACTCTACCAACGCATGATCAAAGGCGATCAAGTGGCATTGTCGGCCAACGCTTCCTACGACGAGCGCCGTGGTCCGGCACTATTTGAAAGCATGGTTATCGTCAAGCCAACCTCGACGCCTGAAAAGGCGCGCGAAATTGTGTGGGATGAGTTGGAAAAGCTCAAGAAAGAGCCAATTTCCCAGGCGGAACTGGACAAAGCGAAAAACCAAATTCTTCGCGATATGTTCTCATCGGCCGGCTATTACACGTTGCAACGCAGCGTTGGCCGAGCCGAGCTTCTGGCTGAATACACCTCGTTTTTCGGAAACAGCACTTTCCTGGACAAAGACATCGAAGGGTACTTGAAAGTCACTCCGGCAGACATCCAAAAAGCAGCTCAAGATATCTTCACTAAAGACGGCGTCACCGTAGTCGACGCGGTGCCCACACACGCCACAACGCAAGCGCAGTAATAAGGAAAGGTAGGAAATGCAATTGAGAACAGTTCTCCCCCATTCTTTGAAGAAAACATCGGCAGCAAGCTTGATGGCTGTGCTCGCACTCTCGTCCACAGGCTTGCTTCAACCGGGCTACGCCCAGATAAAAGCGGCACCACCGGCTCCGGCAAAGGTTTCCCAACCAGTCGATGTGAACAAGCAAACTCAACCGACAGCCAGTGAAGCGACACCATCGCAGATACCGGCCGAAACCTGGAGAAAGAATGCTCCCAAGGTACCGCCGCCGCGCGAATTCAAACTGCCGACACCGCAAGTCTATACCCTGGACAACGGCCTTAAGGTCGAACTGGTCGAAGACCATCGCTTCCCCTTCATCACCCTCGAGCTTGGTATCAAATGCGGTTCCACCATCGAACCCAGAGAAAAGTTGGGACTGGCGGACATGACCTCCGATATGTTGCTGGAAGGAACTAAGACCAGAACCAGCAAGCAGATCTCAGAAGACGTCGACTTCATAGGAGGCGGCATCAGAGCCGGCAGCGACTATGACTATTCCATGCTTCTGGCATCGAGCCTTTCCAAATATACCGACAGAATGTTCGATGTCTTTTGCGATGTTCTCCTCAATCCAACGTTTCCAGAAGACGAGTTGACGTTGAAAAAAACCAACCTCGTAGAAGAGCTGGCCATGAGAAGAGCTCAACCAGGATTTCTGGTCGGCGAGCGTTTCGCTAAGGTTGTTTTCGGAACTCACCCCTACTCAGAGGTGGCACCGACGCCGACAACAGTGAAAGCAATAACGCGTGATGATCTGGAGAAGTTTCATCACAACAACTTCATTCCCAACAACTCGATTCTTGTTGTTGTCGGAGATTTCGACAGCGCCAAGTTGAAAGATCTGATCGCCTCCAAGTTCGGGAAGTGGCAGGCAGGCAGTGTCACGTCGGCTCAAGAACCGCAACTGCCCATTCAGCACGGACGGCACATCTATCTAGTCAACCGTCCCGGCTCCGCCCAATCGTCCATTCGCATAGGCAACACCTCCATCAGCCGTAAAGATCCAAACTTCTTCCCCATGCTCGTAGCCAATCAAATTCTTGGCGGAGCCGCCCAGGCGAGACTTTTCCTCAACATTCGCGAGCAGAAAGGCTATACGTACGGAGCCTACAGCCACGTAGATGCGCGCAAAGAGCCGGGCGCCTTCGCGGCCCTAGCCGATGTGCGCACGGAAGTAACGGCACCATCACTGGAAGAGTTTTTCTATGAACTCGATCGTTTGCGCAACGTCAAACCATCAGCAAAAGAGTTGAATGACGCCAAAAACTATCTCGCCGGCTCGTTCCAACTCTCTCTCGAAACCCAGGCCGGACTGGCTCAGAAACTTCTCGATGCCAGCCTTTATGAACTGCCCGACGATTACCTGCAGACGTATGCCGATAAGGTCATGGCTGTAAACGCCGATGATGTGCGGAAGATCGCTCGCAAAATGATCGACTACGACAATCTCGTCATCGCCGTGGTCGGCGACGCCGCCAAAATCGAGAAAGACCTCGAATACTTTGGCCCGGTAGATGTATACGACACTAAGGGTAAACTCAGCGACGACTGGGGCAAGCAGCCTAAACCAGGCTCATAAGCGCCAAGGCTTATTTGCCGGCTTTGCGAATGCGGGTCAGGCCGACCCGAGATACACCTGAGATGGAGAGCTGGCCATCGCCGTTGAATGGCGCATTGGGGGGCATGAGGAAAGGGGCCGGCACCCGAGCAAGAACGCGGGTATGCATCTGCAAATAGTGCCTGCCATCTGCGGTAGCCGTATCTTTATATTCGACAAACTCAGGCGGCTGCACGAAAAAGCTGGTAGAACCGCGCGACTTGAGGACATCGAGGGCATCTCTGACGATAGATGACTTGTCTTTGCCGGCCGCCATCTCGCTTGCCGCTACAGACAGAGCCGCCCGGCAGGCCGAATCGTTAGTATCGCGGGCGATCAGGAGCACCGATACGTTAGCGACCAGCAGGAACAACACCAAAAATAAACCGGTGCTCAAAAAACTGTCGACAAGACGAGTCTTTCCTACCGGGGCGACCGTCTCGGAAGGCGGTTTGCCGTCGTCAGCCTTAGATTCGCTATCCGGAGCCACAATCACCTCAAAAGGGACCGCAATTCAAGAACCTTGCTTAAGCATACACCAGAAAAATCCATCTCGGGAGACATGGGTAAATGAGCCTGTTAAAATGGGGCGGCGAGGAAAGCTATGCATAAACTAAGAAATCCTGGAAGAAACAAGCGCGGCAACATGATCGCCATTACGGTCGGGTGCATTGCCCTAATTTTGTTTGCCTGCATCGCCGGTTTCGCATTCTACATGTTACTCACCGAACAGCAGCGCAGCCAGGGCGTCGTCGACCAGGTCGCCTTGTCGTTGGCAAAGAAAATGAATGACGGCGATCGCATAGGCGGGCTCAACAACCTTTTGGCCATGAATCGTGAGCTGGTCAACTCTTCACGCACAGTAGAACAGAACTGCATCACCTATCAAACTCTCAACTTCGCCGATCCGCTGGCTATGCAGCTTTTGAACGAAGCCCGTACAAGTACGACAAACCTAGACGGCATCAGGCTTCAGCAGATCAAAGATACCCAAAACAACATTCGCTTCGACATCGACAAATACAATCTCAACCGGAAAAACCTGGCTCACTTCAATCTTCCCTGGTGGCAGTCGTTTGAGCCGGAGATTCATGGTGCTAATGTCGGCTACGTGGAAGACACAGTCTCCAATGTCCTCCACAACGATTACTTCCGACCTTTGCTCGACTGGGACGACTACGAAAAATTCGTGCAAACGAAGAGCGATCTCTTCATGGGCAACGTTAACGCAAAACTTCCCTCCGCCGACAACGATCTTGACTTCAAGATTACCGCCCTGGCCGCCCCTGTCGAAACAACGGTGGCGCCCGGCCGACTCCTGAACCCAGAAGCTTTCAAGCAGACAGGTCAGGTCATCATCAAAGATAAAACGGTAAATACGAAAGTCGATCAGATCCCCACAGCCATCCAACTAACTGGCAGCATGCAGGTCTCTTCCGGCGACAACAAACAGCTGATGAAGATAGCATCCATCGCAGCATGTCCCGGAGCCGAGCCTTTGCCGCCCTACCCACCCGAACTGACCGGCTATTGGGCGTGGGCACCAGACGGAACCTACGACCTGGGCCCGCCCGTCGGGTCCGGCATGCCCCCCCGCTCCAAGATTCATAATCGCCACAAAGGCGGCAAAGGCGGCAAAGGTCATCATGAGGGGAAAAAAGGTGCCTTCTTCCACCAAAACCGTTAACGGGTTACACCACCTGCGGTATCTTTATTTTCAGTGTCCAGTGTCGTTGTAGTATAAGTATTTGTCGCTGCCCTTGGGATACGACTGAAGGTGCAAGCTCATGTTTTCGCCCATTCCGCCTGTAGCCACTTCCATAAGAAAGAAGTTGTAGAGGCCCAGATCAGAGGCGATCTGGTCGAAACAGCCAATCGGAATAAACGCTCCCGCCATGATCGAATGTTTCACGTATGTGTCCATAACGAGCCTGACCATGCAATCAGAGACGTCTTTCGTATAAGTGCATAGACTATCATCGCCGTGCATAGCCCGGAAGTAGATGCAACCCTGTTCCATTGGACCCGGGAAAACATCGCCGAAGCGCCGCTGTCCGAGCGCTTGTCCGTTGCAATACCAGAGCTCTTCGTATTTGATGGGGCTCGCCGCTTGATAGTTCCTGCCCAAAAAGGAGTTGGTGCGCACGTACGTAACGACAAAACGGACGACCGGTGTAAGAGTAGAGCCTTTATAGTTCATCACTTGAGGCAAAGCATCCATATCCACATAGAAGACCCACTGGAATTGCCTCTTGATGATTTTCTCCTGGTCGGGAGCCGCCATTTCCGCTCGCACAGGAGCCGCTGTGACGATACACAGCAACGCCAGGAGAAGCGCTTTCCAAACAGGGGATCTGTATCGCGCAGACTTCATGTGTTTATTAACCCTCTCCAGCAACGTTCATGAGTTCGCCCAGGAAGGGCAGTTCACGATACTTTTCCGCATAATCCAAACCGTATCCGATGACGAAAAGATCGGAGATGGTGTAGCCGACATAGTCGGGCTTCACTTCTACAACGCGCCGGGAAGGCTTGTCCAAAAACGCCGCCAATTTGAGAGAAGCCGGCTTGTATTGAGCCTTGAGATAGTCGAGGAAAAACGTGGCCGTGCGCCCGGAATCAACAATGTCTTCCACCACCAGGACGTGCCTGTTGGTGATGTCCGGCAGCTCTAGATAAGGAGCTTGCACCTTGCCTGAACTCTCGGTGGCGGCGCCGTAGCTGGACAATCTCACAAACTCCATCTGCAAACCGGAGTCGATTTTGATCTGGCGGACCAGATCGGCCAAGAAGCAGAAGCCGCCTTTCATGACACCGATTACCACAGGCGTATCGACATTTTTGTAGTCAGCTGATATCTGAGCGCCAAGCTCTTGGACCCGCTCTTGAATCTGCTGCTCCGAATAGATGGTTTTTACGTTCGCGGTCAAAAGGTTGTTTTTCATTGCAAGTTCCTGCTGCTCCTGTCTGAGTCCTATTCTGGTCCTATCTGGGCGCGCCTGAAAATCGTTGTTCGGTTTTTGATACCAAATTCGGTTCCAACTCAAATATGCATCGACCTCTCACGAAAGTCGCTTCCACCAAACGATCGTCGCCGGTGAAGACGAGAGTAGAGAGAATCTCTTCCGTCGGCTGTTTCAACATATCGGCGGCGATCTCGGTCTTGCGGCTGGTGTTGACCACGATGAAATCAGCCTCTTTGCCCTTAACGAGATTGCCCAGCTTATCGCTCAACCCCACCGCCTCGGCACCGCCGAGAGTGGCACGATAAAAGAGCTCGGGTGGATCGACCCAGCAGTCAGCCTGCATGTAGTTTGCGTCACGCATCACCTGGAACAGGGACATGTACGGGCCACCGGCGACGTCGGAGCCGAGACCAAAACGAATACCGGCGTCCGTTACTGGCACATAATGGAACCGGCCGCTCTTGAGGAAGAAGTTTGAGCTTGGGCAATGAGCAATAGACGAACGCGTCGAAGATAACTCGCTCAAGTCTCTGCCGTCCAGATGAATGGCGTGGGCATAAACGCTGCGGTCGCCCAACAATCCATGTCTTTTGTAAACGTCGGTATAACTGCGGGCGTCCGGAAAGAGCTCATGAACGAACTCCACCTCTTCCATCGACTCGGCCAAATGAGTGTGCATGTAAGTGCCTTTATGCTCATGCCACAGCTTGGAGACGCCCTGCATCTGCGCTGACGAACAGGTAATGGCAAAACGGGGAACGAATGCGTAGAGCAAGCGCCCGTTGTCGTAGCCGTGCCACTTTTGGCATAGCTCCACGGATTGCCTGAGAGACGTATCCACATCTTCGGTGAGATAATCCGGGGAATGGCGATCCATGAGAACCTTGCCCATAATCGCCCGTGATCCCATTTCGGCAGCTACCTGAAAAGCTTCATCGGTGCTGCCAGCATGAATTGTAGTGAAAACGTTGGCGAGGGTGGTGCCGTTACGAGCCAGTTCGGTGAAAAACCAACGAGCGATCTTGCGGGCATGACTGGTATCGGAAAACTTGGATTCAGCCGGGAAAATGTACTTCTCCAACCACGACAGCAGAGTCTGCCCGGATTTCCCTATTTGGGTAAACTGAGGCAGGTGAATGTGCAGATCGATCATTCCCGGCATGATGAGCCGGTCGCCGAAATCGTAAAAGTGGGCACCTTCCCAGGCAGCCCGAAGATCATCTACCGGGCCCACTTCCTGAATGGTTCCCGACGCATCGACGGCAATGGCGCCCCGCCTCAAGTCGAGATACGACTTCGAGTCTATCGGGCTAATGAGATGACCGGCGTAAACCGCGACACTTTTGCGTGTTTCGTCGACCGCCACTAACTCAGTATCCTTGCAACGCTAAAGAGACATAATTTTACGACGATCGTGAGTCAATGAAGTTGCATTGTGTACTACTCTCAGAGACATCTTTCTCCTAGAGTTCAACTAAAATGTTGTAATCTAAAGATTCTATGACAATAAGGCAGGCGGAGTGGCATGAAATCCTGACGGTGCTGCGGGAAACCCACGGCATCTGGTCCGTCGGCATGAACCGATCCGACCACAGACGCTTTCTCCAATTTCAGCTCAACCATGACTGGTCGCGCAGCCACTACCGTTACATGGTTTACAAGCGCAACGGCAAAATAGTATCGAGCTGCAAGCTGTACGAAGTGGGCATGACATCGGCAGGCAAAACCTTCAAGGTCGCAGGCATCGGCGCCGTCTTCACCCAACCGGAAGCGAGAGGCACAGGCTGCGCCAGCCAACTCTTGGACGACGTCATCGACATGGCCGCGGAAGATGGATACGACGCCGTGCTTCTTTATTCCGAGATTGGCACCGAATTTTATGCTCAATTCGGTTTCGAGGAACTGGGTTCATCCGACATCGCTCTCCTTTCTCGTTCTGCCGACTCGGTCTCTAAGACCGCAGCCTCCTCTGCGCCACCGCCAGTAGTGCCAAGGCCGCTCCGGGAATCTGATTTGCCGGCCCTGTCACGGCACCATATGCGATGGCTGAGGTATCAACCGTACGGAATCGCTCGCCCTCTCGACTACTGGCGCTACAAGCTGAGCAAAGAGTGGTTTATTCGAAGCCACTCCACCCTTGCCTGGCCGACCATCGAAGTCACCTTCCCCCTCAAAGGCAACGGCTACATGCTATTGGAACGGTCGCAGACGACTTTGAGACTGATTGAAATAGTCGGCAATGAAGAAGCGAGAATGAACCTCTGGAGACAAGCGATAGACTTTGCCAGTGCCGAAAAACTGCAGCGCATCAGGGGATGGGAAAGCCTAGCCAGAGATCTGGCGCCCGGGTTTTCTTTGACATCGTTGTCATCAAAACTTCCCCAAACGGACTCTGCCGATCCGCTTCCGTTTGAACCCCTGCGAAGCTACGATCGAGACTGGGGAATTCCCATGCTCCTGCCCCTCAACGACGACCTGTCTCTCTGGTCCCAGACGTTTCCATGTCCTCTCTTAGAACTGGACCACTTCTAAAGAAACAACTTCTCTAAAGAAACAACTTCGTTTTACTGACATCCAAAATGGACCGGATTGGCTTGTAAATGAGAGTAGAATCACACTGTTGCATTCGGCGTGAAAGCCAGCTAGAACCGAGATATAACCGAGATGGACTATTTAGCCAGTCACTTGTTGACGGATCAGTTAGCAGCTGAGGGCACGCGCTACATTTTTGGCAGTTTGAACGCTTCCGGATCGCCTATCATCGCGGCAGTGACAGAACGGACTACCGAAATTCAATATGTGGCCGCCATGCACGAAGAGCTGGCAGGCATGATGGCAGTCGGTTACGCCCAGGCCTCCGGACGACCAGGTGTGTTGTGCTTGCCGTGCGCTACAGGCTTGATTAATGGGCTGTCGGCGATGTATCTGGCCCAGCGAACCCGCACTCCCCTTGTGGTCATTACCGATGAGCAAGACACTGAAATTCTCAGCGATGAACAACCTCTAGGCGGCAACCTAATGGATATGGCGCGGCCTCTGGCGAAGTGGACGTGCGAATTGCGAACCACCTCGCAAATTACCCGCAACCTCAGGCGCGCATTTCAGGAAGCGCTGTCTCCACCTAAAGGTCCGGTCTTTATTTCATCTCCCATCGATCTGCTGGAAAAGCTGGCCGTAGGCGAAGTAATTACGCCACCACAGACGACTCCCCTGGGAGCCGCCGATATGAATTTCTGCAAGAAAGCCACCAAAGCTCTCGTTTCCGCTAAGCGACCTTGCCTCATTGTCGGCAACGAAGTAAGCATGTATCGAGCTCGCAAAGAAGCGGTTTCTCTGGCGGAAGTACTGGGATGCCCGGCTTACTCCGAGCCTTTGCCTACAGGGGTCAACTTCCCCAATCGCCATCCTCAATTCGCCGGCGTCTTGCCTATGGAATTAGACAAAGCCAGCGAACTGTTAGAGTCGTACGACTGCATCCTCATTCTGGGCATGCAAACCAGATTGGCAGCTCGAGCCAATCAACCACCGCTTCTGCCCAAAGGTGCCTTCATCATTCAGGTCAATACCGAAGCCGGTCTTACCGGGCGCACCCTGGCATGCGATCTGGCTGCCACCGCCGATATCGGCGAGACGTTGTCGCGACTGCGGGCGGAAGTACAGATCGTCGGTGACAGCAACTGGGTAGCGGCAGCCAAAACGCGAACCGAGCACACGGTTCAATTCATTCAGAAACGTCGCCAGATTATGGCGGATACTATTCCCTTCCCCACAGCCACTTCGCCTATCGCCATGATCTGGTTGTTGCGGTTGCTCGACGCCGTTCGCCCACCCAAATCGATGGTGGTATCGGATTTGGTGTGCGACTACGCTAATCCGTATGAGATTCTCAGCCTCGAAGGAAGTTCGGCATACTTCTCATCCAACGCAGGCGTTGGCGGCTACGCCCTGTGCGCATCAATGGGCGTGCAATGGGCAAGCCCTGAGGGAGTGGTTATTTGCCTCACCTCAGACGGTTCCGCCCTCTATGGTCCTCAGGCTTTCTGGACGGCGGCCCACTACAACCTGCCGGTCAAGTTCATCGTCGTAAACAACCTCGGGCGGGCCAACTTCTCACTGCATCTGTTGCCCGAACTAAACAACGCCAACCGGAAGCTTCTGGACAATCCCACCGTGACGATTCCCCAGCTGGCTCATTCTATGCGGGTACCCTCTGCGTCGGTCGACACAGTGGCGGCGTTCGAGAAATCGCTGCAAACCATGTTCGACAAACCGGGACCGTTCGTTCTCGATGTCCAAATCGACACCACCCTGATCTGACTTACCGAATTATCTGGATCATCTGACCAACCGCGCCTATCACTTGGCCACTGGAAATCCTGAAACCGGAACGTGAACAGATCCTAATTCAATTCGGATTCACATTCGGGCGGGCGGCGATGTTACAGAGTGATTCGCCCAATCTGCTATATCCGGCGCCAAACCGCTGCCGGCGGGGCTTAGGCTCCAGGCTGTTTCCCCGCATGACGGGGATGTGTAGAAAAGCTTAGCGAAACGTTGATTCCACCATCATCGGCGAAGAGTATTGATAAACTTTAAAAGTACGACTTTTAAGCAGGGTACCTAAACTGTGAAAACTCTAGCAGCAGACAGCGCTCAGGAAACACATCAGGGACGAATCGTCAACGATTTCTCCATTCAGGTTGCGACCGTAAACGGCTCCGGAAGCCAATCGTCCAACAACGTGTTGATGCGCTCCATCTTTCAGATGGGTATACCGGTAAGCGGTAAAAACCTTTTCCCATCCAATATTGCCGGTCTCCCGACCTGGTTCACCATCCGTGTCAACAAAGCGGGTTGGATCGCGCGAAAGAAAGAGATCGACATTCTCGTGGCCATGAACCCCCAGACCGCCTTCGATGACGTCAAAGCCCTCGAGCCGGGTGCTGTCTGTATCAGCCCTATCGAGCTCAATCTGAAAGAGACACGCGCCGACGTTAAACACTATCAAGTGCCGTTCGGCGAACTGGCCAACAAAGCCACAGACAACATCAAGCTGCGCAAGCTGCTCACCAACATGATTTATGTCGGTGTTGTGGCTGAACTCCTAAATATCGAACAGGCTGAAATCGACAAAGCCATCGAGAAACAGTTCGAAGGCAAGCAAAAAGCTGTCGATCTCAACTTGAACGCCGTCAGACTGGGTCGCGAATGGGCTCGCGAAAACTTGAAGAAAGACGATCCTTATTTCGTCGAGCGTTCCAATCAGACCGAAGGCAAAATCATCATCGACGGCAACGCGGCAGCAGCTCTGGGCTGCATGTTCGCCGGCGCTACCGTAATCACCTGGTACCCGATTACGCCTTCGTCGAGCTTGTGCGAAACCCTCATTGATTACCTGCATGAATACCGCATGGACAAAGACGGCAAACAAACCTTCGCCGTTGTCCAGGCGGAAGACGAACTGGCCGCCATCGGTATGGCTCTGGGAGCCGGCTGGGCCGGAGCCCGTTCTATGACCTCCACCTCAGGTCCCGGCATCTCACTCATGGCGGAGTTCGCTGGTTTCGGCTATTTCACCGAAATTCCCACCGTCATCTTCGATGTGCAACGCGTGGGCCCCTCGACCGGGCTGCCGACAAGAACGTCTCAAGCCGACCTGTTCAGTGCCCTGTTCCTCTCGCACGGCGACACCAAGCACATCGTGCTTTTGCCGGGCTCGGTGCATGAGTGCTATCAAATGGCGGTAGAAGCATTCGACCTGGCCGAGAAGTTCCAAACCCCGATCTTCGTGCTCAGCGACCTCGATCTCGGCATGAACAACTGGATGTCAGAACCGTTCAACTACCCGACCAAGCCCATCAATCGCGGCAAAGTGCTCAATGCCGAACAGTTGGAGAAGCTGGGTAAATTCGAGCGCTATAAAGACGTCGACGGCGACGGTATTCCCTACCGCACATTGCCCGGCACCGACCACCCGCTGGCGGCATACTTCGTACGCGGCAGCGGTCACACCGATAAGGCCACTTATTCAGAGAAGCCCGAAGACTATAAGAACCTCATGGACAGGCTCAATCGCAAGTTCGATACGGCGAGAAAGCATGTTCCGACACCGATCGTGAAGACGGTCAAAGGTGCCAAGATCGGTTTGATCGCCTTCGGCTCCAGCGATTTCGCCGTCGAAGAAACACTCGATCACCTCAAAGCCGCTAAAGTAGATGCGAGCTACTTCCGCATACGCGCCCTGCCTTTCAACGAAGAGCTGCGCAAATTCGTGGAATCACACGATCGCGTCTACGTAATCGAGCAAAACAGAGATGCGCAAATGCGCGACCTGATTATTCTCGAAGTACCGGATCTAGCCACCAAGTTGCGCTCCGTCCGCCACTACTCAGGCTTACCGATCGATGCCAGATTTGTCACCGATGAAATCATGACGCAGGAGAAGAAGTAACCATGGTTCAAGCAGTACCAAACACAGGTTCACCCAGCCGCGAGCCGGCCAAAAACCGAGTCGGTCTCACTCTTGCTGATTACAAAGGAGCACCGTCGACACTGTGCGACGGCTGCGGACACGACGCCATCACCAGCCAGATCATCAAAGCCTATTATGAACTGGGCGTTCAGCCCCACATGGTGGCTAAGCTGTCCGGCATCGGCTGCTCCAGCAAAACACCAGCCTACTTCCTCAGCCGCTCCCACGGTTTCAACTCCGTGCACGGACGCATGCCTTCCGTCGCCACCGGCGCCAACATGGCCAACCACAAGTTGCACATGATCGGCGTCTCCGGAGACGGCGACACCGCCTCCATCGGACTGGGTCAGTTCTGCCATCTGGTTCGCCGCAACGTTCCCATCATATATATTGTAGAGAACAACGGAGTTTACGGTCTCACCAAAGGACAGTTCTCCGCCACGGCTGATATCGGCTCCAAGCAGAAGAAGGGCAACGTCAACGAGATGCACCCGATCGATCTGTGCAGTCTCGCTATCGAACTGGGCTGCGGCTTCGTCGCCCGATCGTTTGCCGGCGACCCCAAACAGCTCGTCGCACTCATGAAAGCAGCCGCGTCCCACAACGGCACCGCCGTGCTCGATGTGATCAGCCCCTGCGTCACCTTCAACAACCACGAAGGCTCGACCAAGAGTTACAAATACGCCAAAGAAATGGAGACTCCGATTCACGAACTCGGATACGTTCCCTTCTTCGAACAGATCACCGTCGACTACGAACCGGGAACCGTCCAGGACGTGGAAATGCACGATGGCTCGCACCTGCGCCTGAAAAAATTGGAGCACGGTTACGATCCCACCGATAAGCAAGCTGCTGTCCGCACGATCGCCAAAGCCCAACACGACAAGATGTTCCTCACCGGTCTTCTCTACATTGATGAAAATCAAAAGAGCTATCCGGACATGCAAAATCTCGTCGATGTTCCTCTGGCAACGCTTCCGGAGAGCCTGACTCGCCCTCCCAAAGAAGCGCTCGATAAGATCATGGCGGAGCTCATGTAGGAAAGTCAGCTAACGATTCAGTTGCAGATTGGACGCAGACCGTACCAAGCAACTTCGTTCTGATTTCAACATAACCGATCAGGCTGCCGGACTTAAGTTCGGCAGCCTAACTATTGCGAGAGCATCCCCACATCCTGAACGAGTCTTATAGAAGCGCCCAGAAGCCCTTTCCCTAAAGCGTATGACCAAGTCTCGAATATAGACGAAAATCGCATGTTCTGATTTGCCAAAGCGAAACGCAAAAACGCTGAAGAGTTCCGCGCGGTCAAACTAGAAGGTCTAGGATGTGTCGCCAATTACGTCGGCGATATCAGGTCTGTTTTGAAATACTTTTTGCCGTCGAAGAAACTCCGCGAACTGTTGTCGATCTGCGAAATCCATTCTCACACCGTAGTCAACCAATGCTCCGTATGCAGCCGGAGTAAACAAATTACCACTGCCAGAGTTGAATCTTTCTTCCGCTTTACTGATCAGCTCTTCGTAGAACTTTCTTTGATCGCCTGAAGCAAATTTGGCGAATTTTGCGATGTTGCCATACTGCTCGATCTCAGCTTCCATATCAGGCACATTTTTCCGTCTGCCCTCCTCCACTCTTTCATACAACTCAGAGCCTCGATCGATTGACGCGTTGTACAACCGATCAACGGGCAGTCCGTAATTGCATCTGCTCCCCCACTGATTATGGATGAGGGCAATACCATCTTCAAAACTTTTGATGACAATGGCATGAAAGCTGAGAGATTTTGGATCTGCCGTACAACTTTTGGCAACGGTGCTATCTGCGTCCGCCGGTCTGAAGCCGGGTTGACTTGGTTTGGTGATAATAATCATCGGGAAGCCGCCTTCCTTTTGTTTTCTTGCCAAGATCTCCCTGAGTTCATCGGCATTTCTGAAAGTAAGAACACCGTCGATCTTTTTGGGCTGCAGGTTTTCGTCCAAATCGACATTGTCGACCTGCACCAAGATAAGGTCTTTTTTGGCTCTGTCGCCGGCAAGAAGTCTGTATGCCCGCACGACCTCGTCTTCATGCAAATCTTGTTTGTTGCCGACAACCTTAAAGGATCCATCAGGCTGCTTTTGGAAAAGTTGTTCTCCATCAGTTTCATGGTTTCGAAAGACGAATTGCTCCTTTCGTTCCGACACGCCTGCGTTAACCATGAGAACATCCAAATACTGACTGGCTAAAGATCTCGCACCGTCAAGTTTGCGCAATCCTGCCGATTCGGAGTCAGGGTTGAGTGAATGCTCGTCCATCGTCAAAACCTTGCCGTTTGCCAGCTTGAAGCTCCCGTCTCCGGCGAGATCTCGAATCGCCTTGGCGACGACGGAGGGAGAATCAACCATGATGACGTAAGCGGCGGATGACACATCGCACGTGTTATGCGCCCCTTGATCGTGTGAATCACAAACTCCGGTTTCATGCATAATATCTTGAGCCAGACGATCTACAGTCTCCGGTGGAACCGCAGACGAGCCACGCCTTTCTAACATCGAAGCTATGTTCGAAAATGTCTGGGCGATTTCTTGAGAATTTGTGGGGAAGCGACCTTCGAGCCTCGCCATATCAGCCCGGAATCGAGACCGCAGTTCAGGATCAGCGAACCCCTTAGCCAGTTCATCCAATCGAGTTCTCTCGCGCACCACATCCTCATCGCTGGTTCTAGGCACCTCCTTGCCCGAAGCATCGAGCACTTTGTAAGTTCCATCAGAGTTCACTCGCACCCTGTATTCATCACCAGCGCTCTTGCCGTGCCCAATGTATTCGATCGAGCCATCTCGCTTCATCACCTGCTGGAACGTAGAATCGTCCTTGTAGGTTCTCTTTCCACCGGTTTCACCATACTGACTTTCTTTGGGAGCTATTAGAGGAGCATCTATCGAAAAACCAATTGGGTGCAGCATCGACTTCACGCCCGAATCGTCCCCTCTTGGTTGGGTAAGAAGTGTGCCCGAGGGTGTCTGCCCGAGATCACCAGTTAGCTGCAATTTCGGCACAGCCAGACCGGCTGAATCAGCTAACACCGGACCGTTCGCCGCCTTGGGCTTCTCGCTGATATAGCGTTGGAAATCAGCGTGAGGCTTAGCGACTGCCTGGTCCGGCAGGTCCTTTGCCGAATCGGTGGGATGAAGAGCCATTGGAAATGCAACGGTGAGGTAGCCTTGACGGTCTGACTCTATCTTTCAATTGTGAAGTCACTGTGATTCCAACTATCAATCTATCATCATGAAGGAACCAGAGAATTCAGTAGTTCATGAATTCCGGGCTTCCAAGAAGAACGGCTGAACGTAGGTTGGGCGGAGAACTAGCCACCACATTCAGTGTCTTCGCTTCGAACAGTCCTTTCATAGAGTTGCTTATCTCTTTGGAATCAGCGGGATCAACATTGTTGTTGGCCAACCTGCCGCTACCAATACTGGTGGCGAACTGAATTCTTCTCAGCAAAGAGCTGGGGCTGAGCCAGGCTTCTTGTGTGTTCTTGTAGCCGTCCGGAGTAAGACATGCATAAAGAGGCATGCCTTGCTGTTTCAGCGAACTCAAAACCGGTTTGTAGTCAGTTAGAGACACGTTCGCAGCCCGCATCGACGAAACAACATAGCGGAAAGGATTTTTGTACTTGATGTACTTCGTATCCCAGAACTCAGGGCTGTGGAACAGTTGTCCCAGCATCGCCGTGATGTCGCCGTCAGTCTTCTGATAAGTGCTGGTGAGGCGGTCAACTAGTGGTTTTGGCGGTGCATCGGCAACGAAGTATTGAGCCAGTTGGTAGCTTATATGGTGCGCGGTGGCAGGTGAGCTACAGAGAATGTTTACTGCCTGACCGATCTCCGCTTCGCCAGATCCTTTAATAGTGTGCCCCAAGAGAACCTTGTCACCAAAGTCGTGACGCTTGCTGTCGAACACCGAGCCGAACTGACCAAGCTCTGACTTATTGACCTTGCGTCCGGTTCCGGCCGCCAATCCCAACCCGGTGAGAACACGAGCCAGCTCTATAACATCTTTCTGAGTATAGCCACCGTCAACACCGAGCGTATGCAGCTCCATGAGCTCGCGGGCGTAGTTTTCATTCAGTCCCTTGAACTTCGATTTCTTTCGATTCGGATTCGGGGTAGGGTCGGACTCAGGCTTGCTGTTTTGCCAGTTATCGAGATAGAACAACATGGCCGGATGATGCGAAGTCGCCATCACGAGCTCGTGAAACTTACCCAGAGCATATGGGCGAATCGCTTGCTGCTCATACGCACCAGTCCACATGCGATCTCTTCCTTTATTGTTGGAGATGTTGAAGTGGTTGAACCAAAAATCAACCATTACTTCCTGCAGTTGGCGCGGGCTTTCTACGGCGCGCCTGATTTTTGCGTCCGTCGATTCCGTATAGAGAGTGGCGTAAGCTTCTTTGCGCTTGCTCGACTGCTCTTTCTTCAAATCAATGCTGGTTTGTTTTTGTTCTTCGGTGGAATTGGCAGTGGCTTCGACGACTCGGGCTTTCTTTTTCCGATCTGTCTTTACATAGAAACGGCGAGCCAGTTCTATTGGGTCTGTGTTGATTGCCACGTTGCTCGAGAGACTGGCTGTCAAAGCGGCAGGTAAGGGAATGGTGTCAGGATGCAACTGTTGCTCCAAAAACTTGTCAACGCCCATCTTCTTCACGTCATCGACATCACCGGGACGTGGTCCGAAGGTGACACGATTGAGCATGTGCAAGATCTTCTGGTCGCTGTTAGCGTCAGTCTGCGACAAAACCGGCGGCGGCTGAACTCCCATCGACAAAATAAAAGCGCTGGTGGCCGTGACGACGCCGACCACAAATGGAGAACGTTTTGCCTGAAACATCGCGCACGACCTCGACACTGGGATTGAAGGTGATATCCCGTATACGAAAAACCTGCCCTTAAAGTTCAATGATTTCACAAACAACTAATCTGCGGCACTCAGTTTTAATCTTTCCGAGGTCCGGTTGGGTAGCGCGATCAAAATGTCGTTTCTCATCTCGGAACAGACACATTTATGGCGCCTTTACGGGTCTGCTGTATAGTGTATGAGCAGTATCAGTGTTGGAGGGTGTCAATGACGACCATTTGGGCTAAGCGTGCGCTCATCGCGCTTTCTGCTGCATTTTTGGGACTGTCCAGCCAAGCTGCATTCGCGGCAGTGCAAATTCAACCTTTTCTATGCGCCCAGTCGGGTGATGGCTCCAATGCAGGTTGGGTAACGGTGCAAAACAAGCGAGTGATAGGTGTCACTGTACAGCGAGTCGGCGATTCGGGTGGTGGCAAATTCGTAGGCTTGAGCGGTGTGCCCGGCAACTCTGTGGTCACTGTCGGCACCATCAAAAACTCGCTCAGCGCCAATGTTGACATGAAGTTGACACTAACCACCAGCGCCAACCAGACTCTGACGGTTAACCCGACTTCGAGTGCGGGTACAAATTACACCTTCACTCTGGCAAATTACGGTCTTACTTCAAAGGTGCAAATAACAGCCCTGGCGGTTTTTGCCCAAAACATCACCGGCTCACCGGGCTCCATCTTCCTGGCTGAATTTGTTCTAAATGGAAAAAATGAGACCAACCAACTTAACTCCATTAGTGGCTGCCCGAGCGCTTTAGGCGAGCCGCCACCTCCCAACAAAGGCAAATTTTGGCCGTCGCCGGCAAACAATCACTAAAGCTATCTCGGTCCCGGCCTGGTAGGTCCACTACTAGGGGGATAGGGAAAATTGGTGAGTGTAACTGCAACCGTCCCTCCCGAGCATTGGTAGGCCCTGAACGCCTGGCACGCGTTTTGGACTGTCGAACAGCCTGTGTTGCCCGAGGGATAGGTCAAGCAATCGGGAGGAGCCTGCCGTGCATTACAAACGTCGCAACCGTATGGATAAACGCCGATATTGTTGGCATCACCGGTGAAACTTGGCGCCGCGCCAGGGTTGTTTGAGATCGTCGTGATGGGAATGAACGCGCCACTGTTCAGATAGTTGCTGTTATCCCAAATGCAGGTTTCTGAGTCAGGAGTCGGTATCGGCAAATTGATCATATACTCTGCATTAACGCCATTGACCTCACTGATATCGACTGTCTCCAAGGAAAGCGGCTGGTTGTCGACGTTCAGCGTGAACTCGACGAAGGTCTCTCCATATGGCAGCGTGCACTCGGCCTGATTTCCTACGTATAAGTTCGCAGACAAGATAGGGACGGAAGATGAATTAGCTTGGAAGGAAACCGTTTGATTGTTGCTAAGCTGGAAGGTGCCATGCAGCGGATTGCCATCATAGCTTGTAATTGTGGCATTCGTTTGGAGCTGGCTAAACGTGCTGATACTCTTTGATATTTCAGCCGGTGCAGGGGTTAGCGTCATGAAGCACGTCGCAGTCTGGCCGGAATTGTTAGTAAAAGATACTGAGGTACCGATACCAGGAGTAGCGCCAAGCTTTCCTATGCCGCCCTTCGGTGTCGGCCAGAACCTACCTCTCTTATTGGATGATTCGCCCAACGGTCCGTTCGACCCGTTAGCAACCGATTTGAAAAACTTGGTGCCGTTAAGAACCGAGCTGTCAACCGAGGCACCATTGATGGTGAGATCTTTTACGAGAAAGGCTTGATTATCACTATTTTCATCCGCCGTAATCACAAGCCGGTCCAGGCGACTGCCGGCAGACATTCCCAGCTGGCCTGCAGTAAGTGTAATCTTGTGAAAGCCGTCGCCATCAACCTGACCGGTGTCTCCATTACCAACGGTAGACCAGGTGTAGTTAAAGCTTCCTCGTTGCGGGCGCCCCGAGTGCGCTGTAACAATGGCGGTGGTATCACCTTTAAAGAGGAAACTGAATGTCTGGAAATCAGTGGTGACGTGAGTACGTGTGGGTCGAATAAGAACGCCGGAATAACTGCCCTTATAGTCGCGCGAGGGATTGCACTGAACGGCGAAGGTCTTTCCGGGAGTCGTCACGAGTGACGCCTTGAAGTCGTCAGAGTCTGGCTTATCTGCAGCAACAAAGGGAACGGCACCATAGGGCGACGGGGTGTTGGCAGCAATCGCGGAAAGACACAGACAGGACTGCGCAGCAACAGCAAGTGCAGACGCAGAAAAGATTTTGAACTTTTGCATTCGAAGTTTCCCTTGTTTAATTGGTCCCTCCACACCTCCAAACAGACCTTCGATGGTCAGAAAGGTCAGAAAGGAATGCGAAAGGCCCGCCCCCGATGTTTGAAATCTTTATTCCCTTGTTGAGCAGAGACAAAGTATAAGTTTGATTCAGAAGTGCCTATTCTTTTTTCGGAAGAGATTGAGCTCAAGCTCACCAGGGCACAGCCGCCCCAGTCGCAGCTGTCACACGATGGGCGGCAAACTATAAAGTTCGCTTGCATTCTGGTGCAGCACCCTCGCCACAACTTCTTCGGCCGTTTCGACATCCATATAGCCATCGTCGATGAGTTGATTGAGGGCCTCGCCCAGAGCCTTTCGAATAATGGTGGCGCTGTACCAGTGAGTTTCGGGATGGTCATGTCCATCGGTGCTGACCAAAATTTTGGTGAACGGTGCCGCAGAAAGAGCCTCGACAAAACAACCTGGCATGGCTGGTGCAGCTAGAAAGGTCGCCAGCGAGATATCCATGTAGACATTGGGATAGATGGAACACAGATACGCTGCTTCTCTGATGTACGGATAACAGTGCAGAAAGACAAAATTGGTATCGGCCCATAAAGGAGATTGAAGCACGCGTCGCATGCATGCCGGATTGGTCAAACGGATATCTTCGTCTTGATCGCCTATACCGCAATGGATTTGAATAGGATGGCGGAGATCTCCCGCTATGTGGAAAGCTTGCAACAGAAAATAGTGATAGATTGGCCGTTTCCTGATGCGCGGTTGGGGGCTGTTTTGAAGCAACTCCCTGGCGCGCTCAAAATCTGCCTCCGCTTGCCCGCGTGTTACCAGGTCTATCTCCAGGCCTCCTCTGTATCCGGCGATGGTTTTGAAAGCAAGTGATTGTCTTGGTCCATCGAAAAACCTAAGTGGAAACTCTCTATCCATTTGCTCAAAAGTGTCGGAATCTAGAATCAGCGACTCGATAAAGTTCTCCAGTCTTTTGCACCGAAACAGTTTTCTACCGGTTACTTCGGAAAATTCCCGCAGATCCGTAAGTCCAGCACCAGTCAAACCATCGTCAACAATGAGGGTGCCGATCGAGGCATCGTCGAAAAGGAGTCTTGCATAGTCTTCTTCGTCCATGCTTTCTCGAAGTTTGAATATTTGCTCCTCACCTTTAACATCCAACAAGCGTCCGAGCCTGGAGATCATATCTCTGTAACATAAAGTGTTCGGAACATGTTGCTCGATCTGAGCATGGGATCGGCTTTCAGAAAACGCTTGTTTCAATTGAAATGAATCGGCCGAGAGAAATCGACTCTGCAAAACGTGACAATGATGATCGATCAACAGCGCTTTGGATGTATCGATATGGTTGCTTGCCATGTCAGAAGATGCTTCGATGATGAGACAACTCGAACTCGTCGTCGGCGGCGGCGAATGCTCCACATTCAGATGACTTGACTCCGATATAAACGGGACCGAATTCGCCGAGCATGTTCATGAGCAACTGATCTTTCTGCAATTCGTTGAGAGCTTCCTGCAGCGATTGGGGCAAACGTTCCACCTTACTGTGCTCCATCTCCTCTTCGCTCAGCGTAGAGGGATTCACGGACACCTGCGAGGGCAATTCCAGCTGTCGCTTGACTCCATCGATTCCGGCGGCAATCACCGCCGCTAGTGCCAGGTATGGATTCGAACTGCTGTCGACACACTTAAGTTCGATGTTGGTTGTCGCCATCTCTTGTCCCCAGTAAACAGAGGGTATGCGAATGGCGGCTTCTCGATTCTCGAACCCCCAGCAAGTGTAGGCCGAACTCCACGAGTTTGGTTTTAACCGTCTGTACGAATTCACTGACGCGCATGTCAGGGCGACGATTCCTTTGAGATGGGCAAGCATCCCCGCAACAAAGTAGCGCCCGAAGTCACTCAAACCGGAATCAGACCAGAGAAGATTTCTCTCGCCGTAGGCATCCCAAACAGAAACGTGAAGGTGGCATCCATTTCCGATCTTGTCTGCAAACGGCTTGGGAGCCAGGAAAGCTTCGATATTTTGCTCAGCGGCGACGCCGCGCAAGGTTTCACGATAATAGATGTGCCGATCGCAAGCACGCAATGCCTCAGCGTGGCGAATACTCAACTCGTGTTGCCCCGGTCCATACTCCGGATAGTACTGTTCCACTTCGATGTTCTGCCGTTCAAGACAGTCAGCGAAGCGATTGATAAATTTAGAAGCGCGATTCATTCCATCAGTTGAGAAGCATCGACTGTCGTCAATGAAAACAAAACGTCCATCGACCCAGTTGCCGAGCATAAACTCTGGCTCGAACGAAACCTGAAAGCTCAAGCCCATCTCTTTAGCAGAAGCGATCTGCCGTTTCAGTAGTGTGCGAGGACACATCACCCACGGCTTGTGATCTAGTTCCACAAGATCGCAAATCATAGCGGCTGAGCGGTCACAATAGGGAAGCACGGTCCACGTGTCAGGGTCGGGCACCAGCCTGATTTCTCCTGTAGCACTAAGCCCGGTACCAAATTGAGTTTGGTCGAGCATGTTCATGGCCATCGTTCCTTTTACCAGTCCAATGCCTGATTCCAGGCGATCGCGCAGACGTTCTACCTTAGTAGCTTTGCCGCGAATGATGCTGCTGGTATCACAAAAAATAAAACGGACAAGAGATACCGCCGATTTGCTGGCGAGATTTACTATCTCCTCATAAGCTTTGGTTGGCAGTGTGGACATGCGGCTCGTCCTCAGCGATGGCGCTCGCTTACAGTCGAGTATACCGCCAATATGAAAATCCCGAAAACTAGAGCCATGGCTATACGCGCCCCATTCCAGAGAACATCCATGATGAGGTGGGGAAGAAACGGGCTGAGAACGGAAATAAATAGGGGCACGACCAGGAAACAGATAGGTCCTCCGACTATGGAAACGATCCACATCCACTTGTGCAGTAAATCAGTGTCCGTCAGCGACTCTATGTGCTCAAGCCTGGGAACGTCGCCACGCGCCTTTTCCATCTCACGCGACCTTAATCGCTTAACAAGCAATGTCCGATACTTCTCGATGAACGTCCGATATTTTTCGATGAATTGAAGGCGATTCATAAATGCTGCTTAGCCCGAATGGTTGCGGTCTCCTCCCAATTCTAGCGGACTTGGAGCCGCGGCAAGGCGTCAGACAAATTCCGCACCCGGTTTCACTCTCCAAATCTGCATCTAGGTCCGCACTTGCTTTCGCAATCAAAAGCATTTCACCGGGTGCTCACAATCATGGGTTACATTCCTTTTTGGTCGCCTTCGTTCGACTATTAGCGAGCGAGCTCAGACAATGAGTCTGATGCAGCGCTTTTTAAACGATTTACCAGATCGTTCTGACTTGGCATGCCCGCGAATTTGCCGAATCAAGAGATCGTGATGGGAGCAGCCGCGTGAACGCTAAAGCAGCCGATGCTCCGCAAGAAACGAGGAGCAAACCCCAGTCGGACCACTCTCATGTGTCGGATCACTCACATTTGCATAATTCGGCCTACGGCTCCCCTCAATCACGACCATGGCAGCAGAGTGAAAAGCCAGGCGGAGCGGGCAAGACTCCAACTGAATTGACTTTCAGTCATGACGAACTGTACAAAAGCGTAAACGACACCGGTATCCGATCGCCAAACTCCGGCACCCAGGTTGCCTCAAATGACTCCAGGTTTGCCCCAGCGAACAAATCTACGGAGCCGTCCGGTGGTTCTATAACTAGAGCCCCGGACAAGGTCGCTGCGTCGAGCGGCGATGCCTCAGTGGCGCCGCCGAAATCTCCGGAGAATTCTGGTACACCATCTGACAAGGGCACACAACCCAAAGACGTCAAACCAACGGTTCCGGATGAAGCGCGCGACCTCAATCCAAAGATGACGCCTTATACTGTGAAACCAGGCGACACCCTTGATTCCATAACCAATGCGCAGATACCCGACGGAAGCGCATGGCAGAAGCAAGCTTACGGAGCGGCACTTCAGCAGGCCAACGGGCTAGGTGATAGGGATCAGCCTCTTCCGGACCAGCTAAAACTTCCTGAGGTCAGAGATGGGTCAGTGATTTCTCAGCGCGGGGACACGACTCTCAAGGTCAATCAGGACCATAGTTTCAGCTTATTTGATAAGAGCGACGGCACTGGTATAGGTCGAGACAGCAACGGGAAAACGTACGCCAGTCGAAAATTACCCGATGGCTCCATTGAGCGCGGATATCCAAACGGCTCCAGCCAAATCATTAAGGCTGATGGAAGCGGTGGAACCGGGGTTGACTCTCACCTTAGAGACTATGACTTCAGCTATCGCGACGGAGGCGGCGAAGATCGAACCTATAAAGACAACGGTGCCCAGATGCGAGTAAATTCTGATGGCTCCAGCATCTACAAAGGATTGGACCCAAAAAAACCGAAAGACGGTCCAGTATTCGAAATGCGGGATTCCCAAGGTGACACAACCTATCGAAAACCGCTGACGAAAGCAGAGAATGCTCAGTCAATGGATGACACAATCCGCAACCAAGCGATCGATCTCGTTGCCAATGGAGCTCTGATTCCACCAGAAACCGGTAGGAAAGGCTCCACCGCTGGAACGGAATTATTGAGGGCGGCAGCCAAGAATGACTACACCAAAGCTGGTGGCGGCGAGAATGGCGACAATGCCGTTAAGAAACTGCTTTCAGACATACAAAAACAGCAGCACAGTACACCCGCACGCACCAATCCAAGGCTCGAGCTGTACAGAGATAAGGGAGATGGATACTCCATACCCTACGCACGGCAATATTTCAATTGGCATGGACAGCACCAACGCAGCGATACTCCGCTCGATCTCGAACCCAGATAGTAAATATTGTTCTCACAGGAATATCACAAATTCCTCTTAGAGTTGCGCCTAACCCCATTTGGATCGCCCTAGTTTCATCTAGTTCGGTCTAAAACTTCGCTGAGCGTAAATATGATGAAGAGTTCAATGCCATTTGGTATCTGCTTTGCTTTTCTGCTCCTTGGCGCCTTTACTCTTCCTTCACGCGCTGACACGCAGTATGGATACAGCAACCAGCCTGCTTCCAATGCATATCAGGGGCCGAGCTACGGCTATCAACCTTCAGCGTCATCAGGTTATGGAGGAGTCGGCGGCGGTGGCATCTACAATCAACCGATTTCCAACGCCTACCAGGCACCCACAGTAGGCTATCAGAACCCAGCTTACTCGGGAGGTTATGGCGGCGTCGGCGCCGGCAATGTTGCCGTCCAGAGTCAGCCTATGGGCGGATGGGGCTATCAGGGCGGAGGCTATGCAATGCAACCGCAAGCCAATCTACCTTCATATGGATCCTATGGTTCCACTGGTTCCTATGGTTCGACACCCCATCCTCAACCTTACGCTCAGCCGCTGTACAACAACCAAGCTTCGATGGTGCCTGGCAATGCGAACTTGATGCCGTACCAACCGCTAGCTAATGCAGTTCAATCTCCTGCCCCATCCCAGGTCTCCCGAAACGTTGCCACTAATCTCTGTGCCAGAGCGGTGATGGATTCCGATCAGCTCTTGAAGGCGAATCGCGCATCTGAAGCGCTGTTGGTTCTTCAGCAGGCGACACAGTACGATCCTAATCGCAACTCCGCTGTGCTGCATCTCAAAACCGGCTTTCTCTTGACACAGGCTGGAAGTTACCAGGATGCGATTGCCCAATTCGAGCAGGTGCGAACGTTTCATCCAAAGGAAGCTGACGCGGATAGTGCCGAGTACGACATAGCTTCTTGTTATCAGGCTACTGGTCAAATCGAGCAGGCCGAGCGGGCGTTTAAAAATTTCTTGAAGGACCATCCACGCAGTCCTCACCGCGAGCAGGCGGAGCGCAGCCTCCGTTCTCTGAATCATGCGGATCAAACCTGGAGAGACTCGAACGTCAATGCGTCTGATTACTTCGATTGCGCCGTAGCGAAGGGTCTTTACAGATGGGACCGATCGCGATTTCCGCTCAAAGTTTACTTCTGTGTGCCTAACAACATACGGGGTTACTCGCCTGATTACAATCAACTTTTCTTGGGCGCACTTTCAGCTTGGTTAAACGCGGCGGGTCCGGGAATGAGTTGCACTGCATGCGCGCAGGAAAGCGAAGCTGACATCGTTTGCACATGGTCAGATGATCGCAAAGAAGTTTCCGGGGCCGAGGGAGGATTAACCCATCCGACTTTCGTCAGAATTAAGGGTCGAAACTTTGGAATGATTCAGAAGGTCGCAGTAACCTTGTGGACAGTAGATACCGTAGGCATGAATGCAATCACTCGAGAGAGAATGGCCGCTATCTGTCTGCACGAAGCAGGGCATGCTCTTGGGGTAAGTCATTCACCCAACAATCAGGACGCGATGTTCTTCGAGAATATTCCTAACTACTCGCCACATCTTTCTTCGCGCGACGTTAACACAATACGGAAGATCTATTACCTGGACGATTGGGCAATCACATCATCTGCAGCCCAATCATTTTAAGCGGCACTGTCAGTAATGACAGCAATATATGATCGAGACGGTCGAGACGGGGTCATGCTCGCGGTCTCAGGCCGTTGGTTTCGACTTGACCACCCAACGGCCGTCAAACTTACTACTCAACGCGGGTGAGAACGGAGTTGGTTTCGTAAGTTCCGATTACCTGACCCGATTGATACTGCACAACTTGACTGCGGCCTTCCATCTGACTGGAGGAAACCATACGCAACCGGTCACGCGACACGGCTTCCCAGCCGGAGCTTCCGGCAACAGCGCTCCGGTGCAAAATACTGGATTCAGCCGGTGTGTAGTGAACAACCGAACAGTTGGTAGGATTCCAGCCTGCCTGATCCCAATAAACGAACAATCTGCCATTGTCGGCGACGCGAAACCGGAGTAAGCACTCCATTTGGCGTCCCGGTGAAACCGAGGGAACCGTAGAATTAGTCACCTGACTAACGCATCGCCACATGCCTTCATAGGCTTTCGGTTGGCTGGTAGAAGCCGCAAGATTGAAATTCGGACCGGCAGGCGGTTGTGCCATTGCCACTTGGGCTGTTTGCGACTGTAGCGTTATAGGTGCTGCATAGTTTGACATTTCAGGAACTGTACTAACGTTCGCATGGCCTTCCAGCGTCAACGCCAGTGCAGGAGCGAAAAGTTGAGATGCGATAATTCCAGCCGCGCTGAAGGCGGCCATCAATTTAGTTTCCATTTTCAAATACCAAATCTGTGTTTACTGTGTCTGGAAAGACACGCGCAAATGCCCATAGGTTCCTAGTTTCGGACCCAGTACCGAGTGAACAGAGAGGGTTAGGCGCGGTATCACCTCATTGTTGCTGTAACAGTCGCTCTTCCTCAAGCATGGAATGCGGCAGCCCAACAGCGACTCCACAGCTGTGCTCCCCGAAGCTGTTCCTGAGGTGTTCGAGGGTGAGACACCAGATTAGGTATCACCATTGAGGGGGTATAACACCCATCAATGCCCATATTTACTGATACGCAGCCATTCTTGTTACACTGCGGAAGTCGAAACTGTTGCCGGGGCGATGCCGTGCATCGCCTGCCGGACCACAGCCAGCCGGCAACAACTGAACAAAAAGAACGAGCTGTCGATTTCTCGGCAGCTCGTGACTCGCTAATCTATCTAATGAACTAACTGTGCAAGTTGGCGAGCATGTTAGCAAGCTCGTCCGCGTGTTCTTCTTCCTGTTCCAAAATGCCTTCCAGCATTCGACGAGTGGTTGGGTCTTTCTCGCCAATGTAGCGAATGACTTCGGTATAGGTATCGATTGCGATTCGCTCGGCGATCAAATCTTCTTTGATCATATCGATAAGCGATTTGCCTTCGGCATAGTCAGCATGGCTGCGACCAAGAAGTGTAGACGGATTGAGGTCAGGTTCTCCGCCCAGCTGAACAATGCGCTTGCCGATTTTGTCTGCGTGCTCTTGTTCTTCCTGAGCATGCTGGGCGAACTCGGCAGCTACCGGCTCGGAGTTGATGCCCTTAGCCATCAACCAGTGACGCTTATAGCGCAGGACACAAACTATTTCAGTTGCCAGCGAATCATTGAGCAGTTTGATCACGGTTTCTCGATCGCCTTGATACCCATCGGTCACCGCACCTTCTTCGATGTGCTGCCTGGCACGCTTGCGAATCTCTTGTATGTCAGTAATAAAATCACTCTTGATCATTGCCGCTCCATTTTTTGCACATGCACAAGCCGTACATTTTCGGTACGGTTCGTACTTTGCGGATTTCTGCTTACCCTGCACATAGTCGAAGACACAGAGCAATCAGTTCCTGGGTTTCAGGAAAAACAGCAAATATAATGTCCCGACTGCTCGTTAGCGCGGCAAAGGCGGCATGCTGCTAGTGTCGGTAGATGGCGTGGTCGAAGTGGATGTGCTTGGTAGAGGAGCGTCAGCACCACTTCCTGCGCCTGGAGCGCCCGGCATTCCGGCGCCAGACGGCATTGGAGACGAGGCCTGCGAGGTATCGTCAGGTGCCGGCGGCAGCTTCTTAGTTGTCGCGGCGGAAGGGGCTGCGGTTTCAGTGGTTGTCGACGTCGTCTCTGTTGTCTTCGTACTTGTGGTAGTGCGCACCGTGTTCGTCCCGCCTTGCGGTTGAAGATTGGTGACTGACTCTTTTTCGCTGCTGCAGCCGGCCAGGCATGTTAGCGCCAGCAATGTAACCACTAAAGCAGAGCTGAAGAAATCAGGCTTGTTCATTTGTCGCTCCTATCTAAGTAATTCGATTTTACTCAAACCAATCTGATCTGTGAACCAATAGTGCACCGTATACGATGCCAGGTGGTTGGCAAGATCGGTGCCTGCACATTACGGCACAATTGAAACAGCAGTACAGTCTAAATTCCACAGCAGCCCAATTTCATTCAAGCAGACTGTGCCTATTTAGATTATGATTTTAGATGTCAGTAGTTTAGACCAAAATAAGGCAGGGGAACAAAGAAATTGAACCAGATACTTGATCTGGCCATTGATAACCAACCGCAGCCTTGTGGGATTAACCTATGAGACCGTCACGAGTGCTTAAGATTTACTACTTGACGACTTTTCTCGTCGGTACGTGTTTGACTATTCCACTAGCACAACTGCTTCAACTACAAGAAGTGGGAGCCAGAGGGGCAGCCTTAATGGCTCTCTGCTGGAACGTCTTATTTATCATGGTCCTACCCCTGGTTATGGACTGGGCCGAGCGACGCTACTTCAAAGCCCGTTTCATGGCTCTGGAAGAAGTGGCCAAAACCAACCCTGAGTTAGCCAATTTCATCTCGGCTCACTGCAAAAAGCTGTCAATTCCAGGCCTTCGTTTCGCAGTAGTAGACTCTAACGCTGATGAGATGTTCAGCTATGGGCTATGGCGGCACAATCCGCGCCTGGTCGTGCCAGGAAGTTTTCTATCTGAAGAAAGCAAAACGACCGTCATTCCCAGCGTCGAAGCAGAGATCAGCCGCTTTGCACACCAAGACCACACTTTCATCTTCCTTCTGTTCACGATTGTGCAGGTAATGATGATTGTGCTGATCAGAACATTTTTCCTGCACTAAACTATCACCAGATACGGTATCGAAGCTATTCTTCTTCGACGCTGATCGACTGAAAGACATCAAAATACGTCTGGGTCTTCCAGTCTTCTTTCCGAAACCCTGCTTTGAAGGCTAATTGATCCAGCGTCTCTTCCAAGTTCCAGCCGAATTCAGTGGCGACCGAAGGAAGAAACACGGCTTGTCGACCAAGCCTATATAAGATGATTCCATCGCGACCGATAACTATGTCTTTGTATGACTTGGTGCGCTTGGGTCTGGTAAGCACATTAAGATCTATTTGCAGATCTTTGAGCTCGTCTTTGGAAACGCTGGGAAATCGGTGATCTCGTGATGCAGCCCCGATGGCATTATCTATAACTGCTTCAACCAGTGGTTTGACAGGAAATACATAGCCAACGCAACCGCGCAGCTCTCTGTCGTCACCATGTACGGTGCTATGACCGATGTTGCGCTTGTAGAGAGTGCAAAATACACCCAGCTTCTTTTTCATGACCGGAGTAATAAGGTCAGCTACATCAGACGAGGTTATTTGCCGTCCCTCTCGCACATGCGTATCAAGCGCCTGACGCGCCACCCTGAGCAAGTGGTCTCTATCTACGTCATTTAAAGCCAATTCGGCTGATTCTGCTGCAGGCCAACCTGTCGGCAAGGCCGGATTGGAAAATGCAATGGACAGATATGACACGGAGTTTTCATCATCTTCACCGCGCATATCTTGAGAGGTGCGATAGTTCAGCAGCGTAGCGTGCGAACCTTCCGGCAACATTGCTAACAGCATGGCGCAGGGATAGAAACCACATATGGTATCATTGGTTCTTTCTTTAAACTCGATAAAGGCATTCAAATCAACCTTTCGCAAGCAGGAGAACGCCTCTTCATCTAACTTTCTGACGTTCTCTCGTACCGAACCTGGAAACGGTATGTAGTCGTAACGAGGACCGTAATGAGTAAAGTCGGAACTCACAACCACCAGATCATCGGGAGTAATGTAACGTCGCAGTATCTGCGCCACCAGGGAGAGTTCGTCGAAGTCGTTCAGCAGTCCCACTATGAGAGGAACGATTTTCACATCACCGAACGCCTCTCTAATGAGGGGAAGTTGCATTTCCAACGAGTGCTCTCGAGTATGAACATGCGACATCATTTCAAATCCGGGATAACAGACAAGTTCATTAATGAGATCGGTATCCACTCTCAGATCGCCCAAAGGCGTGGCAAACACTTTTTGCGTCGGCAACCCGACGAAGTCGAAGCCGTCGTAGTGACTCGGACCCAGTAAGAACACTCTTCTCACCTTGCGAGAGCCGGAAGCAGCGTCATAACCAAAGGCTGCTGTCTGCCCAGAAAACATATAACCAGCATGGGGAGCCACAATGGCAAGAACATTGCCATCAATCTTTTGACTCGGCTCGAAGGAAGGATCTACGGGGGTAGTTTTCAGCGTCTTGGAAGCGTGTTCAAGAAAACGCGACAGCTGCGATCGAAGCTTACCTGGTTCAGACTCGTACCAGGTGCCGGCATACAGAGCAGGTCGCTTTTCGTCCTCGCCGGATAGACCTAACTTATTTAGAAAGTTTGTCATGAGTCAAACTCGATCGCGTAAGCACGCTGATGATACCAGATTGTCAACGGGACGCCTTTATTTGTCTTTTGTGCCGGGCGCCCGCAGTCAAGCTCAATGACTAGCAGGTGCAGCTGCTGCAGGTTTGTCTGCTTGGACCTGTATGAGAGTCGTGTTTATGTTCGAGCTGCTGTCGCCATGCGGATCAGCTTTTGAAATGAAGTCCAATTCGAGTTTTGCTTTCTGCAAACCGCCTGGCAAACTCTCTAGAGGTTGAGCTTTAGAGAAAGCATCTGATGCCGCCTGCTCTGCCGGATCATTTTTGGGGCTGCTGGTTACCTGAACGCCATCCGTGGTTCCGCTCGGATCTAGAGTGGCAACGATCTTGACGTTATTATTGCCGTCAGGAATCAACCAGTTGCGATACAGCTTAGGCCGCAGCCTATCGAGATATGCGTTTACGGCAGTTTGCAAGGCAGCATTATTAGGATGCGCCGGATGAGCCTGATTTGGCTGCGGTTTACTTTTGGCAGGCGCCTTCGTCTGCGCAAAGGCGCCATCGTAACCGGCACATTGAAAACTCAAAGCGATTGATGAGCAGATTAGTGCAGCGCTGAATGTTCTGAGATTCAATTTTCTGGAACCTGTCTTACCTAACAACACTATTTAGTCTATCAGTTACTATCAACTGCCGGACGTGACCGTTGCCAACATACCGTGACGGTTAATCTAACCTGGCAAAGCAAAGCGTTACGCCCTTACCAGGGCCTTGCGCTGCAAACCATTTACAGCCACGTCATTTTGGACTAGACGCGCATGCTGTTTGGCGGGGTGGATACGAGCGATCAACCCGGCATCGAAAGCAATACTGTCCGCTTCCACACCATCACTGAATATGGTGCCACCCTGAGGCATGCGAGACTCAATTACGAGTTCGCCGAGACGTCCCGCTACGACTTTGGCAGAAGAGTGTTTGCTGATAAACGGCTCTCTGACAACAAAGAATAACGATGGGTCTTCCGGGTTCAATCTAAACGAGCCAATTTGCTCACCGCCCATAAACTGGCTGACCGAGTTGACCATATTGAAGATCGAAGATAGCCATCCGGTCGAGCCGGCTCCCGTCGCCACGATAATTCCACTCGAAGACTGTTGCTCGCAATCATTTCCATAAGACAAGCTGTACCGAGCCGACACATGACTGCGTGCGCCGATGAAAAGATCATTGAAAGCCAGGAGTCGCTGACCATCGTTCAAAATGGCCTCTGCCAAAGTGACACTAGAATAGTGGGCGCGATTCTCCACCACCAAATCGACATGTCGTTTAACAGTCGGAACTAGAACCGGCACCAAAATTCCGTCGATTCTTTTCGGATCTGGGTTCACACCAATGATAGGCTGATCGCCTACGTACTTAGCAGTGTTTGCCACTAAACCATCTTGACCTAAAACAACGATGATATCCGTCTTGTCGAAAATGAAATTGGGGACAAATTCTCGGTCAATGATCTGTACTTTTAGATCCGTGTCGAGATGATGTTTCAACAACTCTAAAGATCTTCTGTATTCATCATCTTCTTGCTGATACTCAGTGAAATCGCCGCCGGAGTGCTCTATGTAAAACTTCGCTTGTCCCCGACTGTTGAAGCGAGCAATAAGCTCATCTAACCTGGTTTTTCTGGTTACTATTACTATTTTCTCGTACATGATCGATCACTTCCTTTCGATCTCAATTCGCCTGTCAGACTCGGGCGACGTATTTCATCGCCCGAGGAAACTATCGCTATTTCTCAGGAACATTCGATATCAGCGATTTAAGCAGGTCGGGTGTCACATTGAGCTGGCCAATCTTAGCTGCGTTTTCGGCGAGCTCATGGAATGCCAGCGATATGGCGAAGCGAGGATCACCGCCTTTGGCAGCGACCGCCATTAGCGTACGCCAGTCAGCATCACGCAGCGGTTTGAGAGAACTCTCGAGAGCATAGGCTCTGCTGTCGGAGTCTTTCTTTTCGTTTGCTACTTTGAGCTCAATCAGAGTAGCGCGTTGCTCTTCCAGCGAGATGTCGGCAGCCATCTTCGTCTCGCGAATCTGGCGCCTCTTCGTTTCCACAGCATTTTCGGTGCTCAATTCACTCTCTTTGATGCGACGTTCTTCTTCAACGGCAGCGTTGCGCCGTTCATATATCGCCTGATCAGACTGACGCTGCAACGCTTCTCGCGCCGCGGCTTCCAGCGCCTTCGACATCTCCGGAGTCGGTTTGATGGACAGTAGAGAAAGCGAGAGGACCTCCAACCCGAGCATCGCGGTGATGTCCGACGCACGCAGAGCCGCAAGCACCTGCTGCCCGATATCGTGGCTTGCTCCTAGAACAGTAGGCAGCGGTAAGCGCTGCGTGATACCTCGGGCAAGAACCTGAGTGGCATTGATGAGGCGCTGAGCCAGCACGTCTTCTGGTTTATCTTCGAGACCACCCTTAGCACTGCTTACGGTACCGGAGCCAAAATCAATCATCTGAGATACGCGCACAGGGTCAACAACTCTGTAAGTCAGTTGTCCCTGCAGTGTTACCTCTTGAAAGTCTTCTGTCATTTCATGAAATACAAACGGAACATCAGAACTAACTAGTGGAATTTCGAGAACGACCGAGATCGGCGCGAAGTACCAAAAAGAAAGACCTGTTCCTTGCCTATAAACGCGCCCGTTCTGATAGTGGATTACGTACGCAGTCGGTGGTGCTTTTTCAAACTTGATGCCAAACATAACGACCTCCCCTCAAATTTTCTTTGAGCTACTGAGTGCCCCGGACTCAGACCCCCTTTTCCTTTATAGAGTCTGTCGAAGCTGTTACTGTTTCTTTTCAATTAATCGTATTTTTTACGCTTACTGTGAATATAGCACCAAATCCTATCAATAACCAACCCACTTGCTGACAATTAATGTATTAGCTGACAGACACAGTGCCATCCCTGTATTTCAGTAAGTTGAACCGCTAGGAGCTGAGCCGGCAAAAGCTAGGGAGCTCGCTACTAATTGCGATCGGAAACGTACCCAGTACGTTTCCAGGACAGAGTTACGTATAAGGATAAGGATACGCAATTGCCTGTTTCCTGCTGGTCCAAATTGCCGCTCAGGTTTTTTTCAGATTCTGAGTTGTATGGTCCTGACTGGTCCACCACCTTCCGGCTCATTCACAATGACTCACATCGAAACGGACAATCGCCCTCATGGCGAACAAGCCCTTGCTGTGTCAACCAAAGAAGCCCATTCACAAATGGCTGATGAAATCTACATGAGGGCGCCAAGGTGTATTCAAAAAGGGGCTTCCGCCAATAGTGGGATCGACTGGTTGCCGACAATTCAGATGAGTGAACCGAATCACAGAGATACCCTCAGGAATCAATTTGAAGAGAAGGCGAAAGAATGCAGGTTGCTGGCAAAGGAGCAGGCGAAGGCACAGCAACAAATAGTAGACCTTGATGCAATAGATCCGGCCCAACTAAGTCAGGATGCCCAGTTTGGCGGCCCAGTCGGCAATTGGTTTCGCTACCTGGGAAGGGCGACTTGTCACGCCATTGATGGCATGGCACAGACCGGCACCACCGACGACCTTATCTTCGGCAGTATCGTCCGAGCCAAACACTACTACTCAGACCACAGCCTGCCGACCGTCGTCCATGACTTCAACAATCTCTTTCACGATGCGACTGGAGCGGTCCTGCACTCGCCAGAGACAGTGAAGAACATGACAGATGCGCAGAGGTCGAAAGCCTCTGCCGAGTTTGTTCTAAATGCCTTCTTTTTGCTTGGCGCCAAGACTCCTGTAGCGTGCGAGAAAGCTGAGCAGCTCGGATTAAAGTACTTGAGTGAGGAGCAGCTCGAGAATCTCAGATACGAGCGGTGCGATGTGCCCAAGCTGAAGTTGGTTCGTGATGAGTTTTCGATGCAGGCATTCAACCCCGGAGACAGCAGAGCCTACGTCAGAATAGAAGTGTCGGCCCCAGGAGCAGTAAACGTGACAAGTATTGATCGAGGCGAGTTGCGCGACGGAATGGGTGGCGATCTTCTCGCCCAGGCTCTCAATGACTTTGGGCAACGCCCGACAAAACGTCTTTGCTTTTCGGGGATAATAAATGCGCCCACGAAAGCCGCCTATGAGTCCGGTTTTGACGCCGCCAATTCAGTATTAGGCAAGACTGGGCGACGAACGCTAGAATTGTTAGGGTTGAAGGCAAAGGACTGCCGATTCGAGAAAGTGGGCGACAAGGTGAATCTTGTTATTGACGTGGAGTAAATATGAACGAAGAACCTCTCTTCACCGGAGAAGACCTCAGACTCATTGAAGCGCTTGTTTATGATCCAAACCTGACTCCGTCGTACGAAAGCATTAAAGGCTGCCTGGTCTGGCCCGATGAAATTACGATGGGCTTAACTAGTGAAGGCCGCAGCCACTTAGATGATCTTCTCGCCGCGCGCGGATTTTTGCACCAAGGAAAAAAATTGAGCGACTATTCTATCGCTCCGGAATACTTCCCCAGCATTTGGGAACGGGCACAAAAACAAGGTCTTAAGTGGCCCGGTTTCAACAGATTGGTTCTGAGCGAGGCGGACTTAGAGTATTACCGAAGGCGCATGAGAGAAGAAGCCGAAGCAGGCATGATTTAACGCACACCGTTGCGACAACTGCACTGCTTATATTGGGGTTGCCCTAGCAGTCTATGCTACTTAGCTCCAACGGCCGCTTTTGCCAGTATGTTCACAGCCTTTTGACCAAGAAGCCTGGCTAATTTAACATGTCCACTTTCCGCCAGATGCAAACCGTCTCGACCTAAATCACCTGTAGTCAAAATTTCCTGGCTGTTCACAAAGTGGCATTGATATTGTTTGGCGATGCGTTCGTATTGAGCAGGCAACTGCAAACACTTCTGAATCGCCCCTGCCCAGCAGGGTTCTTCAACGGGATCAATTGCCCCTATCGGCGGTGGCGCGACAATCAAAATTTCGGGTATGCCGCCTCCCGGTCCAACCCCTGCCTTTCTAATGAGATCCACCAGAATCTCTATGCCAGAGGCGATGTCCACTGCTGATGCCGAAAACCGCATTTGCAAATCATTTGTGCCCAACATTACGATTATCAGGTCCAGCGGCCGATGACTACTCAGGCAGGGTGCAAGATACTTTCTACCCGAGCGAAACTCGCGAAGAGGATCATCAAATGCCGTCGTGCGCCCAGGCATACCTTCTTCGATGATCCTATATTCCGGACCCAAATCTGATGCCAGAAGTCCCGTCCAACGCTTTTGCAGATCAAACCGATCTATGACCGCGAAGTCTACAGTGCCAAACGTGTTGGAATCACCAAAACATAATACGTGTTTCACCGACTTTTCTCCCTGGTAGCCCGCCAGCGTAACATATCCAAGAGAAAACTTGAACAATAGACGATAGCCACATAATGGCAGCGCGAGCAAGTCAGCAACGAAGTCTTGTGCACTTTACCGTCCTGCCATTTTTCGAAATACATGTTCACCAAGGTGGTTCCATTGCGATCTGGGTAAGGCGAAAGTCGCACGAGATGGACTGGAATAAAATGCGCGATGAAGGGATAATTGGCGCAGTGTTGTAGCCTGTGCCCGAACAACGTCGCCTTGCGACCGGAACCTCAGGCTTGACCCTATCAACTGTAGGAGAATTAGATGCGCCGTCACTTTTCGCTCACAATTCTGTTGACGCTTTTTTGTTCACGGCTTGTGGCGGCGAGTGCGGCGGAGCCGTCGAACACGGTGATTTGTATTTGCAACCATGCCAGCAAGTTGATGTCGCAGCACAAAGAGAAGAATGCCGTGAAGGTGTTGGAACAGGTGTTCAAGAGGCAGCCTGATTATGCACTCGCAAGAAAGAATCTAGCTGTCGCTTATTGCAATCTAGCGATTGAAACCAAGAGCACGGACGAGGCTATTTTCAATGTCCATAGAGCCTTAGCTTTGTTTCCTGATGACACCAACTCGCAAAAAGAACTGACCTACGTTCTCCATAACGGCAACATCGATGTATCTACGGTCGATGCGCGCGTTAAGTACGCAGAGACTCTTCAGTCGCGAGGAGACACAGTTGGCAGTTACGTCGAATATCAATTAGCGTTGCAAACCAAGAATGATCCTGCGATTCAAAAGAGAGCTGATGAATTGCTCGCGGCAGATGATCGAACAAGTGCAGCCAAAGTTGGCGGCACCACTGCCGCCCTGCTCCTCTCCAAAATTGAGATCGATCATTCAGACGATGCCGCATTCAACTTTGAATACAACTCTTACGTTCGGGCAATTGAGCGAAAAATTCAATCGTGTTGGAAAGCACCTGCATCCTTGGGCAACCAAAAGGTCGTAGTTTCATTTGATACCGCTCCTGAAGGCACAATCTCCGCGCTCAAAGTGGTCTCATCGTCAGGCAATAAGGCAACGGACGCTCTGGCCTTGGCCGCAGTGAAGAGTGCTTGCCCGTTCAAACCGCTGCCCAGTGATGTATTCTTCGAAGTGCCTATAGCCATGACACTGGACGCGCACTCAGATGAGTCGCCCACGCTTTATTTAAATGGGCAGGCAAAACCAGATGGCGTGCGATTCAGCACAGGCTCGGAACTGAGTCCGCTAAGAGTACCAAAAGATGTCGATTCCAAATTGCAAGCCAAAACTGATGCAGCTTTGAGTCAGGCTGCTAAGGTCGACCAAGAGATTGCAAAAATCGAACAGCAACAAGGTTCTGAAAGTGCGAAGGTGTGTCCAAAGTTGTGCGCATCTGCAGGTTTTTATTTGCAGGCGACAGAATACAAGTTGGCAGAAGACCGCTTGAAGCGGGCAATTGCAATAGCGGAAAAGGCTAACGCAGACCAAGAACAAGCCCTTGCCCTTAGCCAGTTAGGAAGCTTGTACTATACAATCAATCGAAATGCAGATGCCGAAAGCAGTCTCAAGAAGTCCATCGATCTCATGCAGAATTCCAAGGAGCCAAACCCCGCCCTGCGAAGCACCTTAGAAGCCTACGCCAAGGTCTTATACAGACTGAATCGGGTTGTGGAAGCCAACGCTATCTACGGCAAAGTCAAGGCTTTGCCAACCACGACACAGTAAAGATGCGGCTGTTGCTGTCTATAACGTTTGCCGATCAGTCCCACCCAGCGTTCTAATTAGGAAACGTTGGCTGGTCTGAAAATTCCGAACGATGATGTGTAGCCATGCAGGAAAGTGGTGCCGCCGACCGGTCCAATCTCTCCGTTGCAGAAAAAACCGCCCAGAGGAATCTCGCCTAGATATTCGCGGAAACATTCACTGTCGTGATTGGGAGCGCCGTAGAGGTAACGTCCGCGTCCTAAACAAGAAAACAGTAAGGCTCCGGCGGCGTCAGGGTTGTGAACTTCCGAATTTTGCTCGGAGTACTCTTTCAACAGGTTGCGCAAGTCTTCCGCTGAGGTACTGGCGTCACGTAGATGGAACTGAACGGTGCGCTCGTTGCGTAGAACCTCTCCCACGACAAGCGCGCCGGTACGCGGCTCGATGCCAAGAATATTGCGAATGAGGAAGTCACCGGCTTTAAAGTCTTCTTTGAACTCGTCCATCACCACTCCCAGGAAAAGAGAGTTGCGAGCCAGCTCTTGCTCTTCGGGCGCCAGGTGCTCGAGAACATCTTTCAAGGCATGAACGGCTGGTTGGCCGTCAAGTTCCAAGAGAAAATTGTTCTTGCAGGAAGTGACTCTGAATGTTTTACCAATGGGCCGGCATCCCTGTGCCACCACAGAATCGACTATTACGTTTCCTGAGAAAATGGCACCGACAGCGCCTTCACGATGCACTTCCGCATCGCGGAAGAGAGCATTCATACCGGTTCGGTTGGCACCAGATGCGAGACCACCTAGTTTTTTGGCCGTAGGAAATGCAAAATCTAAACCTTGCACGAGTGTATCGATGTGGAAGGTAAATGGATCCGGAAGAAGCATAAAACTAGGATTGGTAGCCGCATCAATTCCCATCAAACTTTCCCACTTCGCGGGTGAATCGTCTAGATCGGGAAGCTGTTCATCAGTGATATGAAAGGTTTTGATTGTCACATCAGGCAAGACCGCTGCCGTTATGGCAATCGCTTGCTGACGCTCTACTTCGATGCCACCACCAATCAATCCGCCGGCAGAACAACCAATCATATGCTTAGCACCGAGCTTGCTCGCAAGGAGTTCAGGAATGTGATCGTATTCATCGATAAAGTGTGGCGATACAAATGCGATCGCGAGATCAGGGTTCTCACCAGACAACTGAAACTGAATCTGTTCGACGCAGTTATCTATATACTGCCGCGCACTGCCATAACGCTTCTCTTTCTCATGCGCAATTGCAGATGCCCACTTCATGGCTCTGTACCCGTACGCAGTTGTTCGGCCTCTGCCGCCACCTTATCAGCTTCTTGTCGCTCTCCCGCTTTAGCAAGAAGTCTGGAACAAAGCACCATGCTGTTCACCACTTCGGGATGATTGGAGCCATGAATCTGTCGTTTTGCGTCGACGATGCGACGATAAAAGTGAGCCACGTCAAGAATGCCGCTGCCGAAATCGGCGGTGGCAGCAAAGTAATCCAAATCAAACAGTGCCGCTTGATTTCGCGTGTTAACGGCAATTTCCCAACGCTTGAGCATGCGCTTATAGAGCGCCCGCGCTTCATCGAATTTTGCTTTCTTCGTATAACAATCCGCCAGATTGACAATGCAAGTCGAGTACTTGCTCAAGTCATCGACAGCGCCTGAATCGAACTGTTGCAAAGCCTTTTCGAGAAGGTACTGAGTCTGATCGATATTTCCTTTTCGTTTCTCGTCCAGAGCCTCTGTCAACAACTTACTGGCAAGAGCATGTTCAGTTCCCGTGCCGCGTCGCATGTACAAAAGCAATCCGACAAAGCCGATAACTGCAACCGCGATGATGACAATATTCGTTTCCATCTTGACCTAACCTGACTTACCTAACCCACGTGAATGGTCGGGCGGCGTTTCGGGTTTGCCTCCAACTCGCGCAAAATCTCGCGAGTCACGGGCGCGGTTTCGCCCTCACCAAAGAAAATGTATTTGAAGATATAACCGATCGGGTTTCCTTCCGTCCAGCCAAAATAAGCGTTCGGAATAGTGTTGGTGTAATCGCGCAAGTGAAGGAGAATAGCAGCGATAGCGTTGGGAATGGCAGGGCTGGCGCAGCGTAACACCTGGAACCCATCGACGACATAGCCTCTCACTTCCAGACAGTCTTCCATGAAATCAGATGCGTCTTTTAGCGATACTTCCAGAAAAATAAAGTTGCCTTCCGGAGTTTGAATGCTGTGGGTATCACGCGCTTCTTTTTCTTTGCTGGCGTAGTCGGTTCCGCCCGGTCTGTGAGCCAGAACGCGAATCTGTCCGAGGAAGCTGCCTTTGGCCTCATCAATGAAACTTTGAGCAGTGTCATCCAAAACGATCCGTTGTACCCGCAATTCGGTAGCCCGAGCAGCGCGCGATATCAACGACGCCAGGAAGATAGTGAGAATGAATAAGGACGCGATCTGCAAACCTTCAGGACGCTCAATGCAGTTTGTGATTGACGTATAGACAAACACTAAACAGATGGGCAGGAACAACCACCTCTTCGCCTTTTCGTTGGCCCAGACGCTCAGGGTGCAGGCAAGAGCCGCCGATGTCATAAGAACGAGAACGCCGGTGGCGTATGCGCCGCCTTGAGCGTCAACGTCGGCATTAAACCACCAGGTGACAATGCCGCCGACAAGAGTAAAGAACACGACTAAAGGCCGCGTCGCCCTGGCCCATTCCGGAGCCATACCGTATCTCGGCAGATAGCGCGGCACCAGGTTCAACAAACCGGTCATGGCCGATGCGCCTGCGAACCAGAGAATGAGAATGGAGCTGATGTCATATACGGTGCCAAAAGCATGTCCCAAAAAGTGGTGCGCAAGGTAGGAAATGGCACGACCGTTTGCCGATCCGTTGGGAGCAAACTCGTTCTCAGGTATGAGAACTGTTGTGAGGAAAGAGGTGATGAGGAGGAAAACGCTCATGACGAAAGCGGCTGTTATGAGCAATTTGCGAGTGTTTCTGATTCTGCCTTGGGGATGCTCCGGATCATCATCGTCCTCGCCTCTGACTAGAGGCATGACGGCAACGCCGGTTTCAAATCCCGACATACCGAGAGCCAATTTTGGGAAAAGCAAGACGGACAAGCCGATCATTGTCCACGGGTTTCCATGACGAGCAAACAGTCGCGCCACCCAGTCATTAATCTTCGGAATCTCTCCTGGCATGTGAGCTAGACCGTAAACAACGACAACAGCGTTGAGAACGAGATACAAGCTCACAATAGCGAACGAAACGCTTATGGCCTCTCTGAATCCGATAAGAAATACGGCGCCAAGCAAGATCAGCAGCACCATGGTAAGACCCATCTTGTCGTGCATCCACATGGGCGCCACTGGGCTCTGGACTATGTGAGCGGACGCGTCTGCGGCCGACAAAGTGATCGTAATGATGAAATCTGTTGCAGCAAAACCTAACAGGCACAGAACCAGCGCTTTCCCTTTCCAGCCGCCCAGCAGTCGCTCCAGCATGGAGATACTGCCTTGCCCAAACGGGCTCTCGTCGGCAACCCGGCAATAGACGGGGAGAGCGCCCACCAGGGTGAGCAGAACCAGAATCACAGTGGCGATAGGAGAAAGAACGCCGGCGGCGAGGAAGGCGATACCGGGAGCGTATCCAAGTGACGAGAAATAATCCACACCGGTAAGGCACATCACCTGAAACCAGTGGGACTGATGGTGGCTAGCCTTTTTGTGGCTTTCTCGGATTCCGTGGAAAAACCAGCGTCTAAACCGGTTTTGGAGGCTTACCGAGCGGCGATCTAAATTAGAAGTCAACAGACACCTGGAAAATACAAATTCTTGTAACCGAACAAACTACCATTAGTCATTTCTATTAACCAGTATTGACTTTCAATGGCTGCTCGCTCGGCCGCCGACGTTATCCGTACAGAATGGTTCCATTTTGACACTGTAAGCGATCTTTTGTGTGTACTGTTGCGCTTAGCAGATACATTACTCAAGGCCCGGCTTGATCATTTTGAATGGGTCGAGCAGCTTTTCGAGATCCTTCTCAGACAGTTTTGTCTTCTTAAGAGCCACCTGGCGGATTGTTTCACCGGATTCGAAGGCATCGTGAGAGATCTGGGCGGACATGTCGTAGCCTATTTCGGGAACCAGAGCCGTGCACAGAGACAATCCACGCTCAACCAGCTCCGGACCGCGATTAGTAGCTTTAAGCCCGTCTACACACTTGACCCGAAAGTTGTCGGTGACGGTTGACAGCAGGGCGATGGATTGCAGCAGATTGTATGCGGCCACCGGCTGCATGACGTTCAACTCGAAGTTGCCCGATTGTCCGGCAATGGTTATGGTGGCATCGTTACCGATGACTTGAGCGGCTACCATGCAAACGGCTTCAGCAATCACCGGATTGACTTTACCGGGCATGATCGAGCTGCCCGGCTGCACTTCAGGCAGGGCAATCTCACCGATGCCGGCGCGCGGTCCGCAGCCAAGCCAGCGCACGTCGTTGGCGATCTTTATCAAGCTCACGGCGATTGTTTTCAACACGCCAGAAGTTTCAACCACTTCATCCATGGTGCTTTGCGCCTGGAAATGGTTAGTCGACTCTTTCACATTGACCCCAGCCAATTTCGAGAGCTTCGCCAGCACCTTGCCGGCGTATTCCGGTCTCGAATTGATACCGGTACCGACAGCAGTGCCGCCCAGAGCAACTTGGGCCAGACGCTGTTCAGCAAAGGTCAGGCGCTCGACGGCGCGCTCGAGTTGTCCTGAGTAGCCGAGAAACTCCTGGCCAAGCAGAATCGGTGTGGCATCTTGCAAGTGAGTTCTGCCGGTCTTGATGACTTTCATGAACTCTTCCGACTTCTTGTTCAAGCTCTCGCCAAGCTTTTGCAGAGCCGGTTTGAGTCTGTCTTTGATGTCGATCAAAGCGGCGACGTGAATGGCTGTCGGAATAGAATCATTGGACGACATGCCGAAATTGACATGGTCATTAGGGTGCACGAGTTTGCGATCGCCGCGTTGACCGCCCAAAAGTTCAATGGCGCGATTTGCGATCACTTCGTTGGCATTCATGTTGGTGGATGTGCCAGAACCGGTTTGGAAGATATCAACCACAAACTGGGAATCGAACTTGCCGTCGGCAACTTCCATAGCCGCATCTTTAATGGCCTTGGCAGTTTTCTCTTCGACGTCACCGAACTCTGCGTTTACTTCGGCGGCGCAGTGCTTGATCAATGCGAGAGCGCGAATGAACGAGCGTTGAAACCGCAAATCGCTTATGGGGAAGTTGAGAACCGCACGCTGCGTGCTGGCGCCGTAGTACGCCTCGGATGGAACTTCCATCGTGCCCATCGAATCTCTCTCAACTCGTGCCACTTCTTTCACCGCATCCTTTGTCATAGGCTCAAGTTGAACCACCTGACGTCTTTGCCAATAACCAGCAACAGCCGAAGAGCGAGTTTACAACCCGTTGCCTGTGATTACGACCACAATAATGATTTTTGGCACAAACTCATTGAATTTTCGGAAGGCGTCCGCCTGAAAACCTGCGAAAAATCATCAAGGAGGGTTCTTGTAAAGAAGATGGTTTCGTCGACGAAACCAAAGTTCTCGCGATCCGTCCATTAGCACCCACGATAAGTTTAAAACTTCCCAATCTTTTGTATGAAATAATTGGACGCGGACTACATTGAAGACATGAACACACTAAGAACAATAATATTGATGGGGGTTTTGACGGCGATCATCGTCGGGCTTGGTGGCGTCTTTGCTGGACGTCAGGGCATGATCTTCGCATTCATCTTCGCCCTGGGCACCAACTTCTTTAGCTACTGGTTTTCGGCGCCGATGGCGTTGCGCATGAGCAATGCTCAACCGGTTTCTCGAGAAGAAGCGCCGGAGCTGTATGAGATAGTGGAACGGTTGGCTCAGCGAGCCGGTATTAAGGTTCCAGACATATACATCATTCCTACCGACGCAGCTAATGCGTTCGCGACCGGCCGCGATTCGCAGCACGCAGCCGTGGCAGTGACGTCGGGAATCATGCGCGTTCTCAATTGGCAGGAATTGGAAGGCGTGCTCGCGCACGAACTAAGTCACGTTCGCAACGGCGATATTTTGATCACATCGATCGCCGCTGTTCTCGCGTCGGTCATCACAATGTTGGCTCATAACTTTATGTACTTCGGTTCGTCCCAAGATGAGCGGGAGCGAGGTGTAAATCCTATTTTTGCCCTGATATTGGCCGTGGTGGCACCATTTGCAGCCATGTTGGTTCAGTTAGCAATTTCGCGTTCGCGTGAGTTCGAAGCAGACGCGTCCGGTGCACGATTGTGCGGCAAACCGCTTGAGTTAGCCGAAGCCCTGCAAGACATCGAAGACATGAGTCAGCGAGCGCCGATGCAAACCAATCCGGCCTTGTCGTCTCTCTACATCATCAAGCCGAATCCGAGCATATTCAACAAAATGTTCTCGACCCATCCACCCACAGCCGAGCGAATCGCCAGACTGCAAGAGATGGCGCGCAAAGGCGTGCCTGAATAGAGATTGAACTGCAAGTTCCAAAAGAGCAAATCACGTTGTAGATTCACAACGGATCGCTGAGAGAAAGAGGAAGGAGCAAAACAGCATCTAGGATACCTATGGGATTCCGATGCGTGTCTATGAGAACGGTACTGATTTGCTCCTGCAAACAGAATAAGGCTCTATCTGTGAAATAGTTGTGAATAACTTCGGGAGAACCACGTATTAGATCAGACGAGACCTTCTCGCATGGCTTTAACAGCGGCTTGAGTTCTGTCGGATACAGCCAACTTTTCCATGATGTGGCGCATGTGCGTCTTGATCGTTTCAACGCTAAGAATCAGTCTGTCAGCGATTTCTTGGTTGCTCAGCCCCTCGACGACCAGTCGCAACACGTCGAGTTCACGCTGAGATAGGGGAGACAATGACGGAGTTTTCGTCCCTGACTCTCCAGCCGGTGCGGCAGGTGTCGCGCTGGCGACTGCGCGCAAAACTCTGCTGGCGATGCCAGGGTCTAACCACGCCACCCCATCAGCCACGGCGCGAATTGCCATGGCCAGCTGAGTTCCGGAGACTTCCTTCAGGCAGTAACCATCTGCACCGGCACCTAGGGCCGCGAAAATATCGCGATCGTTGTCGTGCGAAGTAAGCATGATCACGCGAACTCCGGGTGCTTCTTGTTTGATGCGTCCGGTAGCATCGATGCCGTCCAGGAGCGGCAGCCCGATGTCCATGAGGACGACATGCGGTCTCAGTTCCAAAACTTCTTTGACTGTCCTTTTACCATCTTCAGCTTCGCCCACCACTTTAAAGCCTTCGATATGCTCGAGGGTCAGTTTCAAACCAACGCGGGTGATTTCGTGGTCTTCGGCGATGAATATATTGATAATCGGATTTTCTTGAGTATCCATACCTTACTCTTTCGGGTAATTCCTTGAGAAACGGGACTCCAAATCAGGTCTTGCGATCCTGTACTTATTCGTCAGGCTTGAACAAGCGTGCGCTTAAGCACTTTGCCGGTTGAGTTGCGTGGCAAACAAGCAATAAACTCTACCAGACGCGGCACCTTATACTCAGCCAGAAATTGAGCACAATGATTCTTGACGTCGTCTTCTGTGAGAGTCTTGCCGGCGCGTAAGACGACGAACGCTTTTACTCTCTCACCCATAAACTGATCAGGCACTCCTACCACGGCCGCCTCAGCCACCCGGGGCATGCGAACGATAACGTCTTCAATTTCCCGTGGGTACACATTTTGCCCCCCTCGGATGATCAGTTCTTTGGTACGTCCACTGATATACAGGTAACCGTCTTCATCAAGGTAGCCTAAATCACCTGTGTACAGCCATCCATCTTTGATGGATTCGCTCGTCTCTTCAGGTTTGTTGAAATAACCAAGCATGATGTTAGGGCCTTTGACGACAATTTCACCAACGTGATCGGCACCATGCGGTAAACGGTTGCCGGCACCATCTACGATGGCAACCTCCACGGGCGGAACAGGTATTCCGGCAGAGCCCAATTTCGTCTTGCCGATCGGCGTAACCGAAACAACTGATGATGTCTCCGTCAGTCCATAACCTTCGATGACCGTGACCCCAAACTTGCTTACGATGGCTTCGTACAGTGTCACCGGCAGTGGTGCGGCACCGGAGATAAATAGTCTAAGAGACGAGAGATCCGCGGTCACTTTGTCTGCCGCCATAAGCATAAACTGGTACATCGCAGGCACAGCAGGCACTATGGTAATTCGCTCTTTCTCAATCAACTGGAGAGCAACTTGCGGGTCAAACTTTTCCATCATGACCAGTGTGGCGCCGTTAGCGAGAACGCCAAGAACGAGAATAGCCAAGCCATAGATGTGGCACAGGGGCAGAACGACCAGAATTTTATCGGCAGGGTTGACCGGCACCATCTTGTGGAACATCTGGACGGTCGACATCAAACTCGTGTGAGTAAGCATCGCACCTTTCGGTTTGCCGGTCGTGCCTGATGTATATACAAGCACAGCAAGTTCGCTTTCGGGGTTGGAGACAGGCTCCCACTTCACGTGCGAGTGAAGCCGTCCTTGTTGAGGCAGATGCTCACTAACCAGAGTGTGCAATCTGATCTGACCTGGTCCACCCAATATGAGCTGAATGCCAGTCTCTCTCGCCTCGGGACCCTGGGTCACCATAAACACATTGGCGAGATTAGGCAGATTCACAGCCGCTTTTTCAGCGTCAGCCCATTTGCTCTCATGAACGATGAGTGCTTTAGCGGCGGAGTCAGAAAGAATGTGGGCAATCTCTTCCGGTTTGAGAAGAGGATTGACGGGAACGATGGTGGCACCGATGCCGGTGATGGCGAAAAATGCGGCTATGAAATCGGCGCCGTTAGGAAGCAGCAAGCCGGCGCAATCACCTTTTCCGATACCATTGGCACGCAACTCCGCCGCAAATTTTTGGGCCCTGGAATGCAAATCGCCGTAACTGTATTTGATACCATCAAAAACTACTGCCGTATGCAACGGTCTTTGCATTGCTTGAGAGTGCAAAACAGCTGCCAGTCCACTGGTTTCTGCAGCCGAACCGAAGACCTTTCCACTTACAGCCAGCTCATGGGCGTTCATGTTTTCAACTCTCGCGGGGACCGACTATGTAAGGCCAGAGTGTAGACTATAAGCACCACGGAGTTGATTAACCGGTGTTAAGAAAAGCGTTCTCTTGTCTACCAATGTTATCCCTCACGATCCTTATGGTAAGCGGCTTTACGCCGGTTGCAGCAAGGGCATCCACCGACGGCACCCAGGCACCATCGAAGGAGGTTGTCGTACCCGTCTACTACCTGACCGATCGAAACCAGGTTGGTGACACGTACGGCACCCAACGTAAGTACGTGTCGAACTGCAAGCACGATATGTACTACGGCACAGCGTTCGTGCCGGTTGCAAACAAAGAGCTCGAAACCGAAGATGACAAGTTCAAACGTCTAGGATGGGCGACAGCCGATCGTGCATCAAAGTGGCCCTATAAGAAAACTCGTATTGAGTCCGAAAATCCTGCCGAATGCAAAAAGCAGTTCTTCGATTTGTTGGCCAATGCTCTCGACAAAACCGGCAAAGATGAGCTTTGCGTATTTGTCCACGGCGCCGACGATGCCTTCGAAGATGCAATTACCGATGCCGCTAATCTCGCATACTATATCGAGCGCCCGGTGGTGATGTATTCATGGCCGGCGACCGCGAAAATGATGGGCTACATGATCGATGGTCAGAACAATGAGTACTCGCAAGAGCACTTCGATATGTTTCTCCGAGATCTACTTGTATTTCGCGAGCACCATCCCATAAAAGTGATTATGATCTCCCACAGCATGGGCAACAGACTAGTGGTGCGCTCGGCACCCGTCTTAAGTGGAACAGGACTGCTCAAAGATGTTGAGCTTGTTTCGCCAGATATCGACGAAGAAACCTTCAAGCACTATGCCATGCATTTAGATCTTCGCCGCGCCCAGAGCAGGCTAAGACTCTACGTTTCATACCGAGACAAGATGCTACCGCTTTCTCAAATGTTATATGGCGGCTACTATCGACTTGGCGAGGGTGTAGGCTCGCTCACAAATAGAAGTCTATTGTCGGTGATCCATCCCGAGCTTGCTACCAAACTCGGTGCCGAAATGCCCGCAGTGAAGATCACTGCCACTGCAACATCTGAGAGTTCCGCCCCGAGTTCAAACAATGCTGGCGCTAGCGCCTCCAATATAATGGACAATCTATCCCCGGAGCAGCGCGAGTTCATCTTGAAGGCCGTGCACGAAAAAATCGAAGCCATTAATTTTACGAGTCTAGATACTGGTTTCAGCGGACACTCCATTCCCTTCAAACTGCTCGCCAACATGCTCGATCATGACTCTCCTCAAGCTGGATACACACTCGTTCCCACCAAGGCCGGAAACGGCAGCAAACTTGCCAAATATTTCTCCCGCAGAATCAAGCCAAAACATTCCCCAGACAAAACAGCACATGCCGAAATGAGCATCTGGGAAAAAGTAGTCAAAGTAGACGCTAAAAAATAGCTTTAACTAAGAATCTCTGCGCAGCATCTTCTCGACAATATCTAATGTCTTTTGCCTAACTACTTGCTTGATTTCGACGGCAGCAGAAATTTGACGGCACCCAGTTTGCTGGGAGCGTCGAGATTGGGATCATTGAGAATGCCGCGGATGGTGTTGACTCGGGCGGGCGTGAAGTCGGCATCGAAGATGCCGTCGTCGTCGATCAGCCCCATAGATTTGGCTGATGATCTCGTCGCGGGATCGAAGAGGGCTTTGGAAATGTCGCCGTTGAATTTTTTGTTGACGGTGTCGATGAAGTTGGCCGAATCAGATGGAATGGAACCGATGGCTGGTGCTGCGGGTGGCGACGATGGTGCCCGCCCATGTTCGGGAGCCGGTGCAGGGGCGCTGTCAGTACTAGCTCCGCGTTTGTGCGCGTATGCGATTTGATCGTGCACACCTTTCTCTAACCGGTAGGCTCTGGTTCTCTGCCTGGGATCGCCGAGCGGCTCGGGATCGGCGTATTGCTGCTGAATCATCGGCTTGTTGCTGACGCCGCTGGCGCCGTTGCCGGCAAATGAAGTCTGTTGTTGCTGCGACGGAGTTTGATTGTTCGGCTTATAGTTGTACGGACGGTACAGCGAGTTGCGCAATCCAAAAGGAAGATAGCCGCTGGACACCCCAGGAAGCATGCCACTTCCTATAAAGGGAAGAAACCCGCCCGATGACTGAAGGAATGGCAGACCGTAGGTTAGATTGTTGTTGCCGTAGTTATAGGCAGAGACTGGCGAAATCGAACCCAACAGAGCCAGACAAGCGAAAAACCCAGTCAGTTTCAGAATTCGCAGCATTCGCGATTCAATAACCTGCACTACTAACATCGCTTTCTCCTAGACACTCCATCGGCACATTCAGCCACCTATTTCGCGTGCCGTGCCAAAACCGGCAATTCAACAGCTTCTTTGATACCAGAAAAAGAGTACCTACGGCGCATTTCTTTGAAATAGTTTAACTAACGCTCATCTTTGCCAATCAGCCTGGAGAGCCCCATTCCCATGGGCATTCGGGAAACGAGGCACCAGCTGTGCGTTTTGAGTGCATGGGAATCTTCCCACCCTTTTCAGGATTTCTTCAGGTGAGAAAGGAGAGAATCACAGCAGTTTGAACCCCTGAATCGAACCGCTGCAACACTCAGTGAGGATACCTGCCATGGCGAACAATCTAATTCTGGTTGGACAGTCTCAATGCGTCACCGAAAATGACATCAGAAAGAACGACTCGAATTCGCCACACATCTCAGATCTGGGCTTGTACGCCAAGACAGCAGAAGAGTATTGCGATGAGCTGCTCAACAAAGCCGAAGCCGAGTTGATGAAGGGAAAAATCGACGAAGCGATTCGCCAGTTGAAACTGGAGATCTACTTCGCCACTGCCTCGCTCGGACAAAATCATGCCCTGACCAAAGCGGGTGAGCGAGCGGTCTGGTCGTTGAATCAACTGCGGTCGCCAGACGTAGCCTTGTACGTCCTGGACATGTTCCGCACTAACATCCCCAGCGAGTCCTAACCCCTGTTCGTAGCGACTGCTCCTCGAGGCATTAGTTTCAGCCACTAAAGCCGGGTCGGGAAGAAGTTGGATATCCGCCTGATATGCGGCACACCGCATGCTGGTCTCTCTTGCCCTGGCAGGATCGTGGTTTCGTATTTCCGCATGAAACCATGGGGGGAATTCCACCACTTATTCCTGGACTAAAGCCGTCGCAAAAGGGACAATAACGCAGATGGAAAAAAGCGGGACAAGACAAGGCGGTTCTGCAAACGCGGCGAGGGGTAGCTGGAATGGACAACGTACTTCAGACGGGACAACCACAATTTACTGGTGGCGACGGCACCAATGAAAATGATTCGCAGACATCCACACTGTCTGGTTATACCAAGACCGCCGAGACGTATTGCAATGATTTGTTGAACCAGGCTGAACTCGATTTGATGAAAGGGCGCGTTGATGACGCCATTCGTAATCTCAAACTAGAAGTCTATTTTGCATCAGCCGCGCTTGGCGCCGAGCACACTCTCACAACTGCAGGTGAGCGCACCCTATGGTCTCTGAATCAATTGCGATCACCAGATATCGCTCTGTATAACCTGACAAAACTGCGCAACGACATGTCGTTCAAGCCTTAGAGCTGGCATCAGTTGCAGATGGTGCTCGTGAACTCGCTATGAGTTCGTGGCTTCAGCCTTTCGATAGACTTGAACCAGAAACGCCGATGAAAAGCCGAGGTTGAAGTACAGCCGCTCGGCGGCGGAGCCGCCCACGGTTTGCAATGTAATCATTGTCGTGTCGGAAGGGGCAGCATGCTCTAGAGCGCGCTTCATCACCGTACAGGCAACGCCTCGATTGCGAAACTCAGGCAGCGTGCCGACAGCATAGATACCTAGCGTACCTTCAAAAGCGATCGTGAAAGTCGTTGAAGCGGGACGCTCTCCGACAAACCCTATGTGGAATTGTTGCTCCGGACGTTTAGAATTGAGAAGGTTCTTTTGGAGAAACCATGGATACCAAGTTTGATACGTCGTCTCGTCTGGAATAAAAGACCGCCCCTGAATCTGAGTAAACAGCTCGATGTCATCGTCAGTGGTGGCCAATCGCACATTTACATTTTTAGTGTCCCGCCAATTTTCGTAAGATCTTTCCAGAAGCATGTAGTCGATGATTTCCTTGGGTTCGAAACCATTGGAGACAAGACGAGCGCTCCAGTCTCCGCTCCAAGGCAGATAGTGTATAGCGGAGCAACGCTGTAGCACTTCATCGCTGCCACCCTCGCCTAACACTGCATACGTGTACTGATCTTTTTCGCTGGAAACGTAGAGGTTGCCACCATGCTCTTCGACTGTTGAACGGTGAGTCTCGATGAAACACAGATGTTGTCGGTGCAGCATCTGATTTTGGGTCAGAAGAATCATGGTGGCTCCCGTTCGTTTCTACGGCGTCAGTTGAACTGGCTGCGAGTTACCCTTATAGATCAACTGGTAGGTCCGCGCGGGACCATCATACCCGAGGCTGATCGGTTGAGCCCGGAAAGTACCGTTATCAACGGTTAGCCGCCACTGGTCGAAACCACCTTCCAGGTAATCAAAGCTTGTGCCGTCATCTTCATAGAAGTATCCACGACCGCTCTCACCGTAGCAATGGAAAGTTATGGATGCTTCGGCAAGCTCGCGTGTGGTCTGCATCACGTCAGCCAGAGGCAGAATGGCACCATCACGGACAAACGCCGGCACTTCGCCTAGCCCCCATTTGACCATGTGCAGCTTTCCACCCTCCAGCACCGTCTTACCATCCAGAGAGTGCCACTTTCCGGCCGGCAGGTAGACACTGCGAGTGGTGCGCCCTCGTTGCACTATAGGCGCTACCAGAATATCTTCGCCGAATAGAAACTCATCGTCAACTTCGGCGGCGAATTTGTCATCTGGATAGTGCCAAATGAGAGGACGCATCAAGGGTGCCCCGGTGCGAGTGTGGTCGAAGAACAGTTGCTGAATATACGGCAGCAGGCGATAACGCCACTCGATGAGGGAACGGCATTGGTTTTCGATTTCCGTTGTGAATACCCATGGTTCGTGAGGAGTTCCTTCGCGCGAGCAATGGTTCCTGAAAAAAGGATAGAAAATGCCGACCGCATACCAGCGAACCAAAAGTTCGGCCGAACAGTTTTTCCAGAAACCACCGATGTCCACTCCACCAAACGGTACACCGGATAATCCCATGTTTATGAGCATAGGAATGGAGTGAGCGAGATGGTGCCACCACGAGGTATTGTCACCCAGCCACACCGCGGCATATCGTTGAATGCCGGCGTACGCGGAGCGTGTGAGAACGAATGGCCGTTCGCGTGGGCGCAACGCCATGAGACCCTCATGAGTGGCTCGGCACATTTGCAATCCATAGAGATTACGAACTTCGAAATGCCCGACTGTTCCTTCTGGTGTTTTCTGCATAAAGAGCTGATCCGAATCCGGAGGCAACTCTTTCGTCAACGGATCAAGGGGAGTCTCACACTTGAAGAATGCAGGCTCATTCATGTCGTTCCAAATGCCTGCCACTCCATTTTCCGTGAAGAAACCGTGTTGGGCGGCCCACCAGGTGCGCGTTTCTTCCTTCATGAAATCAGGGAATGCAGACGGACCAGGCCAGACTTCATCAATATAAATCTTGCCATCGCTGGTAGTGCAAAAGAGGTCATGTTTTTTTCCGTCTTTGAAAACTTGATACTTCGCATCTTTCTTCACACCAGGATCAACAATGGTGATGACTTTGAAGTTGTTGTTATCGAGTTCGGAGATCAGTTGTTTGAAATCGGGAAAGCGCTCTTTCGAGTGAGTGAAGACCCGATACTCTTCCATGTAATCGATATCGAGAACCATCGTGTCGCACGGAATTCGCCGAGACCTGAACTCGCTGGCGATGCGAATCACCGTATTCTCATCAGGATAGCTCCATCGGCTTTGCTGGTGCCCAAGTGACCACAAAGGCGGCAGTTTGGATCGCCCCGTCAACTTGGTGTATGCCGATACCAGCTCGGGAAGCGAACAGGGACCGAGCATATACAGTTGCCAGCCCCGACGCGACAGAAGCTCGATCGAGCCTGTTCCATTCAACTCTGCATCGAGATCCCATTTTTGCCTGGCAGGCGAATCGAGAAAAATGCCATGGCACCGTCCGTGATGCCACAAAATCATGAAAGGAATCGATATGTACATCGAGTCTACGGTTTCAACATGATTACTGGCGTCAGTATTGAACAAGGTGTGCACTGAAGAACGCAGGTTTATTCCAGACAGGCGCTCGCCCATAGCAAAGCACGAAGCATCAGGCTCCATATCAAAGAAGAATCGCCAGCGGCAGTCAGATGCCTGCAACCATTCCAGATTGAGCGGCATTTTCTTGTCTTTTTGCGGTTCCCAGACCAACCCGCCTTCCGAGTAAGCGACGAAGTCAGGCTTGAAATCAGGACGCAGATTGCGCCTTTCTTCCTCTACATCGTCGTCGCCAAAATCTTCATCCATATCCGGCCAATCAGGTTCAGCGTCAACGCCGTTGCCACCCGCTTCTGTAGCGGACACGGCGAACGAGTGAGGTGGTTTTGTTGCGCCCCTGGGCCAAGCACTCAAGCGCACGACGGGGACGGAATCAATGTGGGTCGCCTCGAGCGTCGTTCCACCATTAAAAATATTTGCCTCGCGCTCCGAGTCAGTCTGTCTCTCTTGATACTGACGCGCCTGTCGCCACTCGGCAGTTCCCACTTCCCATCCCCCTATAGCTTAATCTGTCTTGCGATTTGGCATTCGATTGCCTTAGCATGCTTTGAATCATAGCCACAAAAAGCAATTGAAGCGAGCGGTTATGACGAACAGTTTTCAGGAGCATGGAATCGAATGATTTTAGTAACAGGCGGCGCGGGATATGTTGGCAGCCATTTCGTTCGCGAATACAGCCGCCGTAAGGGCGCATCCGAGCTCGTGGTCGTAGACAATCTTTGCGAAGGACACGGGCAAGCCCTCAAAAACGGCGTACGCCTCATCAACTGCAACATCGGAGATCAGGAACAGCTTTCCAAGATCTTTACCGAGCACGAGATCGAGGCAGTCGTTCACTTTGCCGCCAACGCTTACGTGGGCGAATCGCAGGAAAACCCGTTCAAATATCTACACAACAACGTGGTCCAGTCCATCAATCTGTTCGAAGCCATGGAAAAGCACCAGGTGCGCAAGCTCGTCTTCTCGTCCACGTGCGCCACTTACGGAACGCCTGAGTACACGCCACTAGATGAGAAACATCCTCAGAGACCGGTCAACGTTTACGGCAACACCAAACTCATAACCGAACAGATTCTCCACTCGCTCGCAGAGACGAAGAACTGGTCATATGTGGCGCTGCGCTACTTCAACGCCGCCGGCGCCGACGAAGACGGCGACATCGGCGAAAGCCACGATCCCGAGCCCCACATCATTCCCCGGGCTTTGAAAGCAGGCACGGGAGAACTGAGCCATGTCGATATTTTAGGAGACGACTACGAGACACGAGATGGCACTTGTATACGCGACTACATTCACGTGACTGATCTCGCCTCAGCTCACATCAGCGCTTTAGAATTGATGAAGACGAAGCAAATTCGTGAGTGCGTCAATCTTGGAACCGAATACGGTGCCTCGGTCAAGGAAGTCGTCAATATCTGCTCTGACGTCATTGGGCGTCAGGTTCCGACGCGCATTGCGCCGCGGCGCTCGGGCGACCCGCCCATCTTGGTGGCGAAAAACGCCAAGGCGAAAAACGTGCTCGGTTGGCAACCCAAGTATGACTTGAAAAGAATCGTCGAGTCGGCTTGGAAGTGGGAGCAGAACCGAAAATTCTAGGCTCCAGAAACCGTGTTACTATAGGATTGCAATGCTATCGGCGCGTTGGAGAGCCGCATAATGCCTGAAAGAACGGCAATTATTATCGGCGCAGGGCCGGCTGGTTTGACCACAGCGTACGAGCTGATCACGCGCAGCGACATTAAACCGATCATTCTGGAAAAGAGCGATTACATGGGTGGTATCGCTCGAACGGTCGATTACAAGGGTTACAAGCTTGACATCGGGCCACACCGTTTCTTCTCCAAATCCGACCGGGTCATGGACTGGTGGCTGGAAATGGTACCGCTGGCTGCCGGCGACGGAAGCCACCAGCAAATCACTTACCAGCAAAAATCACGAACAGTCAAAACCAACGAAGCCGGCGCCGATCCGAAAAAAGACGATCGCGTCATGCTCATGATTCAGCGGAAAACGCGAATCTACTATCTGCGCCGCTTGTTTGATTATCCGATCAGCTTGAACCTGGGGACACTGCAAAATTTGGGTCCGATTCGCACCGTCAGAATCGGTTGCAGCTATCTGAAAGCAGCCGCTTTCCCAATCAAACCAGAAGTGAATCTGGAGCAGTTTCTCATCAACCGATTCGGACACGAGCTCTACTTGACGTTTTTCAAGGACTACACAGAAAAAGTCTGGGGCATCGCCTGCGACAAAATCAGCGCTGAATGGGGAGCGCAGCGAATCAAGGGATTGAACATCATGAAGGCGCTTACGCATGCGCTGAAGAAAGTGGTGAGCCCACCCAAAGACATCAAACAGAAGGGAACCGAAACATCGCTTGTGGAGCAGTTTCTCTTTCCCAAATACGGCGCCGGACAGATGTGGGAAGTCGTATCAGGCAAGGTAAGAGAAGGCGGCGGACAGATCGTGGTCGACACGAATGTGACTCGCATCAACGTCAAAGACAATCGAGTGATTTCGGTAGAAACAGAGAATTCAAAAACCGGGGAGAAGAAAACCTTCACCGGTGATATGTTCTTCTCGACCATGCCGATACAAGAACTGGTACGCGATCTTTCCTGTGACGTTCCGAAAGATGTTAAGGAGATCGCCGAAGGGCTCGTATACAGAGACTTCGTTCAAGTCGGCGTGCTTGTCGACAAAATGAAAATCACAGAGAAGACGGAACAAGGCACAGATGGCCCCATTACTGATAACTGGATCTACATTCAGGAGTCTGATGTGAAAGTAGGCCGCGTCGAGATCTGGAACAACTGGGGTGGCGGAATGGTGAAAGACCAGTCCAAGATCTGGTTGGGAATGGAATATTTCTGCAACGAGGGAGATGAGATCTGGAGCTTGTCTGATGAAGACATGGTCAAACTGGCGGTGGAAGAGTTAGACAAAATTGGTATTGCCGGAAAAGAAAGCGTTCTAGACTCCACCGTTGTCCGAATGCCGAAAACTTATCCCGGCTACTTTGGTACCTACGATCGATTCGACGATCTCAGAGGTTATTTGGACAAGATTGAGAATCTCTTCTTAATAGGTAGGAACGGCCAGCATAAGTACAACAACCAGGACCACTCAATGCTGGCAGCCATGACGGCTGTAGATAACATCGTTCGAGGTGATATGACCAAAGACAGTATCTGGGCCGTCAATACCGAGTCTGAATACCACGAAGAGAAGTCGGATACCTAGTCGGACAGCCTGGCTAGGGCAGTGGTTAGAGATTTCGCGAAAATCCCAACCAACAATTTTGGGCACAGTTCGCGCTTACGAACGCCCGATTTAATCTTGGAAACTATGCGAGAAAAAAAGAAATCGGCCGAGATGGTCACAGGGCTACCGGTCTGCTGACTCTGCCTGTTTGCCCATGTCACAAAATTGTCACCTTTGCTCCTTAGTATTACTGACATCCGAACCCATCGCAGCTCTCCTCCTCCGTAACCCAGCGGCTTCAACTTACAGGTTGTGGTTTGATGACTTACCAACCGAAGCAGAGAAAGTCCCAAGCAACTCGATCAGAGTGTGGCTCGGCTCTCATGCTCGTTATCTGTGTCAGCTTCATTGTGTGCATGCTCGCTCTCTACGCCATCGCCGCCGTGAGTTTCCTCGGTGGTGCCCGCAAGTTTCAAGATATGACCGATGCCGCTGCCCTCTCGGTGGCGAAGAAAGAACTAAAAGTGTCTGTAGCTTTGACACCAGGCATCGAAGCAGAAAACTTCTCCACTCTGGCCAAGCAAGACGGCGGCACCGTAGATTTGCTTTCGTACAACCGAGTCATCGGCCAGCTGCTTCTGGTCAGTTTGAACGCTCAGTCAGAACAGGCTGATGGTTCAATGTCGGCACTGTCTCACGCCAACCAGCTTTGGTACGCAGTCCAGGGTTCAGACCAATCGATCGGCAAGAGACTTTCGAACAGGCTCGAAAACGCTGAATTGGCCTATGAGCCGTTCCAAAACATGGTGAACCTCCAAAGTCTTACCATGATTCCAGGCGCCAGCCCCAATTTCAGCAGCTCCCAGTACAAAGTTTCCTACATGCACGCCGGCGACAACACCAATGTCTACCTCGATGAGTCCCAGTTGCCACCGGGCGCCGACGTCGGTATCGGTTCACTCAGCAAACCCAAAGATCTGTCTGGGCACCGCTATATCAAAGGCTACACCGGCATAAATATCGGCGGCGTCTTCAACATTCAGGGCACGCCCGTAATGCCGGGTTGTGCACCACATTTGGTATCGCAGCGCAAATTTACTGAGCATCTGGTTTCACCAACCAAAGATGGCTTTGTTCCCCCCAACTCATTCCAATCGTCCGCCAGGCTCGATGGTAAACATCCCAATCTCAAGTTCATGGCGTGTGCCATGGTCGGCTCGCTCAAACAATCATTCCCGGCTTCGATACCCGGCGGTTATATAGAAATTCAAAAGAGCGGAACGGAAACAGCTTCAGTTCTCGAACTCATAGACAGAGCCGGCGTCGGCGCAGCCCCGACCATTGTTCCCCAGCTCGTGCAACGAGCCAAAGAAATTCAACCAGAACTTTCGGAAGATGACTTCATCGAACTGTTGAACAATCAGAAAGTGGAAGGCAGCAAACTGTACATCTCCCGAAATGAAACCAGCGGGCAGATGGAGATCAGTTCCAAAGCACCTCAGACTTTTATTTCCGGCACCAGCCCCGATGGCACCAACAAGCATTTCGGAACAGAGCAAAACGGCATAGCCGAATTCACGCCGTCGTCCGGCTACAACAATCTTTTGGGATTGCTCACTCTTCGCACAAACGAGAAGGCACCAGCGACTAACAATGATAAAGCCAAAGAGAAAGAAGAACAGCAAAGAAACAAAGATAGAATGAAGGCGATTGCGGAAGATTTGAAAGCTCACGCACAGGCGATCAAGGCCCAACAAGAAGAAAAGCGTTCTATCGCAGAAGCACTGCAGGCACAACAGGAAGAACAGAGAGCTCAACTGCAACTGAACATCGCCAAAACCAACGAGCGCAACGCTAAAGAACAGATGCTGAAAGATGAAGCAGCTCTTGCGAAAGCAGAAGCACATCACAACAAAACTGGGGAAAAGAAAGCAGAGCAGTTGAAGCGCCTGGCCGAACTGGCGATGCAACGAGCCCAGAAAGAGATGGAACTGGCTCTAGCCACCAAGGCGCGAGCAGAGTCGGAGCACAGACTGAGCCAGATCAATCAGAACAAAGCCCTTGCCGACCTCAAAGTAGAGCAAGCCGACAAGCTGCTCGCCAGCAAAGATCTTCGCCTCGCTGCTCAGGCAGTGAAAACCGCGAGTTCTGAGAAAACCACCACGAACACTGCTCAAGATAAAAATGTCGCTAACGGACGTCGCCCTGCTCCCATGTCGTTGTCGGTCAACGTTCCGGGAAGCAGCGTTCAATCACAGCCAGATGGCATGACATCGGCAGCTAACATTATTTTGCCTCAGAACGAAGAGAGCAAACGTATCGAAGATGAGCGCGCATCAAATGATGACAGCTCCCGAGACCACGCCCCGACGGCGATCGTGCAAAACTACAAGTGGGATTAGGAACTCACTTTTGCCGGACAAGAGACAACCTATATACGCTCGGGCTACCAGGCATATACCGATTTTGTAAGCGAAGAAACGCTCAAACTCGGTACAATTCAGTTTGAAACTGCATGAGGTAGTTCGGCACACGGTGCAGTACGCCAAACTAGCAATCGCGACATTCTGCAATGTGTTTGCTACGCGCACAGCACAGTTGATTCTCTTTTCCTTTATCGTCATGTCTGGTCCGGGTGGAGAAGGAAAAGGTTCTGGCGCCCTGACCATACTTGGCCCGGTGGCAATATTCTCGTTCGTGCTCGCCATATTAGCTCGCATGCTCGGAGAACGCTCCGCCATGATCGTAGCCGCGCTCGTCAGCGCCGGACTCCTGCTATGGGCGCCATGGTCGATGATTGCGACCAGCGCCAATCCGTACATGATCGCCGCCTTCGCCGGTGCTCTGGGAACTCTGGCATTACTCTTTTCCCTCAGTCGATTCGGCCTGGTGCCTGCGACCTTGCCATCGAAGTATATAGATCATGGTAATGCGTCGATATGGCTCGGTATTACAACAGCGACTCTGGCAGCCGTCTATGGCGGCGATCTTCTCATGGCATCGTCGGCAACCAACGCGATGATGAACTGCTCGGCAGTAGTTTTCGCAAGCGCGGCTTTTGCCAGACTGCTTTCGATGTCAGGTAACTCGCCTAGAGGTTTTGCTCTTGCCAAAACCAAAATTGCGGCATCGCCACCGCCCGGCGATTTAACTCACGCCGTTACCCCAACCAGCTCTCAGCCGATCACGGTAGTGCTGGAATACATGAAACGTCACCGCGGCGCCAGGGATACATTAAGACTGACGATAGCCCTTTCCTTTGTCTTCACTCTCTGGAACATGCTTTTGTTATGCCTGATCATGGAGAGCGATGAACCGGGTGGCACAGACCTGCATCCCCTGTTCCTCTTCGCATTTGCCGGCTGCGCCATCGGCGCTTTATTGGCACCACGAGCCCTGCGTGTTGCCCGTCACGGGACCGTTCTGTCCGCCACCGTCTGTGGTATCATTCTCTCTTCTCTGATCTGCATATGCGCAACCAACCTTAGCACCGTCAAGTACGCGCTCGGAATCGCCGGTGTAAGTTCAGGCATCGCCCTGGTGGCATTGGACTCGATGCTGCAGCGTGTGGTGCCAATGAGAATACGCTCAATCGTAGCGGCCATCAGAGACTCGCTCGTGGCGGTTCTGGCGCTGAGCGTAATCTTCGCGTCGCTGCACTACTTCGAAAGAGTGTCCCTGGTAAATATCTTCCGCATGTTGGCAGTATTTCATCTTCTGGCGGCATCACTGCTGATTTTCGCGTGGCCAAGTTTCTCCAGATTTTTGTACCGCTGCGTTATATGGCCGTTTACTTCGAGAGCACGAAAGTTCACATGCGATGGTCCTCATCATCTTCGTTCCACAAGAGTAAGCATCTTTGCTCTCGCCGAGCAGACATGGGACAATGCAGCTATCATCTGCGGTGGTTTCGCACTGCCGACCAAGTTTCTTCTCATTACTCAGCGCTTGCGCTTGCTGGACAGATTCATGCTCAACACCATTGGCGGTGTGGCAGCGGCCAATGACACTCAAGCGATCGAAACAACTAAACAGCTATTGCGCAAAGGGTATAACGTAATTCTCGTCAGCGACGCTCTGACCGATGAGAAAAGCGCATTGAGCAAGAGCCTCTATAAGCAATTTACGAAACAGAAATACCAGGTGATACCGTGTGCGGTGCTATCAGAAGAAACCAACCACGGCGTCTATTTCAAATGCGGAGTTCCATTTACCAAACACCGCGTCATCAGCCCTCGCAAGCTAGCGGCCGAACTGAACTTCCTCTCCACCGGCTCGCAGTCTGCAGCTTTACCAGACGATAAAGAAGACAACGAATAACTAGATCCATGACAGACACCTCCACAAACTTCGAATGCCGGCAAGACAATGTTACCTTCGTATTGGTGCGTCCGAACTATCTCGGCAACATCGGCTCGACTGCAAGAGCAATGAAGAATTTTGGCTTGAGCAATTTGACTTTGGTATCACCGCCCAACAACTACAAAGATGCAGAAGCGAGAATGATGGCAGTGGGTGCCTTCGATCTCTTGAAGAGCGCCCGGGTTTGCGACTCGTTCCCCGAGTCGATCGCAGAAGCCTCGCTCATCTACGGCACCACATCTGGACGCCAGCGAGCCCAAACCCTGCTGACCATACAAGAAGCGGCAGCCGAAGCCGCTGAGGCGAGTCAACACAACCGCGTTGCCTTTCTCTTCGGTGATGAGAAAAATGGCTTAGGAAACGAAGAACTTGCCGTGTGTCACCGTCTTGTGCACATACCCACCAATCCAACCTTTTCCGCCCTCAACATCGCCCAAGCCGTGTGCATCGTCGGCTATGAGTTGACTCGAAACAACGCCTTCGGCACGGTCATGCGCAACACACCGCCCAAATACACCAGACGTGAACTCCCGACCGTAAAAGAAGAGAACGAGTTTTTCACGCTGCTGGAAGAGTTTCTTCTCAAAACAGAATTTTTGCGTACCTTTAGTAGGGAGGTCGTGCTCAACGATCTGCGTCGCCTCTATCAGCGCATGAATCCAAATAAACGCGAACTCGATCTCGTTCGCGGCGCTTTGCGCAAAGCAAACCGCTCCATTCCGACGCCGGAGAAATAAATCGTGCCTCTCTTTAGCAGTTCGACGGTCTCTGTAAGCCGAATGCAGGGAAGAAGCGACTTCAAAACCAAGGTGCCTGCAACCAACACAGGTTCAGGCTCTACCGTGAATAGCGCCGACGGCAAGGTCCAGGAAAGGTTGGCTTTGGATGGCACAAACCTGAACGTGCTATCACAAAAGACATGTATGCTAACGTGGAAATGTTGAGGTAACAATATGCGCGCAGGAGTACGCATTACTATCTGGAGTCTCGTCGGTGTCATGGGAGCGGCTATGCTCGCATACATCGCCATCGCCAGAGATGAGCATGTCAACGCCGTCTGGCTCCTCACTGCGGCACTATGCATTTATGCAGTCGGTTACCGTTTCTACGGTAGATTCATCGCCTCGAAAGTAATGGTGCTGAGCAGCGACAACGTCACGCCAGCCGAAGCCATCAACGACGGGAAAGATTTCGTTCCTACACCCAAAGCGGTGGTATTCGGGCACCACTTCGCCGCCATTGCCGGAGCCGGTCCTCTAGTGGGACCTATTCTTGCCGCTCAATTCGGCTTCCTGCCTGGCACTTTGTGGATTGTCATCGGAGCTGTTCTCGCAGGAGCTGTACAAGACTTCGTCATTCTCTGTTGTTCGTTGCGAAGATCGGGCAAGTCGATCGGGCAGATGACGAAGGAAGAAATCGGACCGGTGGCCGGATTGATTTCCCTAATTGCCGTTCTGCTCATCATGATCATCATCATCGCAGTCCTGGCGCTGGTGGTCGTAAACGCGCTGAAATCGAGCCCCTGGGGAACGTTTACCTTATTAATGACCGTGCCCATTGCCATGTTCATTGGCTGGTTTATGCGCAACGTCCGTCCCGGAAAAGTCTGGGAGGGTTCCCTCCTTGGACTGCTGCTAACCATAGGCGCCGTGGTCGCCGGCAAGTACGTGGGTGCCGATGCTCAGATGGCCAAATGGTTCACTCTCAACGGAACTGACCTGGCAGTTTCTCTGGCTGTATATGGTTTTCTCGCCTCGGTCCTACCGGTCTGGGTGCTCCTGGCGCCACGTGATTACTTGTCTGCCTTCATCAAAATCGGAACCATTATCTTGTTAGCCTTGGGCATCTTTATGGTTCAGCCCACTCTGCAAATGCCTCACCTCACTGTTTTTGCTGCCGGCAACGGTCCACTATTTGCCGGATCAATCTTTCCATTCTGCTTCATCACAATCGCCTGCGGTGCGATCAGCGGATTCCATGCAATCATCTCTTCCGGTACCAGTCCCAAAATGCTTTCGAAGGAACCAGATGCCCTGCTGGTTGGTTATGGATCCATGCTGTGCGAATCGCTCGTTGCTCTCATGGCCATGATCGCCGCCTGCATTTTGCTGCCCGGTAACTACTTCGCCATCAACAGTCCTGTAGGCGTCGTGGGCACTGATCCCCTCCTGGCTGCAGCCAAAATTACATCGTGGGGTTATCCAGTTTCCGCAGTCGACATGAACAATCTCGCTCAGGGTGTCGGAGAGATCACTCTCTGGGGCCGAACGGGTGGCGGACCAACCCTCGCTGTGGGTATGGCAACTTTGTTCAACAAAGCAACCGGAGGAGCCCTGCTTGGTTTTTGGTATCACTTCGCCATCATGTTCGAAGCGCTTTTCATTCTCACCGCTATCGATGCCGGAACACGAGCCTCACGTTTCCTTCTCCAAGATTTCCTGGGAATGCTTTGGAAACCACTTGGACATTCTGGTGGCTATCCATCAACCTTAGTAAGCTCGTTCCTCATTGTATTCATGTGGGGCTACATTCTCTACCAGGGCGTCATCGATCCTCTGGGAGGAATCAACAGCTTGTGGCCGCTGTTCGGAATCTCCAATCAACTTCTAGCGGCGATCGCCTTGTCTCTTGCCACCGTAATCATCATTCGTTCCGGAAAACGCAAATACGCCTGGGTAACTGCCGTTCCGCTAGTTATGCTTCTTGCAGTTACAATGACTGCCGGAATCGAAAAAGTGTTCGCTTCCAATCCCAAACTCGGCTTCCTCGCTCACGCCCAAATGTTGCAAGACAAGATTGCAGCCGGCGGGCTGACAGCCTCTGAAGTAGCGAAGAACAGCGCTCTGGCATTCAACGATCGACTTGATGCAACGCTCGCTTCGATCTTTCTTTTGATGGTGGTGGCAATCGTGTCGTGCGCCATTTACAGACTAGTGAGAAAAGACAAGCCCGGTGCGTTGGAGGCAGTAGGCGCCGTACAACCATCGGCTGAACCTCCGCCGACTTCCTGTTGCTAACCGCCACTGATTGACTCAACTATTAACTAGCGGCTTAGGGGCAAAAATCACCGGGTATAGTCTATCTGCCCAGTGATGTCTTTAACATGAAACGATGCTTTATCAAGAAGCCGGTGGCGCATATCGCCGCGGCTCTGCTTGTTATCAGTTGCGGCGGTGCTTGTGCACAACAACCGCCTGCATGGTTTCGGAATGGAGGCTCTGATCAAACGCGACCCCGACAACAACGTTGTTCGAGCAGCCTACTGCATACTGGCAGTTGAAGCAGGCGACAAGGAAGCAGCTGTGACTGCGTTTTGATAGTAAGTTGAGAATTGACTTTCGCCATTCGACGAAACGATTAATCGATACCTTTGCTTATATGTCTCAATAATGATCTGCCTTGAATAGACCTTTCCTGCGATCGGCGTCGACATAGGCGTTCAGTCGATCTAGTTTACCGGAGCTGCGGAGGTAGCTCTCTCCGGCGTCGTAAATACTCCCGCGTTGGCGGTACTCATTGAACCGAAAACCCTCTTGATGCATTAGATACTCAAAAGCAACATCCGCGCTCGCTCTAGATTTCAAGTCATCTCCCGGGAAAAGTTCGTGAGCCCGCTGCATATTTCTGGTCTCGGCCGCTTTCAATACCTCGGGTGTGATCCAAGCAAAGTGGTCGGACTTTTGCCCTAAGATGTTCTGTACCATGGTGTCCACTGTCGCCTTCACGCTGTGATCATGGGACAGGAGTTGCTTATCATGTTCGGTTGGCCGATAACCGGGATAACCCTCTGCATTCATCAAACTCCGGAAAATAGCATCTTTGATCGCCGGATCATGTTTGCCGGCACCGGCAATTAGACGGGCCTGCTCTGCGTGAGAATCAATCGCCTTCTGTTCGGCTTCAGAGGGAACACGATTTGCCTTGCTGGCAGGGGGCGACCAGGCAGCATCGTCATCTCCTTTGTGAGCGCCGGCCTTGCGATTATTGACAATCTGATCTAGTCGCGCCTGGAGATTGGGGTCATTGGCAAGCAGCGCTCTCTCATGCTGATCAAGTTTATAACCGGCGACGCCATCGTGCGACATCAAATACTTGAAAGCCGCTTCTTGCAACGCCGGTTCGTTGCGGCCGGCAAGGAGAAAGTGAGCCGTCTCGCGGTTACGGGAAATAATCTGCTCTAGCTGCTCGCCAGCAGTTTGAGCCGAAGTGTCCTGGGGCCCTCGAGCACCCCCAATATCAGCGATAACCTTATACCCGGGCGGGAAATGCTTATCCAACGTCACAGACTCGTTAGTCTGTCCGGGAACGCGTCCAACTTGATAGTCCGGAGCATGAAAGCTGGAAGGTTGGGTTATGCCAGCTTCAATGTGATCGCGTCCTGGCAGCAAAGGAGGAGGAGTTTCAGGCGTGGTCATAAGAAAGATTCCTCTATGTAAAAACAGGCGACCTCTGCAGACGATTCCACAGCAAGGTGACCGCAATGCAAAACTGCGATGAGTTAGTAACCAATAAACGCGATGAACTTACAGTATGTTAGGGCTGCTCTGTGACACAGTTGTGATCTGACGGAGATGAGGTTGCTGAAAAACGCCCCCAGCAGACGGGAGTGTTTTGCTGCCGACAATGAAAAGTCGTTGCGCTTGGGTCCGAATGGGAAGCCTGTTTATGCAGAATATCATGACAAGGAATGGCAAGCCAGCTCACGACGATCGCAGCGAGCTGCTTGCCGATGGAGTAGCATTATCGTGCAACTGCGCCGACACCGAATCTCTTCTCAGGCGCTCTCTCGAAAAATCGATGAGGTATTGTCATGTGGATTGTCGAACTGGCTATCAGACGTCCATACACGTTCGTGGTTGTTTCGATGCTAATCGCCCTTTTGGGTGTACTTTCCATTACTCGCATGCCGGTGGATATCTTCCCCACGATCAATTTACCTGTTGTCAGCGTAATCTGGGGTTACACCGACTTGCCTCCGGAAGACATGCAAGACCGCATTGTCACCGTATCTGAACGAGCCATGACTACCGTCACCAGTGAAATCGAACGCATCGAGTCTACGTCACTGAACGGCATCGGTGTAATTAAGCTGTATCTGCGGCAAGGAACAGATGTAGGTAAAGCAGTGTCGTTGATGAGCGCAGTCAATCAGACTATTCTCAAGTTTTTACCGCCTGGTATCACGCCGCCCTTAATCACCGCCTTCAGTACATCCGATGTTCCTGTTATGCAGCTCGGCGTAAGCAGCGAGAAACTTTCGGAGGCAGAGCTTTACGACTATGACTTGAGCTTTATTCGCCCGCGATTGGCAACCGCTGGGGGATGCTCAATACCATTGCCTTACGGTGGTAAGCAACGTCAGGTCATGGTTGATGTAAATACAAATCTGCTTAGTGCAAAGGGCCTGACACCAGCAGATGTCACCAACGCTCTCAATGCTCAAAACCTGATTCTCCCATCCGGAACCGCGAAAATCGGCACCAGAGAGTATCCAGTCAAACTGAACAGCAGTCCGGCGACGATTGATGAATTGAACATGTATCCGATCAAGCAGGTCGGTAATGCCACCATTTATTTCAAAGATGTCGGCTACATACACGACGGTTTCGCTACCCAGACGAATGTGATGAACCAGAACGGCCATCGTTCGACGATGCTAAATGTTCTTCGCTCTGGTAGTGCCTCAACACTGGCTGTAGTGGACAACATCAAAAAGGCATTGCCGTCATTGTTGCAGACGTTGCCGAAAGAGCTGCACATAGACATACTGACAGACCAATCGCTATTCGTTAAAGCGGCGATCAAACAGGTTGTGCATGAAGCCGTTATGGCAGCCGGGCTGACCGGTCTATTGATGCTGTGCATTCTCGGCAGCTGGCGCAGCACTTTGATCGTTATAACGTCTATTCCCCTTGCCATTCTGGCATCTATCGTTTGTCTGAATTTTTCCCACCAAACTCTCAACAGCATGACATTGGGTGGGCTGGCACTAGCAGTTGGCATGCTTGTCGATGATGCCACCGTGGAAGTGGAAAACATTCACCGCAACCTGGCCACGAAACTGCCAATAGTCACCGCGGTTCTCGATAGTGCTGCTCAGATCGCGGCGCCGGCGTTTGTCTCTACGTTGGCGATTTGCATCGTGTTCGTTCCGGTTGTGTTGCTCACGGAACCAGCCCGATCTTTGTTCGTTCCCCTGGCCATGGCAGTGGTTTTCGCGATGCTCGCGTCTTACTTCCTCTCACGAACCCTGGTTCCGGTCATGGCTCGGTATTTATTGAGCGAGCATCGTGAAGACGAGCAGAGCCAGAAGCCCGTATCATTCTTCGGAAGAATTTACGGAGCCATTGATACCAGATTTAGTGCTCTGCGCGATTGGTATCACAGCCTGCTGACAAAGGCGCTAGATCGTCCGAAACCGGTAGTCGTTGGTTTCACTCTTCTCTATGCCCTCTGCTTATCGCTTACTCCCCAGGTTGGTCAAGATTTCTTTCCGGCTGTAGACGGCGGACAGTTGCGATTGCACGTGATAACCGAGAAGGGTGGCCGAATTGAGGAAACTGAGCGCACCTTCAAAGCCGTCGAAGCTGGCATTCGAAGCATCATTCCAGCCGATGAGATCAAGGTAGTGACACAGAATATCGGAATACCTGCAAGTGGCATTAACCTGTCTTACGGTGACAACGTAACGTTCAGCGATTTCGACGGTGAGATTTTGGTCTCCCTCAAACCAGAGCGGAGAAAGTCGGTATTTCAATATCAGAAAGAAATTCGTCAATTCTTGCGAACTACGATGCCTCAAGTGAGATTCTTTTTCCAACCGGCGGACATCACAAGCCAGATCTTGAACGCCGGATTACCGGCGCCTATTGATATTCAAGTGACAGGCAGGAACGTTTCGCAATGTTATCAAATAGCGCTCGGATTGCAGAAAAAGATTCAGATGGTACCGGGAGCTGTAGACGTCACTTTGCTTCAAATTCCGGACGAAGCGCAATTAACCGTAGACGTAGATCGGACAAAGGCTCTCGAACTGGGATTAACCCAGAACGATATCGCAAATTCGATGTTGATTTCACTCAGCTCGAGCTTCCAAACAGCTCCGAACTTTTGGGTCAATCCCAAGAACGGTGTCAACTACTACGTTGCCGTCCAAACGCCTGACTATCAGATCAACAAGATCGACGACATATCGACGCTTCCTATCAGCGCACCACGCAATAGGCCGTTGGTGCTTCTGAAGGACGTAGCCAAGTTAGGGCGAGGCACCACGGCAGCGGTGACGAGCCACTCCCAGATCATGCCCGTGTTTGATATCTATGTGAACACTCAAGATCGCGATCTGGGAGGAGTGTCAGCCGACACCAGACAAATAGTGGAAGAGGCGCGTAAGCAACTGCCTCGCGGAGTATTTCTTGCCCTTCGCGGGCAAGCAGACAGCATGAATTCAGCATTTAGCGGATTGCTGAGCGGGTTGGTGTTTGCCCTGACGCTCGTATATATGCTGCTGGTGATCAATTTTCAGTCCTGGCTGGACCCGCTTATTATCTTGATGGCAAGCCCAGGAACTCTCTCCGGTATAGTGCTCATTCTCTTTCTCACCCAGACTACATTCAGCGTTCCCGCTCTTATGGGAGCGATCATGAGTATCGGTGTTGCATCAGCCAACAGCATTTTAATGGTTAGCTTTGCCGAGGAACAGAGGAAGTCCGGGTGCGATCCTGTGGAATCTTCCTCCAAAGCCGGGTTTACTCGTTTCCGTCCAGTAATCATGACGGCTCTTGCCATGATCGTAGGCATGCTGCCGATGGCAATTGGATTAGGGGAAGGTGCATCAGCGAACGCGCCGCTTGGACGAGCCGTGGTCGGTGGATTGATCGTAGCCACGTTTTCCACCCTGTTTCTGGTACCGGTTGTTTTTTCATTGCTTAAGCGCCCTCACGCGGAACCAGGCGGCAACCCTCACCAGGCTTGATCTTTCAACCATAGCCGGTGCCTATCGAAGACATAACAAACACGTATTGGACCTCCTGGCGGAGTCTAGGTAGGATGAACTGTATCGAGCTACGGTAAGCAACAGAGGGCAGGGCAATGTCGAGGGACAGGACCAATCATTCCTATCAAAAGAGAAACGCCTACGGCACCATTAATCCTCTGGTGGTAGTGGCAGTGGGGGCAGCAGCCTTAACCGCGATTGGCGTCGTTCCCCGAGTGGAGAATCAGATGCAGCTGAGCCGCTTGCACGAAGAGCTCAAGCACGAGGTACCGATACTAAACGCAGTGCGAGTGGCGCCGGCGTCTAAGGTTGAGTCGCTGTCTCTGCCAGGAGATCTCCAGCCGATCCAAAACATTCCAATCTATGCCAGAGCCAATGGTTATTTACTCAAGCGATTGGTCGATATCGGCGACAACGTTAAAGCAGGTCAGTTAGTTGCTTTGATAGACACGCCCGAACTCGATCAACAGGTTCAGCAAGCCGCAGCCAACTTGCGCCAAGCTCAAGCGAACCTGGCTTCCGCACTTTCCGACAAGGAAAA
>Ga0206838_10006_pt4 | contig 70009 bp, 57 predicted proteins | sample Alteio_BWOrgCont_26_FD_152879 | JGI IMG/M metagenome (GOLD analysis project Ga0206838, IMG submission 152879) | Enriched cells from forest soil in Barre Woods Harvard Forest LTER site, Petersham, Massachusetts, United States -... | ecosystem: Environmental > Terrestrial > Soil > Temperate forest >...
GGCGTCTGATTGAGGTGTTGGTTTTTGCTGCTCTGCCAGTTTTGCCAGCTCATTATCGGTGTCGACAATCGGACGAACGAATCTGGCGATGACATCGAGAAGCTGTTGCCGATTTGCTCCCTTGGTCAGGTAATCGTCCATGCCGGCCTTCATGCAGCGCTTTCGATCGACATCTCGCTTGTACGAGGTCATGGCGACGATTGGAACATGCTTCATCGTCACCGCTTCGATCTTGCGAACCGCCGTAGTGGCTTGAACGCCGTCCATGATTGGCATGTCGAGGTCCATGAAAACGATGTCGTAGTCGTTTTTGACTATGGCGTCGACCGCTTCTTTGCCGTTGTTGGCGGTCTGCACTTCAAAACCATATCGCATCAACTGCAAGCAGAGAAGTTTTTGATTGACTGGAATGTCGTCCACAACCAGCGCTACGTTGGTGAGAGCCCGATTCTCCTTGGTAATCGATTGCTCTGAGTAAATGCGCAGCTCTTCGTCAGTCAGATCTCGATTGCTTGCGGCTGGTTCAGGCGTGGTTGCCTGGGCGGCGATTGCCTCCGCCATGGCTGTCGAGCTCGCCGGCTCTTGTTCTTCTGTCGCTTCTTCGTGTTTCGTTAGCGCTTCTTTACTGATCGAAGGCAAGCGGAAGTGAGATTGCTTCGATCGCTGAGCTTTTATCACGGGAGCGCGCGCTTTGGACTGAGAATTTTCGTTGCTGCCGTTTTGCGGTGACTCGGATTCGGATTCGTCCACTTCAATAACGGGATGCTCAGCCGTATCTACAAGTGCTTGACTGATCTCCCCGTCATCGTTCGATTGATCTGCGTCCGGATCGCTGTTTGACTCCACCGTTTCAGGAGTGGTTTGTGATTGAGATTCTGATTGAGATTCAAGCGCTGACTCCGATTTTGATTCAGACTGGCGTTCCATATCTGGTTTGGTTTCGGAGTCTGCTCGAGAACCGCCTTCCGCTTCGGAATGGGGGCGGGAGTCGGACACCGATTGTGATTCAGATTCCGATTTGGGTTCGGATTCTGGTTCCGATTCAGATTCCGATTGGGATCTAGATGAGGAAACCTGCGGTTCGGATTCTGGTTCCGATTCAGATTCCGATTGGGATTCAGATGAGGAAACCTCCGGTTCGGGCTTTGGCTCCTCTTCTTTGATAAAATCCGAGTCTGCCGGATCAGGGGTATGGACATCCTCGTTTGCGGCAGGTACTTCTTCTGAAGAAACTGGGCTGGCAGGCGGTTCGACTCCTTTCGACTTCGTGCCGCTGTCAGGCTTGCTCTTGTGTTCAAAAAACTCTTCCAGCTTTTCTTGATTACGAGCGGATGCTGCTGCTGCGACATCTTCGGCAGCAGGAGCGCCGGCCGGCTCGACATCTTCCAGATCAGCAGCGGTAGACGCCTCCGCCTCTGCTTTTTCCGGCTCCGCTGATACAGGCGCACTCGCTGCAACAGTTTCAGCCGAGGTATCGACTCTAGCTTCTTCATTCTCAGGGGCGTCGACAACTGGCTCTTCCGGAATGGATACCTCTTTCACTTTCGCCGCCACGGCCGGAATAGAGAGCTTCTTCATTACTTGCAAAAGCAGCTCTTGGGCTGTCTCGACAGACGCCAATTGGTCTTCGAGCGTGTGGAGCAGAGATTTGATCTGCTCTTCGACGATAACCTGCTCGGTTGTATCGAGCAAAAATGCGACAGAACCGTTGGATTCTCCGCCTTCGTTGCTGACCGGCATGGAGATGGTGCGTATCCAGATGCCGTCGGATACGTCAGTTCGTTTGAGGTAAATCAATACTTCTTGAGTGCGCGCTCCCCGAGCGCACTGCTGCCACGGCAGGCTCTCCGGAGTGTAACGCGTGGCTTTGTCCGGCAAGAACAGACCGAATTCGGAGGCGGTTTCGTCTTCGACTTTCTTGAGGCTGGAGCCAAGAAGCTCTTGGGCGACCGTGTTGAATAGAAGATAGCGTCCATCATTGCCGACAAGAATGGCGCCTACTTCCGGATTGTCGAGGATTTTGAGCACTGAAGGCAGCTGATATAGCGGCTGGTTGGCATCGGGTGACGAGTTCTCGAGCGACATTCGCAGGGCGCTGGTGCGCTGCTCCAACAAGGAGCGCTGTTCTTCCACAGCGCCGCCTATAGTCTGCATTGTCGTTCTCAGTTCGGCTATTTGACCTTTGAGATCAGCTATTTGATCTTTTAGCTTGATAACATGGCCGTGCCATTTCTCAGCCATAGGCTAGTATCTTCCTGAAAGAACTTGGACGGTTTCCTTCCCACCTGTCCACCTACCAACGTCGTTATACCCCCATGAACCTAAGGTCTATTCGCCATGAGATACACGTAAGTAAAGGATTGAGAGGCAAGAACCGTCTACATTTGCCGTCGATGTCATGTACTGGTGCCCAAAGATCTCTTAGTACTGAGCGTTTGAGAGTTTTCTTTGTCGGATTTACGGGAACAAGAATGACGGAAAACCATGCGTTTTCCGTCAATTCGGCTTGGAATGGGGGAGATCAACGTCGAATGTCGATGAATCGAGTCTGGCTGTCTAAATCACGGTGGTTGCCCGGTCTGAAAGTCAGTAGTGCGGCGACAATGTGCTGGTTCCCTGGTCGCTGTATTCGGAGATTGCCATGACCATTCCTGGAAAGGTATTGATTGTAGAAGACATGATCGTGCAAGCTATGCGGCTGCAGCAGGTTCTGGCCACAGCAGGGGTGACGACTACGAAAGTGGTCAAAAGTGGTCAGGAAGCGCTGTCCCTACTGGGCGAAGATCAGAGCTGGGATGTCGTTATTTCGGACGTGAACATGCCCGAGATGGACGGTTTCGAATTGTGCAAGCGGCTCAAGTCTCAGCCCCAAACGAAGCAAATTCCGGTTTTGCTGTTGGTTTCCCTCAAAGACGCAGCTGAGCCGATCAAGGCCCTTCAGTATGGTGCCGACAACTTTCTTGTCAAAGAGTATGAGAAGGAATATTTTGTCCCACAGCTCAATGCCGCTCTCGAGAATGCGAAGGCGAGCGACGGGGTTGAGAGCCAACCATTTAATGTTTTCTACAACGGCGCCTGGCATGAAATAAACCGCCCTGCCTCGCAGGTGGCGGCTCTCATGACAGCGGCCTATTCTATGGCAATGCGGGAAAAATCCGCTCGACATCGCGAACCGGCTGCTTCTAAGCCATAATAGGTACAAGGGGTGAAGGGTAAATGTCGGTGCATAGTCAGGTTCTCTTCAACTATAAGTGTCTGGAAACAGAGCTTGGCCAAGAATCTGTACAGATGATTGCTCGGTTGTTCTTGGAAGACACCGGCAATATGGTCGCCAAAATGAAGCAGGCGGTGAAAGACAAAGACGCCGAGACAGTTCGCTTCACCGTACACATGCTCAAAGGATGCTGCCGCTCGATAGTGGCACTATCGGTGGAAGAGTATTGCGAGGCGCTCGAAGATGCTGCCTGCACAGGCGATTGGACATCGATAGCAGTCGGTGTCAATCAGCTCGGACCGCTTTACCAGCAGCTTCGGGAAGAGGTAATGGATTATATAAAGGGCGAAAATTAGAAGGTTTAGAGAATCAGTGCTGAACATGAAAGTTACGGAGTCTAATTTATGACGGTGCAGGTGATGGTGGTCGACGACTGCAATATCGCCCGCCACGTGATGAAACTGATTCTGCAGAGCGACAAGGAAATCGAAGTTTGTGCTTCGGTTCCTGATGGTGAGTCGGCACTGTCTTTGGTGCAGACGAACAAGCCTGATGTCATTACCATGGATTTGAACATGCCGGGGCTCAACGGTTTGGAAGTGACAAAGCGCATCATGGAAACCGCTCCGGTTCCGATAATTATTGTCACCTCCGACACCAAGTCGGCCGCCAATCCATTTCATCTTCTCGAAGCAGGAGCGGTGGCAGTTTTGCGGAGTCCGGCTCCACCAGGACATCCTGAGCATGAACAGACGGCTGCCCAGTTGATTAAGACAATCAAAGCGCTGGCAGGGGTTAAGCTTCTCAGACCGAGTGAACGCCAGCGTGAAAGAGCTGCCGCTTCCAGTTCTAAGGTTGCCACCGGATCCGGTGCGAAGGTGATTGCCCTTGGTGCTTCGACCGGCGGACCTCAAGTTTTGCGTCAGATTCTTTGTGGACTGCCGGCTGATTTCCCCATTCCGATAATCGTCACCCAGCACATTGCTAAGGGCTTCACGGCCAGTCTCGTCAAATGGCTCAACGGAAAGAGCCCGCTTGCCTTGTCGGTAGCTGAGCAGGGCGAAAAGTTGCAACCTGCCCACGTGTACGTGGCTCCAGATGATAAGCATCTGGGTATCACGCCCGGACTGGCGGTTGAGCTGTCCAGTGCTAATGAATATACGATGCGCCCATCGATTTCATACATGTTCAAATCGCTCGAGCGGTCGTTCGGCAAAAATTGTGTAGCTGTATTGTTGACCGGCATGGGCAGAGACGGAGCCGCCGAAATGGCCGTTCTCAAAGCCAAAGGCGCTCTCACGATCGCCCAAGATCGCGATTCTTCTCTCATTCACGGTATGCCAGGCGAAGCTATCGCATTTGGTGGCGTCTGCGAAGTGCTGTCACCAGATAAAATAATCGAGCGGCTTCTTTCCCTCACCACCCAAAGTCCTAAATCAGCGGTGTCAGGTTGGCTCTATCTAGGCGAGAAGTGACAACATGGAGAGTACACTCGTAACCTTCTGCATTGAGAACTCAAGAATCGCATTCCCTGTGAAGGTAGTTCAGCGTGTCATTTGGGCGTTGCGAATTACTCCGGTTCCGGGACAAAACAAAAAATTCATCGGTGTCATCAATTTAGAAGAAGAAGTCATTCCCATTATCGACTTGCGCTATATTCTCGGATTGAGACAATGCGATTTGGAACTGGATGATGATATTGTCATTGTGGACACATCATTCGGACAACTAGGATTGATCGCCGATCGGGTTGAAGGAGTGCAAGAGTACTTATCATCACAGGTTTCACCGGCCGGCAAAGAGCTAGAATCACTGGCTTCGTCGGTATTGAGGGCTGATGATGGATTGGTCATTATTGTCGACCCTTCCAAACTAATCAACGAAGATGATCTGCCGGCTCTGAGAAAATTAATTGCGGCGAAGGCTGGAAACTCATGAGTAACGATCTGGCTGCTCTGAAACAACAGAATAAAGCGAAAATTCTTCAGAGGCGCGCCGACATGTCGGCGAAGCGCCAGACCGGTAGCGCATATCTAGAAACAATAGAAGTAGTGGAATTTCTCCTGGGAGGAGAGATCTACGCCTTTGAGATGCCGCATCTGCGCGAAGTTACATCGCTGACCGGTGTTACTTATATTCCTTCTTCACCGCCCTTTGTTCTGGGCGTGATCAACTTGCGTGGACAGATTGTTCCGATCATCAATTTGCGATCGTTCCTCAATATTGATACCGGCAGTGTCACTGTATTCAACAAAGCGATCATTCTCCAGAAGGGCAAACTTTTGATCGGATTTCTCGCTGATGAAGTGGTCGGTGCCAGAATGGTGCCCGTTGATACTCTGCAACACTCGCTTCCAACCCTGAGCGGCTTGAGCGCCCAGTATTTCAAGGCGATTACCAACACGCGCCTGGTAGTATTAGATGCCGGCAAGATTCTCAACGATCCAAGATTTCATGCAGATCAACAGATGTGAAGATGGGTAGGCGGTAATGTCATCATCGGAAGACTTTCAAAGGCAATTGCGCATGGCGTTTCGCACCGAAGCGCAAGAGCATGTGCAGTCGCTTACGAATAATCTGGTCATTCTCGAAACTACCAGTGGTGATGAACAACGGAAGCTGGTGGAACAGTGCTTCCGGTCGATGCACAATATTAAAGGCTCCGCCCATGCGGTTGAATTCGTCGCCGTAGAATCACTGTGCCATCCTATGGAAGATATCATGGCGGCGGTGAAATCCGGCAACATGCAGATCACGCCTGATGTGTTGGATCTGCTCCTGGAAGGCGTTGCTTTGGTGGCACGCTTACTGGTGCAAGAAGACTCTTCCAACTGCGAGCAAGAGGTTGCTGATACGCAGGCTAAGCTTTATGAATTTACTCAGACGAAAATCAAACAAGACGATGGTGACGAGTCTGAAATGGCTTCGCCGGTTGCCGAAACTGCCGCTATGTCTGAGCCTGTGGAAGCGGCCGCTCCGCCACCATATGTGCCACCACCATCTGCGCCCCCTTCGACGCCACCACCTCCTCCGGCCAAGGCTCCGCCTGTTCCCGGGGCGCCGGCACTAGCTCCTCCGGTTGCTCCTCAGAAGCAAACCGGCGCTGCGGTGAAAACGCCGAGCGATAAGCAGGAAGCACCTGTAGCCACCCAGGAGGTTCTCAAGATCTCGACTGAGAAGCTTGATCACTTCATGCAAAGCGCCGAAGAAATGCTTGCTCTCAAGGGCATGGCGCGGCAAAGTTCAATTCGAACCAGCGAACTTCTGGGACGAATCGAGTTTTACTCCAAAGGCTGGTCCAAATCTACTCCCGAGATCAATCAAGCTCGTATGCTGCTCGATCGGTTGCATGCGGCTGCCACCAATCCACATGAAGAGCTTCTTTTGCGTAAAATCACCAACGTGTTGAACGCTCATGGCGAGTTGTTGAACTCGGTGGAAACGGAAATTCGAGAACTGTCACGTTTTAACCTCGAACATTGGCAGTCTGCAGCCACATATGTTGATTTGTTTTTGGACGAGACCAAGAGTCTCTTAATGATGCCGTGCTCCACGCTCTTCGAAGGTTTTCCTTTGATGGTGCGACAACTGTCCAGGCAGCTCGGCAAAGAAGTCGATATCACCGTATCTGGTGGCGATATCGAAATGGACAAGCGCATACTCGGGTATCTAAAAGATCCCCTCGTGCACATCATTCGCAACAGCATCGATCACGGCATCGAAGCACCCAAAGATCGAACCGCGGCCGGCAAACCGGTGCGCGGCACCATAAGCTTGAGTGTGGTGCAAGTTGATCGCATCGTTGAGATCAGAATTACTGACGACGGTCGTGGCATCGATAGCGCCAAAGTCAAAGCGACGGCAATGAAGCAGGGCATCATCTCCGAAGAAGAAGCTAAAACTATGTCGGACCGAGATGCTTGGCGCCTAATTTTTAAGTCATCGCTTTCGACCAGTTCGATCATTACTGAAATTTCCGGGCGCGGAATAGGACTTGCCATCGTGGAAGAGAAGCTCCAACAGATTGGTGGCAACGTTGATGTCGAATCTCAACCAGGAGCAGGCACCACCTTTATTTTCCGGGTTCCCCTCACGATCGCCACCTTCCGTGGTGTGTTAGTCGAAGCCGGCGGCAAGATTTTCGTGGTGCCGACATCAAGCACCGATCGTGTGGTTCGAATTGAAACCGATTCGATCAAACCAGTCGAAGGCGCAGATACGGTTTTACTCGACGGCCATGTTATGCCTGTGTGTGCTCTGGAGAATGTTTTGCAGCTGCCAATCTCATCCAAAGCCAGGCACGATGATGGATTAATGACAGTGGTAGTGCTCAGATCGGGAAGTGAAAAAGTCGGATTTGTGGTCGACGAAGTCTTGGGCGAGCAGGAAGTTCTGGTCAAGAATCTGGGTCCAGTGTTCTCCGGTATAGGCAGCGTCACTGGTGTCACCGTGCTTGGCTCAGGCGATGTGGCCCCCATTATTAATGTGAACGATCTGATTGAAGCTCAGCGTTCCAGAAAAATACGAGCCGTGCCGAGAAGCGGCATGAGCCGAAAAGAGCAAGCTGAATTGCATGGCGGTGGCTTCCAAGAGAAAGACACTCCTGGTTCGGGCAAAGGTATCAAAGTGCTGGTTGTAGACGACATGGTCACAGCGCGCATGCTCATGCGTAATATTTTTGAAACAGCCGGATTCCAAGTCAAAACTGCCAATGACGGCATAGAGGCTCTGACATTCCTGCGTGCAGATCAGTTCGACGCCGTCGTCACCGACATCGAAATGCCGCGCATGAACGGCATCGAGTTATGCAAGGCGATCCGAGCCGATGCCGGTCTCAACCATTTGCCGGTGGTCCTGGTTACAAACATGACTAGCCGAGAAGACCGCGAACGAGGCGTCACGGCCGGTGCCAATGCTTACTTTGTAAAGAGCAGCTTCGACTCGGCTAATTTGTTGCAAGTGGTAGCGAGTTTGGTGGTTTAGAGTTGATCCGGAGAGGCTTGATGGCAGTTACGTGCGGCTGCGTGATCGAATTTCGCCCTGGTAGCGGCGTGCATCCTCACTGCTTAGATTGGTATAATCGCGCTGTTCGGGTGGCAACCGTGGTTGTCAGGGAAATTGAGAAGAAACGCAAGAGAAAGAACTTGAGTTCTACCTTTTGTGTGGCTGCAAAGTTTCCCATCCCGAATCAGCGATGCGACGTTTGAGCTATGGAGCGGTTCTATGAAGATAAAGACCAATTTCAAAAAGGCAACAGTAAAGAGTTTTGTCGGCGGTTTAACCGTTCTCCTTTCCTCCTCCATGCTCGGCGTGCCGGCTTTTGCAGAGCCTGGGGTAACTGATTCTGAAATCGATATCGGATCCTGCTGCGCTCTCACCGGACCGGCTGCGAAACTGGGACTCGATCAGTTGGCCGGAGCCAATGCGTATATCTCTGATGTTAATGCGCACGGTGGCGTCAATGGCAGAAAGATTGTCGTCAAAAAATACGATGATGGTTATGAACCCGGCAAGGCGGTAGCCGCGTTCAACAAGCTCATGGCCGACAAGTGTTTTGCCGGAGCGTTCTTCGTGGGAACTCCCACTGCCAAAGTCTACGTTCCTCTGGCTGAGAAAAACAAAGTCCCCATCGTCGGATTGTTTACCGGCGCCCCCCTTCTCTATGAGCCGTTTCGCAAATATGTCGTCAGCGTACGGGCCTCGTATGCCGATGAAATGCGCGAGCAAGTCGATCGTATGTGGAAAGATTTGGGACCCCAAAAGGTCGGCATTATCTATCAGAACGATCCATTTGGTCAGGCTGTTCTCGATGGCTTGAACAAGGCACTGACGGCACACAATGCTCAACCAGTTGCCAAAGGCACATTCGAGCGCAACACTGTTGATGTGAATGGTGCCATCAACCAGGTCAAAGCGGCAAATCCAGATGTGGTAGTGCTTGTAGGACCATATGCGCCAGAAGCTGAAATCGTTAAACGGGCTCACGCCATGGGCTGGAAGCCCTTGTTCACAACGGTTTCATTCGTAGGTACGGAAGAGTTTATTCAAGCTGCTGGAAAAGATGCGGAAGAAGTGGTGGTTACACAGGTGGTGGCGCCATACAACCGCGATGACCTCAAAACCGTATCGCAATATAAGAAGCTGCTGGCTCAGTACTCACCCGCTTCCAAGCCCAACTTCTGCAGCTTCGAAGGCTTCGTTGATGCCATGGTTCTAGTTGAAGGTTTGAAAGCGGCGGGAAAAGATTTGACCAGAGAGAAGTTAATCTCTGCTCTTGAATCGTTCCACGGTAAGGACCTCGGTTTGGGACCAAACTTAAAACTTACCTACGGACCCCAACGTCACAAAGGTCTAGACTCGGTCTACACGACTGTCGTGCGAGATGGACAACCGGTTGCCTTTTTCAATTGGAAACAAGTGCGCTCGAAATAGGGCTCGGCACCATCAATGAACTTCAAATCGCCGCTCTTTAACCCGACCGTTTGCAGGTACATGTCAACAGCGGCGCTTTTGTTGGGTTGTGCCTTTGTCAGTGTGAGCTCTCGAGTTTCCGCCGCTCCAGCCAGTGCACCGGCTCCAATCAAAATTGGCTTTATCGCTTCCCTGACTGGCGCCGCTTCCGAACCTAGTCAACGCATGCTTAACGGTGCCAAGCTCTATCTTGACAGCATCGGCAATCGCGTGCTTGGACATCCGATCCAGCTGGTAGTTGAGAATGACGAGAGCAGAAGGATCGTTGCCCTCGACAAAGTCGACAAGCTCGTAAAACAAGACAAAGTTAGTGTAATCAGCGGAATCTACCTTTCGAACATACTGTATGCGGTGGCGCCGGCGGTGGAGAAAAACAACGAACCGACGGTCATTTGTGTATCGGGTGCTGATGACGTGACCCAACGCCAGCCCTATAAGTGGCTGATCCGAACGAGTTGGAGCGCCAGTCAACCGGCACATCCGTTCGGCGAATATGCCTACAAAGTCTTGAACCATAAACGGATCGTCACCATTGCCTCTGACTACGCTTTTGGATATGAGGTGGTGGGTGGTTTTCAGCGTAGTTTTGAACAGGTGGGCGGCAAAATCATTCAGAAGATATGGGTGCCGGTCGGATTCACTGACTACACTCAATTCATCAAGCAGATCAGGGGCGATGCTGATGCGTTGTTTATTTGTATCTCTTCGGAATCAGCCTTCAAACTAGCGCAGCAATTGGACGAAAACGGTGTAAAAAAGCCAATCATCGGAGGGGCTACACTATTCGAAGAACCTGTTTTGGCAAAGGTTGGTAAGAGTTTAGTCGGGGCGATAAGTTCGATGCCCTATAGTGTCGCCCTTAATACCACCGATAATGAGAAGTTTATTGAGGCTTATCGAAAGAAATATGGTGAAATGGCTTCGTTCTATTCCGAATGCGGTTACACCAACATGATGTTTATCGTCAAGGCCATTGAATCTCTGAACGGCAACGTCAGCGATCGAAACGCGTTAATGGCAGCTTTGCGAAAGGTTGAACTGAAACACGCTCCCCGGGGACCGATGAAGCTTGACTCTTATGGAAACCCGATCGACAACATTTATATCCGCAAGGTCGAATTCAAGGATGGTGAGTACAAAAATACGGTTATTCACACTTACCCGATGGTTTCCCAATTCTGGACATGGCCGCCGAAAGAGTATCTGAAGGCTCCAGCTTATTCCATCGATTTCCCTCCCTGCACATTCTGCGATTCCAAGGACAAACCGAAGCCGAACAAGTAGCCTGATTGCTCGCTGGTCGTCAAGCGGTTGCGGTCACAGGCATACTTTTGCGGTTGAATCTTGGCGCCTAGAGGTAAATATATACAAGAGATACCAGGTCAAAGCCGGGCTCATTATAGTGGAGATGGCGCTGAATCATGACCAAGGCGAAACCGGAGTCAAAGACTGATAAATCGTCGCCCGAGCTGGTCGACTCAGATGCGCCAGAAACGGGCGGCAACGGTGCCAGCAAAGCGCCGCCTGGCAAAGCTTTACCTGAAGATCAAACCGTTACTAAACCCGGCGTTGGCATAGCGCCTCCCGCTCCCGCCGTCGCATCGAACGATGACTCGAAGGCAGAGAAGGCTGAGAAAAAGCCCTTCTGGACCTGGGAGCGCACCATTGAAATTTTGAAATTGATTGCCACCATCTGGGCAGCTCTTTTGGGTAGTTATGTGACTATGCAATATAACCAGCGCCAGAATGAGCTCAATCGCATTCAAGCCATTGCTCAGATGTTGCCTCATATTTCCGCATCCGATCAACTCAAAGTCAGTAATGGTGGCATCAAAGGCGTTTCCGGTGCTTCCTCCGGCGCCTCTTCCGGATCGGCTTTGAATCCTGAAGATGAAGACATGAGCAGAGACGGCGCCTTCTGGGCCATATTTAGAACTGCCAACGACCGAAACATGCTGCGTGATCTTGCCGCTCTGTTTCCCCTCGACATTTACCGAGTGGTGAGTTCGATCGCGGTAGCTGGTGAGCTCGATCACGATAGCGATGCATTGATTGCGTTGCAAGTTGCATCTGAGAAACTGGCGACAAAGTACTCGGCTGAGCCAAAACATACAGAGCTGGCAGGCCGGTTATATGAACAAGCGCTACGACTGAGAGAACGCAAACCCGATGACACCACGCCTTTGCGTGTTATTGATCTGACTGCGGAAGTTCAAAGCTCGACAGAGCCGACCGGCGATCAAAAAGCGAAGTTGATCAAGTCTATTAACGACCTGGCTGACGCGCATCTCGACGATATTCGCTCCAACGTCAGTAAGAAAAAGAGCGGCGCCTTTGACGTGAAGGCCTTGTACAAGCGAGCAGTGCTCTTGGGTCTGGGCAATACTGATAAGCAGGTAATGGAGCAAGTCGCTCATGCAGATCTAGCTCTCACCGACATCTACATTCGCGAAAAAGCATCGAGCGATGCGTTTCGCTATTTGAAACACGAATTCGAACTTGAATGCAAGATAACCAGCAAACCTATGGATACCGCATTGAAAGCGCTCGACAAAGACGGCGATGGTTTCGCCGATATCCGTGAACTCGAAGTTGGTCTGGCCCAAGCACAGGCTCGATTAGCCAAAATAATGATCGATTTTCCGGATCGTGGCGCCACCATGCAATAATCCTAGCGGTATTGTATTTGAGGCGGGCAAGATGCGATCGATTACTGTATTGGCGTTGCCTTTGCCTCTCCTGCTATAGGGTTCGCAAACTGGGCAAAAGAAAGGACGGTGTGTGCGCACCGTCCAAAATTGCTCCAGGATTGAATCTCGATAATCTCGTTAATAGAATTAATAGAGATCTAGGGCTGGATCACGTCTTTCAATGACGACCGGATTGACCGTTGTGCGATCTACTTGTTCGGTAGTCATAGATGAGCGATACGTGTTGGCGTTATAAGCCAACGAGCGGTTGACGTGTTTGACGGCGACTAGATGTTGCGGTCGTCTGTGAACTACACGCTTGACGCAGCTCGTGTTGTAAGAATGCGATGCTACCACTCGTGTTGCTGGTGCTGTGGTCACGAATGTCCTATGCTCTTCGTTTACAACCGGTATTTCGACGCGCTCATGACGTTCCCAAATAATTGGTTCGCGCTTGACGGAAGTCTGCCCGTCTTGAGTGATCTCTGCTGATTCTTTATACGCCGTGGGCTCCATCCAACTTTGTAGAACTTGTGGCGGATTAACGGTTTGTCTTGTTTCTGTGTAGGTTTGCGTATCTGCGTTCGCAGCCGAGGTCATTCCGACTAAAGCCAACGTCAGCGCAAAGGCATTTATAACTTTCACTGCTGCGCCCTCCGAGAACTAAATTTCTCTTTGTATGTCGGCAGTGACGCGGTGATATAGGGTTGAGTTCCCGTTTTCTGCCGTCACCGGTTATACCAAAGCCGTGAAAAATCAGACGGAAACCGGCATTCGGGGAGATAGATCGGTTTTCAATGTGCTAAAACTGTACAGTTCCAGCAAGGCATAGGTTCCATGCTCCGCCGATTGAGCTTAGCTCGTTGTTTGCCTGTTTCCGCTCTGGCTGTATTGCTGTGCGGTCAAACTGTTTCAGTTCGAGCTGATGATTCGAGCGAGCCGACGAAAACGCCGGCTGCGGCTGGCACCACTTCAGCGTGGGAGTCCAAACTTGAAAGGGCTGAGCACGCATGCGTCGAGGGTAACTATACTGCCGCGAATCAGCTTGGCCTTGATGCTCTATCGGCCGCTCCGGACGACGTCTCGAAAGCTGCTGTTCTCAATCAAATGGGCGTCATGCAAATGCGCCTGCACAGGTTTGTCGATGCCCGAAAGTCTTTCTCTGACGCGCTTGAGCTGCGGCGTAAAATTCAGGGAAACTCGGGAGCTGAAGCTCTGCAAACCATGTCGAATCTGGCGCTCGCCATATATAAGGTAGGGGATCACAAAAAAGCCGAGGACATGTACCAGGAGTGCATAGGCCTCAAGAGAAAGTCCATGCCCGGTTCAGCCTCGTTGGCGAAGACGCTAATCAATCTGGGAAACCTTTATAGCGACGAATTTCGTTGCCCCGATGCGAAATCTCTTTATTTGGAAGGCTACGACATCGATAGGAAGATATATGGAGATACGCACGCTGAGGTGGCGGCAGATCTTTGCAATGTGGGCTGTCTTCTCTTTCGATGTCATGAAAACAAAGATGCCATTGACTATCTTCTCAAAGCAGATAGCACATACTCTGCGATAGGAGATAGCTCTGGTCGGGTGAAAGCTTTGCACTACTTGTCGCTAACGTACGCAGACATAAAGGACTACGATAAGGCTGCTGACGCCTCTCTTCGATCGCTGGAAATTCATGAGTCCCTGGTAGGGAAGGGGCATCCCGATACCCTCATTCACTTGTTGAACGCAGCTAAGTCTCTGGATCTGGGCGGCAAGTCGGAGAAAGCAGAGCAGCTGTACAAGCAAGCGTTGAGCTCTGCTCGGGCTGCCAAAGATCCCAGCAATCTGAGACTGGCAGAGTGCAATCTCGAGCTTGCCCAGTTCTACCGGCGGCACGACAAAGATACCGATGCAGAGCAGTATTTCCGCAAGGCGCTCGTGCACTACGACGAGCTCAGTAAAAAAGACAAGCGCAATCTGTACGAGATTCCTCTTGCGTATTCGGAATTATTGAAACAGCTAAAGCGGGTGAACGAGAGTGATCAACTCGCTCATCGATACCTTGATGTATACAAACCGGGCTCGGACAAATAGGATACCGACACGTGCTGCTGAATGCGGAAATTAAAGATGATGGCTACGCCGATCTGCCACGACAGCAACAAGCGCAGTACGCCGCTCCTGCACCTACGTATCTTAAAGCTGACGCCTCGAGCGGCAAGCACTATGTCGATCTGAACGAAGCTGCGAAGACCTATTCAGGGGCGTGGCTGTTTGGCACGGAGCAAATTAGTGTCTATGTCGGTGCCTTGAAAGCGCAGTGGCGCCAATGGTGCCCAATTCCTGCCGGTATCGCTGATGGTGTTTTGCTCAGAGGGAACGTAATTTACCAAAATAACGGACAGTCGCGTATGTCGAACGACATCTATGAAGGCGTCATTCGCACCGAGCATGGAACCAGATATTTTCGCGGGCAGACAACCCACACATTCTACGGGCGCAACTTTCCAGGCGGATCTATCCGCGTGAAAGCCGATCTAAACATCGCCCTGACGCAGCGGCTTGCCTACAACCCGATGATGGTATCACCAGTTCAGCAGCAACAAAATCAAAATCAATACGCAAACCAGCAAGCGCAGCCTTATTATCAGCCGTATCGCCAGCCTTACTATCGAAACGTAGCCGCTCAGAACGCCGCCACGGAAACGTATCAACAAGGCGATAGCGGGTTTTAGAAGTTAATCGCAGTCCTGCCAAAAACACTCAAGTATTCGGGCACGGGCGATGCATGGCATCGCCCCGCGTACAACAGCGCCGTCTCAAACAGGGCAGTCGTATTCATCCAACTGTTTAGCAGTCGGGAACACGTGGTTTTGCGAGCTGGAATCGACTTGGAGGGGCGATGCCATGCATCGCCCGCGTCGAGTTCCTGCTGGTGATAGGAACGTGACTACTTAGTGAAGTACATTTCGTTGGGGATCTTTTCGCAGTCCATGGCGTGGAGACCGTAGAGATCGGAGAATTGATCGCCGATGTTGCAGAGAATGGTGTAGCCCTTTTTCTCGAGCATGGCCCTTGTGTGTGATTTGAAATCTTCGTTGGTTTCGCCGAGGGCGGGATCTTTGAGGAATAGCTCGTCGTAGGGGATATTGTCGTTCTTCAAGTTGGCTTCGGTGCCGGCACGTTCGTCGGTTTCTCGGGCGGTGATCAGGAAGACGTGGATGCCTTTTGAATGGGCCCAGCGGACGAAGCCTGCAGTTGGTTTGATCTCTGGGATTTTGGCTTCACTTACCCACTTGTCCCAAGCGGCGGCGTCCCATTCTTTTAGTTCGGACTGCTTGGCCATGAGTTTACGAATCAATTCGCGATTATCGAGGATGGTTTCATCGATGTCGAGCACCACCGCTGGTTTAGGCACATCCATGTGCTTTTGGCAGAATTCAGTGGCGGCATGGACGGCCTTGTTCATGCGTACACGAAATGCATCGGTGTCGCTGAACTCGATTCCTTTCTTCAAATCGAAGTGGGGGTTGGCCGGAATGGTGATGTCATTGCATGGACTCGAATGCGCTGGAGTGGCAATAACTGCAGAGAAGATAAGACTGAGAGTGAGGGATACCGAATTACGACTGATCATGGTTTCTCCTTTGATTAGACCTCTCGGGTCATTCGGCAAATCTCATTGAAAATCGAACCTGGCTGAACGGGCGCGTCGCTGTGCATAACTTGCGAATAGTATGGTTCCGGCAGAACCCTGAGCACGGTCATCAAACCATGCACCCCCATCTGCCATCCTTCTCTCATACCGCGCGTCTCGCGCTTGTTGATAATCTTAGCCGTGGCGTCCGGACTCATGTCCGCCCCTCCCATCATGCCGAGCATGTTTTGGGGATAGCCAGGGGTAGTGAACTGTTTGGTGCCCAAGGCATCAATCGGCTCAGGCACTATGTCTGAATTAAATTGATATTCCTGCAAGTTGTAGCCAGGGCGAATGCGCGGTCCGGCTTGCCTGACCATATGATTCATCATATGGTGCACCATATGACAGTGGAAAATCCAATCGCCAGGGTTATTGGCGACAAATTCAAAATCTTGAGCCATCGCCACTCCCACAAGAGTATTGTTGCGAGGTGTCCACGCCTCATGAGGAATACGCCCAGCCTCGGTTCCGGTCAGCCAGAAAGTATGCCCGTGGAAGTGGATGGGGTGATGCTGCATCGGGCTGAAGTTCATGAGCCGCACGCGAACGCGCTCACCGTGTTTCACCACCATTGGTGTCGAGTACGGCCCGCTTCTTCCGTTGATGACGTGCCAGTTCCAATCCATCTGAGTGCTGTCGGCGATGTCGGAATTCGGCGGAATGAGGTAGTTCTGATAGCACAGAGCGAAATCACGATCTACGGGTGGATCAAAGGCGATGCGCGGGTGAATAATGAAGAAACCGCACATGCCCATCGCTTCTTGCATGGCGACGTGAGAGTGATAGAACATGGTGCCGGTTTGGTGCAGATTGAATTCGTACACATAACTTTGACCAGGCAAGATTGGCGCCTGAATCAGATCAGGCACTCCGTCCATTCCCACTGCTAATTCGAATCCGTGCCAGTGCATCGAGGTGGGTTCCGGCAGTTCGTTCTTAACGACTACTCGCACTTTGTCGCCCTGATACGCTTCGATCATAGGACCGGGACAAGAGCCATTGTAGCCCCAGATGTTCATGAACCGTCCGGGGAGAAACTCTTGTTTGACCGCCATGGCGGTGAGATGAAACTCTTTCCACCCGTTCACCATTTTGAAGGGCAGCTTTGTCGTGTCAGGTGCTATCACCGCTACTGGTGGCTGACCAGATGCTCTGAGACCGGGAACCAACTTGCCGAGATAGTTAGGATTTCCTGGTGGTCCCCCGAAAGAAGGCTTGTATCGGGAAAAAGTATTGAAGTCTGTCGGTCCATGCGATACCGACACTGCCGGTGGTGCCACCACCGCTTGGGCGGGAATGGGGGCGAGTGAAGTTCCTGCTATAGAGAGGAACGTCCCTGCCGTAATAAAATCTCGCCTCGTTAGTTTGTCGTCTTCGCTCATAAATTCATCCTTTAACGAGGCTGAGGTGTTGCATCGATGTGGCCGGCAGGAGTGACGCCAGGAGGCGGTGTGAGACCACCGGTTAAGAGAAAGCCGTTGATTTCGACGGCCGCTTCTTCGGCGCGAACCAGATGATTGATGTAGTCCAGTCTCGCTTCGACATATTCTCTTTGCGAACGCAGAACATCAGGCCATTCCGTGCGTATGTCCTTGTAACTTTGCAAGTCGATCTCGTAGCGACTCTTCGCGTTGGGAAGGATGACATTGGAGTAGGCTTGCACCCACTGCCAAGCAGACTTGTATGTGTTGTACTGCTCGGCAAGTCTTCTGCGAAGAATTAACTCGATCAATCTCACTTGTGCGTGTTGACGTTCGAGGTCCGCTTCCGCTTGTTGGATCGTTCCCTGGTTTCTATTCCATAAAGGGATATTGGTGATTGTAAGACCAGCTACGGCGGCTGCACCTTTGTCAAGTTGATCGTAGCCAGCACCACCACTGAGGCTAACGTTTGGTATGGGCTGACGATGCTCACGTTGAACGGTAATTTCGTCGGATCGCAACTTCTCTTTTGCTTCGCCTAATTCCGGACTCTCTTTTAAAAGACGGTCGAATATCTCGTTGAAATTGATATCTCCAGCCGGCGATTTGAGCTCGCCTTTCAAAGGGCGATATCCTTCATTGATACCAACTACGGTTGTTAGTTCTTGCCAGGCTTGCGCCAGATCATTTTGGGCCGTGAGAACTTTAGTTCGTTGCATCTCCAGCTCGATATTGGCAGTGCGCAGACCGGCGCGGTTTACTTGACCCATGTTGAACATTTCGTTGGCCGTGAGCCACATGTCTTTAATCGATTTGAATAGTTCTTCCTGGAGCTTCAGTCTCTGGGCGTGTCCGATGACGTGAACAAACGCTATCTGAACATCGTTGCGCACGCGCCATGTCTGAGCAATCAACTGCTGCTCCGCCGCTGATGCGCGGGCTTGATATTTCTTGCGGCTGTATTTCAATTTACCGCCCAGGATTACATCTTGCTCTGCCACTCCACCCTGGAACTCGCCCAACCCAGCTCCGGGCAATCCCATCAGATCTCCGACATATCCAAAAGATGGATTCGGCCATAGTCCCGCTTGCAACGCTTTTCCACGCTCACCTTTGATCTGATCTCGCGCTTGCATCAGGGTAGGATTATTGTCTGTTGCTAGCTTTTGCAGGTCTTCGATGGAATAGTTGGGCAAGTTATTGCCGGCGTCGATGACATCGTTGATCTCGAGATGTCCCTTCGGCATGAGCAGTGGTGTGCTTGCAGTCGGCTCGGACGAAGGCACGGTAGAATCAGGCGTGGGAATATTGACACTCGAATCAGCACCCATGTCCATCCCCGGCATGCTCATGTTCATGCCCGGCATCGGCTTGTTTTTGACGGTGGTGTCCATTCCCGGCATACCAGGCATGTCCATGTTCATGCCTGGCATCGGCTGAGTTTTCGAAGAATTATATTGATGTTGCGAGGGACTTTGCGCCCAAGCGGAGGCAGCGGCGAAGAATGAGATTGGTAAGAGGATCGCTAAGGGGATCTTTGTACACATGGCAAGTTGCCGATAAGCCCGGTTATTCTAGCAGTTCTGGCAGATCCATTGATGAGGTATCCATGAACGGACGCGCATGCCATAATAGGGAATCATGCCGCTATCGGGCAGGCAGCATTTAAGACATCGTCATGGGTGAGTAGAGCAATGGATGTGACATATTACAGGCATACTCAGGAGATCAAAGGCAAGTTGCCGACAGCGGCCGCTATAGCAGGCGGTGCTTTGCTACTGGCTGTACCGGGCGGTTTTTTGGCCAGGCTTCTGCTCTTCGGCATCGCTGCCGGAACGGCTGCCACGTTCAAGTCGCTCACAATCAACGTCGAAGGTGAGTTGGTGAGGTTTGAGTTTGGAACCGGCCTGATCAAGAAAGAGCTGGCTCTAAGCAAGATCAAGTCGGCTACCCGGTTTCGGACCACGCCTTTGATGGGATGGGGCATTCATTTCATCGGCAAGGGCTGGTTGTACAACGTCTACGGCCTTGACGCCGTGGACGTGGAGATGACAGATGGCAGCCATGTTTTTCTCGGCACAGATCAACCGGACGAGTTGTCCGAAGTAATCAACCAACACTGCAATAAAGAATAGGCACGCCAAAACCTGATCGATAAAGGCGATGGTTAACATCGCCCTTTGACGTGTGAGTGGCGCTTATCTTCGATGTTCGTGGCCATGCTCGTCGCGCCAGTGCTCGTGGTGATGGTCATCACGCCAATGTTCCCAATGGTGCTCATCATGCCAATGTTCCCAGTGATGGGCGTCGTACCAGTGTTCCCAATGGTGTCCATCCCACCAGTGCTCCCAGCCGTGAGCATCGTGCCAGTGCTCCCAATGATGGGCATCGTACCAGTGCTCCCAATGATGGGCATCGTACCAGTGTTCCCAATGATGAGCATCGTGCCAGTGCTCCCAACCATGGGCGTCGTGCCAGTGTTCCCAGCCATGCGCATCATGCCAATGACCGTGGTGCATATCTGGTGCGACATGTGGCATGTGCGGGGCAACATGAGCTTCCGGATGGTGTTCGAAATGGGGTGCGTGAGCTTCTTCGTGATGCTCGACGTGGGGCGCGTGAAACTCCATATGGTGCTCTTCCCCGTGCCCTCCTCCTCCTTCGTGATGTTCGCCGCCGCCTCTTGCGAAGGTAGGCATACTCCACAAAAGGTAGCAACAGGATATGGCAGTGGAAACTACTTGCACAGTACGTTTCGTGGCTACCGTGTTGATGTTGATCATGGGCTTGTTAATCCCTTTCTAGCTCAAGCTGTGCTGACTATGTTTGGGCTGAGTGATCTAAAGTTTGAAAAGTCTTGCATGCAGACTTTATCACCTTTTCGACGGAATCGTTGTCTGGTCCCTTGGCGGAAACGCCGAATTTCATGTCGACGTTGAAACTGTTTCCTTCAGCATCAGTAAACTCTTCGTTATAAAACTCTCTGGCGAAGAGATTAGCCACTTGGGTGGCGACTTCGATCGATGTGTTTGGAAACGCAACTATTACAGTGTTGTCCATCCAACGGGTGCGAGGATCGGCCATGCGAAACCGCGATCTCATCAATTTCTCTAGAGTCTTGCCTATCTGGTAGCGACCGCCGGAATCGTATTTTTCCTCGAAGTTGTCAATCTGGAACACTGCTACGCAGACTGTTTTGAGATCGACTGATTGGAGAAATCTCGTCAGCTCGGCGACAAAATCGCGTTGGCTCGAAATCAAATCGGCATGCTTAGGACGTTTATTTTTCGCACCGATGGCATCTACCAATTGCAATATCGATTGGGCGGATATGCCAACGTCTTTGACATTGTCTGCCAGGCAATCGCCCAAATAGATGCGATCTGCCGGAGTCAATGCGTTGCAATTGGCAAAGCCGAATAATGGTTTTTGTGCAAGTGTGTTTCCGTAACGGATCACCTCGAGGACGTCTTCGGGTTGTTTGGAATCGAAATCGATCAAAATCGCGTCAGCTTCATGAGCTTTTGATAGATAGAAGACCTGGTCAACTGATTCGGCGACGAGAATATGGGTGGCAATTGACATCGACATCTGAGAGCAGAAAGAGATGTACTTGTACGATTCGCCGTAGATGACGATCTTTGACGGTGGATCTTCGTCTGGGACATGTTGCCACACTGATGCCAGCACAGCCCGGCGGAGGTCGGTGAGAAGACGAATCGTCATTTCTTCGCCGTTCTCAGGTAATGGTGCATCGTCAGTGGCACCAACCACCAGCAAGTCAATAACGGCACTGGCCGCTTCGTAAATCTCGGTTAGCGACAAACTACCGGCGGTGCCCTGCATTCTGTGCACAAGAAGAACGATATCGTCCGGAGTCAGTTCGCTTGGTGCTATGTCGGAACCTGCTCGCGAAAGGAGACTATCAACTTCGATTACGGTATCTTTGAGATATTCTCGTCGAATTTCAGCCAGCTCGGCTTCTAGTTCCGCCGAAATCTCTTCTTCGTCTATTGTCACCGCAGGTGGTGCAGGTGCAGTTGGAGGTGCCGGTGTCGGTTGAACTATTTCAGGTTCTGGTGTTTCCAGTTCTTGTATCAGTTGCAGCGCCGATGGTACCGTCGCTTGGGCTGCCACCGGAACAGGTGCTGGCGCCGGATGTTCTCTTACGGGCGATGCCGTCTTCGGAGCTGCCGGCGCCGGTTTGGGAGGGTCCATTGTTGCTGCCGGCTTGGCCACTGGTGCCGGTGAAGGTGGTGTTGCAGGTGGTGCTTCTTTAGTTGTAACCGGCGGTGGTGATGATGGTGCCGGTTGTTTGATCGGTTCAGCCGGCTTTGACGGTTCCGGCTGTCTTGGAGGTTCTGTGGGCTTGGGAAGTTCCGCTGGCTCGGGAGGTTCCGTTGGCTTGGGAAATTCCGCTGGCTTAGGAAGTTCCGCTGGCTTAGGAGTTTCCGCTGGCTTGGAAGGTTCCGTTGGCTTGGGGGGTTCCGTTGGCTTGGAAGGTTCCGTTGGCTTAGGAAGTTCCGCTGGCTTGGAAGGTTCCGTTGGCTTAGGAAGTTCCGTTGGCTTGGAAGGTTCCGTTGGCTTGGAAGATTCCGTTGGCTTGGGAGGTTCCGTTGGCTTGGGGGGTTCCGTTGGCTTGGGGGGTTCCGTTGGCTTAGGAGATTCCGCTGGCTTGGGAGGTTCCGCTGGCTTAGGAGGTTCCGTTGGCTTGGGAGGTTCCGCCGGCTTCGAAGGCTCCGTCGGCTTGGCGGGCTCCAGTGGCTTGAGTGGTGCCGTTGTTTTCTGAGATTCCGTTTGTTTAGGAGGATCTCCCGGCTTTGGAGGCTCCGGTGTTTTCAAAGGTTCTGGCTGCCTCGGTGGATATGGTTCAGGTTTGAGCAGCTCAGTCAGAGGTTCGTCATACGGCATTCTGACCATCGGCAGTTCTTGAGTCGATGTAAGATCTGTGTGCACCACAATCTCGTTAGAGGCGTTGGAACGAGATGAAACCTTGCGTGGAAGTTCATCGTATTCTGTTCGTTGCGTCACTGTAGATCTGACGCCGCCAGCCTGTGATTTGACCAGGTGGTCTTCGACCCGGGAGAGAAAATTGCCAGGGTTTATCGGCTTGCGCATGATAAGAGGTGGACTCTGCACTCCTTGCAGGCGCAATACGGTCTTATGGTCGAGAAAGGCGCCGGTGAGGAAGACTATCGGAGTTGAAAGACCGTTGCGACGCATGCGCTCCAGCCACGTAATTCCGTCAACGTCCGGCAGCTTGTAATCAACGATGACGAGTCCGGGCTTGTTTATCTTTACAAACTCGGTCGCTTCCTCGGCAGTGCGGGCCTCAATTGGCGTGTAGCCGGCTTGCCTGAGAACGCGCGAGACGATATCGCGGAAGTACTTATCATCATCCAGCAACAGGACGGTCTTGGAAGTAGCGGAACCGGCTTGCAGTTTCGTTCCTCGCTTACGGCAACGAGTAGGAATGATCTGAGGTGATCTTTCTTACTTATACCCCATCCGGTCGCAGTTCATAAGCGTATCCGCCACAGTTTTACGGCTTCTTTCGTAACCAGGCAATGTCATGAACCGGTTGCAAGGATATTCAATTAGTGGGGTCGGTTAAACAAGCCGGCGGCGTGCATCCAACACAAAATTCCGGTTAGAACCGATGCCAAACCGACGTAAAGTGAACCCAAAATAAATCGCTGCTTTTTCGGAACCATGAAGTATGCGTCGCTTGAACCGTTGACGGGTCGTTTCATGTATCGCGTGCAGTTGCGGGGTTTATCGGAACCGCTCTTATGGAACCACATGTGGTGCGGCGCCCGTTTGATGGTGAAGCGAAGATCGTTTTGCGGTTCGTATTTGGTCACACCTGCGTCATCAACGATGTGGAACGTGTGGCGTTGACTGTTGCGCAAAAAGTACAGAAGTTGTGACGGCTCTGCAGAGGCGGTTTGAAAGCTCGTCACCCCAGAATTGGGCACGGCAAAGGCTACCCGGAAGACTCTCGGCATCATTGATTTGAGTTCTTCTGCTCTTCGGGCGCTCTTAGCCCGTTTTGCATGAACATAAGCGAAGAACGCTACGAGACCTCCCCAGAATATTTCACCGTTTACAAACGAGCCGGCAACCGCCGCTACTCCCAATATTAAGTATGCTGACCAATGCACGGGCATGTATCGGCGATTGATTTCGTCGAGACCGAAGACGGCGAACAATAAAAGAATCGGGCTGCCGAGGAAAAGGGCCAGGGCGACGGCGGCGACCACGCCGAGCAGCCAGAAGCCGCGCCAGATTGCCCCTATCACTCTGCCACCATCGAGAGGCGACATAGGGAGCAGGTTGAACAGGTTGAGGAAGATGCCAATGTACGCCAACCAGGCATAGAGTTGCTGCCCAGTGGCGAAATAAATGCCCAGGCAGACAAGGGCGCCGGCAGAACCGAGCAACGGACCGGCAATTGCCGACCATGCTTCATCAACTACGCCTTTGGGATAGGCTTTCATACCGATCAAGGCGCCGACAAAGGGGATAAACAGTGGTAGGCTCGCCGGTACACCTTGCCTTTTCAAAGCGATGACGTGCCCCATCTCATGTACGAATAGGAGCGCCACAAACCCTACCGCTCCAGCCCAACCGAATCGGCCGGCGTAAGCGAAAACGCTGATTACAGCGCTTATGATCGTATAAAAGTACTTCAGCTTGGCAAGGCTCAGGAGGATGACTTTGCCCTTAGCCAACAAAGCTATCGCAGCGGCGGCCATGCCGTTCGATGCTGGTTTCTGTCTGGCTGGACCACGGGCTGTGGCTTGCATAGATTATCTATTCCTTTTCCCGTTGCTGGGAATGCTTAGATTGTCACTTCTTTTATTCCCCACAACAGGGCTACCGAGCGGCTTAACCATTAAAGCTTCATGAAACATGGAGTCGGAAGCGGCATAGTCAAGCATTGCAAAAACAGTCGGTTAACGTTCAACTTGATAAAGTCGGGCAGTATTTTTCGGTTGCTCGGTTAACCGGTCACCACTTTTCCAGGAGCATTCATGTCTCGTTTTTCCAATTCCGTACTCGCCTGCGCCTTAAGCACGTACATGGTGATTTGTTGTCCGTCTCTGAGCGCGATTGCGTCCGGCAGCAAGGCAGATTCTCAACAGGAGGACGAGCAGGTGATTCGGGCCCAAGCTGACGCCTACGCCAAAGCGTTTGCGGCAGGCGACGCTGGTGCCATAGCTAATTTCTGGACCGAGGACGGAACGTACACCGATTCGAATGGGACAGAGCACAAAGGCAGAGCCGATATCGAAAAGTTGTTTCAGACTTACTTTAAAGAAAACGGCGCCAAGCCGATCACCATCACTGTCACTTCCGTTCGTTTCCCAGCCAAGGGCGTTGCCGTCGAAGAGGGTTCGACAACAGTGGTGGAGGGCTCCAGACCGTTCACGGAGAAATATACGGTTGTGCACCAGAAGGTTAAGGGGACCTGGCACATGATGGCGGTAAGTGAAACCAATTGCGAACAACCGAATACGGAAAGTATTAAAGATCTCGAATGGTTAGCCGGCAGTTGGAGTGCCACCGGTCGTGGTTACGCGATGCACTTCAAAGCTGCCTGGGATGCCGGTCATCACTTCCTCGCACTTTCCATGGACAACTCCGGAGTTCCTTTCGAGTGTGTAGCGTGGAACCCGGTGGCACGCCAAATCATTTCCTGGCATTTTGATTTCGAAGGCGGTTTCGGCAACGGCTCCTTCACCAGATATGGTGACACCTGGACTGAGCATGCAGTCGGAGTACAGCCTGATGGAAACATGAGCCGTGCCAATTACATAATCAAGAAAATTTCCGACAACCAGTTTTCGTGGCGTTCAATAGATCGAACTGTTAATGGCTTGGCAATGCCCGATACGCAGGAAGTAGTTATAACCCGCGACGGCACTGACGCCAAATAGGAGGCCGATTTGATCTCTCGTAAGCGAATTTTGTATGTGTCTCTCGCCGCAATCGCGGTATGCTCATCTGCGAATTTCGAGGTTCAAGGGCGTGGTGGCGGAGGTGGTGGCGGCGGACGCGGTTTCGGCGGCGGCGGTGGTTACGATCGTGGCGGTTTTGGTGGTGGTTACGATCGTGGTTTCGATGACCGGGCTGAAAACTTTCTTCGCGGCGACGAAGGTTACGGAAGAATGGATTCCGGTGGTTATCAAAGTGCCGGTTTGTCTGCAAACAGAGCCGGTGCGTTTACCCAGCAGCATACCGTCTCAGATGCGGATCTTCGCGCCGCCGCTAACCACGAGTATACCGCCGGCAGCTTCGATCACAATCTGGCTACGGATGCTGGTTTCAACAGAATCGCGGTGCCGCAAGCCGGTGCCTATATGTCCAGGGTGTCGCCGCAGGAACTGACCGCGCGCGGAAGCGCTGTCAGGCAGAATTTCAATAACTACAATTTGTACAACCGGGGCTGGTGGAACAACCACCCTTACGCGTGGCGATACCCTTACTACTACAACAGCGGCTGGGCGTGGGGGTATGGCGGCTGGGGAGCTTATGCCGGCTTCTGGGGTCTGCCGGTAGACACGGCTCTGCCGGAGTACGACTACGGCAACAATATCACGTACAACAACAACGAGGTCTATTACGGTACACAGCCCACTTGTACTGCCGATCAGTACTATACGCAAGCCCAGAATCTGGCTGACACGGCGTCACCAACTTCAGCTCTCGTATCGCCACAGCCCTCCGGGCAGTTCACCATAGATGGTGCTCCACCTGGAGCCGACGATTGGAAATCGGTGGGCGTATTTTCGTTGACGCAGGGTGCGCAAACCGACTCGTCTTCCATCTTTCAGCTTGCCGTCGATAAAAACGGCATCATTCGCGGAAACTACGTCAATGAACTTACCGGCAATGTCGAAACTGTCCAGGGCGCTGTCGACAAAAAAAGTATGAGAGCAGCGTGGACTGTGGGCGATAATCGAACGGTCGTTTATGATACCGGCTTCTCCACTTTGCTGGGGAACCAGGGTTCCTTATTGATTCATTTCAGTAAGGAGAGAACTGAACAGTGGACGCTCGTTCGCCTGCAGCCGCCAACCACCACGACCACTACGAAAACTAGCTAGCTTGTTCATGCTTGACGCGGTACTATGTGGTAAGAGTGAGAAAGTTATGGCTGCCGACCAACAAAACAACGAGAAGAAAGAGCGACAATCCGAGGTTTCCTCGGTTATGCGTCAATTGACCGGGCAATTCAACAACTGGCTGAAAGAGAGCAATCCCGATATACATGCCAAAGTAGAAACAGCGATGGAGTCAGCGGCGCAGCTCGGTGCCGTAGGTTTGGAAAGCGCTAAATCGACTATGGAGATGCTTGGTGAGTTCTCGCAAGAGCTGACAGGAGTCGAGTCGTTTCGCGTCATCCCCAAAAAGTCGCTGGCGGTTGAGGTCGACATTCACTGCAGTTCTGAACAAGACATCGTGGTGCGACAACAACTGGCACCGTTCATCGAATTGCACTCCTTGCATCTCGGATTGCGAATCAATTTCGAGGCGTTGTTCAACAAGGCGAAAAAAGGATTGCAACTAGACATCAATGAAGGAATGAGCTTGCGCATTTCTGCACCCATTGTGGGCATTCAGAGCGTTCCTATAAAAGGCAGCGGATTGCTGATGCGCAACGAAAAGGGTGAGTTGATTTTGGCAATTTCAACTACTCCACCAGGATTAGAATCACCGGTGACCGTTGAAATTCCGATCAAGCATATCGTCGGTGGTGTCAAAAGTCATTTGAAAAACAAGTTCAGCGAACGCTAGGCTTGTTAGGTTCAGGGCGAGCCCAGTGGGCATCTTTGATCGCATCAGGATTAAGAGGGTTGAACCACTGCGGTGGAGACCATTCGTCCGTGCTGGCAGTAAGGTTGCTCCGCAGTACGGGTGGGTCTATGTCAGCTACACGTTTTGTACTGTCTTTCTCTTTTTCGTCGGTATTGTAGGTTGAGACGTGACATCCTCTAGTCAACACCTGGTCCAGGTCGGCTATCTCCTTAACCAATACTGAATTGCCTTCCAATCCCGGATCATCAAAACCAAGGTTGACCTCATTTAGTGATTTGCACTCGGCTATGCATTTTATTTCGCCGGGGTCAAGCAGATGAAGGTTTATTCTCAATCTTCTGAGGTGGGGCAGTTTGGTCAACTGTTCGAAGAACGCGTCTGCTTGTTGTTTTGAAAGAGTCGGCCGAGAATTCTCCGCAAAGTCGAGTGTCTCCAATGATTTGATCTTTCCCAGCAATCGTGCGTCTTCTTCGCTAAACGATTTCATTCGTAGCAGTGAGAGCCTCCTCAATTTCGTGTTCGGGTTCCGAGCTAGCTCCTTGAGAAAAGGAGTGGGAGAGTCAAGGTGATCGATAGCCAGTGTATCGAGCTGTGGCAGGAGTTTCATTTTGGAGATGTCGGTGGCAAGATTCGGATTCAACAGCTTTGCGGGCTTTTTGATATCGCCCTGACAATCTATGAACGAAAGCCACCTGAGATTTGGCATGTATTGATCCAGGTTCTCCCAAGCTCTAGGCGAAATGAGGCACCGATTGAAGCGAATCAGTTGCAACGGTGTCATGGTGAGGTATTCCATGGTGGGCGCCTCCGGTGAGAAGCTTGCTTTAGGCATGAGAAGCCCAAAAAAACCACCGGAAAACCCAACGATATTGCTATCAGTTAGAAAAAAATTGTCATTGGCTTCTAGAATCGCACGAGCGTCGGCTGGAGTGTCTACTTGACCGACTGCTTCGTGGTGGAACCATTTGCCGTTCGAGTTTATCCAGAACAGATCACCATCTGGTTCACGGAAATGGAACAAACCCTTTGATGTTCCCGATATGGACGAGTCGGTATTCGAGCCCGTCCCGGTCGATGCAGTCATTGCTGCTAATTGTGGTACTGCCTGCGATGCAGCATGATCCGGTGTCGATGTTTCTTGTCTATTGGAAGTCATATATACGATGCCGCCACCTATAGCGGATATGAGAATGCCAGCAACAAGAATACCGAGAGCCAGCGGGGTGGATTTTCTTTTCTGTAGCTGTGCATCTGAGGTGGCCGCGGGCTTCGGCAAAGCCGCATGCCGTGCGGACACGATTCCATAGTCGCCCATACGAATCGAATCAAGATCTTGGGCGACTTGGAGAAAACTTTGATACCGAAGTTTGGGATTTTTCTCCAGCATTCGCGAGACCACCACTTGCAGTGCCGCGGGAAACTTGGTGCCAAACGATGCCTCTTCCAAAGTGGCTACTTTACCGGAGCTGTGGTGCATGAGCGTTTCCATGGCCGTCTTGCCGGTAAACGGCGGCGCTCCTGTAAGTGACTCGAAAAGAACACACCCCAGAGAATAGATATCGCTTCGCCTGTCGACGGGTTCTCCCGTGCATTGCTCTGGGCTCATGTATATTGGTGTGCCGAAGACTTCGCCTGTTTTCGTGAGGGTTTGACCGTCGACATCATCGCCTAGCTGAATTTTGGCGATTCCGAAGTCGACGACTTTAGGAACTGAGGTTCCGTTTGCGGATCTCGCGAGAATTATGTTGCCAGGTTTGAGGTCTCGATGAACAATTCCGGATTCGTGCACGTAGTCCATGGCGAAACAGATTGGAATGAGCAGTTCGAGAGCTTCTTCAAGAGGAAGACATCCTCTCTTTTTGAGAAAGTCAGCCAGCGTTGGTCCTTCGATCCAATCCATCACCAGATAAGGATACTTTTCGTCGAAAATGCCAAAGTCTGAGGCCCGCACGAGGTTTTCGTGATGAAGATTGCTCATGGACTGCGCTTCGCGCTGAAAGCGAATCAATTTTGCATCGGTGGCATGCGCTGGCATCAGTAGCTTGAGGGCGCAGAGGCTTTTAAGCAAAATGTGTTCGACTTTGTATACGCAGCCGAAACCACCTTGCCCGATGAGGGAAATAATGCGGTACTTCCCCTCGATTATCTGTCCGGGCTTAAGAAAATCGGCGGCTCCGGACGCCAAACCGTTGAACGATGCGCTGGCGTCGTCACTGCTCTGGTTCTGAGGAGAGGGCTTGAAGGAATCCAATGAAATTACTCGATGAGAAGCTGCTTGTTATATACCCCTGCTTTAATAAATCAGAAGTCTATATTAGTTACAAGCCACATTTTTGATCACCGCGATAATATTGCCGCTAATGGGCTGATTTTTCGACGGTTTCAGCTTCCTGATACAACTTTTGAGACTCATTTTTTTGGCCCAATTGGCGCAATAAATCCGCATCGCTGCGCAAGCACAGAACAAGCATATGTTTGTCATTGAGCTTGCGGGCGGCTCCAAGAGCATCGCACAGCTCGGCTTTGGCATCGTCAAACCTGTTTTGGTCGAGATCGTACTGTCCGAGTTTATTCAACGATGCTACATATTTAAGTTCGCCGTTGGCGCGATTTTTCTTGTAAAGATTACAGGCTGCCAAAAGCAGGGGCCGGATCTTGGGAAACTCTCGCAATTGTTGGCAGCAGTCCGCCAGGCTTGTTTGCAATGGTGCCAAAGACAATGCATCCGGCCCCAGCAATCTGGTTTCTACATCGAGGGCCCTGGTGAGGAATTTCTCGTCGTCTTCCCACATGGCGAGACCGGAAAGCTTGCCGGAGGTTGTGATAATTCCCGGAATTTGGGCTTCCGCTTTCAGCTTGGTGTTTGTTCTGGCGACGTCTGAAGTTTGGGGACGCTCCAGATCGGTCAATACCTTGTCCCAAGTCGTCGTCTCGCGCCGCACGCGCGCCTTCTGAATGTCAGCCATTTCGCCATTTACTCGTTCGAGCTTTTGGGCATGGCCTTCCCATCTGTTGTACAGGTCTGCTTCTTTTCGCAGGGTCGCATCAAGGCGAGCTTTGTCGTCGCCGAAGGAGCGCGCTAAATCTTCTGCTTGTTTGTACGATGTTTCGGCGTTCTCATAGTCACCACTATTGGTGGCATTGGTGCCATTGACTGTGAACATTTGCCAGCTCAGTTTTGCTAGTGGTGTTCCTCTGTCATCATTTGAACCCTGCCAAAACGCCAGAAAACCGACTAAACCCAGAAACAGACCGGACAACAAAATGACCGCCCAATACGCGCGCGTTAGTTTGGGGCACGCCGCTGCCGAGGCGACGCTCATCGTCTTTCCGCTCAGAGCCCCTTTTTGAGCCCCACTGGCACCAAGCAGTTCAACCGTGAGGGAGGTAATAATGTCTCTAATTTCGCCGGCGGTTTGGAAGCGCTCGGCTGCATCTTTCGACATGCAGTGGAAGATGATTTGCTCCAGGCTAGGTGGAATGTCGGCATCAGGAGCAACTGATTTGATCGGTTTAGGTTTTTCACTGACATGCATATTCATCGTCTCCAGGAAACTGTCGCCCAAGAAGGGCGGGTGACCTGACAGCGTTTCATACATCAAGCAGCCGAGAGCGTAAATGTCGGATCTCGTGTCGAGCTCCCTGCCCATGCACTGTTCGGGACTCATATAGATCGGGCTGCCGAACACTTCGCCTGTTCTTGTCAGTTGTTGTGCGTGCTTGCCGGCGGCAGGGAGAAATTTGGCGATGCCGAAGTCAACCAGTTTCACCAACTCGGTGCCATCGTCTTGCTTGATCAAGATTACGTTCGCGGGTTTGAGATCTCTGTGTACGAGCTTGGTTTTGTGGGCTGCATCGAGAGCGTCGCAGACCTGTCTGAAGATCGGTAGAGCCCGTTGATAAGGAACTTTGCCTTTGCGATCGATTAGCTCTCTGAGGCTTTCCCCCTCCAGGCAGTCCATGACGAAAAACGGCTCGCCGTCAGGCGTTACACCGAAGTCGTACACGGTAATGATATTTTGGTGGCTGAGAGAACTTGCCGCTTGCGCTTCCAACTTAAAGCGTTCGAGCGAGATGATGTCGTCTTTGAGATTGCCGTGCAACATCTTGATGGCGACAGTTCGGTTCATCAACCGGTGAGTCGCTTTGTATACGATGCTCATTCCGCCCAGACCGAGAACAGACTCGACCTCATATCTTTCGGCAAATACTTTGCCAACGAGAGGATCGTTGTGCGGCCCGCGCAAAACCGACCCGTCGTCCGGACAGCTTTCTATTGACCCTGTAAATTGCTGATAGCACTTCGGACAATACTTGCGTTCAATATTGAACTTTTGGGTCTGTGAATCTGTCATAGGACCATTAACTGCATGGTAATTGCTCTTGGGGGCGTTTGTATGGATTGAATAAGCTGCAACTTTTGGCCGGCTGGCGGCTCTAGATACCTTATTATAATGGGTTCACACGGTTAACATCACGTCAGCATATCAAGGAGTGCCTCCATGGGACGTTTCAGCGATCTTTGGGCTTCTGGCAAGTTTATTCTCAAAGACAAACAGGAGCGCGAGCAGTTCCAGCAGCAGCAAGCGGCTAGCGAGTACCAGGGTGATCAGCCTGAGTTCGCGATTCCGGACTCGGCCAAAGTTATTTTCGATGCTCTTAAATCGAGGCGTGGTCAAGAGACCGGGCGCTGGCTGAGGGAAGTCACTTCAGACGCTGTGGTCCAGGAGGCAAGTCAAGCTCCCAAGGCAGCTGAGGCGGCGGGCGTTAATGTTTTTGACGAACTCGTATCTTTCATGAATGCCTTATTCAAAGAGTTTAGCGAGCTGGCGTATGAGTTCAACAAGACTGCAGTCGGTACGGAGATGCTCCTTTCCCTCGAACGACCGACGGTTCTGGAAAAAAGATCTGATGAGGTTTGGTACCGTCCGGTACAAAAATCTTGTCGTGGTCGCTTGACCACGCGAAGATGGGCCATGTTCTTCCGGGGAGAAGAGAAAAAAATCTCGATCATGCTTTTGCCGGCGAGCCAACTGCTTTCATTTGCCGCAGGTCAAGGAGATGATGAGGCGTTTCCTCCTTTCATGGAACTGCAATACGGCGATGATGGAAGCTGGAGTATAGGCGGAGAGAATGTGCCGAATGGTGCTGTTAAGCATTTAGCGAAAGAACTGCTTGGCGATCTCATTCGTGTATCCAGCGGTGCGATGTCGGAGACAGAACTGTTCTCTGACAACCAAGACAAGCCTCAGCTGGGTCAGAACATGGGTGTGGGATACGCGGCTGCTGCCCCTGCCCCGGTTTCAAGTCAAACTCAACCGGCGCTGGCGCTGCAAACCAATACCGTTCACGACGCATGTGACGTGGTCGATGCCGCAGTCGATCAGGAGTTGAAGAGACTGTACGCGCTCGCTACCCAGATCCAACCAACTTCGCCTGACGCTGAGTCGATTCGCAAACAGATTTCGGCTGTGGAAGCGTTTCATATGAAAATGCTCGATGCCTTCGAGCAATACACTCACACGACTCAGCCGGCGACTCGGACTAAAGCAGAAACACCTCAACCAGGTTTCGAGCTCCTTAAGTAATCCGTGACCGCTTTTCCTCTTTGTTGAGTTCATGTTTTAAAACTCGGCGATTCGCTGGAACATGAGCGGAGAGTGCACTATGATCATGCGATCAGAGCTTTGAGTACGAAGCTCTCTTGCGCCGCATGTCAGAAGGAGATGTCGCCGTGAAAGACGCTGTTGCACCGCAGGTGATTGTTGAAGACGATCGGACTGGAATGTCGCTTGAAACGTTAAAGCGTGCCATTAATGACAATCTCTATTACATTCAAGGCAAGTTCACGGAAATTGCCCTGAGGCAAGATTTCTACATGGCGGTTGCATATACGGTGCGCGACCGCTTACTGCACCGATGGCTGACAACCGCCGAAAATTTCATGAAGCAAGATGTGAAAGCAGTCGCTTACCTATCAGCCGAGTTTCTGATGGGGCCGCATCTGGGCAACAACCTCATAAATATGGGCAGCTACGACCGCTTTAAAGAAGCTGTCTCAGAATTGGGTCTTAATTTGGAAGAACTGATATCTCTGGAGGCGGAACCAGGGCTCGGCAACGGCGGTCTCGGCCGACTGGCCGCATGTTACATGGACTCGCTCGCCACTTTGGATATTCCTGCAGTCGGATACGGAATTCGCTATGAATTCGGGATTTTCGAACAACAGATCAAAGATGGCTGGCAGGTCGAGGTAACGGACAAATGGTTGCATGATGGCAATCCATGGGAGTTGCGGCGTCCGGAAATCATGATGCCGGTTCGGTTCGGCGGCTATACCGAGACATTCACATCAGAGAAAGGTGAGCGCCGAGTGCGCTGGGTACCAGATATGGTGGTGAGCGGCATTGCCTACGACACGCCTATTCTCGGACACAACACGGGCAATGCCAACTTGCTGCGCCTCTGGAAAGCAGAAGCGGCGCAATCGTTCGACTTCCAGGCGTTCAACTCCGGTGATTACATTGGGGCTGTGCACGACAAGATGATTTCCGAGAACATCTCGAAAGTTCTCTATCCCAATGATGATATTTCGCAAGGGCGCCAACTCCGGCTCGAACAACAATATTTCTTTGTCTCTTGCTCGCTGCAAGACATTATTCGGTGGCATCTGAAGGAAGATAATCCGATCGAAAATCTTCACGAGAAAGTCGTCATTCAATTGAACGACACCCACCCTTCGATTTCTGTAGCTGAGATGATGAGGCTTCTTGTCGACGAGTACGAGATAGGTTGGGACTTAGCCTGGGATATGACCCAAAAGATCTTTGCCTACACCAACCATACTCTGTTGCCTGAAGCCTTAGAGCGCTGGCCGATCAGCCTATTCGGTTCTCTTCTGCCGAGACATTTGGAGATTATCTACGAAATCAACGCCAGGTTTCTCGACTTGATTCGCAAGAAATATCCTGGCGATGAGGCTCGCGTCCAAAGAATGTCATTGATAGATGAAGCCGGCGGCCGATTCGTGCGTATGGCTCATCTCGCCTGCGTAGGCAGTCATGCTATCAACGGTGTTGCCGCCCTGCATACCGAGTTGCTGAAGAGCGACGTGTTGCACGATTTCTATGAGCTTTGGCCGGAGAAATTCTTCAATGTCACCAATGGTATCACCCCAAGACGTTGGCTCATTTTGAGCAACCCTAACTTGAGCGATCTGATCAAGAGCAAGATCGGCGACAGCTGGGTTAAGAATCTCAATGAGTTGAGACACCTCGAAAAATTCGCTGACGATGCCGAGTTTCGCAGGCAGTGGCGAGAAGTAAAACAGCTAAGAAAGAAAGAGCTGGCAACGATTATCTACGAAAGAACGAACATAATCGTCGACCCTGCCTCTTTGTTCGATATTCAAGTTAAGCGAATTCATGAATACAAACGCCAACACTTGAACGTGCTTCACGTGATCGCCCTGTACAACAGGATCAAAGCGAATCCGACCATGGATGTGGTGCCAAGGACCGTAATTTTTGGTGGCAAGGCGGCGCCTGGGTATTACATGGCGAAGCTGGTCATCAAATTGATCAACTCGGTCGCGGAAGTAGTTAACAGCGATCCGGATGTGAAAGGTCGATTGAAAGTTGTTTTCTTGCCTAACTTCAACGTCACCGTGGGGCAACAGATATACCCTGCTGCCGAGCTGTCAGAGCAAATTTCAACGGCTGGAAAAGAAGCATCAGGAACAGGAAACATGAAGTTTTCCTTGAACGGGGCTCTGACCATAGGCACTCTTGACGGTGCCAACATTGAAATAAGAGAAGAGGTCGGGGAAGAGAATTTCTTCCTATTCGGACTAACAGCGCAAGAAGTTGCCGATTTGAAAGCAAAAGGTTATCGCCCCCGAGACTATTATGAGAAGAACGCTGAATTGCGCCAGGCGCTCGATCAGATCCGCGACGGGCACTTCTCTCACGGCGACGCGAACATGTTCGGGCCGTTGGTGAATTCGTTGCTCTCGTACGATCCATTCTTCCTGTTGGCTGATTTCGAATCGTATATCGAGTGCCAGCAGAGGGTTGATAAAGCGTACAAGGATCAGGACCAGTGGACACGCATGTCGATACTCAACGTCGCTCGCATGGGCAAGTTCTCGTCCGATCGCTCGATTCAAGAGTACTGCGACAAAATCTGGGACGTCCAACCCGTCGATATCTCCATTAATTAAAGAGGAGAACGACCGACTTTCGGGCTTGGATTAGCTTACTTCTTGGTGAGCCGATGAAGGGCTGCGTCTAGCAGGTTGGCGAATGCGTGTTTGAGTTTGTCGTCGAAGGGGCGGGGACCACCGGTTATGGTGCCTGTGTCGCGGAGCTCTTGCATTAGATCGCGTCGGGCAGCGACGTCGCCGATGTTGTTTTCGTTGTAGCTATCGCCGCGGGGGCTGATGACCGTAATACCTTTTGGAACCAGAATCGCGGCTAAAGGGATGTCTTGCGTTACGACCAGATCACCTTTCAATGAGTTGGCCGCGATATAGTCGTCTGCTGCATCTGGTCCCGAAGGTACCTGCACGCAGGTAAAGAGTTCTGATTCTGGAAGCGCTATCAACTTGTTGGCGACAAACACAACGGCAATAGATCGCCGATGTGCTGCCCGCAAAACTATGTCGCGAATCTGCCTCGGGCAAGCGTCGGCATCAATCCAGATATTCATGGAAGCAGTATAACCTGAATAGCCCAGCGACTATACCTTTAGGTGGGTCGAGCTCGAGCAAAAAGGCAGCGCCGGTTAAGCGCTGCCGCGATTGGGAGGAGCCACGAGGATGGAGCTTAATCTTTATCTTGTGAATTTCTGACCCGTGAAGCCAGGGCATTGCGCAGTTTGTGCAAGACATTTGCATCACGCGGATAGGTTATGGAGCCGTCTTCGTTTTGAGTAGAATAGGCTCTGTAACTGTTGGTACCGGCCATCTGACGCAGTTCAATTCCCTGCCCGCCTACTTCTCCTGCAGCTTTCTGAGAGACAATATCGACCGAATTGTATGGGCGACTTCCATCAGCCTTGCCTAACACGACGTCATAGCCGAGGTCCTTCATCATTGTCCCGAAAGCATGGGCTGCTTGCTCATTCTTGGGATCAGCCAATTCTGCGAGTTTGCGAAGGTCTCCTTGCATGGTAGCCTCCACGAAACCTAGCAACTTACCCGGGTCCTTACCCTTCAAAGCCTGTCCATACATATCAGCCAACGTTTTGGCCATGGTTTCTTGCTCGTGATTAAGTTTGACGTTAGGCCAATTCTTCGATAAGCCGTCCGTTACAGGAGTGTCACTTCCTGGGTGAAGAATATGTGTGCCCTCGTGCGTTGGGCGATGTTCTGGACGACCTTCTTGGATTTCCTGACCTGCCATAGTACCCTCACTGCTCGCTATGAGTTAAATCTCCAGCAATATTCCCTGTTTGCGGCATTTTTATCGGTTGCCCGAAATCGCCATCTCCGGCGGGAGCCTAACTCTAAACGACGTTGCTACTCTTTGGTTGCTGTAAGTGAGAATAAGAGGGGCACGCTCAGCATGTTGGGTGGAAGATGCCACCAGCCGTTATCGTCAGAAACCATCCAGGGAAAGCGTTTCCATGCGCATTTACGATACTCCCGAAACGAATCGATGCGTAGACCTGCACCGAGAAGACCGGCGAAGATATCTTGCAAAGGATGTGTCCACTCGTGAATCTCCATCGGTTGCTCGAATGGAATATCGGTCGCGTACGTGCCCTTGGCCGTGATGGTCAGCATCGCTTCGTCAAAATAGGGAAAGCCGATTTTGAGATTGTCGGGCTGGCAATCGTCATCGAGCACGTATGCCAGGGGATGATCTTCGACGATGACGAAGCGACCACCACGTTTGAGCAACTTCCCGATAACCTGTCCCCACTTCATCAGATCGGGCAGCCAACAAAGAACTCCGTACGAGGTATAAACAATGTCAAACTGTTCATCTAATAGTCGCGGTAATTCCAAAACGTCGGCTTGTATAAATCTGCCATCGATGGAAAGCTCGCGAGATAATTCGGTGGCAACTGAGACTGCTTTGTCCGAAAAATCTACACCGGTAACTCGTGCACCAAGCCGCGCCAATGACAGGGTGTCAACGCCTATATGACACTGGAGATGCAATAACGATTTTCCCCTGATATCACCCAACTCTTCCAACTCGAGATCATGCAACGTCGACTTTCCCATTCTGAAAGATGCGACATCATAAAAAGCAGCGTCTTTGTGAATAGTCGCAAGCTCATTCCAATAAGCTGTATTTGCTGGTCTGTGATCTGACAATTTTACCCCTGGTGCTTATGTCGTTTCATTCGTACTGTAAGGACGTCCCAAGTCAGCTACTCGTGATTCTGCTCGTTAGTTTCCTGCGCAATCAAAAGCCTGACGAGATACATTCCTTGCAGGCGATAAACTTAGTTTCGCCAATAATGAGGACGCCATCGAGCGCTTCTGGAAACATGTGATTGCCGTTCACGAAAGCGATAATCATACTACAGCTTCCCACCGCCTCTGCGAAATTGTATTCGTCTGTTTGACCGGGTTGGCCATTCAATGAAGGGCAGACCACTAAGGTCTGCCTTTCAGGTGTTTCAGTTTATGTGTCTTGCGCGGTCGTTACGCAAACTTTGATGGACTCTCTTTAACTTTATCTGCGCACTCTTCGCAGCACACGACAACCTGCTTGTCCTGGGCTTTTACCTTGATGGCGCCCTCTTTAATTTCCCAATCGCAGACGGGGCACTTCTTTACTTCGTTACTCATCTCTATATCCTCGTGCAAACTATTCACTGATTCCCGCTCTCGAGGAACCACTGAGACATCATAAAATGCCGTTTCAAGTTAGGCTTTCAGATTCTTGCTCACTTCTTGAATGAGCTGCTTTCGGGCGTTTGGGGTCATGCGGGAGGGCGGCTGCCCGAACTCTCGCTGAAATGCGTCTGCGAAGTGGCTATGGCTGGAGAAACCGATATCTAACGCCAGGGTGCCGAGTTCGCCTTCGAACTCTGTGAGTCGTTCGAGCGATGTGCGCAAACGCAATCTGGTGAGATAACGGTGAATGGGCATGCCTGTATGTTGTTGAAAAATTCTGGACATGTGAAAAGGTGACGCATGCACGGCACGTGCCACGGTTTCTAAGGTAATATGTTCGGTAAAATGGCTCGATAGGTAGATTTGCGCTCCTTCAACTTGCTCAGCGTGACTCGCAGCCGTAGCATGTCGGCGTTTTCTGTCAATGTTCAAACTTTGTTGCTGAGCGAATGCCGATTCGAGAATCTCAGCCGCCAGTTCGAGGGCTGTAACGTCAGCCCAAACGCGGTCGAGCGATTGCTCATCGGCGACGTCTTCGAGCTTGATAATGAGATCACGATGTTTTAGAAAAATCTCCGGTGTGCAAACTCCGGACTGAAAAGCGAACGACTCAATCTCGGCATCCGGTTGATGTAGGAGTTCACGCACCATTTCACCGAGCACATTGGGAGACAATCTCAAGACCGTTCCTCTGTCTCCGTGTTCAGAGGGATGACTGACTCGGTAAGTCGACTCTTTTGAAAAGAATACGACCCTATTAACATCAGCAGTAACTATGTTCGCGCCAAAATGACGGCAAAACGCACCGTTGCGCAGCAATACGATATCGTTCGAGTCCGAGTGCTCTTCCGTAGTCTGATGCCCACAGCCAGCCCGGCATCGATAATCAACGATGCTCACCAGTGGGCTGCTGAACAGAGTGTGAAACGACAAAGTATCGTCTGATTCGCTCGGCATGGATCGATCCTACTATGTCGCAGGCGATTGCAAAAGAGGTTTTTGTAGTTCTATGGCAGGCTGGCAGCTTTCAATTCGCGTTGGCTGAGAACGACGGCGGTGCCGTAGCAGACGACTTCGGTGCCCATATCGTCGCTGTCGCCATAGGAGGAGCTGTCATAACGGAACGCGACAATGGCGTTGGCACCCATGTTCTGGGCTCGTTCTATCATGATGTCCATTGCTTGTTGCCGTGCCGTTTCGCACATGCGGATGAAGGGGCTAATTTTGCCACCGACCGTACCTTTGAGATTCGCTTTGAATTGTGACATCGGACCGGGTTGCCGAACTGTGACACCACGAACCACACCCTTATATTCTCTGACGCGGTAGCCCTCGAAGCCGTCCGTGGTTGTAACCATAATCGGAACCGTAGGTTGAGCGAGATTTGGCAGGGTGTCGTCTTCGTTGCGCGCCATAGACGCTGAATTGCAGAATATTGCGGACACCGCAGCTGCCACTACCAGCAAATTGAAACGAGACTGATTAGATACGCGCATTTTGTTGAGTCCTATTCAATGGGAATTGACAGTCTAGCAAACAGTATGCGAACTGTCGCAGTATCAAGCAACGAGGTTTCGGTGCAGTATAGTCTAATTGGTGAATCGGACAGCCAGCGCAACCGAAGGCGAAGAGGACTTAATGACGAGAAAACTCCCTTATCTCTTGAGTGGCATTCTTGCGATGAGCTTTAGTTTTGCCGGTATCGCATTCAGCAGCGTGCCTGCGCAGTGTGGAGAGGAAAAGCCAACCGTGAACACCGATCGAACGAAGTTAGACAATGCCGGTCTACCAACAGACAGGTTCTCCATGATCGAAGTGCTTTTGCTGTCCACTACTTTTCCTCCGGAAAAGCGAGCTGCTATTCAAGCTGTATACAATGCCCGAGCGGAAAGGCAGTTGCCCATCGTCGACCAATTGAACAAACTTTGGCTGGCAGAGATTACCGACTATCCTGAGCTGATCAAGTGCGGACTACAATCAGAGAAATTTCCTGTGCCGCCGGCGTTAAACAGTCACGATGAGCAGATAGAAAAGTTTCGAGTACAGGGATACGCGCAGTTAAGCGGTTATGTATCACCAACCGGCCCCGCCAAAGTTGCGCACGAACACACGTTGGAGTATTACCGCGAGCAAGAGACTCCCTTAATTGATCAATTGAACAAACTGCTGAACGAGACAGACCAACAGGTGAAGAATCTGCTCAGTGCTGAAGAACGTGGTCAGCTGCAGGGAATTCGTGCTCAATGGGCTAAGGATGCTAGCGAGTGGAATCAGCGCATAAGATCCGGCAGCACGGTACCTGTACAACCTGCAAATTCAGGGCAAACGGCGACGCCTCTTCGGGAAAAACGGTCGAATCCGGGGTTGCATCGACCGCGCAGCGGCGAACACCAATATACTTCCCGAGTTGATCTGACGCTCAAGACCAATACCGATCTTTATTTCGCGCCATACCTCAGGGTGCTTTCCTATCGACTGGGCAACACTTGGATGAGGTTACGAAATTCTGATCTCGGAAACGAATACAAGGCGACTTCGGTGATGCTCACACTCGATAAGGCTGGCAATTACTCTAACGCTGTAATGGTGGCATCATCGGGTGACAGTGCTCTTGATACGCAAGTGATGCAGGCAGTCAAAAGCAGTACTACCGCTGGTATACTCGACAGACCCCCGCTGGGGGCACCTGACGAGGTGCAAGTACTGGCTAAGTGCGAGTACAATGCGGTTCCTCCAAAGTTCGGTGAAGTGTCTGTCAAAACGTTGAACAACAAAGGAGTTGCGGCAGATTCATACGCAGCCGCTCTGAAACGGACGATAGAGAAATACTGGTTTCCACCGCGTCTTGGTGCTAATAGCAGGGACACAACGATAACCTATTTGATAAACAAAAACGGCGAACCGGTAAACTTCAGTATAGTGAGGTCGTCGGGAGAGATCGAACTAGATCAGTCAGCACTCGACGCCGCAAAGGCAGTTTTTAAGGACAAGCAGCCCCCTCTGCCAGCAGGAGCTGAAAAGTTGGATGCTGAAGTGACCTTACACCTTGATGCCGTTACCGGCGAGCGTCAATCGGTCACACAGGTTAATGGTGGGTTGAGTGACAAAGATATCGACAGGTATGTTCTCGACATTCGGCACAAGATGCAAAAATCCTGGCACGCTCCCGCATCTGCCGGCAGTAAGCAAAGACGCGTCTCGTATAATCTAAGATTGATAAACGAGATTGGCTATGGCACAACAACAACTTTCAAATCGGGCGATCAAGACTCTGATCTTGAAGCGTGGTCTGCATTGTCTGGGGCTGCATTCAATACACCCAGACCGGAAGGGTTGCCGGTTGGAACAGAGTTCAGCGTCACATTCGACTACGATTTGCCTCAAAAACATAAGTAGCCGCTACTCCGGACTACAAGCAATGATCTTTCTTAGATCAGTTGCCGGAAAGGTCTTGACAGTTTAGAATGTGCGGTTTGGGTTCTCGCCTATACCCCAACTAGGTCAGGGCGGGAATCTGTATCAACCCTTATGGTTGAATTATCGACAATCAGGAGACTAAGATGCAGACCGGTGTGGCAAGTGTGCCGAGGCGTGGTTTCTTTTGCGGACGTCACGGGCATCCGCTTAGACCCTACCATGCCCTGCTGGTTGATACCCTTTTGCCTGCCCTACGGCTGGATCTCAATGCGCCCGCGCCTGATGATTTGACCCAACTGTTCTTCTCGCCTGTAGAAGAGCTTCGACTCGAGATCGGTTTTGGTGGTGGTGAGCATCTGGTTTCAGAGGCAAAACGATGGCCCGATGTCGGCTTTTTCGGTTGCGAACCGTATTTGAATGGAGTCGCCAAAGCCTTGGCTGCAGTTGATAGGGCGAAACTGGGCAACGTCAGAATTTTGCCCGGTGACGCGTGGGAATTGCTGGAGTGGCTTCCCAATGGTGTCCTGAGTGGTATCTATGTACTTTATCCGGATCCGTGGCCCAAACGCCGACACTGGAAGAGAAGATTTGTGCAAGAAGACACTATGGCAGCTTTCGCTCGGGTGATGCGCTCCGGCGCCGAATTGCGCTTTGCCACAGATGTCGATGACTATGCTGAGTGGATGATGTTTTGCGGCTCAGAATCACCGGCATTCACTTGTACCAGGCAGACTGAAGCAGAGCAAAGGGAACCCTGGTCTCAGTTCCCCGGTACGAGATATGAAGAACGGGCCAAGATGGAGGGGCGTACGCCCTGGTATCTCGAGTTTCGCCGCAATTAGGCGATTGAGTTATTGGTTGCGACCTGAATCGAAGTTCGGCTATTTGGTGAGGGCGACGCGACTCTCAGCAACCGAGGCGAAGAAATCTTCACCCTGATCGTTGATGATGACGAACGCCGGAAAGTCTTCGATTTCGATTCTGAACACCGCTTCCATGCCCAGATCTGGGAAATCGATAACTTCTACCTTTTTGATGGAATCTTGAGCGAGTCGGGCGGCTGCACCGCCAATGGTGCCAAGATAAAATCCGCCCCACCGACCACAAGCTTCTCTAACGTTTTTGCCTCTATTGCCTTTGGCCAGAGTAATGAGACTTGCTCCCCGCGACATCAGCAGATCGGCGTAAGAATCCATACGTCCTGCTGTTGTAGGTCCGAAGGAACCAGATGCATAGCCTGTCGGTGTCTTTGCCGGACCGGCGTAATAGATTGGATGCTGCTTGGTGTATTCAGGCAGCTCTTCACCTTTTTCGATCATCTCTTTCCATTTCGCATGCGCGATGTCGCGCGCAACGAGCAGCGTGCCGGTGAGCATTAGTCTTGTTCCTACCGGTCTGCCGGATAAGGCTGCCCGAATCTCTTGCATCGGTCGGGTCAGGTCGACTTTAATGACGGCGGTTTCGAGTTGTTTCTCTTCCACTTCGGGAAGGAAACGGGCCGGATCGTGCTCAAGCTCTTCGAGCCAGACACCGCCGGCGTCGATGCGGGCCATGATCTGGCGGTCGGCGCTGCAAGAGACACCGATTCCTATGGGGAGACTGGCTCCGTGACGAGGCAAACGAATGACTCGAACATCGTGGCAGAAGTATTTACCGCCGAACTGAGCGCCGATTCCTATGTTTCTTGAAATCTCCAGGACTTCCGCTTCTAGGTTTAGGTCACGGAAAGCGCGACCAGTCTTATCACCTTCTGTGGGCAGATTGTCGAGATAGTGGCAACTCGCCAGTTTTACAGTCTTGAGAGTCATCTCAGCTGAAAGTCCGCCGATCACGATAGCGAGGTGATAGGGCGGGCATGCTGAGGTTCCCAGACCGGCGATTTTGTCGGTGAGCAACTTGCGCAGCGAGTCGGGATTTAAGACCGATTTTGTTTCTTGAAGCAAGAACGATTTGTTGGCTGAGCCGCCGCCTTTAGCGATGAATAAGAATTCGTATGCATCACCATGTTCTGAATAAATCTCGATCTGTGCCGGCAGGTTAGATCCTGTATTGGCTTCCTGGTACAGGCTGAGGGGAGCCATCTGGCTGTAACGGAGATTGCATTCTGCGTATGTTTTCTTCGCCCCCTCAGCTATGGCTTCAGCATCATCTCCGTCGGTCCAGACGCGATCGCCTTTGTGAGCGACAACTATGGCAGTGCCCGTGTCTTGGCACATCGGCAGAGTGCCACCGGCAGCAATGGCAGCGTTTCTCAAAAGCTCGAGGGCCACAAATTTATCATTGTTTGATGCTTCAGAATCATCAAGAATGCTGCGCAGCATTTTCAAATGTGATTCGCGCAGGAAGTGAGAGATCTCAGTGAAAGCTTTCTTGGACAACATGGTCAAGACTTCTGGTTTCACAACCAACATCTTGCGCCCGTTCCACGTCTCTTCCTGTACGCCGTCTTTAGTCAGAAGTTTGTACGGGGTTGTATCTTTCCCGAGTTGAAAAATACTGGCAGCGCTATGTGACACTTTCTTGTAACCTGCTTGTGAAGGGAACCGGACGCCGCGCTACAGCCATTGTTCTCAAGCCGGCAGAGGCGCAGCAGCTACCTATTCTACCGCGATCCGGCTCGGTGAGCGAGCGACGATGAGATTTGAGCTATGGTCAGCACAATTAGAAGTGGCTAAAACGGCAATTGGAGCACTAAGCGACGAATGTTGCGCATAATTGCCAGGTTCGTTGGATCCATTTGACGTCCTCTGCGCCCTGAAGGAGGGAGGTTCATGGGCGTGTTTGTGATCCGCTGCTCTTGTCTAATTTTGCCCTGCCAAAAATGGGCATAACTTGACTGTCGATGCGCTCAGCTCGGTGAATGATAATGCAAGATCATGCTGAAGACCTTGAATTAAAGAAAGAGGACAGCGATCTATTCGATCGGGAAGTTCAAGCTGACACAGAGAACGATGTAGGTGTCGCGCCTGGACCTGTCCAATCCGATACAGCAGATCCTCTAGCCGGGCGCTCGTTTATCGGCGGTAAATACAAAGTCTTGGAGCGGCTTGGAACCGGCGGCATGGGTACCGTCTATAAGGTGCACCATCAGCTGTTAGATAGGACTCTGGCCGTTAAAGTATTGAATGCCGGCATTTCAGCAGACGAAAGAGTCTTCCGACGTTTCGATCAAGAAGCGAAAGCGTCAGGAACTTTGCAGCACGAAAACCTAATTGGCCTGCAAGATTACGGAGTTACCGATGATGGAATCGTATATTTCGTCATGGATTACCTCCAGGGCACGAGCCTGGCTGATGAAATAGTGAGACTGGGGCGCATCGAGGAAAAACGCGCCATTTCGATCTTCATGGCGGTTTCGAGAGGACTTGCTCATGCGCACTCCAAAGGGGTCATTCATCGTGATTTGAAGCCCAGCAATATTATGTTGGTACACGATGATAATGGTCATGAATTAGCCAAAATTGTCGATTTTGGCATTGCCAAGCGCCAGACTGTCGATGCGAAGTTGACCCAAACAGGGGAAGTTTTCGGCACCCCGTTGTATATGAGCCCAGAGCAGTGTCTGGGTAAAGATGTTGATGCGCGCTCAGATATTTATTCATTGGGATGCGTGATGTATGAAACATTATCGGGCGTCTCTCCATTTACCTCTGAAAATGCCATTCAGACAATCTTCAGGCACGTCAGTGAAGATCCGGTTCCCCTACATAAGGTCTGTTCTGGCTTCACAGTCTCGAAGGGACTAGAACAGTTAGTGGCGGCGTGCTTAGAGCGCGATCCTGAGCACCGAATACAATCTGCGCAAGGACTTACTATTAATTTAGAACGCGTTGAGTGCGGAAAGAGTCCACTTGAATCAAAGGCGCTCTCCAAAGCGCTGTCAAAATTGGAGCGCGGCACACTGTCGGCCAAGCAGGTCGCATTATTGTTGGCGTTTTTCTTAGTTGGTTGTTTGCTCTGCGTTTACGTTCTGTTTCGTCAGGACCAGACGATGCGCCACGTAACAGAGTTAGATGTAATGCCGGAGCGTCCAGATAAATATAAGGGAAAGACGTTAGCAGAGCTCAATCAGGCAATTGAGAGAGACCCGAAGAGCGCTACGGCATATTCCGACAGGGGGTATTTTCACAGGAATAGGGATGAGCGCGATAATGCCATCGACGACTTTACCAAGGCGATTATTTTTGATCGAGAAGGACTTCCTAGCAAAGCACTTCTGGCACGCAGCGAGTTATTTAGGATCACTGAAAAAGAAAACAAAGCTCTGGCTGATGCCAGCGAGGCTATAAGACTATCTCCCCTTTGGAGTTGGCCTTATGTGCAGAGGGCCCGAGTGGAGACTTCTTTGGAGCAGTATCATCGTGCTATTGAAGACGAGGATAAGGCGCTAAGCTTGATCGGGAGCGATACGCCGCCGGGCTTGCTTGGCGCGGCTTTTAGCGACCTGTCTGTGAATTACGATTTTCTTGGCAATCACCAAATGGCTCTAAATGCAGCCACTAGGGCTATCGACAATGTAAACAGCGGGCCTGCAGATGCCGGTCGAGCTGATAATTTGTATTGGGCATATCTCTCTCGGTCTCAAGTTTTCACTCACATGCATCGTCTAGACGAGGCAATTGCCGATCTGGAGCAGACAAATCAGATACACCACAAGGAGTCTCAACCTTGGGCTTATTTGGCTTATGCATATGCCCAGAAAGATGATATGACCAGGGCCCTCGATTGCATGAAGCATGCCATGAGATTGGAAAAATTTCCTGCCCGCGGGCACCGGTTTGAGGGCGAGATGTATCGAGCTGCCGGAAAGTGGATAGAAGCAGAAGGAGCATACAGTACTGAGACCAGCCTGGAACCATGGTTTGCCCTTGGCTTTGCTGAACGGGCTATGAGCGAAATTGCCCTGGGCGAAATGCGAGGGACACAGTCTGATTTACGTAGAGCTCTCCAGCTTCGGCCGGAGTCCGTAGAAGCAAGGTCGTTCTTGGCTGTGGTCGAAGATCAGATTGGCGATGAAAAGTTGGCGCAAAAATATATTACTGCGGCCTTCAACAGTGTGCCTGATCTGCCAATAAATTACGTAAATCGGGCGCGCATCTTCTTGCACCATGGACAGTTTGAAGAGGCGCTGGCAGAATGCAACAAGGCCATTTCTTCAGACAATTTCTTGCCCGATGCCTATGCCACAAGAGCGTTTGTTCTCGACCGGCTCGGCGATTCGAAACAGTCTGCCGTCGACCGCGAAACGGCGCATAAACTGGGCTGGCATGATTTTACAGTCGAGCTGAAAACGGCGCCTAAGAGTCAGGGTTTATGCGAGCGCGCGTGGACAATAGTTAGACCGAGCCTGGGTGAGCTCAAGCCAGATCGAGGGAGTAAATGGCCAGAACCGAGGCTAACCGATGCCCAAACCTGGGCCCTTGCTTGCGGGGCGATTGCGTTGGATTTCAATGTAACCAAGAACAGGTCTGCTGCATACCGGCGGCTGGAACCTTTGCCTGGTGACCCAGAGTCTGTTAAGTGGATGAAGAGCTACCTGTTGAAATCAGAGTTCAAGATCAAAGATATGGCATCATTTTTCAAGGCCTTGGAGTTTTTGAGCGAGCATGGCGAGAGAGAGGAATTCAACAAAATTGAGAAGCAAATATCGACTATGACCCCTGCTCAGCTAGATGGCTACTATTCGAGCCTGAGCAAAGACCCCATAGCGCTGGCGCGCGCCAAGGTGGTGCAGGACAACTATAAGAGTTTGCCTAGCACCGGCATTGCTTCCCGAGATTACATTCGCTATATTGGGTTTTGCCGAATGGGATACCTAGCCGGCTACATAAGTGAGAAGGAGTCATGGAGCCGGATCATGTCTTGTGCTTCGAAAATTCAATCAATGTACAAATCATGGAATGATCTCGTAGATAACTATTTGGTCGCTCGAGCCTTCGGTTATGCTGGTAAACCCTCTCAGCCAGCGGAAGTCGAAAAATCGGTTAGAGAACTGCTCGTTGATACGAAGCGACCAATGCAGCATTTACCATTCAAGCTGCCGTTGCACTGAAGAGGACTTCTGCGCCTTTCAGAAATGCCCTCGGGGCACCAGATTTTGTTCAACGATTTTGGGTTGCAGCTTCTCGATAAGTATGGGCAAGCTCAACTCCGGCTTGCATGTCGTGCCGCACGTGAAACAATCCCAGAATACAACGCCGGTCTCGGGGTAGGTGTGTAAACTGGCGTGACTCTCTCCGAGCACGATAAAGATCGTCAATCCTTGGGGATGGAAGTTTTGTATTCCGACTTGCATTATCGTGGCACCAGTGGCGGTGGCGGCTTCGTAGGCCAGGGCTTGGAGCTTGTCTGCGTCGTGTAGAATCTCGGGCGCGCATCTTTTGAATGATGCCAGCAAATGCATTCCCTGTGAGTCATGCTCTATGGTGGTTGCCGTCGAAGCGGCGTTAAAGGTCTCAAGCATGTTGTGTGCTCCCAATTCGTGTTTGTCCCGGTTGCGACGCCTGTGTAGAGTCGATTCGATTAGCTATTTTGATAAAAGCATCGGCAAGGCAATCAAGAAAGAAATACTCTTGGGCACCGATCAACCGGACGACTTCGCCCCCGAAGCGGCTTTTGAATTGTGAGAAACGTGAGTATTCATGGCATGACGCCTGGAACGGATCGTATCCGTAGAAATCATACTGAGAGCAACCGGCGGCTTTGGCTGCCAACATGGCTTCCCATTGCAAGGCATATCCTGCCATCAAAGTTCGCTTGTGATTAGTGATGCCACCATAGAGGTATGTTGCCCGCGCACCGCATGTGATTAATATCATTGCTCCCAGCGTGTCGCCTTCATGGTCGGCAAACAGAAAACGGGCTTGATGGTGGGGAAAGAGAGACTGAGCAAGGTTGTTAAAGAATGGTAGCGGTTCGAGGGCAAAGTTGTCTCTGTGGCTGGCTTGCAAAACTACTGAATAAAAACGTTCGACCTCACCGGGATCATACGTTTGCGTTATGCGCACGCCGTGTCGCTGGGCTAGCTTGATGTTATAACGCCCTTTCGGCTTCATTCCCTGCATGATTGCAGATTCGCTCTGGTTCAAGTCTACGCAGAGTGTCTCTTTGGGAATCAGATCGAAAGGCGCTTTGTTGAACTCTCTGAGAATTCGATTTAGCGGTGGCGACAGGCGAGGCTCGATGCGCAAGGCAATTATGCGGTGCTGGCGGGCATAGGCATATGCTGCATCCATAATGAGACGCAATCCTTCGGCAGCTCTCAGTGGATCGTGCCATGGCAGGACAGGTCCTTCTGGAGCAAACAGTATGCCGTCGCCGGTGGTGCTAGGAGCAACATAAAAGATGGTGCCGCCGACCAAGGTTTCTTCAGACTGAGTTTCTAAGCCTTGCTCAAAAAGTCCCATATGCAAGCAGATCAGTCCTTGCCTGCGTTTGAAGTCAGACCAGGCAAGAGTCTGCATCATGCCGCTTTCAGCAGTCGATTGCACAAGGGCATCCCACCGAGCTGCGAGGATCGATGAGTGTTCAAGTTGTCCCAGCAAACGCAATATCATCAATGTTAGCCCTGGGAAGGTATCGGCGCACCAAATGTGGTGAGCATCTTCTGGGCAACGCTTGTCTCGTTTGGAAGTGCATCCAGATTTGTCTGCAGTTCGTTGAGCTTGTTTGTGGTTCTCTTGATGGCGAGGTCGGTCAGTCGTATGGCTTCGGAGCGGGGCATTTGGCGCGAACCGTAGGCAACGCTGTCATCGGGTTGACCAGTCGCGGTCTGATAATCGTTCAGTTCTCTGTTAAGCATATCCAAATGCGACTGCCCTTCGTTCTTATCTTGCAAGAGCATATTCTTGGTGGAATCAGAGTCTCGCACCATCTTGGACAGGAATGTCGTGGCCACGTTTTTAAGCTTGGTCGGATATGGTTCGGTCAATTTAGTCTTGCCCTTGTCGCTGTACCAGGCATGGCCGTCCATGTATGCAATTCTCCCGTCAGGGCGCTTCATGGCAAGATATTTCCCATCGGGAGTCATCCAGGTTCCGGCGAAAGCTTCAACTCCTCCTGGTATCAGGGGCGGTGAGCCACCTTTAACTGGCTGCGGCACGGGTCCGATAATCTGAAGGGCTGTGTGCAACCGATCGACGTGTGCCTTCAAACGTGTTGTCGTTGCCGGAGTCGAGTTGTCTGAGTTCGCTACTGCAGCGGGAATTGCTTGGGATGAACTGCCGGTTTGTTCTTTCAGCTCATTGGTTAATCGATGTGCCTGACGCCTTATTTCCGTGTCTGTTTGATAGAGCAGGGCGGGGTCAGTCGCGATAGTGGCGATGTTTGCACCAGTAGCTTGATCGATAACGTGTGTGTTGTGCGGGCCCACGAGGAGATAGGACTGCTCGCTGAGCGGCACCACTACCCTACCGTTGGGCAGAACATCAGCACCATCGCTCAAGCGATAGGCTGCCCTAAGATTGAGTGGGTGAGATGATTGCGCAGCTGCCACTTTTGCTGGAGATATGGTTCCGTAGTTTTGCACCAACGCCGAGCTGCATGTGTAGCTTCTCACAGGATAGGCTGAACCGGTTTCATCGGTGTATTCGTTAGGACCTGGACTTACGGTAGTCCAATTATTAGTGCCGTAATAAACGGGCGGAACGTAACCGCCACCCCAATAATAGCTATGCCATGGTCTGGACCATCCCCAGGTTCCCCAGTGGTGGCCCCAATAGCCTCGGTAGCCACCGTAACCACGTCCGCGGTTGCCATATGAGCGTTCGCCCCGATCGTGCCCGCGGTCGCCTCCGTGATAGGCAGCATGTCCGGCGTGACCGCCTTTGCCGTAGACCGCGTCGGGAAAAACGAGATTGCCGACGACGACCACTAGGGTCAAAATAGTGATGGCTCGGTGCCCCAATTTCACGATTGATTCGTAATCACCGGCCCAGTCGACCAAGTTCTGATGAAGTAGTTCAAGCTCTGCCACTAGATGTGATGGCAGCTCCGCCGCCCGGCGCAAGAGCAAGGCGACCAGTCCCGGAATGTCTATGGTGTGTAGAAAGCGAGCCGGCTCGCTGACAAAATCGGCGATGAGCTCAGGAGTTTGATACTGCCCAAGGGACGGCATGAGCTGCAATACGCTGCTAGTGAGGTCAAATCCCGATTCAGTTCCTGCCCCGATGCCGTGCTCTTGCTGGATGCATTTGGCAAGGGCAGCGCTGAGTTCGGGCGATAGGAGATTGCTGGTGGCATCAGGCTCAGGGATAATAAGAGAGCTGAAGTGCCTGGCAAGGCAATTAACTTGCTGATCTTCTTCAGGCACCAGATTTGTATTGTTGTGAAAGTAATGAAGCAGAATTGTGCTGCCGGCACGAGCGGGCAGAGCGGAGGTTTGATGGATGAACAGGCGTTCGGGAATCAAGAAAAGATTCCGTAAATCAATTGCATCTTTTAAGGTATGTGTATGGTCTGGCAAGATTGTTGAGTCGTCCAAGTCAGATTCTACGATCGATTGGGCTGAAGCCAGTATGAATCCCCAATCGGGACCATAACCTAGAGCTGCGAAAGAGGGAATGAAAACTCTGAGTGGTTTGGCATGCAGACCACTGTAAAGCATGCCGTTGAAAATCGACCAGAATGCTTCTGGTGCCGCATGTGGTGACACGGCGTTTACGGAAATGATGCCTGTGTCACCTGCTAATCGTTTCAGTTTTTCATACCAATCGGTACTGTGGAATCGAGCTGATTGCGCGTCGTTGGCAACGGTCAAGTCACTCACAATCAAGTCGAAGACTCGCCCTTGCGCGAGGGCGCCGTCGACAAACTCCCACGCATCTTTCACATGCATCGACATGCGCGCGTCAGAAAGACTGTTCTCGTTTAGAGTAGAAAACTCCGTCTGCCCGAGTCTGATTATTTCCGGATCGTAGTCGACCAGATCGATATGTGCGACATCGCGACTTTTGCACAATTGCCGTGCGGTTAAACCGTCGCCGCCGCCGATGATAAGGGCTGAAATCGGACCAGACTTTCGTCGTTGCGCGATTGCCAGAGCAGGAATCACGAGCGCTTCGTGATAGATGCGTTCGTCTGCGCTATCGAACTGTAAATCGTTATCGATGTAAAGCGCGATTGAACCGTCGGGTCGACGAATTACAGATGATGGCACAGCAGATACTCCGGGTTAGAGTGTTCGATTTTACAGGCAATAAACAGCGTTCAATGCTTGATAACGAGTATATTTGGCTGCGATATCGGGTTAATCTGTTTTGGGAAGTGTGTCCCTTTCTTGCGGTGACGGCACCGGAGCGGTGCGGAGGTTAAGTCGTCGGTCGAGCAGTTCGGCTGGCCAGTCCACAACGCTGGCGATGCATGGCATCGCCCCTACAAGACATCGGCCGATCCGTCTCTAAGAGCAGCGTTAGTGACCGCAGGAGCTGATCATTAGGTACAGTCCTTGGACCGCTTCCAGTATGCGCATGGTGCAGAAGAGTGCCGGGGCGATGAAAACCAGCAGGAGGGCTTGCCACCATTTCAAAGCGAAGTTGCGCATGAGGGCGAAAAATTGAAGAAGCACGATCCATGTCGCTGGTAGAACAACGAGTACTCCGAAAAAGGATCCTAAGGCATGCTGCAAGCAGAAAAGGGGCGCCATGAAGATCCATGGGGCGAAGCACCATCCAAAGGAAACGATTGCGCCGGTGATGTCTTGTTTATTGCGTCCGAAGCACATCGCCAGAATTGCGATCAAACCTGACAGGCAGACCCAGTATCCCAAGCCGACTGCTATTGAAGCTGCGACGCTCCAATCGAAGGAGTCGGCTGCCGTCGACGGCGCCGCTCTTAGACCATCGAGAACGAGCACTCCGATCGCAATCGCAGCCGCTCCGGCAAAGCCTTTGAACGGGTCGACGTTTTCAGCGTGAATGCGGTCGAACGCCTGTATTGGATCGGTGAGCACTTCGACCAGTCGATCGATCCATGTCTGTTTTTCAGGAGTTAATTCTTGTGCTGTCATTCCATCATCCATAGGGGAACTTTGTTGAAGGCAGGATTAAACGAATTTGGTATCAAACCCTTGAGCAAGCCGGCTGCACCCTGTGAGCCTGAGCCTGGCTCAGACATTGAAGAGAGAAGGGTGGTGAGAAATTCGGAAGAGGAGTTGCCGTCATCGACACGAAGGTCTTTGTCGAGACTGTATTTCTCTCGGCATTTCTTTTGCGTGTATGCCAGGGCATCGTCGTATCCGCCGAGTTCATCCACGAGTTTGTTCTTCAGTGCCTGGTTGCCTGAATATATTCTGCCGTCGGCTAAAGTTTTGACAGCTTGTTTGTCCATGCTGCGTCCTTTTGCTACAGCTGTCACGAACTGATCATATGAGTCCATGATCAGCTTCTGCAGCATGTCACGCTCTTCCGGAGTCATAGGACGATCTGCTGAACCAATATCTTTGAACGCGCCCGATTTGATCACGTTGGGTTGAAGACCGATCTTTTTCTCGGTCTCTTGCCAATTGAGAAGATGCATGATCACGCCGATGGAACCGGTAAGTGTTCCTGGTTCAGCAAAAATGTGGTCTGAAGCCGAGGCGACATAGTAACCGCCCGAAGCAGCCAGGTCTCCCATGCTCACAACCACAGGTTTGCCTTTTGCTTTGAGCTCCAGAACAGTTGAATACAACTCTTGGCTCATACCGATGGTGCCACCAGGTGAGTTGATGCGCAGCAAGATGGCTTTGACATGATCGTCTTTCAACGCTTTTCTCAGTTTCTTTCTAACTGATTCAGTGGTGCGCCCTCCACTGAACAGTGAACCGGCATCGGCGTCATCGACAATCATGCCGTAGAGTTTCACGACTTGAATGCGATCTTTGTTGGCTATAGAGTTGAAAGGGCTGCTCTCTTCGGTTTCGGCTTTTTCATCGGTGTGCGCCGCCGGCTTGCTCATGAGCCCAACCGGTATAGCGAGAACACACGCCGCGACGAGGCACCACCCCATTATTGCCGAGCGACTTTGTGCCATGTCTTGAGAACCTCCGGATTCATTAATCACGTTCAACGTAATTGTAATGCAGCCGGATTGGGTTGCCTGTTGCCAGGCGGAAAACTTATGGTGGCCGTCTTAAGTTGTCAATTTGGTCTGGAGCCAGGCGTCATCGTATATGGTGCTCAAATATCCTCTGCCACCGTCTGGAAGAATTATGACGATGTTTTTGCCCTCGCCTTCCAAGTTCTTCGCGAAAGATATGGCTGCAGCTGTATTACAACCTGCTGAACTTCCGACGAAAATGCCCTCTTTGGACATGAGAGCGTGAGCGGTCCCAACCGACTCGACATCTGAGATCTGAATTGCCGCGTCAACTTGCTTGGTATCAAAAGTGCCGGGCACAAAATCCATGCCGATTCCTTCGACGATATACGGTGTATTTTCGACTTCGCGATTTTGTATGACACCGGCGAGTTTGCTGCCGATAGGATCGGCAAGAATGAGTTGAACCGACGGCTTTTTCTCTTTCAAATATCTCCCAGCGCCGGTCAGGGTGCCACCAGTGCCGACACCTGCCACCAAAACGTCGACCGTGCCACCAGTTTGAGACCAAATTTCTGGCCCGGTCGTCTCGTAGTGGGCGCGAACGTTGTCATCGTTATAAAACTGATTGACCATCCAGCCGTCTCGCGCTTCGGCGATGGCCCGAGCTTTATTCAGTGTATGCTCCGGATCGTCAAGCGGTTTGCCAGCAGGGGTGATGACTACTTCGGCACCTAGTGCCTGCAACAACTTCACCTTGTCGCTGCTCACTTTTGACGACATGACTGTGACGAGCTTGTATCCTTTCAAAGCGGACATCATCGCTAAGCCGATGCCGGTGTTGCCGGCCGTGGCTTCGACCAGCGTTCCACCTGGTTTCAACCTTCCATCTTTTTCAGCGGCGGCGATCATGTAAGCGGCGATTCGATCTTTGACGCTGCCGCCTGGATTGAGATACTCGCACTTGCCGAGCAGGTTGTGGCGCAAGCCCGGATAAACTCTAGTCAGCCGCACCATCGGCGTCTGACCGATGGCATCGGCGATTGAGTCTCCGATCGAGTCGCTTCTGGACACCTGCGTTCTACTTCGTTCCTTTATCATCTTGTGGTTTGGTCACGTCTTTTATGACCATCGGGAGATTTTCGTCGACGACTTCTTTCTTCTTGTCGGCGTCACTGTCGACTACCAATTTTGGAGTGGTGCCCATTTTCTCTTTCAAGGCCGCTAATTCGTCATCGAGCTTGCCCGCTTCGTCGAGCTTCTTGAATTTGGCATCGGTAGCGGCGTCGGCTCCACCCATCGCATCGCCTAAAGCTTCTTTTTCGCGAATCTTCTGTTCCCATTTATCCATACCGGAACCGCCGGCGGCGCCCGAAATCAATTCGTTTGCTTTCGCCGTCGCTTCGCTCGCTTGAGCGCGAGCTGTCATGGTCGACTTGTGACGCATGAACTCGGTGTATTTGTGTTCGACCTCTTCGAAACGCTCTTTCAGCTGCGCCGTCGCCTTCTTCTGTTGAGTGCGCTGCAGGTCCATGTTTTGAGCGAGTGCAAGAATTTCTTGCTTTTTCTGCAAGCACTGCTTTGCTAGCTCGTCATTGCCCTGATCTACAGCCGTGCCGGCTCGACCTTCCCAAACTTTTAGCTCTTCGGCGTTTTTGCGCATTTGCTGTTCGAGCAGTTTTTCTTGTGCCATCGACTCCGTCAATGCTTCTTTTAACTTCTTGACGTGAGATTCGAGTTCGTCCTGGGCCTCTTGGGCGAGAACCTCGGGAGTCTCCATCTTATTCATAGTCTTGTTGAGCATGCCGTTGACGACATTTTTCAATCGATCGAACATAAAAGCTACTCCTCGCTGGGCGGGCATAACCATGATAGCGCGTCCGGACATCTTTCTGCGACGGTCAATTGCCGGATTCTATCGATTGTGCCCGCTCCAGCGGAAATAGACGCGTTAGCGGCTAGGTGTCGCCCGAAGGTTGCTGAACTCTTTCCAGTTCAAAATAGCTGATCGCTCGGATTGGAACGCTTGGGTTATGCCTTGGCGTGCATTATCTCTGGCGACCGTATCTCCATACGCTTCGAATGCACGCTTTGCCGCAAAAACGCCGGTTACTGCGGCCGTGAAGTAGGACTGAATTCCAAGTCCGACAACAGTCGCAGCACCATACGTTAAAGACATGGCGGCGTCGAACTTAAATTCCGAGTTGTTCCGCTCTTCGACATGTTTGATGTAGGCTTCTGTTCTCCCTTTCATCACATCGCCTACGAGTTCGATGTCATTTGCTGATAGTCCGTCCGACCATTGATCGCCGACTGTATATTCGGGCAAGTGATCTCTGAACGACTTGAGTTCGTCGAAGTGGTTCAACGTTTCTCTCGCGACAGAAGCGGCTTCGGAATCTGTGCCGTTGATTACACAGTCTTGCAAATTTGCTTTAGTGAGTGTTCCATTGTTGGCGGTGTCGATTTTGGAGAAGTCTGCCTTCAAGGTTTGCAAGTAAGCTACTGGATCTGAAAATACTTCTTTCGACAGGTCGACTAGAATGGGTTGTGCTTGTTCAGAACGTGCAGTCACATTGATATTGTCTGTCATGATTGATTCCTCCCACTTCGTATTGATGGCGCGAACTTTGTATTCGTAGGCCACGTCGACAGCGCTGAGTGCGTCGTCGACCTGAAGAATCGGGCATTCATGGAATGATGTCACCAATGAGTGTGTGTAGACGGAAGCGGATCGGTTCTCGACAGAAAGTAACGAGATTTGAAGGAAGGCGTGCGCGAACCTCCGAAAAACGGCTTGTTTACGCGCTATCGGAGGAATAAAGGAGTCTGCTAATCTCTTGGATCTTGGGATGCTACTTATTCATCGGGAGCACATAACGGCAGTAACCTGCCAAAATAAGTCTGTCATGCCTTCAAAGTCTTTGAAAAACAGTGCGCCACTCGCAATGGAAAGGAAACGACATGAAAGTCACAAAGGGAATGGACTGGATCATCACTTGTACCACCAACTTCGAGGAAACAGTGGCATTTTTCCGAGACGTACTGGGTCTCCCAGTCAAAGAGGCGGGCATTCCTGTTACCGATAGGCAATTCCGCCGCTATGCCCAGATTGCAATGCCGAACGACAGCGTGCTTGAAGTCGTCGAACCAGAAGATGCAGTACGCAAGCTGTATGACGCACCTATTCCTTCAATTACGGTAGACGATGTTGTGCACTCCCGCAAAGAAATGGAAAACAAGCGCGTAGAGTTTGTTTCCGAGATTTTTCGCACCGGGTCAGGATGGGGCTGGACTTATTTTCGAGCTCCAGATGGCAACGTGTACCAGCTTCAGGGACCATGCTAGGCATATGACCTGGCGCAAGCGCGCGGTCACACCTCTGATTGAACCATTAGTTCAGGCGGTCTTTTCGTTCGGCCGTCTGAATTCCCCGAAAAGGAGACGACAACCGAATCACTAGATGGAACGTTCGTTGTCTAGACAGTAGTTTTGATACTCAGATACAATCGGGCAGTATGCATCTCTCATCAAGTAAACTTGCCGCCTCACTTATCGCAATCTTCATTTGCGCGCCAGCATCTACTGGCAAAGAGCTATGGGGATATTTGGACCAGAAAGGAAAAGTGGTTATCAAGCCACAGTTCGCCGATGCGCGCCCCTTTATGCATGGGTTTGCAAAAGTCTGGAATTACTATGATGAGACTAATAAAACAGATTGGTCGCACTGCGTTTTTGTCGATAAGAGCGGGCGTCAATACAACAGTGCCGTCAAGGTAGGAGAAGATGCATATGAGCATTACACAGATGACGGACGCCAGATTCTGCAAGACACATTCACTGCCATACTAAGTTCCCGTGGCCGTCTGATGCTACTCAAACGACAATACGATCTCACGGTCGCTGATGCGTCAGGGCACATTGTTGCACAGGTCCCGCCGGAGTGGATCCCACAGGGACTAAACCCGAAGACCGGGAACTTTTGGTGCAGATTTAACAAGACGGATTATGAGTTTACCGGTCCCATAAAACAAGGTCTCGTACCAGGATTCGAGGCGGCTGGTACTCCTAAAAAGCTGCCGCCGTCCTACGATTACGTCGAGGAGTTTTCGGAGGGACTCGCGGCTGCAATGACCAAGGATGGTCATTGGGCTTACATTGATTCTGACGGAAAAGTACAGATCGAGCTGCCCAAAGATTGCTCTAACGCACAGAGGTTCAGTGAAGGACTGGCCGCTGTCTCGATTGGTGGCAAGCCGTGGTCAACGTCCGGTCCACATGCGCGAACCTCTGCATATAACGGCGCCAAGTTCGGATTTATCAACAAGTCTGGTAAGTTTGTTATTCCGCCGAAATTTCCGTGTCCGTACAAAGCGTGGTCATCCCAATTCAAGAACGGACTTGCGCTTGCGACACGGGAAAAGAATGGCGACACCGCATATGGTTATATAGGCAGAAAGGGAGCATTCGTTGTAAAGCCGATCTACAGAGCCGTAGCAGCGTTCAATGACGGCCTTGCGGCCTTCGATTCTGGACCAGTTGGTTTCGACAAAGACAGATGGACGCAGGGTTCCTATTCCCGTGTTTATCTGATCTCAACGTTCCTTCGCGAATTCGATTTTATCGGCATGCCGCGTCCTCAAGTCTTCGAGCTGCTAGGAAAACCTGACGGAATTATTCCAATCACTTCCTATGACTACTACTCTTTGGAGGGCGGCTGTTTGGGTGCTACTCAATGTACCGTTCAGTACAAAAACGATCGGGTAAGCGCTTACCATATCGGCTCGAGTTGGGATTTTACCCCAGGGCGGCCCCCGGTCAGCTGGATGACATCCAATGCAAAACCCGAATTCGAGGAGGACTTGACGGCATTTTGTGCCGCACATGCTGGAGAATCTCCTGCGCAGTAAAGTTCGGGATTGCGAAGAGTGAATTACTTGATGGGGCGCTCTGCAGAGTAAATCGGAGCTGGAACTAGGTGACAAGGACGCGGCAGGAAACTCATTCCACATTCTCAACAATCTGAATTGGCATATTGTTCAACGACTTGAATCGACCATTTCGCCCCGCTCGGCAACTGCCACCATCATTGATGGCCAACCGGTTGATATTGCCGGGCCTGTCAGTTTGAATACATATCCCAGATACTTGGATGAGCTTTGGCAAAATCCAAGGCGTGCAGGCGAGTCAGCGTTTTGCTGAATGTCTCATCGCCTCGCTGAACTGTGAGAATGAGCTTGGTATTAGGCGGCCCGATGATTGCATGGAATATCTCATCTTTGGTCAACCCTTTTGTCGAGCGGCCATCTACGTGAGTAATAATGTCTCCAGCCTTAAGCTGCGCCTTCTCCGCTGGTGTGTCTGGGAAGACTTCCTCAATCTCAACAGGTTGGTGGTCCACAGATTTAAATTTCAACCCAACGATTCCTACGCTGGAACTTAGTGCTGTAGATGGCCTGTTTGCCAGTGGTGCCATCTGGGTATCCAGAGAAGCCTTCAATGAATCGACCTTGGTTCGAATGCTTTCTGCAGATGCTCCCTTGTCGACCATGCTTTCAACATTTAGAAATGCTGTCACGTAAGGCCTGATTCCAATTCCTTTACCCTTTGCCTGCTGAATCGTTTTCAACAACGAGGTGCGTTCAGCTTCAAGAGGACCGGCTATTACTGTGACGGCATCCGGCGACGTGATTATGGGATTGCCTGATGCATGCTGTGATTGAAGCGGCGAAATAACTTCATCTGCCTGCGCAAGTCCTGTCGTCCCGAAAAATATCAGGACCAAGAACATTCCAACAACATTTTTCTTTCGTTTTCCGATCAACAGATCTAGATCCATAAATACCCAGTTGTAAGTGTCTCGATTCCGCATGCTCAACCCTACAAGGTTTATTACCGTTCGTTTCTAATGTTACCCATGTTCGCGGCTTTCAGCAAAAGCTGCGCTACTTGATAGAGATTCCAAGTAGGGGCTAACTATGACGCAGCAGCAGCTGCTGCTGGGGATAGATTATCGAGCTGCACGTTGCCCGTGCTGAATGCCTCCGAGACGGCGGGAGACAATGCACCTTTAGCAATTCCGAATATGACTGCAAGAACTAGGATGAGCACTAGGATGCAAAAGTATTGTTCAATACGTTGAGCGAGTTTATTGGTATTACGAATCTCCAATTTCATACCAAAATCTCCATTGATAATTGGACCTAACCTTGGAGTTTTTAGTTCGTGCCGTGTCTCAGGTATCGCGGAGCGCATAACGGTTGTTTTGCAACGCTCTCTGCGAAGATTCAGCTCGCGGCGAAATTCCTCCGAAGTATTGAATCCATTTTGCCGTAAGCCACCGATGCTGTATTTTGAAGTAAAAGCCCATGAACACCACTGAGGCCGCCAATGTGCCGAACATTCTTTCTCATCGAAGTTAAGTGCCGCGAACAATGCAAAAATGGCTAGTGCAGCAGCCAATAAGCCGCTCTTTGCCATACATTCAAGCTGAAGGAAGTTACATCTAAATGACTGGGTTCGGATCACACCTAATGACTGTCCATCTCTCACGACGTTCTCTCTTCCAATTACCCGAATTGCCAGTTTGCCGAAGCCGCATAAAACCTGGTTCCCCAATAAATGGAATCCGAATGCGGCGCCGCCAGATAGAGTAACAGTCATATCGCACTACATTTCCGGATTTGCATGTGGCAGTTACATGGTGCCGTCCAGTTTGTCTGCCCAGCTTTCCGACCCACGGCCATTCGTTTTTATGACGTCAGTGTTGACCTTGATGGGCACCGCTATGGCCGCTGCAGACCTATCTGTAGTTTGCGAAAGGCTAAGTCCGCCAATGTTGACGTCCAAAAATCCATTTTTGCCCAAACCCTCGCGATGAAGTTCACGTCCGCCGATGGCAATCCAGTGCAGTCGGCACTCGGACTTCTTCACCTTGGTTCCTTTTTCGTCCAACAACTTCGCCAAATCGATGTCATACCAGTCTTTCGAGTCAGGATCGCGCATATTTTTGTACTCGTTCCAATCTAGATCAAAACGACCTACTAGAACAAGACCCTTCTTAGGTTCATAGAGGTACTCGACACGAATCGTGGGTCTGACGTGAGCGTGCACTTGCTCTTTGAACTCCATGTGGAACCGCAAACGCGTACACTTCGGCAATGTTTCAAATCCCTTTGGGATCGCTTTTACAAGAATGAGGGCATACCCACTTGAACTTAAGAGCGTTTGCCACGACCGGAGTTGCACCGTGTAGATGCCCCTTGTGTTTCCCCACTCAGCCTCGCCTTGTTGACCGCTGCTCAACCCGACTTCAGCTTGTTCGGTAAACAACGGAGTGGGTTTATCTTCCGCCAAAGCGGGCAACGCAATTGACGCTGTCATTAACAATGCAGCCACTGTGGCTTTCAGGTTTCGCATTCACTTCTCCCTTTCAGATTTGAACGATGGCACGCAATCTTGCAACGGTTTTCCGCCGCCCTTTGAGGTTATCTTGCCATGGCGTAAGCAGCGCGTAAAAAATTGACGTCGTCGCTATTGACATGGGCTCAATCTTTTCGGCTGCCCTTCCGAGCCCAAAATATACGCCCGCCAGGTATTCTAGCTTCTTTTGTCCTCCTCCGAGTGGGCGAGCATAACCAGATAGCTTGTCCGGACATCGCCCAGTCGATGTCTTTGCCGGATTCTATTGAGTTGTGCCCGCGCAGCGGAGATGGATGTACCGGCTCTATGAGCGGGTGGACGATTTCCTGAACTCATTCCAGTTCAATATATTGGAACGTTCAATCGTGAACGCTCCAGTGATGTTTTGCTGGGCATCGGCTATACCTTGTTTCTCTTTCATGGCGTCCATTCCGTGGACGATGGCCATGGCTCCCGTTCCTCCGGCAAAATAGAAATTTCCCAGACCGATTTCCATTACAGTCAGGGCTCCCCATCCTATTCCCATTACGGTATCCCAAGTTAGGTCTGACTTGAGACCTGACTTGAGATGTTCGATGTAAGCATCTGGTTTGCCTTTCATCACGTCGTCCACAAGTTCGATGTCTGCCTTTGTTAGTCCATCCGACCAACGGTCGTCGATTGAATATTTGGGCAAGTGGTCTCTGAACGACTTGAGTTCATCCAGATGTTGCAACGTTTCTTTCGTGGCCGCCACTGCCTCAGGATCGGTACCGAAAATGGCGTAATTCTGCAAAACGTCTTTGGTTAGCTGGCCTGTGTTGGTTGTGTCGATCTTGGCGAAGTCTGCCTTTAACGTTTGCAGATATGCAGTCGGATCTGAAAATACTTGTTGCGAAAGGTCGACTCGACTGGGTTGTGCTTGCTCGGAACGTGCATTCATGTTGATGTTGTCTGTCATGATCGTTTCCTCCCACTTCATATGATGGCGCGAACTTTATTTATTCGTAGGCCATGTCGACAGCGCGATATGCGTCATCGACCTGAAGAAACGGTGTGTCAAGGAATGATTCACCAATGAGTGCGTGTATACGCAAATGGATCCGTTCTCGACATTACGTAACGAGACTTGAAGCGATGCGACGACGTTGCTTCAATTTGTCAGGTCTTTGATTACTTTATATAGACCACTTATTGCCCGAGCTAGCCTCGCGTAATCAACCCGGTCGATTGTATAGTCCGGCTATGTTGACACCCGTTGTTCTTATGTTGCCGTGGGGAGGCCGCACGCACTATTGTCATCGATTAGATCGAAATTCTTGATCGTGCGATTGTTGATGACGAAGTTAGTGACGAAGATGCTGTTGGTGCCGGGCGGAAACTCCGTGAAATTTGGTCCGGCGCAGTTGATCCAAATTGTGGCAACGTCTGTAAAGTCGCTCAGCTGTTGGCTGCTGAACGTGCAACGCGTGTATCCGTTAGAGAGTTTTGTGTGATGGGCGTTGTTAGCGTTGAGCGTGACGAGTGAATAGTTATGATAACCCTGATGAATAGATCCGCGCGGATCGACGACGAGGGCGACGACTTCCAAATTAGGATCAGCACCGAGAAGACCGAAATCGTCGACGCTGGTATCAAAGGAAAGGGAAGTGATTTGATGGGCGGCAAGCCCTTCTATTGCAGCGGCCGCATTGGAGCCGATACCTGTGACAGTAAGAAGAACCTGTGAGGTACCTTTGACGCTTACGTATGTCGCATGTGCATCCTTACCGCATGAGGTCGGAACTACTGTGATATGCAGCTGAGCCAACGAAGCTGTCTGAATGGATATTGCTGACAAAAACGCCAGGGGCGCAGCTTTCCAATTCATCAAGAACCTCCAAAAACATAAGGGCGGCCTTTAAATAGAGCGTCTCTTTACATCGTGCCACGGAATGGAAAAACTGAATCTGTGGCGTTGCGATCCTATATTCGGCAATGAATTGCCGGTTCACTCAAGGTTCATCGCAGTAGGGCCCTCTAAGGTTGAAAATTACATTAGAATGGTGGCCAAATGGTATTGAGGCGTCCGGTTTCTATGGCTCTAGAGTACGAAGTTGTTCATAGCTTGCCTGGCAGAATGCGGTTCAGACTCGACGCAATCTACCACAAACCGTCTCTGGCCCTTGGTTTGCAAGAACTAGTAAGGCGCCAACGAGGTGTGGATGATGCCCGTGCCAACCCTGATGCAGGCAGCATAACAGTCACCTTTTTTCCAGATGAATTTCAGCCGGAGCCCTGGTTTCAGCAACTTCAGCTGTCTGATATTCCGAAGAAGGCGCATCATGGGAAACACCCAGCTCGGCGACTCAAGCATGATTCGACGTTGATGAACTTGCGTCGAAAGACCTTCGAGTTCGAAACTCTGGTTCCGCCAAAAATGCAGTTTGCTCTGAGTGTCGCTTCGCTGCTGGTGTGCTGGTTGGAGGCGCCGTTGTTCCTGACACGGGCGGCGGTACTCGCTGCTGTTTCTCCTATTATCAATCGAGCCGTTCAGACTGGCGTCGACGATCGCAAAATCGGGGCTGATGCTCTGGACGGCATCTCGTGTCTCTTGCTGGTAGCGCATGGGAGCGTCGCGCCCGCGGCTTTGATGTCATCACTGATTTCGCTGGGCGAATTGATGCGTGAGGAAATCTCTCAAGGCTGCGAACGTATGTTTGCGCATCAGTTAGAGTTGAGAAACAATTCCGCCTGGCTGGTCAACGGTCATCGCCGCGTGCGAACGCCGGTTAAAGACTTGAAGCATGGCGACCACATCGCCGTTTATGCCGGCGAGCTGATTCCTGTCGCCGGAAAAGTATATGAAGGAGAAGGCGTAGTGGTTCCGGCTACGCCCGAAATGGATTTTGAGCCGATGATGCTCCGAAAAGGCGATTCGGTTACCGCCGATCTCGTGCTTACTGACGGCAAGCTGTACATTGCCAGCGAGCGAGGCGGCATAGACCCGACTTTCGATCCTGTACTGCACAAACAGAGCCGACGATGGTTGCAACGAACTCGTTTGCATAAGCAGGCTCTTCAGATGGCTCATCGCGCTATTCTTCCTATGATAGGTGCTGCCGGGATAGTCTTCTTTATCACTCGTGACATTCGGCGCGCCATCGCCATTATCACCTTCGACTTCGTCACCGGAATAAAGATCGCAATACCAACTTCGGTGCTGTCCTCCATGTACAAAGCCGGCTCCCGCGGCGTAGTAATTAGAAACGCCGGTGCGTTGGAGCGTCTCGCCACAGTCGATGCCATCGTGTTCGCGCGCGGAGGGGCATTGACTGCGATGAAACCGGAAGTGACCGACATCTTCGTGTGTGACGGCTACAGCATGGAAGAGGTGACGCGGTTGTCGTCATCGGTTGTGCAACGTTACAATCACCTGGGCGCCTCCGCGATCATCAAGTACGCCAATCTCAACAAAATTCCGGTGCCTGAGCGTACCGGTTCCACCATACACAACAACCTCGGCGTGACCGCTCAGGTTGAAGGGCGCAAAGTGTTTGTGGGCAGCACGTGTTTGTTTAGAGAGGCGAAGATCGATCTGTCCAGCGTGCAGAAGTTTCTCGATGAATCTCAGAAGCGTGGCGACACCCGAGCGTGTGTCGCGATCGACGACAAAGTCGCCGGCGTGATCGCCTACCGTGACCCAGTCCGTGATGATGCCAGAGAAGTAGTGGCTGCTCTGAAGCGCATGGGCATCAATGAATTCGCCGTGGTCAGCAGCGGCAGCGAAGTGGCGGCAAAGATGTCTGCTGATAGAGCTGGAATAGACAATGTCCATTTCCGCGCATTGCCGGAAGAGCAGGCTAATATTGTGCGAGGTTACAAACGACGCGGATTCCATGTCGCCGTGGTGGGACACGACGCCGCCAACACACTGGCGCTGGAACAGGCGGACGTCGCCATCTCGCTGGAGACTGGTGCTGACATTGCCGTGCATCGTGCCGATGTCGTTCTGACAGGTGACAGCCTCAGCGGTCTGGTGGAGGGAATCGAGATCGCCAGAGAAGGAATGGGATTGGCGCGGCAAAACTTGATTGGAACCGTGATTTCCAACGTCGGTGGACTGGCGCTTTCGTTCTTCGATAAACTGGAGTTTCTCGCAGCCACCTGGGTCAATAACGGTTCAGTCATTGTGGCTAGCGCCAACGGCTTGAGACCGCTGCTTGATCATCCCGGAGAAGACGAGAGCCCTAACGGTAATGGAAAGCTCGAATAGAACGATCAAGCATTTGCTCGTGACGTGCGTTGCGATATGCTCGATGGGCGATGCTACCGCATGTGGTGCCATTGATGAAGTGGCGAAGCCGAGGTTGGTAACCCGTGATCAATGGGGTTCCAAAAGCGCTCCTATTCCTGATGAGCGCAAACAGGTGCCTGTATGGGTGACAATTCACCATGCCGGAGAATTATGGAAACCAGGTGACGACCCGGTTCTATTTGTGCGCGACATGCAAGAGTGGGGGCACAACCGACCTCAATTGGAGCAACCACCCCGTGATACATATTGGCCGGACCTGCCATACCACTTCCTTATTGCCCCTGATGGTCGTATCTTCGAGGGGCGGTTGGTCGAGTATGAACCCGAGAGCAACACAAAATACGACTTGAGAGGCAACATTGGCATTGAGATGATGGGCGACTTCAATGAGCAGCGCCCAACACCCGAACAGTTGCGAGCATGTGTTCAACTAACCGCCTGGCTATGCCAGAAGTACCATATCGATATCGATCACGTGCGCACGCATCAAGATGCGGCGGTCGGTCAGACAGATTGCCCGGGCAAAGATTTTTACCGATACTTCAAAGATGGGCAGTTCAAAGAATGGGTGTCAGAGGCAGTAGCTGGTAAGCACCCCAAGATTGAACCCGGTCCCCCATTGGCGGATGGTCCTAAGAAGCTGATCGAACAATAGTGCGCAGAACAAAAGGTTTGGAGAGGTGGTGACACATCTACAAACGAACTCGGTTGGGTGGGCGCGGAACGGGCAGTTATATACGGCGACGGAACTCTTCTAAGCTACATCGCGCAGGGTGGATCGAATCTCTCTTCTGCGATTGCGCAGATTGATTACGGCTCGGCGAGGTTTGTGCTGGGGAATGTCTGTAAGCAAGACGCCTTCTATGCAATCGGGGCAGCCTGTGCAGTATTCTTCATCGTTGGTGGGTCGGACCGGCTGTCTGTTGGAGTTTCTGTTGGCATATTGCCTGGCATACCGCTCGCGATATATTCTTTTCAGCTCGTCGTAACCGGAGAAGTTAGGCTCCAGTGCCTCGAGAAACTTACCTGCGATTTCAATCAACATGATTACGGCTATAAATGACCACGTGATAGCGGCTAGCTGGATCATAAGAACCTCGGCATGAAATTATGGATTGGAATGAGTTATGAAGGTGGGTTCGCTCGGACTGAATATCAGAATAAACGGTTAACTGGGGCCGTGGTGTGACCTAGTTGTGGCGGGGCTGTGTCAACGCCGCTGCGAACCTCTAAATGCTGATTGTATGGACGGTTCGGGGTCTGAATTGGTTCCTGAAATTTAGGGACGCCAAGCAGGAGTGCCTGCGGGGGTGTTTGGGCTACGCCGACTATTGCCCGCTGTCGACTATGAGCCAGTTTCGCATCACACTAAACCGTATCAGAACCCACAGAAATTGCCCTCCACCGTTTCAGAAACCGCTCGTTTTTGAAGCGCTATAGGGTGATTTTCACTTGTTTTGATACGGTTTGGCGAGACCAAAAGCCCTCGGAATTCATAAGAGGTTATAGAAAGGTTTGATATATTCATTGCTTCTATAAAAAGAACGATTCAAAAGTATCCGCTCCTTTTATCCACAACGAATGAGGTTGTAGTGTCTCAGTATTCAAGTTTCAAACTCTCGATGTTCCGAGTTCTTCTGGCGTCGATAGTTGCAGTTTGCCCGGCGACTGGTTCCATCGCCTCGGCTCAGGATACTGAGTTCGCAATGCAAGCTGAGACTGCAGCACAAACCCAGATTGCAGCGCAAGCTGAAACTTCCACCCAATCTGAAACTGCAACTCACACTGAGACTCCAACACAAAGCGAGATTGCAACGCAAGCTGAAACCTCCACGCAATTTGGAACCGCAACTCAAATTTTGACAAAGCATGCGCCGCTTACCGCTTTGGCGACGGGGAATGGATTCGGTTTCGCTGTGGTCGAGCCTACGACGGGAGTTCTAACGAGCTTATACGCGCATCCTTATATGTTTTCCAAGCCAGATCCAAAGAACGATCTGGGTGAAGGAATCGAAACCAGCAATTTCGTCAAACAAATGTCCTGGCGGTCCCGTGATGGCGCAGCAGCGAAAGTGCAAAATGTGGACTATGTCGAGCAGTCTCAAGTGATTACTGTAAAAACTGACAAGAACGAGCAATCGTTCTATATGCCGTTTGGCATCGAGCAAAACGTTCTCATTACGTCTTGCAAGTCCACTGCGCACAACGCGCAAGATCTCAACATACACTGGCGTCACAAGATCAAATCGGACATTCATTATCGTATGGCTTCGGGTGATGCGGAGGTACTTACATTCACCGATATCGACGAAGCTGTGATGCTTTTTCCTTTGGGTGGTGGAACCAGACGACGAGCGCCAATCATCAAAGACGGCTTGGAGATGACCCTGACCGGACATGGGGGATGGGCGATTATTTCTCTGGAGAAACCGAATGAGGCGAATTCACGCCTGGCTCAGTTCCGCATGTGGCGATATGGGTTGAATGCAGCTTCGCTGGAGAAGCGCGAATTGAGCCAATTGGAATCTTGGCGGGTGCGCCCGCAGATCCATTTCGTTTCAGAAGCAGAACGGAAGCTGTGGCGACAAAGCGAAGTCGTGTTGCGCATGGCCCAATGCCGAGAACCAAACGATTCCGACCGGCATGGACACGGATTGATACTGGCGAGTCTTCCCAGCGGTGCCTGGTTTGTACCGTGGGTTCGCGACATGGCTTATGCCACCATTGCCTTGATTCAAATGGGGCACAAACAAGAAGCGCGCTGGGCGGTGGAAGCGTATTTCAATGCTCAACCGGTCGGCAGATTGATTAAAGATGTGCACTTTCCTTATCAAATTTCGCTCGTTAGATATTTTGGTAATGGCGCGGAAGAGCCATTCTTCACGATGGAGGGAAGCACCAATGTCGAATTCGACGACTGGGGTTTGGCACTCTGGGTGTTTGGAAAATACGTTGATCAGTTCCACGACTACAGTCTGTTAGACGAGAAAACATATCGTGGCACCATATTCGATAGCGCGTGTCATTTCATAGTGAAGCCGTTGCTTGGCAATTTGGAGACGTTCAAAGATGGTTTGATTGTTAGTGAAGACACGTCTATGTGGGAAGAACGCCAGAAGGACAAAAAACATTTTGCCTTTTCAACGGCGGCCGCTATCAATGGATTGCGTTGGTTCCAAAAAATTGCTGAGCATCGTGAAGATGCTGCATTTAAACAAGACCTCGATGAGAAGGTCAAGCGGCTGCAGATCGGGTTTAACGAGGCGTACGTTACTGATGCAGGGCTGCGAGGTACGCTGGAGCCAGGTATAAAGAACGAAGTCGATGGGGCTACATTGTGCGCGATCAATTTTGGTGTCGTGAATGATCCGAAGGTGATCGAACATACTATTGAATCACTGGCGAAACTGAAAATGCCGTCCGGCGGATATCGTCGAGTGCACAGCATTGTCGAAGATCAAGCTATATATGAGTACTGGTACGAACGGCAGGAGTTTCTCTTTGTAAACTTCTGTCTGGCCCAAATTTATACGCAAACCGGACAACCAGCAAAAGCGGCTCAAATACTGGCTCACATGGTGACCAAGGCGGCGGCGGATCACAACTTCGTTCCTGAAATGTATGTATCAGAGATCAACTATAGGTTTAAAGGCCAGATCGGTGATCCCACAGGTGCTGTGCCGATGGTGGGATACGGTGCTGGAGTACTTATTAGCTATTTACTCAACCGTGAGAATGCGCATTTCGATCGCTGAAAGCCACTGCGTTTAATCTGAAACCCAGTTGTGATGGCAATTTCGAATTAACTCTTAATTCGAGGGGTTAATGTGAAAGCGGTGACACAATGAGTGGGTTCCTGATGACGGGGAGAGATACCTATGACACTTACAGCAACCAAAGTTACAACCAAATGGGAAACCAAGAGAACTCAAGAAAAGGCAGCAGAAATGTTTGCCACCATCTACGGCAGCGCCAATGAAGCCATTGCCAAACATGCACCGAAAGCCAAAGAAGAGTTCGAAACTCTGGTAAGACAGCACAGAGTTGAATACCTCAAGAAGGTTGGTGTCAAGACCCCTCTCGAATTGGTCAAAGCTCTTGCTGAAGTAGAGCACAATGTATTCGGCAGCGAAATCGAAATCGCCGGCGATGACAACAAAGCCTCGATGAAATACCTGAACTGCGCAATGTGGAACGCCACCCAAAAGCTCTTCAAGTTCACACCTGAACAAGAGAAAGAAATGGGCGAAAGCTGCCAACACTCACAGAAGCTTTTGGCCAAAGAGTTCGGCTTCAACGTCGAAATCAAAATGGACAAGGACAACTTCGAAGTTATCTACACCAAGTAGTTTCGCTTCTAGGCGATTCGTCGCCGCGTGATTGCACAAAAACGAATAGAGCGCGATCTTCGGGTCGCGCTCTGTTTTTTGTTTGTGCACATCGGCGCGATCGAACGCTCCTAACAGTTCTCGTCACCATTCATTGCAGATCGATCAATCCACTATCGTTCCTGGGACAATTCTGTTGTGGACTGTAATTCAGAGGTGATGCGCGTGAGCGAATTTGCAGGCAAAGTGGTTTTCATTACGGGTGGAACATCAGGCATCGGCCGCACGACGGCGATTGAGTTCGCCAAGGCTGGCGCTAAGGTTGCATTTACTGGGCGCCGAGAGATCGAAGGCAATGAGACCCTCAAAGCTATTCAAAAGGCAGGCGGGACA
>Ga0206838_10012_pt1 | contig 69253 bp, 68 predicted proteins | sample Alteio_BWOrgCont_26_FD_152879 | JGI IMG/M metagenome (GOLD analysis project Ga0206838, IMG submission 152879) | Enriched cells from forest soil in Barre Woods Harvard Forest LTER site, Petersham, Massachusetts, United States -... | ecosystem: Environmental > Terrestrial > Soil > Temperate forest >...
CCGCTCGCGCAGCCAGGCTTCGTCGCCTCCATGACCCACAATCATAAAGCGGTATTTCTGCCGGCCCTGGTCGAGTTGGGCCTCGATGTCGACGAGCAGCGCGATATTCTTCTCAATCGAAAGGCGGCCTACAAATCCCAGCACGATCTCGTTGTCGTCCCGCTTGCGTTTGGCCGGGTGAAACAGCTCGGCATCGACGCCGCGCGGCATCAGGTAGCAGGGGCGATGCGTGACCTGCTCAAGCTGCGCGCAGAGCTCGGGGTTGGGCGCAAAGGTGACGCCTGCTCGCGAGTAGAGAATTCCTGCGGTAGCCGACGCTCGTTCAATCGAAGATTGTCGGTGACCGGATTGGGTACCTGAAGGTTGCAATGTTTCCGGGGATGGTCGGGGTTGATGTTGCGAACGAAATCTCCAAGGCAGTAGCCGGTCTCGGCAAAATTAGAGGGCTAATTATCGACCTGCGCGGAAATACAGGTGGCGGGGCGGGCGCACTCCGTCTCATGAGTTTATTGACGCCGGAGAAGGTACCGGTTGGGTTTGCGCCTGGGAAGCGTTGGGCGGGGCGGGATCTCGACAAAGAGAAAATGGCATTTCCACGCTTCGGAAGCATCCCTTCATCCAAGAAAGCTCTTTGGTTGCTCGCCTTGCGCTACCTGCCATCACTCATCACAAAATCTCCAATCGTATTGGAGTCTGAGGGGTACGGTCCGCAATCGTATCACGGGAATGTCGTGCTCCTGGTTGATCGTCATACTGCCAGTGCGGCCGAGATGGTGACCATTTTTGCAAAAGAAAATAGGCTGGCGACCATCCTAGGAGAAAAAACTGCGGGGAGACTCTTGTCTGCGACTTCGGTAAAAGTTGGACACGGCTTTCGACTCGCGCTCCCGACGGGTGCTTACTACACATGGAACGGCACTGCTCTTGAGGGCGCTCCGATTGAACCAGATGTACTCAGCGAATTCGATTGGCAGGTCAGACGTTCCGGCAACGACCGTCAGTTCGATACGGCACTGCAGATCGTAAGTGCCGGAACATAGATTTAGCCACCTTTTGTCCGGCAAGCTCGCCGCAAACTTTGGTTTGCGTATCGGTCCGTTCTCGCGAGTTGATGCTCGGTTTTCGAGTTGCCTATGGCTCGGGCCTGTCTCTTAGCCTCAGTCACAGCTCCGTCCGAGCTGCTTCCGAAGGAGAAACTGAGCCGTTCACTGCGGCACTAAGCGTCAACGCTTAACCGCATCTCCAACAGGACTCTGAACTACGGCTCATTTTTGAGCGTACTGTTGCACTGTCTCAATGCCCCAGTTAACCACCTGTCGAGCCGTGTCGGAGAGTGTTTCTTGGGTAAACCCCTGCGGGGTCCCCTCCGCATCTTTAAGGGGATGTTTTTCACCTGAAGAATTTAAGCTTGCTACTTGAAGCCATAGCGAGAAGCCTGACGGCGTCTTTGTGATCCGCCCTTCAAGCAAGATATATATTGCATTCGAACTTGCATCTACCTGACCGCATTTGTCTGGAAGACGTATATCGTCATCCAGTGGAATGTAGCCAAAGGGAGGAATGTTGCCCTTCTTTGCGTTTATCAGTTGCTGCCCCATTTGCTCTGCAAAGCGTTTCGCAAGAGGCTGATCGTCGCCTGTGAATTGGCACACTCTGATCCTCATTTGCGAGCCTGCTTTGTAAAGAATCGTCTGTTTCACAGATTCCGAGAGCGCCAGCTTCGTAAGAAAGGAATTGGTCGGAAGGAAGTCGAGTCCGTGCTCATTAATAAGGCCTTTGAGGCCCTCTGGATATGACCTAAGCGGCCCATTTGACGCTTGGGTAAGCTGGTCTTCGGTCAAAGGCTTCCCGTCCTGAGCATGAAGGATCGGATGCGCTGAGATTGCCGTTGAGAGTACTAACCAACACAGCATTGGAAATCTGAGATTGCGATAAAAGGTGTGCATTTCATTCTCGCTTGTCACGCTTATAGTCTTCTGCGTTCTGGATCTTTGCGCGGATAGATCCTTTGCGGGGCGCAAGTTGCAGAGCCTTGCGGTAATGGGCGATGGCGTCTTTAGGAGCGTCGATAAGGAGCTCCGTATCACCCAACGCTACTTCTTCTTGAACCTTTTTTGCCTTGTCGGGGGGCAGTCGCAGCACAGCATACCACAGGAAAAATGCGAGTATTGGGCTCACCACAATCATAGCGGTGCCAATTACGCGTGGAGATGCGAGGGGAGGCTGTCCAGTGTTCTCTAAGGGCTGTCCCTGAATAATTCCTATTGCGAAGAATATGATCCCAATCACACAGATAACCAAAAGCACTTCACCTGTGTAATCGAAAGGGCCAAAAATGCTTGCTACCTGGGGCACTAGAGAAAGCACACCGGCAACTGCACTGGTAAATAGCGGGACGGCCTTTATCCAACGCTGCAGACGAGGCTGACCCGCAGCTCGCTCACTCACCTCACTGTCGCTATTTGGCATACTGACACTCCAGAGCTGGAACGAGCGTAGTGTACATCGGAACTTGGGTGTCAAGGCTCCTGTCACAGTGACCGAGCCCCGTCACAGAGTGCCGTCGGGATCTCCAACGATCTGAACACTGGCCCAGAAGTAAGGTGGAAGACCTTGATTGAGGAGGTCCAACTGGGCGACACGGAGGGCGTCAACCTTGCGGTCATGTCGCGCGAGTTGTGAATAGAACATGGTCATCAGGCGTTCGGTGGTGTGATCCTCTAGCTCCCAGAGCGTGGACACAACAGAGTCGGCGCCGGCTTCGATGAAGGCGTTAACGAGATTCGCCACGCCAGCTTCGCCCACCGGGCCGACGCCAGTATTGCAGGCTGAGAGCGTAACGAGTTTTGCCTTCAGCCGGAGATCGCGAATCTCACGGACCTGCAACAGTCCATCTTCAGTCCCCGAGGGATCTGGCGCAAAGATCAAAGCGGAACGGTCTGGATAGTCCAGGTCGGCATAACCGTGCAGAGCGAGATGAATGACCTCCGTGCTATTGAGTGAAAGATGTTTGAAGCGAGTTTCAGTGGCATCCGCTCCCAGGAGAATCGTGCTCGGTCGCGGCAAATCTGCGGCGATTGTCTCTACTTCTAGCCTGCTGTCCGGCAGCGGAGCAAGCTGGCTCCGCTCCGGTCCAGATACCGCCCGAACAATGGGATTTCGCCTATCCGCAGGTTGTGTCCACGCGGCGACACCGATGTATGGCATTGCGGCGGAAGCTTCCTGGGCAAGACGTTTGTGAAGCAGGTCGAATACGGTAGATGAAGGAGCAACGTCTACTGTGTGGGTTTTCAGGACATAGGAGCCTTTGTCTGCGAGCGCGGAGAACGGCAACAGATGGAGAGCACTGTCGGGAACTATGATGAGATCCGTTTTCTGGCCGTACTCCTTGATTGGCCCCATCAGTTCGCTGAAGAGGCGCTGGGCAAGCGCCAAATCCACATTCTGAGCACGGATCTCCTTCCTGTAAAGATTCGAGTCCGATTCGATTTGAGCTTTCGGAGGTAGTCGGTAGGATGTGACCGAGGCATGAGTGATGGCGAATGCGTACGAGTTGCGTTCGGCGAGAACGTATTCGATCAGAAGCGCGCTGGGCGAAAGCCTGCGTTGCACCTCGGCCAGATGGACGGGGTGAATCGTGGTTTCCTGTGCCAGCGCACTAGGGCTGATTTTCAGCTCAGTGTTATCAATTTCGCTGGTCAAAGAGGCTCTCGCGGCTGGATCGTCAGTGTTAATAAGGGCCAGATTGAGCCGGATCAGCTCTTGCTCATCCGGCGTCGGCGCATGAACCGGCTGACTGGCGTGGTGCTCTAGTGCCTCTGTTTCGACGCGGCCCCGAACCCTTTCAAGGGCTTGGAGGGCATCATCGTAGCGCTTTTGCGCACACAACGATGCGAAATAATCCGAATAGACATCGCTCATCTCCGCGAGGAGTTGCCGCTGGATGTTGGTCGTGGCGGCGTGCTGAATCATGCCATCCACAAGCGCGATGCTCTTTTGATAGAGCCCATCCGCCTCCTTGGCATGACCCATCTTCTCGATGATTTCTGCCTTAATTGCGAGATTGCGCGGAACGAGGTAAAGCTCGTCGGGAATTTTGGTGTTCGCGTCAATGGCGCGGTTTATCGCCGTGAGCGCGGCGGGGAGGTTGCCATTATGTTGATAGGCCTGGGCGAGAAGTCCGCCTGCGTCGGTAACTCCGCGGTAGTTGCTGATCTTGCCGGAGAAGTCGACCGACTGCTGGTAGTCGGCGATTGCTGCGTTCCAATCCCCGCGCTCCTTGTTGATTGTTCCCCGCGAAAGGTACACCTGAGACTTATGGCCGTCATAGGGCGTGTCTTGCAGCCGCGCAAGTAACGCGTTCGCGAGAGCAATGGCCTCGTCGTATTGATGAAGGCCGGTCAGGGCGTCTATTTTCGCGTCAACTGCAATTGATGGGTAAGCGATTTCAGGATTCGTTTCAGCAATCTTGATCGCCTGATTCAGGGGGGTCAGAGCTTCCTTATAGCGATGGATCTGCACTAGACCGGCCCCAAAAACGCTGGCATAGCGAACGGTTGCCGCTGGATCATTCTCGACTTTTGAGAGTCCCCAAGCTCTTATGACTTGCCTCTTGGCTGTTTCGGTGTCACCGAGGATGAACGCAGCTATGCCTTGCTCACCTGTGGCGCGTGTCGCCTGTTCGTAGTGGCGCAATTTCACTGCGAGAGTGGCCACGTCTTGCCAGGTCGATCGTGCCTCTGAAGCATCGTAGTTGGTTTCGAGCATCCCGCGAATCGTGAGGATTCTCAGCTTGGTCTCAGGGTCAGCGGCCTCGGGCTGGGACAAGTCTTGCGTTAAGGTCCAAAGCGTCGCCGGAATACTCACAGATTCATTCGGCGGGCTTTGACTGACCTGAGCATATAGAGCTTTGGAAGGCTGATGCTGTTTGGTATAGAGCTGCTGGGCCTTCTGGTACAGAGGTAATGCGTCGGCCCAACGATTTCCCCACGCAAGGGTGTCTGCCCTGTCGAGCAAGCCCTCTGCTGATTCAGGCGGGGCCGAGCTGTGATGCGGGGTGATCGCGTAATAATACGCGCAGCCTGCGACTAGAAGCGTGATTCCTAAAGTCGCGAAGATTTTCCTTACAATGCGGGGGAGGCGCATGTATGTTCGTCTCACGAAAATGAAATGTATCGTTCGGTACAGCTCAGCTCAAGTTTAGCTGGAGTGTGCGGTTTGCTCTAGGGGAGTGGAATACCTGCTGAGAAGAGTCGTTCAATTCCACGCTCCACTACAGTGCCGCGACTTGGCCGCAATGAACCGGGATCTGTATCCATTGCCAACATGACCATGCGTCGAATGTTTGCAGACTGTCCCGACTGATCGAAGTGTTTCATTACGTCGTTCGTGCCCATTTCTGGCGCGGTGTCCCATTGGAGACTGAGATTATTCTTACGTGCCAGCTCATCGGCAAACTCACGCAGTGCGACTTCATTGCCAGTGAGAAACGGCTGGATTGCTCCAAGTTCATAAATATACGTAGAGACGCTATGCGACCATTGTTCGGGGCCGCGGCCCTTCAAGTGATTCTCACTTGCCAGCCGGTCGAAGACAGCGTTTAGCGACGTGGCAACATCGAACGCGGGTCGGTTGCCAGCGTCCACACGGCGCAGCTCTCCGGCCCAATCATAGAGGTCCTGGTAAACATGGTGATGGATCTCTTGAAGGTGTACGGAGTCGAAGCCACCCGAGATAGGAGCGATTCGAAGCTCAGCTAGTCGAAATGCGGTGAGGTCGGCCTCTGCTGTCGCGAGATGCTCCGTGTCATTGATGCCAAGCTTGTTTTTCAGAGTTGTAGTGCCGAGTATTGTTATGTCAGTGTGCTCAATCATTGGCTGTTCTCACATTTGCTAAGAGAGAGGCGTAGACCTGGTCGAGTGTCGATTTCCCGTCAATCCAAGAAGCGAAGAGGCTTTTGAGATATTGCGATGGCTGCAGACCAGCGAGCTGCACCGAGGCGAGCGCGGACTGCACTGCTTTTAGCCGGAGGATACGTTCCTTGTCAGAAGTAGTCATTTCTCAATCTCTCGGAGTGGAATGGCGGCGGAAGTGGCTGCCAATTGCGTGGCTGGCGGCATGGGGCCTCGCAGTGATGAGTGTGGCCGTTCCCTATTGGTGGGTCATAGTGCCGCTTGCAATTACATTTTGGGAACTCACTTGGCAGATGAGCGGCACGGACAAAGCTCGGGTCCTGTCGCTGGAGCGTGTGAACAGCAGGGTTATTCAATGGGCGACGTTTGCGGCGATCACCCTCTTCGCGCTGTTCTGGGTCTGTGTGAAGAAGTGGACCCTGCCTGTCTATGGAAAGGTACCCGCAGGAAAAGTGCTGTGGACGGTACTTATCTCTCCAATAACAGAAGAGCTCTTCTTTCGCGGCCTGATGTATAACGGCTTTCTCTTTGTAGGACGAAAGCTGCACTCGAAACGAGCATTTGAGACTCTCGTCATGCTCTTCGTGGCGTCGGTATTTGCAGTTGCTCACACCCGAAGCGGAATCTATTTGGCGCTGACGATCGTTGCCGGCATTGTCTATGGTCTGTGCCGCTGGAAGAGTGGGAGCGTCATTCCGGCGATAGTTTGCCATGCAGTGTTCAACGGCTTGGTCATGTGGACGTTTGGAACATAGAATCTTCATCGCTTCACCGTCGATGGCTCGGCCGGCAGTTTGCGGACTGCTGCAAGAACGCGGCCTAAATATCCGTTGGTGATGCCTCGCTGCGTATCTCCAGTGTTGTAACGTGAGATTGCGTGCTGTAGGGCTTGCTGGCCGGGTCCGTAGGTCTGCTTCTCAATGCGGTAGTCGTCCTCAAGAATCAGCCAGCCTACCCGGAGATTCGTGCAGGGCTCCAACAGAGACTCCGGTGATATTCCCCGTCGTTTGGCTTCTGCCGTGCTGACTTGCATCAGACCCAGGTCCACAAAGATGTCGTAGCTCTGGAAGTATGCCAACCAGTCTAATGCTTCGCGATGGTTGGTGGGCTGGCGCTTGAGGCGCAATGTTCCCTCGGGGAGCTCCCAACGCTTGAGTAGCGCCTTCGAGAAGTCGATCTGCATGGCGTTTGGATTTCCACTTGATTCAACCTGAACGACTGCGCGAAGTGTAGTCAGCGGAGCAGTTGGAAGGCAGGTCGATTGCAGCTTGGCGAGGTCAGTGTTCTGTCCTCTCGCTGCTTGCGGAAGAAGCAATAGGGTCAAGACTAGGAAAGTCTTCATCGGTTGCTCGCCTCGTATAGGGGAATTGCCCAGAGGTCTGCCCAATCCTGGGCGGAGACATGCTGGACAGATGGAATGATCGTGCCGGATGCCCAGTACAGGTTTGAAGGGGCAAAGAGCATGTCAGGATTTCGCGATAGCGTCTGGAGAGCGGGCCAAACAAGGAGCTGTTCGTAGCAGATAAGGACCCCCGCGCGTCGATCCCAGATGCGGATTGTAGAGGGGTAGCCGAGCATTAACGGGAAGCCGTTGCTCTCGTCGCCAAAGTGCCACATGCCGAGAGGTACTGGAACACGCTGCACGTAGGAAAGGCGCTCCGTGTAGCCACGGGAGAGGAGAACATTGCGATTCGCCCGGGTGTTTGCAACTGGAATTGTCGTGCCGATGAGCAGCCCGGTGTGCCGGGCTTTCAGTTGAGCAAAGGTTGCGGCCCAGCGTTCCTCGTGCGTCGGAGTCCAAGTGGGGATAATTGACTCCGGAAATAGGATGAGTGTATGCGGGTGCGTGAGACCTATTCGCTGGATGGTCTCTTCCTGGCCTTGCAATGTAAAGCCGAAGATGTCTCGTGTCGCTGCACCTCCAAAACGAGTGCTCACGGCGACGATACGTGGATCTTGCAATGGGCGATGGAAGCGAGCATGTGTTGCGAGTGACGCTCCTACAAGCACCGCTAACATAAAGGCGGTGCCGAGACGACGGTAGGCCAATATCAGGATTAGTGGTAGACACAGCCCAAACCATCGCGTTCCAGGAAACCACTGGCCCACGGAGATGAGCGGATGTGCAACCGTTACGAGGCTGAACGGGGGGAGGCTCAGTGAGATGGTGGCCGCGATGGTTGCCGCAGGAAGAAACTCACGATTGTACAAAGCAATCCACGGCGTCGAACTGATAGCTAGAAGAGCGACCCAGATGAGCAGGGGCAGGAAGAGGTTCCCCCGGGTGCCTAAAAAGCTCTCTGAACCTGGAATGACGCTCCATGTGGCCCCCGCATAGTAGAGCGCAGAGCTGAGGGCGTCCATTCGACGTCGTGACTGTAAGTACACGAATGGATATAGCAGGGCTAAGAAGTTCAGAGACGACTTGCCGCTCCATCCGGCGGCGCCGAAGAGAAAGGCGGCGGCGAAAAGTAGCGCCGTTCGGATGTTCGGGGAAATCTGAAGGGAGAGAAGATGAGTCGTCATCTTCCCTCGTGATGGTTCGATTGTTTCCGGGATTTTCATAGTCCCTGAACTCCGTTCGGAACGAGTCGCCCAAATTCCACCTACTTCGTATTCGTTTCAGGGTGGTATTGCTTCTCGACTAGGAAAGGTTGGACCCAGTGCCGTACTGACCGAGCTGGTATTGGGCCGAAGTAACGGGAATCGAAGCTCTTGGGGCTGAATGAGCTGACTACCCAGAGCTGTCCTGCCTGAACGTGATAGGTGCCGTATGCGTAAGGGCGAATCGGGTGGCCTGTTGAATCGCGGTCAATCGTGAGCGTATTGGCGAGTAATTGCCCATTGACGGTTACACCTTGGGCCGAGGTCTCGACAGTATCGCCAGGCCATGCCACAACAGGCTTGATTAGGGGCGCGAATCCGTCCGGACAAGTCCGCATGGGCTTTCGATAGTTGGGCTCTCCTTTCATGCCAGACCAGCGAACGTCAGGGCAAAAGAAAACGTAGGGAGCGGGAGTATGCGGCGCTTTGGCTGGATCGGAAATCTCTTTGTAGAGGCCGAAAGGTGCTGAGTGCGTAAAGTTGAAGACAAAGCCGAAGCCGACGCCAGCCAGAGTGAGCCCGACGAACGCAACAGCGAACGCGACCACGATGTAGCTCAAGCGGGAGAGACAGGCAAGCCGACTACGGAACTTCGGATTAGACAGGCCAATCATGAATGCCCTCCTGAATAAATGCGGGAATCTGTTTCGCATCATTGGTGCGCCGAATTTCGTTTTGGTGGATCGCGGCGGTGTCGGATTTCGAGATGCTCGCGATACGAAATGCTCGAATGACGTGGATCTCGAAAATGCTTCCTGTTTCGCGGGGCCGCGATGCGTCCTCAGAGCGGGCTCTGGGGTCACGTCGAATGAGCTGGCCGGTGACGTGGATGTTGTCGCCTTTTTCGAAGCTCCTCGCCACTGAGGCACTTTCCCCGAGGAAGGTGAGAGGGAGAAACTGCCGGTGCTCTATGGTCTTGCCGTGGGTGTCGTAGAACCAGTTCTGCGCAAGACGGGCGCGCACGAAGACGCGGCCGCCGGCGTCGTCGACCGAAGGTTTGTCGGTCAGGTTTCCGGCAAGGGTCACTTGATTAAGAATTTCCATTCAGCTTCTCCTCGATTGCCTGTTGATCAATTGCGGTAGCGGCGATTGAGGTGATGTCGAGTGCCGGCTGTTGGGGTGGCGCGGGCCGTGCGTGTGGCTGGGCAGCCGTTTTGAAAGCTGGAGGTTTAAGTTTGGTTCTCGCCAGCAAAGCGTCGTTGAGGAAGTAGAGGCTTTGGACGCCGTAGATCGGAGCTACGCCATTGATGAAGATGAGCATGTCGCCGGGCGCAGTGATCTTGCTGTCGGGGTCGTTGGTGGCCTTCGTCGGCGGCTTGATTCGTCTAATTTCATCGACGGTGATGAGAGGCCGTTGGACCTGTTCAACACTGCGGAAGATGTGCTTGAGATAGAAATCCGTACGCTGCCCGCTATAGTTGACGGTCTCCTTCTCTACGGTCATGTTGCCGCTGAGTTCGGAAAGGTTCTTGCACGTCTGGAGATTGTCTGTCTGAAAGGCTGCTTTGATGTAGCAGTTGTCGGTAATTGATTCGTTCGGGCCATACTCCTCGATGATCTGGGTAAGCGTCTGAGCTATCAAGTAGGGCTTGATTTTGTACCCGGCCATCAGGCTCATCGCACCAGCGAGGTTGGGGATTTTCTTCAATTCTGGAAACTCATCCAGCATGAGCAGCAGATGGTGACGGCTGGGGTCGAGCCGTTCCATGAGCCGATTGAAGATGAGCTGGAGCATGAGCCTTACCAGAGGTCTCAGGCGTTCTCTATCCGGCTGCGGGACCTTGAAATACAAGCTCATGGGCTCCTTTCCGTAAACCAGATCTCGGACAACGAAATCGGAACGGGAAACAGTCGTCTGAACTATTGGATCGTCGTAGACTGTCATCGGAGTAACGATGCTGGACTGAATGCTTGAAGCCTCGCGGTCGGCCCTATTGAGCTGCCTCTGGACGGCTTTGCTGACGAAAGGATGAGTAAAGGTAGGCTTGCCGTTGATGTCGAACCACTCAAGGCGAGGTTTCGATTTGCCGCCCGGCATGTGTACTGTGTTCTGGATCTCTTTGAGTACGTCCTCGAAATCCATGCCCGGCGAGGAGTAAAGTGCGAGCACATCGGGGAGCGTTGGCTCGCGCGGTGCGTCCAAGTTCCTGAAAACGTACCCCAAGTGGATGATGCCAGCGGATACGAGATCAACTGCAGCATCCTCAAAGTGCTTATAGAGACTGTCGTCGTTCCCGTGCCGAATCACTGCATTCGCGATGGTCTGTGCATCGGCGACCTCGTAGTCGGTTTCCCACCGAATCTCTGAGAGCGGGTTGTAGCAGCAACTCTCGAATGGCAGCGTAGGAGCGAACTTCAGAACGCGCTGGCCGATAGCGTGCCGGAAACCGGCGGTGCGGTCCCAATTCTCACCCTTCAGGTCATATACGAAGGCGCTTTGCCGCCACTGGCACAGGGTGGGGATGATCGCCGATACGCCCTTACCGCTTCGGCTGGGAGCAAATAGCAAAACGGGCTCAGAGCCAGAGTGGAGCAGGTAGTGAATCTCCTGCGTATCTGGATCACGCCAGCCGCCGACGTAGACACCATCGTTCGCATCGAACAAACCGAGCTTCTGAATGTCATCTCGTTTGGCCCATGTTGCGGAGCCGTGAAGGTTCATTAGACTGTCTGTGCTTTTGCGATCACGTATGAGCGAGAGGAACCAATAGGCAAGATAGGCGAGAAAGAGTCCACCCAGAATAGTCGCGCCGAACGCAATCCAGATCTCTTTCCGCACGGCGGAACTGATGAGGCGACTGCCCGCAAAGTGTTTCCACAGCACAAGGCCGGCAAATGGTTGGAACACAGCAACGCCGTGAAACCACACAATCGGGTCGCCCATCTCGACTGGATTGTTGAGCTGTGCTGCAAGCCATTGGCTCGCAGCGCTTGCTGTCATGACGAAGGCGACGACAGCGCCCAACAGAGCCCGAACGTTCCACCCGCCTTGCCAGCGAGGGCGTGAGGGGAGAACGTATCCGGGGGGTGCGGTGGTTCCGTTATTCATTTGCAATCTCCTACCCTAGTGAACTGTACATTTCACTACTAATGAACGAAAATCAATGCCCTCGCTCGTGAGTCCGCTCTGCGATGCGAGCTCTGAGTGCGCTGTTGAATTGCCCCATCCAACCTTTGTCGTTCTCGCTGGAAACGAGGCCCATTGTTCGCATGCGCCGCGCCACCGAATCGAGAGCCTGCTTATTGGTCAAAATTTCTTTGTCCACGCCGGCGGACGCCGCATACAGCTTGCTGGGATCGCTTCTCAGGCTGTCGATGGTCACTACGTTGCCTGGCTCCAGGTCTCCGCGCCGCCAAGCCGCCCGCAGGGTGCCATCGTGTCGGATGACCTCGATTTTCCCTTCGGTCGTCTCGAAAATGGTCTGCAGAGAACCGGTGCGCTCGTCTTCGCTATTGAGCAACACACGCCCAATCAGTTTTTTGGAGCTGGTAGAAAACTCCATCGACGCATGAGGGTCGCTGATGGCAACGCCGCTCCGGAAAAGTGTCCTTGCGCGGTCCTGCACGTCTTTCATTTGCTGGAGTTGGGCGATGAAGTCGGAGCGAACGAGCCAACTGTCTGCTGTATGTCGTTTCGCGAGTCCCAGCTCCTTTAGGTGTCGAAAGCGAGCCAGCTCAACGGGGTTGGCTGCGATACCGGCGTCACTGTACCCGTGATCGCTGGAATGAAATTTTGCACGTCCGGCAATTCGCCGATCCATGGGCGTAACTCGATTGGCCGTTAGTTCAATTTGTTTCTGGCGTTGAATGTCTTCCATCGTGCGAGGGCCGAGCTGCCGCGTGAGAGACGCTTGGACAGCTTCACGAAGGCCCTTGCGGATGAGCATTGGTGGGAGCTTCAAGGCTTCTCCTGAAGGCAACTTGCCTCGCACAATCAGATGGGCATGCGGATGATCCGTGTTCCGATGGACAACCCCTGCCCACTCAACCGGAGCTCCAGTGTGTTGCTCGATGCGAGCGATCATGTCGCTTGCCGTTCGGTGAAAATTGACGGTCGGATCTTCCGGAGAAATGATGATTTTGAAGATGCGCTCGTCGCCGGCTTTCTGCCATTGGCCGGCCAGAGAATCCAGCGAGTGCCCCTGGGCTAAACCCAAACGGTCAGGGTGAGGTGTCTGTACCTCATTTTCAGCGCCATACTGCTTCCCGTCGGTCACATCTCGGCCCTTTGCGCTCTCGCGCTCGACGTAGGTCCCGTGAGCCTTCCACCCCCCGGGGGTCTTTGCATTGGAATACCGAACATTCACAATAGCCCGGCGCTGGAACGGAGAGGTCTTCGATGAAGCGTTTCTCGAACCCTTGACGTTACCAGCCCGGTTCGATCGCGAGGATGACCTACTGACTAGGCGCGCAAGCCTTAGGAGATTCTTTGCCGTGCCTGTCACCCGGCGCGGAGATGTATTTGTGGGTCGGACCCGGCCAGGACGAACCTTTGTCGAGCGCTCGCGTTCCTCGCCAGTATTTCGTCGCTGTCGCGCATAGGACGGCATGGCTGACTTTAGACCTCATCTGATGGTGTTGGTGAATAGCTGGGCTCGTCTTCAATCCCAAGTTGGACAGCGTTGTAGGCATCCGACTGGCGGCGACGTTGGAATTCCCGCGCAGCCGTGAGATTCACCTGTTCGTAGATCCTCGTCGCACGGGTGCGCGCCGCGGCGAGCAGGGAGCCGGGAACCTCTGGGAGGGCGGTGAGGGCGTACTTGATGTACGTGTCAGTTAACGCGAGATGGAGCTGGCTGACGGTCTCCAGGCTCTGGAATCTGTGAGCCAAGGAGTCAGCCAGATTGCCAAAAAGGGTGTAGACAAGTTGCTCAAGGTCGTCCCGCTGGTTGGTACCGACAGTGACTAGGTAGTCGAATACCTCGTTATCGCTAGAAGCATGAAGTTGCTTTTTGAGCGCAGCCACGCGCTCTCCCTGAGCGCGGCTGAGGCGAACTGTGTACCGAACGACGTTGGGCGGTTTCGGTCGCGGCATGGATGCACTATAACGCAATGTACATTTCTATAGCAACGTGACGCACACAGGCCCTTCTAAAAGTACATGGGTGCGTCAACCTAAAACGCACAACGCAAATCAGATAGAAAGAGCAAACCTTCAAAGTGCGTCTGCGCTTTATGTTCCACTACTGCACTTTCGTAGAAAGACGGCTGCTTTTCGCAGCCTACCTCCGTGGGTCTGCGACCCCGAAAGCGCAGCCTTCGGCTGCAACAAAAGCACGAACAAAGACGAACAAGGCAGACTATCCACGATCGATGCGCCTCCGATCCGTGGTTCGGCTTTATTCGTGGCAATTCGTCCTTTGTCGTGGTTGTTCGCCTTTATTCTCACAGAATCGGGCTTGTGCGCTTGCAATCTTGTCCATGGCTCTGGCATTCTGCTACTGCAATGTGCATTGCACAACATGAACGTCCCCCCGAACTGGTCGCGTTGGTTGAAGCACTGACGCTTCGCAGGAGCGTATTTCAACTCAAAGCTAGGCTTCTCAAGGCTGTGCGCTCCGAGCTGCAAGCTGCAAAAGACAGCGGATTGACCTGGCGCGTCATCTGGGGAACGCTCCGAGATGAAGGGTATCCCGGTGGATACCAGCAGTTTTGTAAGGCGGCGAACCGAGTCGTTGAAGGCGCCCGTTTGTCTACCGCAGGAAATGGCGAGAACCTCCCCGCCCCTGCCGTGGAAAGAGAGGTTCGTCAACAGACGGTCCGCGCGAGCGGTCTGAGCAGCGAGAACACAGAGAAAAAGGAGAAACCGGCATGGCAAGTACGGAGAGAAGAGGAAATGGCGAGGCTGGATCGCGAAGCGGAAGTGAATCGCCAGAGAGAGTCGCGATTGCAACCGACGAAGGTCTTCAAGCCGAGCGCCTTTGTGGGGAGGAGCGAGGATTGAGCGCTGCCCTGGAATTGAAACCCAAGCGTGTCGTCTTTCCGATCGCCGGCAAGGGCGGCGTGGGGAAGACGACCGTCATGGCCACACTAGCGGAATGGTACGCAACCACCGCCTACACCGCTGACCTGTTTGATATGGACCCCGACAATAAAGCGGAGGGGTGCTTCAAGGCACTGTTTGCCAAAGCGCACAAACTTCCGGCGCTGGAGAGCTGGACATACGACAAGCTGTTGGGAATCTCACTGGAATCGAGTGCCGATGTGATTCTCGCTGATTTGGGCGCGGCGCAGGGTCACCGGATGATTCCGTGGTTTCGTGACTTCTATAAGGTGATGCAGGACTCCGGTCTTGATCTTCGATGGACGGCTATTGGCGTCGTCGATGCTGACATTGCTTCCGCACGGTCTGTGATCGAATGGGGCGGCGAGTTGCAGAACAGCGTGGACTACGTCATTGTTCACAACCATTTTCAGGATGGTATTGCTTCGTCCTGGGAGAACCCGAAGCTGGAGCCGGATGTGACGGCCTTTCGGGAGACATTCTCGCCTGTCGAGATACGGATGGATGCCAGACGGCCTGACTTGCAGCGCATGATGCGGACGATGAATGTCACCCTTAGCGACGTGGGCGACCGCAAAACCAATGTCGCGGAGTTGAGAGCACCGGACATGACCTTGCGGGCAAGAACATACCGCTTTCGCGCTTTTAACCAATTCACGGAAGCGAGAAAGGTGCTTCTCCCATGAGCACTGTGCCTATGACAGCATTCGACAATTCCGCCTGGATTCGTGACCTCGTGTATCTTGCCTTCCCAGAGGGTGAGGCGAGAGAGCGCGTTCTATTCGATCTAATCAAGCAGTTCTCAAAGATGGACCCGGAAGACCCTGAGTGGTTGCGCTACAAACTGAACGTCGTAGAGTGCAGAGCGATGGAGAACATGGCGCGGGCACTGAACGAAGCTGCCGCAGAGCAAGCGCGGCTCCGTGGCGTCACTCGTGAGATGGCGGACTTCGCATCGACTCAGATCAGGGGGACAATCGAAAGCGCTGCTTCACAGACTCGGCAGCTGTTGGAGGATGTGCAGCTCAGCCTTCATGATGCAATCTCAGGCGAAGCCATACTCAAGAGCTACACAGACGAAACAAGACAACAATTCGCCTCAGTAATAAAAGAGATCATTGAGGACACCCTCGTAAGGGCGCTCACCCTTTCACAGGAGCGCATGGACGCGTGGATGAAGGGGACGTTGGACAACTCAATTCGTGACGCTTCGAAGTCCTTGGCGTCGGTGACGACGGACTTTCGAGTCAAGCTGGGAGGAACATGGGGACATCTACTCTGGGGTTGTATCGGTGGCGGTCTCCTGGCCGGAATTCTCTTGCTTGTTGGCGGATTCTGGTTGGGCAAACATTGGTGAAACCGCGAAAGGGATCCAACCCCGGAAGGAGAGATGTATGTTCTGGCTTGCTTACGTATTTACCGGTATCATCGGCGGGGCTTTCACCCTGCTGCTGCGCCTACTCAGGAAGGTGCTGGACAGTTGAGCTGCTCCACTCGTCAGTGTAGTTCGTTATTCGGTGGCGGTAAGGCTCTCCTGGCGGAGAAGCGCTTGCACTCTCGTCCTGATTTCGTCTCTTATAGCGCGAACCTCCTCCATGGGCTGCCCCTTGGGGTCACGCAGTGGCCAGTCATCACGACGAAGGCCGGGTACATACGGACACTTGTCGCCACAACCCATAGTAACGAGGAGCTGCGCTTCTGCGGCCAATTCATCAGTGAGCTTCTGAGGTTTAGCGTTGCTCAGATCAATTCCGACTTCCTCCATAGCGGCAAGAACTTCTGGATGAATGCGCAAACTAGGCTCTGTGCCGGCTGAGATTGCCTCTGCCTTTTGACGGTTCGCGAATCGGTTGAAGAACGCAGCGGCCATTTGCGAGCGGCCGGCATTATGAACACAAGCGAAAATAACTCTAACCATCGTTGCTTTTCCCTTTGCTTATTTCTTTCCGATGTCGTCGATCTCCCGCTGTAGGGAGAAGGTGTCAAGAGTGGTTAGCGGCAGGCAGAGGAAGAGGCTGATGCGGCGATCGAGTACGGAGAAGGCATCTGAAAACGCTCGGTCTATCTCTTCCGGGGTGCCCTTGACTGCCGCAGGATCGGGGACTCCCCAATGTGCCGTCATGGGCTGGCCTGGCCAGAAAGGACAGACTTCTTTAGCCGCGTTGTCGCAGACTGTGAAAACGAAATGGAGCGGTGGTGCTCCGGGCGCTGAAAACTCATCCCATGATTTGCTGCGGAGGTTCGCCGTACTTAATCCAGCCTTTTCGAGTTGGCGAATAGCCTCGGGACGCACGGCTCCTGAAGGATGGCTTCCGGCGCTGAAGGAAGTGAAGTTCGGAAAGCCCTTCTTGTTCATAAGCGCCTCAGCCATGATTGAACGAGCAGAATTCCCAGTGCAGAGAAAAAGCACGTTGTAGCGGTGCATATTGGAATGTCCTTCCGAGAACTGTTGGGTGGCCAGTTGAGTTTGTTAGTATGCTCGTTCACGAACAGCAGGTTGGGCCACAGCAGGCGTTTGCAGCCTTGACTCCCGGCTTGACGGCATACACTTTCACGCTTGCGGCGGCCGCATTGACGTCGTAGTGCGAGAGAAGTGTCTTCAGCTCACCGTGCAGTGATTCCGATGCAGCGGAAGTGGGTGCACAGCAGGACTCCTCGATCACTTGGAGGGGATTGGAGGCATCCATTGTTGGCGAGCAGCAGCCGGCTTGATTCTCGACTTTGGCATACGCGTTTAGGTCCGCACCGCTGTCCACAATCTCGACATGCGCGAAACCGGCTGCAAGCAGGCCGGCGCGGTAGTCGTCGATCAGGATGGCTCCTGCAATGCAGCCGACGTAGGCGGCAACGCTCTTCGCAACGTCCTCCGGCAGATCCCGCTTCAATGCGATGTCGCTTACGGCCACCCGACCACCGGGCTTCAAAACGCGAGCGATCTCACGAAACACCGCGGGCTTATCGGGCGCCAGGTTGAGTACGCAATTCGAGATCACGCAATCAACCGAAGCATCGGGCAGCGGAATCTGGTCGATGGTTGACTGGTAAAGCTCAACGTTGGTGTATCCGCCCGCTTTGGCATTCGCGCGGGCTCGTTCAAGCATGGCCGGTGTCATATCGATCCCGATAGCCCGACCCTCTGGGCCGACCATCTTCGACGCGAGAAACACGTCGAGACCACCACCGGAGCCAAGATCGACGACCACTTCGCCGGGCTTGATGCGCGCAGTTGCCGTGGGATTGCCGCAGGACAAGCCCATGTTGGCCTCCGCCGGAATCGATGTAAGTTCTTCCGGCGTATAACCGAACGCTTCCGCCACAGCCTTAACACCCGCGTTGTCGCTCGAAAGTGAACTTTCGGCCACCGCCCCGTACTTCGATCTGACCGACTCCAATATCTGCTCTGCCATGATGCGCTCCTCAAAACATATTTGCCAAAGCGACTATATCCCTTGCCAACACATTCGTCAAGGCGTATAAGTAATGCATGGCAGCGAAATCGTCCCAGTTCGATATGGAGCGCTTCTTCCAGGCATTGGGAGACAATACCCGTCTACGGTTGCTCAACCTGATGGGGGACCAGGAGATCTGTGTCTGCTACTTCGTGGAGATTCTGGCTCAGGGGCAGCCTAAGATATCCCGGCATCTGGCCTATCTCCGCCGCGCTGGAATCGTCGAAGCCCGACGCGAAGGGAAATGGATGCACTATCGCATCGTCATGCCGCCGAACATTGGAGCGACCCAGGTTCTGCGCCAGACGCTTGCGTGGCTCAAGGAAGATCGTGGGATGCAGGCGGACCGGGCACGTCTCTCGAAGGCTTGCTGCAGTCCGGCGAAGTTTTCAGCTCTTCAAGGTGCACCTTTGCCCATCCCCGTCGACTGCCCAATCGTTGTTGAGGCCAAATAGCCATGTCAACTGCACCGTATACACAAGGCCAAATTTGCGCGCCGTTACAGCGGAAAAAGCTCTCGGTTTTGGATCGCTTCCTGACGCTCTGGATTTTCCTGGCGATGGCAATTGGCGTCGCCATAGGCCACTTCATTCCGGGCTCCGCTCGCTTGGTCAATCGCTTTCAGAGTGGAACGACGAACATCCCTATCGCCATCGGGCTAATCATCATGATGTTCCCGCCGCTGGCGAAGGTACGCTACGAGAAACTGCATGAGGTCTTCCGCAACAAGCGGGTTCTTGGCCTGTCATTAGTCCAGAACTGGCTCATTGGTCCGGCTCTCATGTTCGTTCTCGCGGTCGTTTTTCTTCGGGGCGAACCGGCTTACATGCGCGGGCTTATCCTGATCGGTATCGCTCGCTGTATAGCGATGGTTCTGGTCTGGAATGAGTTGGCCGAGGGGGACACGGACTACGTCGCCGGCCTCGTCGCCATCAACAGCATCTTTCAGGTTCTCTTTTACAGCATCTATGCGTGGGCCTTCATTACAGTGCTTCCCAAGTGGTTCGGCCTTGAAGGCAGTGTTGTGGATGTTGGCATCGCACAGATCGCGAAGAGTGTTGGCATCTATCTTGGGATCCCCTTTGTCTCAGGGCTCGTCACACGTTTTGTCCTGATACGAATCAAAGGCGAGGAATGGTATCGGACCGGATTCATCCCGCGGATCAGCCCCCTCACATTGGTCGCGTTGCTATTTACGATCCTGGTCATGTTCTCCCTCAAAGGCGATCTGATCGTGCGGCTTCCACTCGATGTGCTCCGCATAGCTTTGCCGCTGGTTATTTATTTCCTCTTCATGTTCCTGGTCAGCTTCTGGATGGGCAAGCGGCTCGGTGCGAACTACGCTCAATCAGCGACGCTATCGTTTACAGCGGCGGGGAACAACTTCGAGTTGGCGATCGCCGTGGCCGTAGCGGTCTTCGGCCTGAACTCCGACGAAGCATTCGTCGGAGTTGTCGGGCCGCTTATTGAAGTTCCCGCCCTCATCGGGCTAGTCAACGTTGCCTTCTGGATGCGCAGCCGTTATTTCAGGTCCGACGGCCGAGAATTCACAGTCCATCCGATCGAAGACGCTCTATAGAGCAATCGCGGTGCTGTCACGAGCAGCGGGCGGAACTGGACATTTCGCCTTTTGTTCGCCTATACTCGGCTCTGTGTTTGGAGGACATCCAGCCCGCTTTTGTGACTTTGCCATCACCTGTAAGGGGTGTGGCGAGTGCGTCCCCGCGCCGGTCGAGACAATGCCCTCGTCCTGGATCATTGCGCAATGTCCTCTATGCAATGAAAAGAATCAGTACGTGCCTCCGGACATTTATCGAGGCAAACTGTCGCTGAAGCTGACCCGCAAGCCGGTGCGCTCGGCAGAGGTGCACTCATGGGGGAGATGAAGCGGGCAATCGCACGGGAACAAGCGACGAGATACGAGGATGAGGAACGGATGAAAGACAGGTTTTCTTCGACACTTGTAATCGCGGCCTCGATCATCGCGGGGATTAGACTCGCGCGGGACGAGAACATCAGTCGGCCCTCCCCCCGCTTGGCCACCGTCATCGCGGATTCAATCGCCCTGGCCAAAGCGATCCTCGACAAAGTGGTGCGCTGATGTTCTGGGTCGAAATATGCAGATTTATCGCCTCGGAAGGGTTAGTGAGCACCTCGGGTCAGCTCGCCTTCGAAACCACATAGCCGGCCTGGATGACAGGCCGGCTATGTAAGTGTTTATGCGGAGACCGCAGCAGTGAACGCGGGGCTCTTCTCCAGCGACCGCTTCTCTCCATCGGTCAGCTCCATGCCAAGCTTGAACTTGACAAAGGCCTTGGTTGCCGCACGAGCTTGCCGATTGGAAACGACGGAGTTGGCGGTGATGCAGATGTTCTCCCATTCCTGGTTCTTCTTAGACCAGTCAATCTCTTGCAAGCGCGAGAGGCGTGTGCGCCAATCGTCGCTCTTCATAAGTTCTTGACCAAGTCCGCCAAGGGCACGGAGTATCGTCGAGTGTGCGGAGAGTTTCTCCGCGCGCAGCTCGCCAGCCTCCTTGTGGCGCGTCAGCACCATGTCCCAGTCGACCATGTTCTCTGCGACTGCTTTCCAGTATTCGGTGAGAAGAGTCGCATTGCCCATGATGTCGCTGTCCTCGCGTCCCTTGAGCAACTCGCGGTTCGCATCATAGAGCGCAGCCAGCGTGAAGAGCTTCGTTGACTTTGTCTTCAGAGATACATTGTCCTTGTCGGTGAGGGCCTGAAACACCGGAACCTGCTCGATTGACGCCAGCGTGCTCGCCGAGATCTTGTCACGCTTGTCGTACAGGATGTCGAGGGATTTCGAGGTCTTCTGAACGAAGCGGTTAAGATCAGAAAACATCTGCTGGACGCGGTCCTTGCTCTCCCAAGGAAAAAGAAGAACAGAGATGGTTTGCTCTCCCAGTTCCGGGTTCTCTTTCAACGCGGCTGCGATTCCTGCACACCGGTGTTGCCCGTCATTGATGATGAGTTCATCTCCCAGCTTCAGCCTGAGTACGCCGAGGGCTCCCCCAAGAGACCCCCCGTTGGGAATCGCTTCAAATGTGGGCTGGGATTTATAAGAGGCGGTGATGGACGAAAAGATGTAGTCTTCCTCGTTGTCCAGAATGTAGCTCTTGAGTTCAGGAATGCGCTTCTCATTCAGAACGCGTTGTTCGCGATCTTCTGGAGTAAAGCCAGTCCAGTCGGTGAACTTGAAGAGGTTGGGGATTGCGCTAAGCGGCATCAGGCAGGCGTAGTATGTGCGGCTTCCAATCTGGCCGCGCATTGCGGGAACGTGTACGTACATTTGATTATCCTTTCGCTAAAGCTCTGGACCATTGGAGCGAAATCGCTCTCCCGGTCATGCGAGCTGCTGTGGTTTCGAGCAAGAGCGGCTATCCGCTCAGCCCACAATCAATATCGCACAGCTCATGAGAAAATGCAATACAGCTCTATTATTTATTTTGTGAGCTGTCTTAATATTTACTTACAGCTCTCTGTGTACCAAAACTCTGTGCGAATATCAGCTGAGGCTGGTGCACACGATGTAGGGCCCATCAGGGGTCGGATTTGGCTTCGGTCATGACCGCGGGGCGGGCTTCGGTGCCGGAGTAGCCGAGACAGGCAACCGGGGCCAGGAGTGAACTGGGCGAAGGGTCTGGCCGCTCCCGCGGGACGAACGTCAAGCAAGAAGGAGCGCCGTGCCCCGGCGTGGGTAACCCATTCATCCGACTAGGGCTCCGTCGAACTTCCCCGAAAACGATTGCGGCAAGTAACACCTGGCCCGAAGACGCGCCAACGCGAGGTGGATTGCACGAAATACGTGGTTTCCATAGAGATTAGATTTTGGGGGCCGGCGAAGTCGACCCCCAAGGTCTTGGGGACAGAGGCTACTTCTGCCTCTTCGTTGGAGAGATAATCTCCGGTTCCGTTTGGGCTGCGCCGTCGTCGTCGCTCGCACCGTCTGCCGGATCTTCCGCGACTTCGACTTTCGAGAGCCGCTTCATACTCGTAGCGTGGATCTCGGCGATGCTGTGCTTGAACGTAACGCCCTCGACCTCTTCCGAGACTTCGCGATACTTGATTTTCCCTTCAAGGGTGATGAGCTGTCCCTTCTGAAGCGTCTTGGCGAAGCTGGAGAGATTGCTCCAGGCGTACACGCGATGCCACTCAGTGCGGTTTTCGTAATCGCCCTTTTCGTTCTTCCAGCTTTCGCTTGTAGCCAGGCTGAATACAACGTATTCCTTGTTGTTCTGCGCGGTTTTGACTTCTGCATTCTTTCCGAGGCGCCCGATGAAGATGACTTTGTTGACCATTGTTTTTAGCTCCGTTATTTGGGTTTGTCCGCTGGATGCGGTACATGCTTGCCCGAAGGGTGTGCCGACGCGACCTCCTCCCAAGGCGACTAGAAACGATTCGTGGAAGGGGACCCGAGCTTGTCTCGGGGGAGGAGTCCACGCCTGAAAGGCGCGGAGCGAATCTTTGGCAGGAGAGCGTGCGTCCGAAGGGCGGGGGTGTCGTTAGCGCGGCACGCTGAACGCAAACAGAAAGGCAAACGGAAATGGAGCTGAGTGCTCAACCTCTTCATGTGTGCCGCCTCCGAATGCAGGGGTCGCACGATCGCAACAGCATGTCGAACGCCGCAGCGACCTGGCTGGAATGAAAAGCCACGAAAACCGCGCCCTTGAGCGACTATCGGTTCGCCCATAATCTCGCCTTCGCCATAGTGCGCCGAATGTACGCAGCCTTCCTCGCGGGGTTTGGATCACGGGAAAGATATTCACTGTCGAGGGTGTTTGCCATTGCATCATCGGGCATCCCGAGCGAAAAGGCGGCCACGCAGAAAGCGATGTCCGCGGCGGCCGGTCGGTCGTGGTATTTGGGCGCAGTACGGAACCTCTCCAACGAAAGGCTCGAGTACCTCATCCCCCTGCCAGGGGGAAAGACTGCCGCCCGATGTTGCGCGATGCGAGCCTGCCGCTCATGTTCCTGCAGTTGGAATTGCTTTGTCAGTTCAACACGCAGGAGCGCGGCCATCCGATATTGATTGCCAGTGCAGCTCCGCAACAGTACGTAGGGATAGAGGCCGTTGTCCTTGCGATACTTCGGTTTGCAATTCGTGAAGCCGGGAAGCCTGCCGAAACGCCGCCAGTCGGCGGCGCTGGGGTCTCCCTGATATTTGCCAGCGAGTGTTTGAGCGATGAATGTTGAGAGATCCGTCGGGTAAACATCTTCATGCTTGAGCCACGCTTGAAAATTTCCTGCACTGGTCTCAACGACCGCACATGGCTCGAAATCGTCCGCTATGAGCCGGTCAATTGAGCTTTGATTCAGGTCGTCTAGGACTGTGAATCGGTGCGCTCCTGAAGGACGTACGTAGATGTGTGCCCCTCGCGAATTGTGCGCCTTTAGGAGAGGAAGACGAGAAATGACGAGATGATCTGGAAGATCCGACAGGCCAGGAAGCATCCCACGATCACTCAGAATGCCAATGTCATACGCGGGTGCGTCGAGCGCGGCGAGCATATTTCGAACGGCGATTAGAGTTCTGTCCATTTTCGAAGCCCAAAACTACAGATTTGCCAAACTCAACCCGAATCGTGCTAGGATGCTTTATTGAAATGTACACTGCACTAAGTTTGAATCGCAAGCCCTTTATCCTAGGTTTCGTTGAAATGCATTCGGCTTTCGAGCCCGTTATCCGAAATTTTGAAAGGTTCATTCCATTAGCGCATGCACCCAGATGTCCACATTGACGAGAAACAGGAACGGCTTAGAGAGAAGCTGCGGGATGAGCTCGGGCCGGTGATTGTGGGATTGCTCGATAAATCCAGTGGGCTCGAAGACATCATTGTGAACGAAGATTCGCGGATTTGGGTGAAGCCGACCGGATCTTCATTTGAGCAGGTAGGAGAACTGTCCAGCCGGCAAGCCCGCGGGGCAATGATGACGATTGCCTCGATGCAGAAAACGACCGTGACAGAGTTGCGGCCCGTTCTGGAAACACAGCTTCCCATCTGGAAATTTCGATTTGCGGGTTTGATTGAGCCTGTTGTGCCGGCGCCGTCGTTCGCTATCCGCGTCAAGCCGGATAGGAAGCGAAGTCTTCGCGATCTGGAGGAGCAGGGGATCCTCACTAGAAAAGACGACCCTCGCAATCGCCGAGCGGCGCAGGAAGACTTCATCACTAGGTTGCGGGGCCTGGATCACATTGAAGTGATTCAAGAAGCCATCCGCGCTCGAAAGAACATGCTCATCGTCGGCGGAACTGGAGCGGGGAAAACGACCATTGCGAATGCCATTCTCGAAGAGATCGGCACTCTGACGCCCAGCGATCGGGTCTTAGTGATCGAAGACACACAAGAGCTTCTGCTCGACTCAGCAAACAGTCTGAGCATGTTGGCGACGACGGAGTTTGACCAACTCAAGTGCCTCAAGGTTGCGCTGCGGCTCAAGCCTGACCGGATCATCGTCGGCGAAGTCAGAGATGGAGCGGCAGCTCTGCCGTTGTTGAAGGCCTGGAATACAGGCCATCCCGGAGGTGTTTCTACTATCCACGCCAATAGCGCCGCGGAGGCGCTGACTCGCTTGGAAGATTTGGTGCGCGAAGCAACAGAAGCACCCCAACAGCGGACCATCGGAGCCGCTGTTGATGTCGTGATTTCGGTCGTCAACGATCCCGTTGAAGGCCGGAAGGTACAGGAGGTCGCGGTCGTCACCGGATACGAGGACGGTCGCTATCTTCTGACGCAAGTGTGAGTTTCTGGGCTCTGAGCTGATTGAGGCAGAGCTTTTCTGATGTCGCGGAGGACGAAAGTCGTTCGCATAACGATGTGCCGCAGGGCACTGGAGGAAGTGAGATGAATCGTATGCGTATTTTCATTGCGAAGCGGCCAAGGACCCTTTGGGTAGCTCTGATGCTCGCGTTCATGGTGGCAGTTGGCACTAGCGGGGCTTTTGCTGCCGAGACGGGAACCAATCTGCCGTGGGAAGGTCCGCTGACAACGCTTGTGACATCACTGACCGGGCCGGTGGCATACGCCATTTCGGTCATCGCAATAGTGGCGCTCGGAGCCACGCTTGCGTTTCGTGGCGGGGAGATGGGCGAGACGATGCGCCATCTCCTTCAGGCTGGCATCGCGGTTTGCTTGGTCGTTTTTGCGGCTCAGGTCATGACTTCGTTCATCGGCCAGAGCGCGGAGATTGCCATGCTCCAACCGATACATGCGATTGCTCAGGGGTAGACAACAATAGACGATTCACCCGGGGGGAGCTTGAACACTCAAGCCTCCTCCCTTCCTTTCGGAGTGAGCCATGGAAGAACCAGAGCAGACGATCATGCGGACATCTTTGAGCAGGCCGCAACAGCTTCTTGGTGGCGATAGAGAGCTGGTCATTCTGTCAGGCCTCGGGGCCGCGTTGATGGCCGTTAGCGTCATGACCTTCCTGTCGTTCCTTATAGCTTTCTTTGGCTTTGGCGCCATCATTGCGGTCTTGGCGAGGATTGGCAAGGCCGACCCGATGATGAGGAAGGTGTACAGCCGCCATTTGCAATACAAGGACTTTTACCCGGCGAAGAGCGGAGTCACCTCGCTCGGCAAAACTCCAAATCGGAACTGGAGGTAGGGATGTTCGGAGAGACGCGGAAACAACCGCAAGGGCTCGCTGATTTGCTCCTGTGGTTCGGACTTGTGGATGACGGAATAGTGCTGCAACGAGACGGTTCCCTGCTGGCTGCATGGCAGTACCGGGGACCAGACCTTCAGTCCGCGACACATGCGGAGATGGCGGCTGTAGCTCGGCGGCTGAACAGGATCTTTCGTCTTGGCAGCAGCTGGATGATTCAGGTTGATTCCTTCCGAACCTATTCCAGCGGCTACTCGCCAGATGGAACGTTTCCTGATCACGTAACAGCTCTGATTGACAGAGAGCGGAGGGAGCAATTCGGACAAGAAGGAAGCCATTTTGAAAATGAGTATTTTTTGACGCTCTCATATATGCCTCCCATGGCAGCTACGGAAAGACTGCAAGGCTTCATGCTGACAGGAGCTGAAAAGGACATCAGCGACGGAACGAACTCTGGTGCGGAGGCTCTTCGCTTTTTCAAGGCAAAGGTCCGCCAGTTCGAGGACGTATTCGCAGCTCAGTTCCCTGTAACCCGGCTCAAGGCTGTTGTCACAAATCTCGGCGTTGGCTTTGAGCGGGTTGATGACGATCTGCTGGCTTATCTCCGGCGCTGTTTGACCGGGATTAAAGGGCCTGTGCTCCAGCCTGAGATTCCAGTGTTTCTAAATGATCTTCTCGCAATGGAAGACTTCCGCGGCGGTATGGACACAATGATGGGAGACCGCCACTTGCGTACCTTGTCGGTGGATGGCTTCCCCAGATCCACCTACCCAGGTGCGCTCTCTGTACTGGATACGATTCCCTGTGAGTATCGATGGAACACACGGGCAATTCTCATGGACCCTTCGGAAGCACAAGGGGTGATCTCGAAAATAGGGCAGAAGTGGAAGTTTCAGCAGCGAGGTTTGAAAGATCAGGTTTTCAAGGGCAAGGGCGGAGGGCAACTCAATCACTTTGCAATGTCGATGGTTGCGGACTCTGATGGGGCGCTGGCCGAAGCCACATCGGGCGACGTGCATTTTTGCTATCTGTCGTCCTCGATCGTCTTGCAGCAGAAGGATAAGAAGTTTCTGGACAATATGATTGGCGAGTTCCGAAAGGTGCTCATCAATCGTGGATTCGGCGTTAGAGTCGAAGACATCAACGCAGTCGATGCCTTCTTTGGAACTCTCCCCGGGAACGGTGTCGCGCAAGTGCGACGAGTGATTGCACACACCCGCAACTACGTCGACCTGATGCCGATTTCCGCCGTGTGGGCGGGAGAGAAGACTAACCCCTCGGCGCTAATGCCGCCAAACTCTCCGCCTCTCATTTACGCCGCCACTCAGGGTGGTACACCCTATCGCTTCAACCTGCATGACAACGATGTGGGACACACTCTCATCGTTGGCCCCACTGGAGCCGGCAAGTCAGTACAGTTGGCGTTGTTGGTTGCGCAGTGGTTCCGATATCCGAAAGCACAAGTCTTTGCGTTCGATAAAGGGCACTCGCTCTATGGTCTTTGCAAAGCCGCCGGTGGCCGGTTCTATGACATCGGTCAAGGCGGACTTTCTTTCCAGCCACTCCGCGATATTGACAACGATGCGGAGTTTGGGTGGGGCCAGGAATGGGTCGAGACCGTTTTGCGTTTGCAGGGCGTGGAGATCGGCCCTACTGAACGAAGCACGATCAACGACGCGCTGCGGCAGCTAGCGACGGCTCCCCGCGAACGACGGACACTGACAGAGCTGGAGGCTAATCTTCAGGACGAAAACCTGAAAGCCGGGATTCGGCCTTATGTCATCGACGGTCCTTTAGGCGGGATGTTGGACTCTCGCAATGACGGTCTCACAACCTCACGTTTCGTTGTTTGCGAAATGGAGACCCTGCTGAGCGGTTCCTACGGCGAAGCTACCGTCATGGCGGTCCTGCTCTATCTGTTCCGTCGCATGGAACGTGCCCTGGACGGCAGTCCTACGCTGGTCCCGATTGATGAGGCATGGCTCTTCCTGAAGCATCCGGCCTGGCGGGACAAAATACAGGACTGGTTGAAGACCCTTCGGAAAAAGAATGCAGTCGTTGTTCTGTCAACTCAGAGCATGGCTGACATCAAGGAATCACCTATCGCTTCCGCCATTCTTCAGAGCACAGCAACGAAAATCTACCTGCCCAACAGCGAAGCAGGAAACGAGGGCATGAGGCAGTTCTACGAATACGCCGGTCTCAACAGTCGAGAAATTGAACTATTGCAGACGGCAACGCCCAAACGTGATTACTACGTCGTCCAGCGTCTCGGACGGCGCATGATCTCTTTCCGTCTCGGCCCAGTGGCTCTCGCATTTTTAGGGGTTTCAGGCCAGAGGGACAGAGCCCGAATCGACGCCCTTGCCAAGGAGTATGGCAACGGCTGGATCTCGGTGTGGATGAAAGAAAGGAAGGTAGAGAAAAGCTGGATCGACTACTACGAAGGAGTAAGACAACATGAAATCCAGATGGCTAGCTAAAGGCACAAGTGCAGTCGCCATGATTGCCGTCGTGGGGACTGCGACGATATGCCCGCCTCCTGCTCATGCAGGGGTACCGGGCGTATTCGCAACCGAGTACACCCAGCTCCTCAATTACGCGGAACTGGTTGGACAGTTGGAGAAACAGGTGTCGATGGTTGAAAACCAGCTCACCCAGATTTCCGACATGACAAAGCACGGCCTCACCATCTCCGACCAACTCTTCGGAACCGTGGCTTCAGATATCGCAAACCTGCGACAGATCGTGAATACGGGTCAGGCACTCTCCTACACAATGAGCAATATGGACGGGGCTTTCAAAGTTCGATTCCCCGGCTACTCGTCAACTACCAACTACGGTCAGTCGTATCAGCAGTGGAGCCAGACAAGCCTCGATAGCACTCTCGGGGCTTTGAAAGCCGCCGGACTGCAAAACTCGCAGTTTGACAGCGACGCGGCGCTGCTGAAGACGTTGCAGAACCAAAGCACGTCTTCGGTGGGAAGGATGCAAGCTCTGGAAGTTGGAAACCAGATAGCGGAAAATCAATCAGAGCAGCTGATGAAGCTGCGACAACTGATGATGGCCGATATGCAGAGCAAAGCAGCTTTCCAGGGCGCACAGGTTCAAGCGGATGCGACAAGGCAGGCAAACTCCGACAAGTTCTTCGGCCAGAGTCAGGTAACCAGCGATGGCGTGACGTTCTAAAAGGAGATTTGCAATGAAGTGGATGAGTGTTTGGTTGGCAATTGCGGGTCTGACGATGTTGGCGGGATGCCGCCATGTGGAACAAAGCCCGATCGTCGCGGCTTTTCAACAGGCTGGAGGCGGGGACGTAGATCAGTCCACGCCCGACAGCATTGGGCAATTTCTAGCCAAGCACGAGGATGTCCGGAAGCAACTCACGCCACTTTGCAAACAGAAGAAGGCGAATGCCCCGGCAGACTGGACGACCACTGATGAAGGAAAGGTGTGCGCGGGCAATGCCCGCGCCAACTTTTTCGGAAAACCAGATATCAAGTCAGACGGTGTGGCTTTCTGAGGTGAGGGCATGGCAATAACGCGGAGAATCTTGCCTGTGACGGCCGTGGCGCTCGCCTCGGTCGTCACAGCACACGCACAAACGCCTGTCGATGTGGGTGGGACGTTCCAGCAAATAGGGCAGGCGGCAAATGCTTGGATTCCCGCCATCATGCACGAAGCGGCCTTCCTGTTCTACGTGCTGGCGACTTTGGACTTCGCGTGGGGAGCACCGTCCTTTCTACGCGAAAGCGACTTTAACGGCCTTTTCCTTAGCCTGATAAAGAAGCTGCTTGTCATTTCGTTCTTCTATGCAGTTCTCATCAATGGCCAGGTCTGGATTCCTGCCATTGTGAATAGCTTCGCTCAGCTCGGGGCGACAGCGGCGGGTGTACCGCTGGCGCAAAATCCCTCAGACATCATGACGCAGGGCATTCAGATTGTTTCGGACCTGTTCACGAAAGTGTCTGCAACGGACCTTTTGACGCAGCCAGGCGGGGCAATCACCACGATTCTCGCCGCATGTATCGTTCTCGCTTCATACATCATCATCACGCTTCACTATGTGGTGACGAAGCTGGAGGCGATCATTGTCATGTCTGCTGGCTACATCTTCCTTGGCTTCGGAGGTAGTCGTTGGACTTCGCCTTATTTTGAAAGGTACATTTCACTTGCGGTCAGCACGGGCGTGCGATTGATGCTGATCTACCTCATGTTGGGGGTCTTCAAGACAGTCTCGAACAATTGGATCGCGACGATGAACGGCTACACGGCCGATGAGCCGATCACTCAGATTTTTCCAACTCTGATGTCGATGCTCCTCTTTGCGTTTGCATCGTGGATGATCCCCAAGATGGCGGGGTCGATCGCAGCGGGAACTCTGGGGATGGGTGGCGGGGACCTCGTTGGAATGGCAGCGGAAATCGGGAAGGGTGTTGCTCTGGGGGCTGCGACCGTGGCCGCAGTTGCCGCCACGGGAGGTGCTGGCGCCGTTGCTGGTGGCGCTCTTGCCGCAACCGAGACAGCGGGAGCAATGGAAGCCGGAGGAGCAGCAACATCGGCTGCGTCGGGTGCGATTGGGGCAGCGGAGGCAGGCGAGGCAGTGGGTAACGTCCCAGCCCCTCCTGTGCCGACTGGTGAAGGGTCTCCGTCTCCTGAATCGCCGCCGGCACCTCCTCCCCCAACTGCGGCTGCAAGCGCCGGCCCTGAAGCTCCTCCGGCCCCGGCGCCGCCACAAGGCGACATTTCGGCCCAGGACCTTGCGAGGCGAGCCAGCAACATTGAGGTTCCACACGACGGGAGCGGACATGGATCATCCGCACAACTGCGAATCGACAGGGAGGAATAAACAGTGGCAGAAGCAACGAAAACTCAATCGCCTTACGTCCGCGCCCGCCAGGAATGGGATGAGCGGTTCGGGGATCAAATTAAGAGCAGGAACAATTGGCGTCTCGCGGCCTTCGTTTCGATGGGAACTACGTTCCTCTGTGTGACGGGGATGGTCGCCATCGGCTACCGCTCAAATACTGTGCCGTACGTCGTCGCCCTGGATGACGTGGGGCGAGCGGTTCCGGTCATCCCCGCAAAACAGGTTGCAGTGAAAGATGTCCGGCTACAGGAGGCAGTTGTAGCGCGATGGGTTACAGACCTTCGCATGATTGTCACGGATGCGGTAGCACAGCGGCGACTGGTCGATGAAGTCTACGCGCTGACGGGACAGAACTCGGCGGCCTCCGCCACAGTGACGGAGTTTTACTCGAAAAACTCGCCCTTCGACCTTTTGAAAAAGCAGACGGTAGATGCGTCGGTGGAATCCATCGTCCAGCAGTCACCCAAAACCTATGAAGTGACTTGGACGGAAGTGACCCGCGATCTTGTGGGTCAGTTCGTTGCGAGTCATCGATACAGAGCGTTCGTGTCGGTGACGACGCAAGAAGTCACAGATGCGAGGCAGGCGTTGATAAACCCACTAGGGCTCTATGTCACAAACCTGACATGGGGTGAGGTTGTAAGCACGAGCGGTCCTAGTTCCGCCGTAGCCAATGATCAAACCACAGATGGAGGCTCGGGCAAATGATCTGGATCGCGGCATTGATGATGGCAGCGCAAACAGCAGCAGCGACGGGGGCCTCTCAATCATCCCCGGCAGTCACGGCTCAGCAGAAGCAGGAGCTGTCCAACTACAACTTCAAGGCTGCGGCGGCAGCACTGAACGCACAAACAAGTCAAACGGTTCCCAAACCGAGTTCGTCGGCTCCAATACCGCCACTCCAAGTACCTCCGGTTACTGGTCAAAGGCCGACCGTGCAGTCCTCTCCGGATGGAGTGACGCCGGCAGAAAAGGGCTCTGAAGTTCCCCAAAATTGGAAACCACCGCATGCCGAGCTGAACAACGCTGCCATGACTGCAACTGCCGTCGCGCATCAATGGGAGACAGGAGTGGGAACGCCCATACCCGGCCCTGATGGGCGGGTGCTCTATGTCTTCGGCCAGGGTATGCCGGTGATGGTGTGCGCTCCACTCAGAGTCTGCGCGGTGGAACTGCAACCCGGCGAGCATTTGCAGAGCCAGCCACAGATTGGCGACTCGCGGCGTTGGGAAATCACTCCGGTTATGAGTGGCTCGGGGCTCGACCAAACTCCGCTTTTAGTTGTAAAGCCGATTGAGGCTGGACTCGAAACAGACCTTATCATTCCGACTGATCGACGCACATACGTTGTCAGGTTGATATCGGACCCCATGCGGTTCATCTCCCGGCTGGCGTTTCAGTATCCCGCTGATGATCGGGCCAAGTGGGCAACTTTCGAAGCGCAACAGGACGCGGCGACGCGAGATGCGGAAGCGGTTGCGGAGCAAAAGAGAGCGCAGGAGGACCAGGCGAAAGACAAACAGGCGGGCGTGCTGCCAATGGCAGAGAACGCGTTGGACAATCTGTATTTCGACTACAAACTCAGTGGAGATCCTGCATATCGTCCAGAGCGCGTTCTGGACGATGGCCAGCATGCATACCTGATCTACCCAAACGATGGGCGTTTTCGCGAGCTGCCGACGTTGCTGATGTTGGTGAACGGCAAAACGGAGCTGGTTAACTTCCGCGTCGACGGAACGCGCTACATCGTGGATCGGCTGTTCGATAAGGCGATTCTCGTGGTGGGAGTTGGGAAGAAACAGACTCGGGTGACGATCACCCGGGCCACACCCTATTCCGGCGCTGCCGGGATAGGAGCTAAGTAATGGCGACAAACGTTGAGGATCTGAAGGCGCTCGATCTAGAGAACCGAGGGGGAGAGCAGGAGCAAGAGGCCCTGAAGCGAGCTGCACAGACCGATAAGGTCGTGCGAGGCGTCAACGGCGGTGTCGTGCCTCGGGCGCGCAAGTTGCGCCCGTTGGCTGGCATCATCGTCATTGCAATCGTCGTCCTAGCAGCTCTGTACATGCGACACGGCATGGCAAACCGCAATAGGAAGGCCACAAAGCAGACTGAGATCGCCAAAGTTGGCGTCGGTCCCGCAACGAATGTCGAGAAGGGTCTCCTCTCCGATCAAGCAAGAAACGGACTCGACACCGGCCAGATGCATGTGCCGGACTCTCTCACTCCGCGCTCGTCCATTATGAGCAAGGATGGCGCAAATGGATTCGGGGACCCCGTTCCTGGATTGGCGAACGGAACTCGGGCAAGCTCCGTTCCACCGATTGAATACAAGCAAGGCCCGGTTTCCACGGCTGCCAATGGCTCGTTGTCGTTTGCGGAGCAAAGGCGCCTGGACGAGTACAAGCGGGAAATGGAGGCGATGGAGGCGGCAACCTCCGTCAAGGCGAATCTCCCGAGGGAGGAAACCGAGAGTCCGGCACAACAGCCCAATGACCCTCTTCAGGCAATACAAACGGCCCTCATCAATGCGCGGGCCGCGCAAGGCTTTGGAGGGGGCGCGCAACCTTCCAGCCTTCAACCGGCAGGATTGGGCCCACAGGAGCAGCGAACAGAATATGAACGTCAGAATGATCAAGAGCAAAAAGGGTACTTTGGTCGGCAGCATAATAAGGAAGAATCGGAATACCTCGGCCGAGAGCGAACCCCAGCCCTCGGCAAGTATGAGGTCAAAGCTGGATGGCTCATCCCTGCGGTGCTGGAGCAGCAACTCAATTCCGATTTGCCGGGCCTCATCCGGGCTCTGGTGCGGGAAAACGTATATGACACGGTTACCGGCAAGTACGTTCTGATTCCAGCAGGTAGCACGCTTGTGGGAATATATAATTCGCACGTTGGATATGGTCAGAAAGCGTTGCAGGCTGTTTGGCGACGGGTAATCTTCCCCGACGGCAGCTCACTTTCCCTTGGCGGATTCGAAGGGGACGATAGCGAAGGCGCAGCGGGATTCAGGGACCAAGTGGACAACCATTGGGGACGAATCTTTTCTGGGGCCTTGCTTACCTCTCTATTTGCTGCGGGAATCGGGATTAGCCAAGGGCAAAATTCCTCCGTTCTCACACAGCCCAGCTACGGGCAGCAGATTGGGCAAGCGGTCGGACAGCAGGTCGGCCAGGTCGGAGTCGAAGTCACACGGAGGAATCTGAACATCCAGCCGACGATCATCGTCAGACCGGGTTATAGGTTCTTCGTGAGGGTGGAAAAGGACCTGCTTTTCAAGGGTCCGTACTCCGCCGTGCCTCTCAGGGAATGAACAAGGCATAATCTTTGAAGGGGGAAAGCGGTTGGCCGAAAAGAAGAAAGTCCGGAAAGTGAATCGCGAAGGCCAACGGTGGACAGACGACAGGGCCGGAATGACTCTCCGACTCCCCCTTGAATTGAGAGAAGCTGTTACCGAAGAGGCTCGCGTCAAGGGCGATCTCGCCAGGATCGTCCTTTTTGCTTTGAGCCACGTCGACCGCAAAGATGTAGAAATCCAGCAGACACGCAAAGCGGGCCTGCCCCTCTGTTCTCCACAATTGCTTCATGTTGGTCCAGAGGCTCGGACCGCTCTTCGGCAATGGGCTGAAGAGGAAGGCGTCAGCGTCAACGCGATAGTGGTGAGTGTGTTAGAAGAGTTTTTCAAACGACTCAAGCGGAGCAAGGCCCTCCGGGAGGAACTGCGGCTCGAAATTCGGGCGAGACGCGGATTCTTGCCGAGCTAGTCGGGGACACTTCTCCCGCGTTGATAAAACCTCATAAGCTTCCCGGTTTGAGTCGGTTACAAGGGTCATGCCCGATAAAAGCTTCATTCGGAATCAGGTCCCTTCAGCGGATGGAGCCTTCTCAGTGTCTTGAGACTCAATACGGCAGATGTAATTCACCTTCGTCCTGAATGCGTTTCGCAGTGCGATGTTTCCCGGATTTTTGAGATCTGCAATGTAGCTACAGAGTACTTCTTTAAGGGTAGCGTGGAACCGTTCGACATTGACGACTATGCCTTTCTGATCTTCGGTGTAGGCTACCAGCGGCCTTCCATTACCTCTCTTTATCCGAGAACTTCCTCCTGCCTCGGCTCGGTGGTGTAAGCCGCAGCGGATCGATTCATAGAAAAGATGCGACATCTTAGCGTCAAAGAATGAACCAAACGATGTAGTTGTAAGGAAGGAAACAAAATATTCTCCGGTTCTCCGGGCAGGGGTTTTGTTGGTTCCACGGCGAAACTGCTCTAATGTTTCGATTAAGGCGCAGTCGAGAGTAAGCACCGCAAAGCCGCTCGTCTGTCGATGAAGCAAAGCTTCGATATGTTCCAAATATCGAGTGTTCATACGGTCGTCAAAGATATCGACAGCCTTTTGCCATTCAGCCTCGGCTTTAAACTTCAGCGCCTTCCAGTCTTCGACCTCGAAATTTCGAGAAACGCGCACATGCCACCTCGAACGGAACTGCCCCACTGCGCAATCGGAGCCAGTATTGCAGGAAAAGCGGCACCTCAACTAAATGAAATTCCAGCTACGCGGTTACGGGCGAGGGCGCGGAGCCCTCGTCCGCGTCCTCTATCGTCTTCCCGTTCCCGTCAATGGTACAGATGATGCGCTTCGCGGTCTGGCTTATGGTTTGCAGAGAAGCGGTCAGCATCTCGGTCGTCACGTCATAGCTGGCAAGATAGAAGCGACTCTCGGTGTGGATGCCATAGTGGGCGAGCACTGCAAAGCTGACAGACTCCGCCTCCAGTTCGCGCTGCTGGCGCGTCGTATCCTTGCGGTTCTCCTTGTGAAGGAGTTCGTGGGCCAGCTCATGGACGATGACTCCGCAACGGGCGGCGGTGGAGAGCGCCTCCTCGATCTCGATTAACCCGCCTTTGCTCAGTCCCTCGGCGGCGCCGGGGATAGCCTTGTAGACAAGCTGGATACCCAGCGCAGCGGTCGTCGCTTCGAGTCTCGGCAGAAGCTCTTCGCCTCCTTCAGTCGCGTTCGAGTCGATCGCCGGCAGAGGTTCGCCGTCGGTTTGCTCAAGAGCAAACACAGCGATAGAGCGGAATCCAACGGGACGCATTACTTGTTCGGCAGAGCCGTTCTTTTCCTCTTCGACCTTGCGGATGATGGGAGCAAAGATACGAATGCCACGCTCACCCTTTTTGACGAAGCGGCCTAAGCTCTTCCACGTCTGGAAGCCCGCAACGCGGGTTGCGTCGGGCCGCTGCGTGTAGATCAAAAGCCAGTTGTTGAAAGAGTAGGAATAGAAACGGCTCAAGGTGCAGAGCCATGCCCGATAGGTTTCATCTTGCTTGGCCGCGTCGGTCTCGGCGCAGAGTGTAGTGATGGATTCGTTGATTTTGTCATTGAGTTCCTGCGTCTGGTCGGTGTTGGTGGTCATGGCTCTTGCTCCTCGCTTTGGTTTTGGTCGTCGGCATTTCAACCAAATGCCGAACGCCACCTGGCGAAGGCGGGGGGTAGCAAGCGCAAGCTGAGGGGTATCCCCACCCTTGCGACGGAGCAGGCGAAGGGGAAAGGGCGGAGCGCAAGCGGAGGTCTGCACAAGCGCAGCGCGGAAGATTGGGGAAGCGGCTTGCGGGCGCGTGGGGGCTGGCCCCCTAGTGCTTAGCGAAGGGGCGTTTTCTTAAGATGGGCTTCCGGATTGTCTGTTAGAACGTTAGAACTGAGCCGCAGGCGCGGCCAAATCAACGGACTTGTGCGTGAGTTTTGCCGTCTGGAAATCTGACAGACGGAGGAAGCGTCAAATGTAGGAGAGAATTGAATTGGTCACGGGGCGTGACATGGTGACAGACCCGATTGACATCTACGAAGCGGAGCTTGAGCTCATCGTCTTCTTTGCCTAATACAACGCTCCGATAATGGTCTGGATAGAGCCATGCCAGAAGCGATTCCAAAAACTGCCTGGGGCCGGGAACTCCCGCGCAGCTGATTCTTGTATCCGGAAAACCAGAAAGATGCAGATGACAATGGGCGTGGATGCAGTTCCCATCTTCACGCTCACTGAAGTCCACCCGGAGCCATTTAGGAGACAAAGTGTTCAAGTCATCGTCGAGAGGGAGTACTTCGCCTTCAGTTTCTTCGTCCGTCTCCTCCTCCACGCGACTTTCATAGTAGGCCAACATCGCACTCTTCAACTGCGTGCCCGGAGCTGAGAAGTCATAAAGCATCTGAACGATCGACCCGTCCAGAAGCTGAAATGAATATTGCCTATTGCTCGCAAGGAGGCTTATGGTCTCCCAAGTGATGTTCCTTTCTATACTCGGAATATAGCTTGGCCAGGCAACAATCTTCCCACGCAAGGTAGCATTCTTGTTTGCTAGAAATCCCTGCCAGTCCGTGAAGCAGGTGTTTAGTTCCCGCAGCGTCTCATCCGGCGTCATTTTGAAGCTTCTCCCAAAGCGCGCTTGCAGCTTGGCTCAGCTCTGTATTTCCGCCTTTGCGTAGCGTTTCTAGCGCCTTTTCCAGGAGGATTCTTTGGCTCTGTGGATCTAGGCCACTAATTGCGTCTGCATCTACCGCCTGCAAACTACGAACTGCGTCGCGAACTTTCTTCATTTCTCGCTTACGGAATGCGGTCTCCGCATCGAGCTTGCGGATGGTGTCCATATTCGGAAACGTGAACCTGAATCGCGGAAAGTCAGCCTCAATTGCGCCAATTTCCTCCTCAAGGCGCTTCATGCCTATACCTACTCCGGTCATCCTTACCCAGCCCTTTGATCGAGACATTGCCGTAAATACACGATTTCTATTTTCGACCTCACCGACGTAGTCATATAACTTCTCGGACGCGAAGATATACACGATAGGTGCTTCGTTTCCCTTGGCCCTATAGATCGTCGAGAGCGTTACTCGCCCGGCTTCCGAAAATTCCCACGAGCTGTCTACGAGCCCCGGAATCATTGACGCGAGTCCAGCTTTAGCGAGTAACGCTTGCAGCGACACGAGGTTTTGTCTTGCGCGCGGAGCGTCTAAGGAAATCACTAGGATTTGCTCTGGACGGACGCCCTGTGTCTCGATATCGTTCTTGATCCAGATGGCCAACTCTTCGAGTTCACCTTCCCTGGAGTCAAAAGCGCGATGCACTAGAAGCTTCTGTACGGGGTTCTCTAGCGTTGAAAGTGGATTTGGACTATTCTCAGGCGGGCGGAATATCACGACTTGCTCTCCAGCTTTCAAGTGGCCGGATTCAATCTGGTAACCAATGCTGCGCCATGAATCAGCATCTCCAAGCATCTGAACCGGACCACGTGTATTTTTGATCCCTAGCCCTATCGCGTGCGCGACCATGAGTATAAGGTGGGGGCATCTGTAGGAACGATGAAGTACGAAATCCTTCTCGATGTCGCCTGCATAGGCTTCTCCGTCCAGCGAGACGACGGGACTTCCGCTTGCATCGATTCCAAATTGCTTTACTACATCAGGCATTTCCAAATTTGAGAGGCTCTGTAATTCATCGTATGCCCAGTAAATGGGCCGACTTGTCTCATTCGGCTCCAGAGAATTGCAGAGCTGCCAAGCAATTTTGAAAAACTCGGCAGGAAAATCCTGTGCCTCATCGATCAGGATGAAGTCATATTGGGGTTGAATATTAAGACTCAAGGCATGTTCGCAGCATGCGGTGAAAGGAGAAGACGGGCGTGTTAATCGGGCGCTTGAAAAATCCAACGATTTTGCGCCGACGCGCTTGCAGAGATCCGAATACACTCCGGCATTTGCTCTCCCGCCCCACGAGTGCCGAATGTTTAAGATGTCCCAGTCAGGATCTATGCTGGTCAGGTCTCGGTAAAACAGTGAAATCAAGTTCCGAACATGGTTGTAGAGGCTCTGCGTGTGAAACGTATAGAGGATATTCTTGTTCGGGTAGCGAGCGTGCAGATTCGCAGCCTTCATTGCAAGCAGGACGGTCTTTCCAGTTCCCGCTAATCCTCTGATGCGTTGCGGTCCAGGCGGAACTTGATGGGCGACTTTGATTTGCTCCTTATCTAAGCACGCTATGTTCCGCTCAAGGTAATGTATGGCATCAGCCAACGTGACGATACTAGAAGGGGGCGCACCTGCATAGCGACTGTTCAGGGGCCTAGCGCCTTGAATATTCGCAAGGGCTAATCTGAATTCATCGGGCTTAAGCTGAGGCACCAGCGGAGAAAGAATTTCTGGTACTTGAGTTTCATCCCATATAATCCCTTGGAGGCCGCCGAATTTTGCGTAGAAGTCCCCTCTCGATTGAATTGCGGGAAGTGCGAGGTAGGCCTTTACTGTGAATCTCCCTCTCGTCTTCCTGTCGAGATCAAACTTTGCCTGAAGCCTGTGGCGGAACTCATCAATCTCCTGAAGAGGCGACGCGATCGACGTTCTTTGGCTTCCACGGTTAACAATCCACTTGTCTTCACCGTCTGGAAAAATTTCATCTAAGGTCCAGTCGACCACCTTCAACACGATTGGGTTGTAGTTTGCGGAGAATATGGTCAAATCTGCGAGCGGCTCATTGACCGTGCCAAACAGAGGAGCGCGATAGTAGGTTAGGCCGTCGACATCTCCGATAGCAGCCTTGACCCACCCCCAAACCCGCTGGGTGGCTTGGTCGCGGGCGTAATCCGTTATCGTGGCTACAAAATCCATAATTCACCTTCAAGTTGTCCGGTAATTTTATCGGCTTAGATCACACCAACGGAAATCGACCGCCGGTAACTGACCCGGATAGAAAGAGTTCAAAAGGGCGATGAGATTGGCAAACTGGCACCAGATCCCACGATTCTTGAAGACTCCGCAACCTAGGTAGCAACGTGCTGAGTTTACGATACGGTCCGAGGGAGAATTCCAGCAGTCTTTACATCCCCAGCGCGATACGACTGCCGCGCAAGTTGCCGGAGTTCACGTACCCGAAGGGGCTCCAGTTGCGACGAGTCAACAATAGTGGCGACATTAGCTGGCACAAGAACAGAATCTTCATCAGCGAGGTATTCCGCTTCGAAGAGTTGGGAATCGAGTTGATCACACCGGGCTTTATAGAGTCTTCTTTCGAGACATGGAGATAGGAGAACTCAATTCCGAAGAGCTTCGCTTCAGAGCTGCGCGAAGAGTGGTCTGAGCCTGTCGATGAGTGCATTGCCCTGATATCAAGAGTAGAGAGTTGCTTCCGCATCGACCGTAGATCATTGGCTAGCCGCCATCTCCTCCCTTAGCGATTGTAAATAAGCGATTGAATTAGCTTTAAGGAGAAGGGATAGATACGGAGAAAATAAAACTCCAAGACTCCAAGAAGGGTCCCCTGAGGTTGGAATATTAAAGCAGGCGACCCTGTGCGGGCCGCCCGCTAAAGACATGACCCTCTCAGCGATGATCGATAACGTTCGATCCGCGCCCCTTCAGAACCCTGCAGGCCTGGGTGGTATTGCTAAAACCCGCACCCCCTGAAGGCAGTGACCCCTCACGCCATGAGACTGCGTTAAGCCTCGATATAGAGCGCAAGAGATAAATGTCGGAGAGGTTGGGATGGCCTCATGAGCCAAGTAATTAACTTGGACATTTCGATCACCCCCTCTCATGTGTTCATTGTACTATCGCATTGCCAATATAAGTTCTACTGCGAGCGCGAAGGACAACTGTGGCATTTTTGCCGATACTAATGTGTGTAATAAATGGGAGTCTGATGCGAAGATTAACCGTAACTGGCTCGCGGCCAAGGCAAATTCGAAGCACTCGGTGAAAGCTATGTTTCTTGCCCACTGGTGTTGATCGAACTTTTGTCTCGCCTTATTAAGCTCGAACCGGCATATTTCTCAAGCGATTTGAAGATTTGAAGTCTTTTATTTTCCAGTCGGAACAACGCACGAAGCGAATTCCTGACATTTCCTGGTAAGTTCGTTCTCAAGTCGGTATTAAACACGGACAGTCCGGTTTCTCCATTTGATTCCGCCGAGTTTGGCCGTTGGGCGCAGGTCGTACTCCTCTCTCCATCGAGGGAGGCCATAGATCGTGGGGAGGTTGATTTGGGTTCTCCAGATATTTTATTCGGTCTCGATTTCGAACGAATAAAGAAGCAGCATGAGGATGGTCATACCGCATTTGTGAGTGAAATGGAAAGATGGCGCGCCCTCCCCACTCCCCAAACACGTGAAGAGGCGGCCGCTGGTTTTCTCCGCAGTCAGCGAATTATCGCCACCGAGGAGGACATTCAGGCGATTGCCGAGGCTCTGGACGCCGCCTATGGCTATAAGTGTTGGCTGGCGTCACAGAGCTCTGCATACGATCATTCGGCGGAACGGCATCGCGGAGACTGGATCGATTTGCAACTCCTGTACTATTTGGCCGATCCGAATATGCACATCGTTACCAACGATCAACAACTCAAAAAACGCTGTGCGACAAGTCCACTAGCCGAAAGAATCATCGTGGTTTAATCCACCTAGATCATGCGCTAGCAGCGAGCGAAGGAAGCCGGGCGGAAGCGATGAACCGATTTGTCGGGCTGCCAGTGCGAAGGATAGGAAGAGGAATAGCTGAGGGGGTGTGATGGACGGCGGATACCTAAGCATGCAAATTCGTCAATGGATCATCAGGCCGATCATCGCTTTCAGAGAATACATATTCAGCGACGTGCTTCCCGCTTTCAGCAATCTGGATCAGCGAGCTAACAAAATAGCGGATGAATATTTTGAAGGCATGGGCGCACAGCCGGCGGACGAAGACTTCGATGGGGATATGTCGGGGTATGCCGAGGAAGCTCGAGATCAGGGACAAAGCTGGTACGACATGATGAAGTCCCTGCGCCAGACGATGCTTAATCTTCTGGCGGCTGGACTATTTCACCTCGTCGAGCAACAGCTTGGTGCATTGTGTCGGGATGCGGGATTTCTGAATAAACCCCTCAAGGAAACAAAACTTGAGGTGCTTACGAAGTGGTACAAGGCGCACACCGGAGTTGAATTCGAGACAATGCCTTCCTGGGCGCTCATTGATGAATTGCGATACGTTGCCAACACCGTGAAACACGGAGAAGGGCCATCTGCACGTACACTGAAGTCGCTCCGGCCTGAACTTTTCCGAGATCCCACCTTTGCCACCATCGTGAATGAGTTGGGGTTGAGTCCTTTTGAAACGCGGAGGGTTGAGGCTCCTTTGGCCGGTGAAGATCTCTTTGTCACAGAGGAGCTACTTAGGAAATACGCCGAAGGCTCCGAGTCATTCTTTCGGGAGATTGCCGCATATTTCGACGCGCACGAAGACGAATATTACTAGCGGAGTATGTAGGCACGACTTCTTCCGCGGTTCCAGTGCGCGCTACTGCGGCGGCGGCCTTCTCGACAAACGGGTAGGCAGACCGCAAATGCCGCCTTGATTGCGCGTGTTCCTTCCTCATTCGATGCTGTCGCAGATATCGGTGGGGATCCCGCCATGGGCGTGCCGAAACATGAGGGTCTCTCGAGCCCTCCTATTGAAATGTACACATCAATACTGTATAAATTGCTCATCGCGATAGCAACGCGTTGTCCATTGTAGTGAAATGTACATTGCTTTTCGCCTAAACGCATGGTGACCTTTAAGAGTGTCCTCTGATCTAACAAGCATCCGGTCCATTCTCTGGCAAGTCGAAAGGGAAGATCGACGGCCACTGGAGATTCAGCGTCGATGCAACCAGGGCGACTCCAAACTGGATGGGAATGGCTGGAAAGCGCCAACGACAAACCGACGAGAGCGAAATTCTGAAGCAATCCTCTCGGTGGTAGAAGCGATGTACAAAGAGTGCGCTGTAGACGCGGACGCTCTCGGGTTCATGGCAAGGATGCTTGTTCAAACCACTCTCCCTCACCGGGCGCAGCCCGGAAAGCAATACACCCGAACCGATGGCGAGGTGACCCTTTCGATCACCGATCTGGGGGGCGCAGGGCTCCCCTACGGCTCGTATCCCAGATTGATTCTCGTCTGGATGACAACCGAAGCTCTGCGAACGGGTGAACGCAGACTGGAACTTGGGCGTTCGCTGTCTAGCTTCATGGGCCAACTCGGTTTGCATTGCACGGGTGGTCACTGGGGGACGATTCCACGGTTTAGAGAGCAGATGGAACGGTTGTTTGGGGCTGCGATCTCCACACGATGGAGAACTGATCAAGAAGGTCAAAGCCACGCCTTAGGCTCGAATCTCCTACTCGCGGAGGAGTTCGATCTCTGGTGGACACCGCAAAGACTCCCGCGGTCGCCGCTTGGACGGTCGAGCGTCACTCTTTCACAGAAATTCTTCAACCAGCTTATCGAGGCCCCGGTCCCACTCGATTTGCGAGCTATAAAAGCTCTCAAAAGGTCGCCATTGTCTCTTGATCTGTACGCGTGGGCCACGCGGCGCGTCAGCTATTTGAAAAGGCCACTGCGGATCTCATGGGCATCCTTCCAGTTGAGTTTTGGGGCAGGCTATGCTGAGACACCGCAAGGAAAGTCGCGATTCCGGGGAAACGCGATAGAAGCACTACGCCGGGTGAAAGCTGTATATCCGCAGTTGAAGATCGAGATTCAGCAAGGTGGCATCCTTCTGTATCCGTCGCTGACTCATGTTCCCAAATCACATTCGGTGTAGGCATACCTTTCCCCAGAACAGGGCAGAGGTTCTAGCCGTCCAAGTCTTCCAGATCCTTTCGACGCCTATGGTCGATTTCCACTGTCGTCCTGCCTGCTACAGGCTAGTGACTATAGGATCTGATACAGGACTACAGGGGATGACGTAAGTTACTTATCTGCAATGGATTACGAAGATTTATTACCCCGCTTATGCGCGAAACATACCCCTATTATGCGTGTAGGGTAACCTTCGATACCCCGCTTATGCGTGAATTCATACCCTAGATATGCGTGGAAATCCGCCATCCTCCACAGGTTGAGTAGGAGATTGTAGCTATTCGGCTTCATGTGGAGGGTCCTGAACCCTCATAATTCGCAACAAAATTCCGTGTCCATGCGGCAATCCATCCGGCATTATATGCGAAAGATATCAACACAAGCCTCATAATGCGTTATAGTTAGTACGGCAATGAAACCGGCAAAAAGATCGGCGTTCCCTCACCCGAATATCACCCCCTCCTGGATGGAGCCTACGCTCCCCCCTGAGGGGCAGCGGCAAATCGAGGATGCCGCATTCGATTTGATTGCGAAGGCCAGTTCGCTCGCGGGGCAGATCAATCCAATTGTCGCCGGAGCAGTCGGGGAGCTCATGCGTTCGATGAATTGCTATTATTCAAATCTCATTGAAGGGCACAACACGCATCCCCGCGATATAGACCGTGCTCTGCACCAGGACTACTCAACTGAACCGAAGCGGCGCGCACTGCAATTGGAGGCCGTGGCCCACATCGAAGTTCAGCAGGCCATAGATGAGGGCCGGGACGACCCCGCTTTCCCGGCGTCGACGGCCTACACACTTTGGGTCCACCGAGAGTTCTGCGGCCGGTTGCCCGACGAACTGCTCAATGTGGAAGATCCAGAATCGCAGTGCACGCTCCGCTTCGAGCCAGGTGTGCTTCGGGAGGGGGAGGTGATTGTTGGTCGGCATCTTCCCCCCGCTGCGGCAGACCTGCCGCAATTCCTTTCCCGGTTTCAGCAGGTGTACGACCCTAAAAATCTCTCGAAGGTGCGTCAGGTGGTAGCGGTGGCGGCAGCGCATCATCGCTTCCTTTGGATTCATCCGTTTTATGACGGAAATGGCCGCGTCGCGCGGCTCATGTCTCATGCGATGCTCAAAAGACTTGGTGTGGGCAGCAGCCTCTGGTCCGCCTCGCGAGGACTTGCCCGCAATGTCGGTCGCTACAAGGCCCTACTTATGGCTGCGGATGAGCCGCGGCATGGCGACCTGGACGGACGTGGGAATCTTTCGCAGGCTGCGCTCATTGAGTTCTGCCAATTCTTTCTGTCCGTCTGCGTAGACCAAGTGGACTATATGCGTTCGATTCTTGAGCCATCGGAGTTGCTACGCAGAATGGAGATATACGTCGAGGAGGAGGTCCGTGCGGGCCGCTTACCGAGGGGAAGCTTCCCATTGCTGCGAGAGGCATTACTTGCTGGAGAATTCGAGCGCGGACAAGCGCCCGCTCTGACCGCCTACAAGGAGCGCATGGCTCGGAGTATCCTTTCACAACTTCTGGAACTAGGTCTCCTGACTTCTACAGGCGCCAGAGCTCCGGTACGACTTGGATTTCCAATTACTGTTGTAGAGCGCTGGTTTCCTGCGCTCTATCCATCTAGTACCTCGTAGTGATTTTCGGAAAACTGGAGTCGGATGCGAGGCCGTAACATTGCCGCAAACCAAAGTCCAGCGACACGGTCCTTGCGGCCTACGCAGAATGCCTATAATGAAGTGAATTCTGATTGGTGCTATTGCAAGCAAAGAAGATACGGACAGGGATCCAAGTCCCTTTGAGAAATCAGCTAGTTCGTTTGAGCGCTCTTGCGCCCAGCGATGCAGATTGCTTCGGCATTCATCAGATTTGAGCTGAAAGAGGATTAAGTGAAAGGGCTCTAAATGCTTCTGGCTGTCAAAGATGCCTGTCAACTCCACCCTATGGCGCTGGACTATGCCATGGGCGAACAGATCGAGAATCTATCCGACGTCATAGAACGCACCGCCGCCGACGCGAAGGCGTTCTTCGACAAGAATTACGTCACAAAGGGCATGGAGCTCCTGCTGAGCCAGGGGCTAAAGCGCCTCGCGGGGAAATCCGAGCAAGCGGTCTTCGAACTCAAACAGGCAATGGGTGGTGGCAAGACCCATTCGATGGTCGCGCTTGGACTGTTGGCTAGAGACGCTGCGCTCCGGGAATCAGTTGTTCCAGAGTTGGCCAAAGAGGCCCTCTTCAACGACGCGAAGCTGGTTGCAATCAACGGCCGCATGGGCTTCGAAGAGACCTTCCTGTGGGGTGAGATCGCAATTCAACTCGGAAAGGAGTCGGCATTTAGTAAGTTTTGGAAAGACGGTCCCAAAGCGCCTTCGGAGAAGGACTGGATCGCACTGATAGGAGAGGAACCCACCCTTATCCTTCTGGATGAGTTGCCGCCGTACTTCGACTATGCTGTCACCCGCACTGTGGGCGCAGGGACATTGGCTCAAGTTACAACTTTCGCGCTTTCAAACCTGTTGAGTGCGTCCCTAAAGCTCAGCCACTGCTGCATCGTCATCTCAAACCTATCGGGTAGCTATGAGGGCGCCTCGAAAGAACTCCAGAAGGCCATCCGAAACTTTGAGCAAGAGGCGAACCGGCAGGCTCGCGCCATCACGCCGGTGGACCTTGCTTCGCAGGAAATTTATGACATCCTGCGCAAGCGTCTCTTCAAGTCACCTCCGAACAAATCGGTCATCGATGCCGTAGCTTCGGCTTATGCTACATCTTTGTCGGAGGCTGTGAAGTCAAAGTCGGTCGCCAAGACTGCGGAGCAGATCGCAGACGAGATCCACTCCTCGTACCCTTTCCATCCATCTGTGAAACACGTCATCGCTCTGTTCAAAGAGAATGAGCGCTATCGCCAAACACGCGGCTTGATGCAGTTCATCTCCAAGATCATTAAGTCCGTTTGGGAGCGACCCTACAACGACGTCTATCTAATCGGGTGCCAGCACCTCAATCTCAATATTAGCGATGTACGAGAAGAAACAAACAAGATCAGTAATCTGCAAGGAGCAATTGCTCACGATATTGCTGCAGGCGGATCAGCAGTTGCAGAGCTCGTCGACGCAAGTTTCACTAACGATGCTGCAAGTCAGATTGCGTCCCTGTTGTTGACAGCATCACTCTCGGAGTCTGTTGATGCGGTCAAGGGGTTCACGAAGATCCAGCTTCTGGAGTGCCTGATTGCGCCGCAGAGAGGCGTAATTGAATTTCAAGATGCGTTCGAAGCATTCCGAAGCGACGCCTGGTATCTCCACCGTAAGGAGAATGACGCCTGGTACTTCTCAAACATCGAGAATCTTCGGAAGCGAATCGACAACCGAGCCGCCAACGCACCCCAGCCCAAGATCGACACAGAAATGAAGCGACGTCTCGAGGAGATCTTCCGACCGGTAAGCAAGATCGCTTACCAGGAGGTAGAGGCACTCCCCAAGATCGACGACATCAGGCTTAACGGACCACGGGTTTGCCTTGTTCTAAGTCCTGACAACAAAGTCCCTCCAGAGGAGGCCCAACGTTTCTGGGATAGTGTGACGGAGAAGAACAATTTCTGTGTGGTCACTGGCGACGGTTCAAGTTTGGCAAGCCTTGAAGAAAAGACGCGCCGGATATGGGCTATAGCGCGCGTTCGGGAGGAAACTGGCGGTGATCGGTCCCCACACAAATCGGAACTAGAAGACGAGGCTGAACAGGCGGAATTGGATTTCAACTCGACAGTCACGAGCCTCTTTAACCGTGTCTATTATCCGACCAAGGGCAAACTGAGCCCGGCCAAACTATCGATGACCTTCAACGGCAACTCTTTCAAAGGAGAGGAGCAGGTTGAGAAGGCTTTGGCAGATGTGGCAGCCTCAAAGGTCTATCGGAGTGTCTCGGACAATTCGGAAATGCTGCTCGTTCGTGCGGAGGATATGCTCTGGCCCGCCGGTGGCGAACGGCGTACTCCTTGGCGGGATGTAGTTAGTCGCTCAGTCACCAACGAGCGCTGGCCGTGGTTGCCGCCTAAGGGAATTGATGAACTCAGATCACTGGCGATTGGCCAGGGAAGATGGCGCGACTGTGGAGACGGCTACATTGAGAAAGGGCCGTTTCCGCCGCCCCGATCGGCGGTCACAGTTTACGAGCGCGGATACGACGATGCGACTGGCGAATCCACCCTTGAGATTACGCCTCGGGATGCGGGCAAGAGTGGCCGGGTGCATTATGCAGCGAACAACCAGGTTTCCTCTGCCAGTCCGACAGTACCGGACACGATTTGGAAAACGGATGCAACGGCGCTTTGGTTTGTTGCCATTGATCCGGACGGTGTGCACGAGACAGGGGATCCCGTTCGTTGGACGAACAAACTTACCCTCACTCACCAGCCTCGCGTTGTCGGACAGAAGCGGACAGTTGAGCTGACGGTCAAACCGAGGGGTGCGATCCGGTGGAATATCACAGGTGCAAATCCACGGGAGGGAACTTCTTACGCTGGCCCGATCGAGCTTGATGGAACCGGCGCGGTAACGATTTACGCCTATGCGGAAGATGAGGGAATCTCCACTACACGTTCTTTTGCTATCGCTGCTGTGGATCAGAAGGGGCCGACGATCGACAAATCCAAGCCCGCCAAGTTGCGTAAGCGAGTCGATTTCCAAGGGAACAGCGATGCGTTCTCAGCTATCAATAGCGCGAAAGCGATGAGCGTCAAGCTTTCTGGCGGTGTTTCTTTGACCGTAGGCAGCGGGGCTAGGACTGTTACAACACGCTTCGGAGCGGATGCGACTATTTCGGCCATCGATGTGGAGACGTTTATTGCCGCCGCAAGACATGCATTGGGTGATGAAGCAGCCGAAGTCCTGCTGCGCGTTGATGGCTTAGATTTTGGAAGCGGCCATGACTTGGAAGCGTTTTTGCACAAACTAGGCATCGAGCCTGAGGCAGCAGAGGTTGAGCAATGAAGAGCTCGTCTGAAAATCGAGCTACGGTTGGATTCGGGTGCCCTGTAGGTATCGATCCGCATCATTTTGTGGTCGACCTTCCGGTAGGCAGAACGGCCCAAGTTGTAATCGCTGAGGCGTACGGGATCAAGGCGGGTTTGAACGGCTTGCCCGAAGTGGCAGAGCGCTGTTATCTGGAGCGTTCGAAATGGACCATGATTTCGGAGGAGGTTAAGCGCGAGTTCAACGAGCGGCTCCGTTCGAAGAACATGGCAACCAGTCGGTGGACCACGGGGCTAAACAAGGTGGAGCGCCTTTTGGGGAAGGAACTCCTGGTACTTGCCTGGGCTGTTGAGGGTGCGAATCCAGAAACGGTGCCGAATGCAATTCGAAACTGGATTGGTTTGCGTCCGGAGGAGCGGTGGTGGCTTTACACCGTGACTGCTGCCGCAACAGGTGGCGCTGAGCACTCTGATGTCGGTTGGCGCAAGGCATTGAGATTTGCCCTCACGGAAAACCCACTCGCTGAGGTTGCGAACATCAGCCCAGTAAGGCGCTCAAGACTTCTGCATGGGAATGAACCGGAAACCCAAAACACCTTATTTGACGGCCTACAAGAAGAACCCTCTCCCTTTCTTGGAGATCGCCGGGAGCAAGTTCGGGCAAAGGAAAGCAGTGAATGACCATCGAACCCTTTGCCTGGAAAAATCGACCGAGCCTGATTGAAAGTATTCTGCCTGCACAGAAAATCTCTGCTGAGGCCCAGAAGGAGCGCAAGGCGGGCGCTGGGCAAACCCTCACAGCTCTCGGAAGCTATTGGAAGGGACGGAAGCCGCTAATTTTGGTCAAGGCTTGCGTACTTGGAGCCCTGCTGCCTGCTTCGAATGACCCTGCCGCCGATCTCGCCATCTTCGAAAAGCTGATGGCGATCGACGATGATGCCTTTCTTCGCCGCGAGATGATCCCGTCTTGCCTCGGGCTCTTCAAACGTCTTCACTCAATGGGCTGGATGAAAGAGGAGGAAGCCAAGCGGCTTTTTGTAATCCGGCGTCGGAATCTCATAGATCGCAAGGGAACTTGGGAAATCAAACCATTCGAAATCACTGAAATTGATTCCCTGGTGAATACCCGGCAGGCCTATCTGGAATGGGCGGAGGAAATAACTAAGGACGAGAGACACATCTGGGAGCGGCGCTGGGTGCAGAGTTTCGACTATCTTGAACGGGTCGGGCTGGCGAAACGGCCTGAGGAACTCGAACAAGCTGCGCTGTTTGGGCCGGTGTGGGCCGAGGTTAACAGCTACCTCGGTACAGACGCATACGGTATCGCTGAACTGGTGGAACAACTCGGCATCCTGCGCTTCGGTGCTAGGCCCAAAGTTGGTGATACCTTCTCTGGTGGCGGCTCTATACCATTTGAAGCGGCGCGGATGGGATGTGACGTTTACGCTAGCGATTTGAATCCGATTGCCTGCATGTTGACGTGGGGCGCCTTCCATATGATTGGCGCGACGGAAGATGAGCGGCTGCACTTCGAGACCGCTCAGCGTAGGACTGCTTTGCAGGTAACAGAGGAAATCACCGAACTTGCAGTTGAGCATGACAGCAAAGGCAATCGCGCAAAGGCATTTCTATATTGCCTTGAAGCAGTGTGCCCTCACACTGGGTGGATGGTTCCACTCGCACCTGGATGGGTAATCAGTACTAAACAGAACGTTGTGGCCCGACTCATTCCCGAACCTGCAGAACGACGTTTTCGTATTGAGGTAGCGTCCGGCGTTACCTCAGAGGAGATTGATCAGGCAAGAACCGGCACACTCCAGGACGGGGATCTTGTCTATAGCCTCGATGGCGAAACCTACCGAACGCCACTAAAGAGCGTAAGGGGTGATTACCGAAAGCCAGATGGACAACTTGCAAACCGCTTGCGACCTTGGCGAAAAGATGATTTTGCTCCTCTCCCAGGCGACATCTTTCAGGAACGACTGTATTGCATTCAATGGATAACTGCCGACTCGTTGCACAAGCGCCGTCCCGAGACTTTTTTTGCCAGTGTCACTGACGAGGATCTTCGTCGCGAGAAGAAGGTAGTCGAGTTTGTTGGAGATAATTTGGCCGAGTGGCAGTCGCAAGGACTGGTTCCTGACATGCCCATTGAGACTGGAGATGAGACGGCGCGCCTAAAACGAGAACGAGGATGGACTCACTGGCATCACTTGTTCAATCCCAGACAGCTTCTTCTTCTCGCCAGTATTCGGCGTCACTCGCCAGATTCTGCGTACATCAGTCTGGTATTTGCTAATGAATTGAACTTTCACTCTAAACTTTGTGGGATTAACCCGAGGACCGCGGGATCCGGACGTGAGATGTGCCTCGACCGTGTTTTCATCAATCAAGCCTTGAATACACTCGCGAATTACGGAGTTCGATCCTCTTTCTATCAGGCCGAAAACAGTGAGGACATCAAGAGCATCGTACTTCCCCCGGGGGATAGACAGATATCGACCATTAGCGCTGAGCAAGTTCAGTCTACACAGCATCTCTGGATTACTGACCCACCCTATGGCGACGCAGTTGCATACCATGAAATCACCGAATACTTTATTGCGTGGCTGCGTGGGATCCACGCGCCGGAGTTCAGGGACTGGATTTGGGACAGTAGAAGAGCACTAGCGATAGTTGGCGCTGAAACCGCGTTCCGCTCCCGGATGATTGCAGCGTATGGAGCGATGGCCAAGCACATGGTGGACAACGGGCTTCAGATCGTAATGTTCACCCATCAGGACCCGAGTGTTTGGGCCGACATGGCGAGCATCGTCTGGGGAGCTGGTTTGCAAGTAACCGCGGCATGGTACATCGCTACGGAAACCACTTCGGAACTCAAGAAGGGTGGCTATGTCCAAGGGACTGTTCTGCTGCTTCTTCGCAAGCGCGCTGGGCAAGAGTCGGTCTATCGTGACGAACTCGCAGCAGAGGTCCGCCTGGAAGTTGCAAAGCAAATAGATACTATGGTCGGTCTCAACCAGGAAACTAAAGGTCGCGGTCGTAGTGAGAATCTTTTCGAGGACGCCGATCTTCAGATGGCCGGTTATGCAGCCGCGCTGAGGGTGCTTACTGGATATCAGCGGATCGATGGACAGGACATGGCCGCGGAGGCACTTCGGCCACGCCAGAAGGGTGAGCGTGACGTAGCGAAGGAAATGATCGACTATGCGGTTACAGTCGCGAACGAGCACCTGGTGCCTGAGGGCCTGTCAGCCGGCGTCTGGGAACGCTGCATTGGGCCGGAGCGCTTCTATCTCAAGATGCTCGACGTCGAAGCCGAAGGGATCAAAAAGCTCGATAACTATCAGAACTTCGCCAAAGCCTTTCGAGTCGGTGATTACGGTAGCTTGATGGAGTCGATGAAGGCGAATGACGCTCGGCTGAAAAGTGCCACAGACTTCAAAAAGGCGACATTTGAGGGCGAGTTCGGGAGTACGCCTCTTCGGGCGCTCCTCTTTGCTCTTTTTGAATTACAACGTGAGGTCGACAGTGATGAAGTCATGGCTCATTTGCGTGAAATGGTTCCAGGCTATCTGAATCACCGTGAAGATCTGATGGCTTTCTGCCATTACCTCGCTAGCAAAAGGGAGGGCAAGCTGCCCGAAGAGGCCGGCGCCGCACGTGTTCTGCTGACGCGTATCAAAAACGAACGGCTGGGAGGTTGATTCGTGCCAGACCCGCCAAGCCTTCCGCTCATCAGTCGATTCAGTTCCCGTCAGCACAGACTCAGTCATGTGTATCTGAAGGACAGACTGGCCACCGCCAAGAACTATCGCCGCATCGCCGGTTACTTCCGTTCGTCGATATTTGAGCTGGTAGCAGAAGAAATCAATTCGATCGATAAAGTTCAAATCGTCTGCAACAGCGATCTTGATCCACGGGACATTGCCATCGGGCAAGCATCCCGTCTGGCTCGAGAGACCGCCCTCAAGGAGAAGTGGAATGAGGGAGCCGATGAGATTGAAAGCCTGCTTCATCGGCCTCGATACCGGCACCTGTATGAACTCTTGAAGAGCGGCCGCGTTGAAGTTCGAGTTGTGTCTTCGGCAGACGCCCCATTTCTGCACGGCAAAGCCGGCGTGATCGAGGGACGAGATGGGACATCTTCTGCGTTCATCGGAAGCCTGAACGAAACTCGGGAAGGCTGGAAAGAGCACTACGAGATCGTCTGGGAAGATCGGTCACCCGAAGGAATTGCTTGGGTTGAAGAGGAATTCAAGCACCTTTGGAGGCGTGGCGTACCTTTGCCTGACGCCATCATCGAGGAAGTGGGCCGCCTCGCCCGCAAGGTTGAGGTAGAGCTCAAGGATCTTGCCCCCGCAGACATTGCCGCCGCTGCATTGGTGGAAGCGCCGCTATATCGGAGAGGCGAGGAACTGATGCCGTGGCAGCGTGCATTTGTCGAGATGTTTTTGCAACATCGGGACAACTACAAGGATGCGCGTTTGCTTCTAGCGGACGAAGTCGGTGTCGGAAAGACATTGTCTCTCGCTACTGCCGCGATGGTCGGTTGCCTTCTCGGGGATGGGCCCGCGCTGATACTTACTCCGGCAACCCTTTGCAAGCAGTGGCAGGGAGAACTCAGAGACAAGCTCGGGATTCCCTCCGCAGTCTGGCTCTCAAATAAGAAGGCTTGGCTTGACCCGGATGATCACATCATCCAAACCCGCGGAGCTCTGGATGTTGGCAAATGTCCGTACCAAATCGGGATCGTCTCAACAGGACTTATCTTTCACAATGCTCCGGAAGCTAAAGCACTTCTTGAGCGACGATTTGGGACGCTGATTCTGGACGAAGCTCATCGCGCACGTCGCGCTCAGGGGGTATCGTCCAAGGCAGGTGAGCCAAACAATCTCCTCAGTTTCATGCGAGAGGCAGCTAAACGCGCAAGGCATGTGATTCTCGGGACCGCAACTCCAATTCAGACTGAGGTGGGAGAACTCTGGGATCTACTTGAGATTTTGAACAGCGGTGCAAGCCATGTCCTTGGTCGGGACTTTAGCCGTTGGAAGCAGACCGCGGATGTTCTCCCGATTCTTACTGGCGAGAAAGAAGTCCGTGATGAAGTTGAAGCTTGGAACCTAATTCGCAATCCCTTGCCGGCGCGAAGCGAAGGACACTTGTTTGATCACATCCGGAGCGATTTGCAGCTGCGAAAAGATCAGCACTATTCAGACAGGCCTGTGACCGACTTGGACGAATTTACACGGTCTGAACTGCGGGAAGATATTACTCAACGCCGGGACTCCCTGAGCTTTTTCCAGCGAAATAACCCGATCTTGCGACATACGGTATTACGGAAGCGAGCGACTCTGGAGGAATTGGGGTTGCTTGACAAGATTGCAGTGGACATCTGGCCAAATGACAATGAAATGCTGTCGGTCTTTGACGGTTTTGCTCTGAGGACATCGGCGGAATTTGATGCCGCGTACGAGGCAGCTAATGCATTCGCAGCTGCCCTTGCAAAGAGGACTCAAGCTGCCGGATTCATGAAAACAATGATGCAAAGCCGAATCTGCTCAAGTATCGCGAGCGGGTTGGCCACGGCCGAAAAACTCTTGAAGAAGAAGATCCAACTTGATGAAGAAGATGAGGAGGCGGCGCTGCTCTTCGAGCGGGTGCCACAAATTATAGACGAAGAGCGATTCTACCTGGACCGCATCGTTCACTTCCTCAAACAAAGGCCTACCGATCCCAAGCTTGATGCGGTTGTGCATTTCTTAACCGTTCGCGGTTGGCTCGATCTGGGATGCATCGTTTTTAGCCAGTACTACGATACAGCTAACTGGATTGCCAAGAGCTTGACCGAACTCCTTCCTGAAGAACGAGTAGCACTCTATGCCGGAGCCGGAAAGTCGGGACTTTTCTACGGTGGTGAGTGGCGGAGCGTCGAACGCGATGACATAAAAAAAGCAGTGCGTGATCGGACTATTCGCCTTGTTGTGGCCACGGATGCGGCCTGCGAAGGTCTAAATCTTCAGACGCTGGGGACGCTCATCAACATAGACCTGCCTTGGAATCCGTCTAGGCTTGAACAGCGAATCGGCAGAATAAAACGGATTGGTCAAACTCGGGACCGCGTCGACATGCTGAACCTTGTCTATCACGACACCAACGACGAAAAGGTGTACGAGGTTCTGTCCAAACGAATGAAAGATCGCTACGATCTCTTCGGTTCGCTTCCTGACACTATTGAAGACGATTGGATTGACGATGTGGAGAACCTTGAAGAGCGTCTGCGACAATTTACCGAGCGCAAGAAGAGAGCCAACGCATTCGAAATACGCTACGCGAGCAGCGTCCAACCCGACGGACCAGGTTGGGAACAATGCGAACGAGTTCTTGCACGGCGCGATATAGTGGGGCGTCTTTCAGAGGGCTGGTAGATTAAACTCTTCCTGAAGTTGCCAGGCGGATCTGAAATCGACAAGCCCGTAGGCAAGAAAACTATTGAAATCGCTGAGAGAAGCGATCGGAAGGATGCGCGCACCGGGCCCGTCCTGCTTGTTCCGAAGAATTCCATCATCGCGGAGGCAAACCTTTGCGGCATTCCCATTGGGTGCTTGGAGTCCGAAGCTGGCGCCCAAAGTGTCCGTGGACATTTGCGGAGCAGTTAAGCTGTTCATTAAAGTTGCTGGGATTCGTTCCGATGCATTCTGATTCTCAGCAGTGCCTTAATGTTGCGAGTTGAACGGATTCTTTCACGGCGTTAACGCGGGTTCGAATCCCGCCGGGGACGCCAATTGAATTCAATGACCTACGGGGAAATCTGTGCGAGCCAAAAGTCAGGCCTTGCTTTCCGCGGCAAACCCATCTTGGTCCATCCGTTAATATGGCGCATGCTCAAACCTGGTTTCGTAGAACCGATGGAATGCCAATCGGCCGAGAAGCTTCCGACTGGCTCAGGCTGGCTCTACGAGATCAAGCTTGATGGCTATCGCATGATTGCTGTGCGCAACGCGAAAACCGAGCTCTACTCCCGACTGAAGAACTCGAATACGAAGAAGTTTCCCGACATCGCCGAAGCACTTACTCTCCTTCCCGAGGAAACTGTCATTGATGGCGAGTTGGTGGCACTCAACACCGAGGGCAAGCCTGACTTTAATCTGATGCAGAATTACAAGTCAGCTAAGGCGCACCTGGTCTACTTCGCATTCGATATCTTGTTCCACAAAGGAAAACCTCTTCTCGACCTACCGCTCACAGAACGCCGGCGAATCCTGCGTGAGGCAGTTAAACCGAACGATCGCGTGCAGATTGTTCAGGTCTCAACCAACGCAGAGGACATCGTGCGCTTTGTGAAAGCGCACCAGCTCGAGGGCGTAATTGCTAAGCGGGCTGACTCTCACTATCTGCCCGGCAAGCGGACCAGTTTGTGGGTGAAGTCTCGCGTCACACGGAGCCAGGAGTTTGTGATTGGCGGATACACACCAAGCCATCTCGGACTCGATGCCATCATTGTAGGTGTCTACCGCGGCACGGATCTCTACTTCGTCGGCCGCGTTCGTGCAGGCTTCACCCCGGCAAGCCGACGCCAGGTCCACCAGAAGATCCGAGGCTTTAAGATCGACAACTGCCCGTTCGTTAATCTCCCGCAGAGAAGCGAAGGCCGTTGGGGACAAGGCATCACTGAAAAGGCGATGAAGGATATGGTCTGGCTCAAACCCGAATCTGTGGCGCAAATTGACTTCCAAGAACGGACCAGCGCCTACATGCTTCGGGGTGCGACTTTCGTCCGATTAAGAGATGATAAGGACCCGCGAAAAGTAGTCAGAGAAATCTAATGCCTAGAACCCTTCAACCCATCTCATAAATGCCACTGACTAGACACAGCAGGTTAGGCAGAGTTACTTCCGTGCCGACCATACAGACATGTCGATGGTAGTAGTTCCCTTTCCGTTAGTTACCCGACTCGCTCTTTGGCTTATTTCGAGGAAATTGCTTCGTTAGCTCTGAGACTTGTCTTGCCACCTCCCAAAGACCGCTCTGGCATGGCCACGTGTGTGATGCTTTCTCCAAGATGTATTTCTAGGCGATCTCCAACACCACCAACCGGACCGGTGCTGCCATTGTCTTTCGGATGATTTCGCCATAGATAGCGACTTGTCGCCGGTACCTTGGCTCGTCACCAGGCCCTGTCTTGTAGTCGAGAACCGTCCATCCGCTCCCATCAAACGACACAAGGTCGATTACCCCTTCGTGGAGTTCTCCGTTTGCGTCGTACGTCACCGGGTACTCGCGGTGGACTCGTTGCGATTGGAGCGCCGACGAAACCAGCGGATGTGCGAATGTGCGAACCACGAGATCGACGGCCTGCTGACGAGTGCCTGCTGGCATTCGCGAGCCGATCTCATGCACGGTCGCGAGAGCCTCGATTCCAATTCGGTCCGGCGGAAACGCGGCGTGGGCAAGAAGAGCATGCACGAGATCGCCGTGCTTTCGCCCGCGAGGAGGTCTGCCGGCAGTAGTGGGGCCGGGATCTAAACGGAGGATTTCAACTTTGGTATCCGCGATACCTTCGGGCAGGACGTCGACGTCTGTGATCCGGCGCACGCAGAATTCCGGCCGCGCCCCGTCCGTCAGCCGTTCATCTCGCGACGCGCGCCACTCGTCGTATTCACGGAGTCCATCGGCTGGTTCGCTCATGGTCGGTCGCAAGAGGGCTTCGTCGTCGATCCCCCCGTCCGTCTCCGGCGTGGCCGCAAGGAGACTCGGATCGAACCAAACTACGCGGTGCGGGCCGACGCCGGCCTCGTGTAGACGGCACGGGAGACTTTTTCCAAAATTTCAAGACCCGCACATGGAGACACCTCAACAGTTACACTGGGGTGGATGCCAATGAAGACGCCCCTTCTCGCCATTGCCTGTTTGCTTGCATGGAGTTCAGCCCAGGCCTCCTCGCCCTGTGTTGTGCCTCCGAAAGCGACAAAAAGCACGGCGATACCGCTGTGTTTCGCGAAACAGCGGATCAGGGAAATTCTGGCAGAGTATAACAATGATCCGAGAACAGTCAACAATGGTCTTCCACCACTGAGGAAGGCTGAGGTCAACTTCAAAACTGTCGTCACAAAGAAAACGGGCCTTACTGTAAGTGTTCTAGTCTTCACTGGCGGAGTCACTCATCAAAATGATTTGACCAAGGAAGTGACGGATGCATGGGATGTCCCACAAGCACCACCGAATAAGGGATTCACAAGCACCGAATCATATGTCGGCTGGCTGGAGAAGAGGAAAAGAAATAACTCTAAGTTTGACGACCACGATTTTGCTAGAGAGTTCAGAGCTTTCATTGACCAGATCGCCGCACAAGAGAAGAATGAACTACCCGATATTCCGGACCAACAACATACCGTAACTATTTCAGAGTCTTTCGGGGTGCAGTGGAACTTTAAAGCCGGGCTTACTCTTCCGATTCACCTTGTCACGCTGGGGCCTTCAGCCGAGAAGAATCGTTCTGACACACAGAGTGTCAAGCTCACTTTTGCAAATAAGCCTCCGAAAGAATAATCGATATAAGTGGCCGAGACTTGTGTCGAGCAATGGCTTTTGACTCGGTTTCTTCAAGTGGCATCTTCCCCAGCCAAAGTGTGCAAGACTCATCCCTCGAGGCGATGCTTAAGACAATGCACGCGGATCTGCCGACCCTACATCCGGACATTTCCATTCTTGAGGAGAAGGATTTCGACTATGTTCGTGGCGGGGATTTTCGCGTAACGCCAGACGCGGAGCCATCGGTTCGGCAGGGCCTTCAAATCTTATGGAACTCGGGCAATATGATCCGCGTGTCCCTTCTGCGACACTCTCACGTCGATCCTTCAGCAGAATCAGGCACTTCAATCCGCGAGTTTCCAGACTCTGCCTTCCGTTAGGAAGAAACAGCGGTTGAAGAGTTGAAGATCCTCGGAATCTCCCAGGTAGCTGGCACCCTTCTATGTGAATGGAATGCAGATCACTTCTAACCCAGGTGTCTTCCGTGCCGAGATCGTAGCTTCGCCTGACCGCCTTGCAGCTTTGCAGCTCTTCCCCATGGGGAAGAGCTGCAAACTTCAACATCAACGAAACCTTCCAACGTTCCAACGTTCCGGCTGAAATCGAAAGTGCGAAAGTTTCTGGACACTACCGCAGCCAGCGAGCGACGGGTATCCGGGCTGATGGCGGTCGCGGTGTCGAGCTTTCGTTACTAGCCGCGACGGTGCGACGAGCAGTTGCGTGAGCAAGCTAGCGGAACTAACCACGGTATGGCTACGGAAGGCTGCAGGTGCTCCTGGAGCCCTGGAGCGGGAAGAAGGGCGTTGTGAACCACAAAGCGCTTGTACCGGGTCGGCGCCTGGTGCCAAACCTCTTCCGTGACAGAAGCTTTTGGTCAAGACTCATTAAAAAATAATGAGCGCTGATGGGCCGATGGCTAACAAAAGCACTCAATCGTTAGCGGAAAACACGGATAGAAACTTCTACGGTTGGCTTCCAAAGTGATTCTCTGGACCAGACAAGCACATCGGACCCCGCTTATTAGACCTCAATCAAGCAGCGGTAAATTCAGCGGTTCTGCGGCTATTTTTCGCCCGAATTTCCACTCTCTGCGGTGGAATTTTTGACCCCTCACGAGGCGGGTTTGTCGGCCAGGAAACCGCCTTTGGGCCCATTTTCAGGCACACTGAGCTTCGCGCGGGACTCCGGTGCAAGCGTGCTAGTGCTGAATGTGCCAAGTGGTTCCGCCGTCTGTGGTCGAGAGAATCGATTCTGCAGACCCAACCGCCCAGCAGTTCTGGTTATCCCAGCAAAAAATGGAGCGCAAGTGGGCGCCTAAGCCTATATGTGTACCATATGAAGGTCCAATTCGAGAATTCTGAACAACCCAGGTTGTTCCGCCGTCTGTCGTCCCGAGAATGGTGCCATTGTTACCAACAGCCCAGCCGCGCTTCAAATCCTTGAAGTACACAGAGTTCAAGTTGTCTCCCCCCGAATTTCGCTGTGGTCGCCAATTCGTACCTCCATCCGTTGCTATCAAAATCAATCCACTGCTCGCTGCAATCCACCCGTGCTTGACATCTACAAAGTAGACAGAATTTGTGACCATGGATAAAACAAGGGCCCGATTAGTTGGATCGACATTTTTTGCTTGAGTGTCTACCCAAGTTCTACCGCCGTCCGATGTAGCGAGAAGCGCCTCCCCGGAAGCCCAACCATGCTGTGTATCCACGAAGTGCGTTGACATCAGCCACGCGGATCTGAACGGTTCGGAGTTAATCGATTGAAGATGCCAATTGAGTCCTCCGTCGCCGGTCGCAAGAATAACTCCATGTTCTCCCACGATCCAGCCGTGCAAGGAATCGACAAAGCTAACGGAGCTAAGACCGTTTAGGCCTCCACTGATCGACCGTTGCCAGGTCACCCCGCCGTCTCGAGTGTAGAGTATGGTTCCGTTTTCAAACCCGACTGTCCAGCCGTGTCGATTATCGACAAACGTTACGGATTCAAGATCATCAGTTGTGCCGCTATTCTGAGAGCACCAGGTTGCTCCACCATCAACTGTGGACAGGACAAGTCCCCCATCACCCACCGCCCAGCCATGCTTAGCATCTGAAAAGTGAACACTATTCAGAATGAATTGTCCTCCGCTGTTGCGATTTTGTGTCGCGTTCGCGAACTTGAGCGGCACGATCATACACAAAAAGATTACAACCGGTTTCACTGACGTCCTCCAACATTTCTCTAAGTCGAGCTGTTTTTTGTGACCCAATAAATTCCTGTGTAGTATTTCTCGAGAAAGGCCCACGACATGTGTTGCCGTGCCCCCCATGTGATTCCGATAACGCCTGCTGGGTCGTAGCCGGTCAACAACATGACATGACGATTGCTCCGCGACTGGTCCTTGCTAGTGTCGGTCCAATCGGCGTTCGGCCCGAATGTGCTTCCGTCGTTAACGCTGATGCCCTCGGGAAGATTCAGATCAACCTGAACTCCAGTGTTTTCGATGATGCAGCTTTGCAATTGCGAGATAGTCAGATCTGTTGTCGCATCACCTGAGAGCATTCCGGCACCAGTGATGCTTAGCGGCCCCTTGAATGAATCGATCGAACGCGAAACACCTCCCGCGATCCATCCATGATTCATCCATCGGGATAAGGAAACGCTGAGCACAATACCGACATCGAAAGTGCCGGCCTCCAGGTGGTACTCATTCGAGACCTCATCGTCTGAAATGTTCAGAAGTGAAGATCCGAGGCTATAGGTCAGCCGGACGCTGTGATGCGCCCTCGCCGCGATAACACAATCGTTCAGCTGATCATTTAGATACAGTCGCGGAACAATACCCGGGCAGGCATCGTCAACATCATATTTCGCCGGTGTGGAAAGAAGCCCACCCAAAGAAAGACTCATCAAAGCAGCTCGCAGGAAAATCTCAAAAAGAAGCAGTGCGGACGATTGTAAACGGAATGTCAAGTGTTAGAAACCGGCAAATTTTTGCACTTCGTACCGGGCTCATCAGAAACTCCTGAATAGCGAGTCATATGGGATTTCATTGTTTGTTTCTCACAAGGCGACTTGTTGGGACTCATGGCCCCTACTTGGGGTATAGCTAAGATCGACGGTTCGTGCTAATGCGACAGCGAGATTCTGATTGTCCATTTGACTGAGAAATTCGGCATATGCATTGCTCGATGGATCTATCTGGCAACCAAATTCTGAGAATAGCCATAGCACACCCTCAAAACCGTAGAACTTTATGTATGTCAATAGAGCGGCGGTGTAGGCTGCATCAGCCTTACTCTTAGTGGGGGCATGGATGTCGGTGATCCAATACCCAACGTATGGCCGCAGTGCAGATATCTCAATCAGATTGGTCTTTGCGCAATTGGCAACACGTTCCAATCCATCGAGGAAAGCATCGTAGCAATCCCGGATCCTGGCTTCATCTGGTGTGAACGCTCTCTTGCCAGCTATTGACTCGCCATCCATTACGGAATCGGACTCTGAAAGATTCAAAAGGACGTGTGGTCTTAGAGCGGAGAGTTGCATCTCTCTAGTAACGATGACGCCAGGTTTACTCGGGTCTGCAATAGGGTCGAGTTGAATCCGCCGAGTTCCCCAGTCGATTAGCGACAAGGCCATCCTGACCAGGTCATTCTCAAAAAAGAGTTTCATTTCCGCAGCAAGGAATTCGGCCTTCTTCCATTTCTCTGCGCGACGGAATGAGCGAAGTGCAACGATGCCAGCAACAACACTCAAGCCTAAGCCGCATACAGAAATGACAAACTGTGGGATTTCTAAAGTGCCAGCGCTCAACATCATGGTGGGACCTCCATAGGCAAAATTGGTAGCCGTCCCACCATCATCGCGCATTACCATCCTGGTTTACTCCATTGGATGGACTCTCCCTATCAATTTTCACGGAGCCGGACTAGGCGTCCGCCCAACTGGATTGATGCGTGGGAATTATCTAGGCCATGTTTCGTGGGAGTTGTTGCATGCCCTCATAGACGATCATTTGTATTGTGAGTGCTCCCCCGCCTACCCCGCGGGCAGAGCACCTTGTCGCATCTACCCGACCAGTGGCCGCTTCCAACGCCGCTCCGAATCCAATGGCTGTCGGACCGAAGTGTGGGAGGAGTGCGCTCGTCGCTAACCACATCAAATTTTCGCATTGATTTCGCTGCTCACAACCCCGACAGTCGGCGCTCAACATCACCTCAATCGCCGCTGCCGCAATTGATCAACAGGCAATCGAGAAGAAGCTGAATGGAAATTCTTAATCAAGTGACCCTCGCCGGAAACCTGACCGACAAGCCTTCGGTCGACGACGCCGGCGGTCGTGTCTTTGTGCGCGCCCATCTTGCGCAGAACTGGTTCTACGATACCCACGGCAAGACCATTGAGCACCGGCAGTTTCTGCCTCTCACCTTCCTTAGGGAAAGTGCCTCAGTGGCGAGGAGCTTCGAAAAAGGCGACAACATCCACGTCACTGGCCAGCTCATTCGACGTGACCCCAGAGCCCGCTCTGAGGACGCATCACGGCCCGCGAAACAGGAAGTATTTTCGAGATCCACGTCATTCGAGCATTTCGTATCGCGAGTGCCTCGAAATCCGACACCGCCGCGATCCACCAAAACGAAATTCGTCGCACCAATGATGCGAAACAGATTCCTGCATTTATTCAGGAGGGCATTCATGATTGGCCTGTCTAATCCGAAGTTCCGTAGTCGGCTTGCCAGTCTCTCCCGCTTGAGCTACATCGTGATCGCGTTCGCTGTTGCGTTCGTCGGGCTAACTCTGGCTGGCGTTGGCTTCGGCTTTGTCTTCAACTTTACGCACTCGGCACCCTTCGGCCTCTACAAAGAGATTGCCGATCCAGCGAAAGCGCCTCACACTCCTGCCCCCTACGTCTTCTTTTGCCCCGATGTTCGCTGGCCTGGCATGAAAGGGGAGCCTACCCAAGTTTGATCGCATTCCCAAGTCGAAGTTCGAAATTCCGCTCCTTGCCCTCAAGTTTTTCGGGAAGAAGTCTGTGGTACTTGACACTTCTGGCCTGGGCAGCCAGAGCTTCCACGGCCGCGTGGTGATTCTGGTGAATGAGCACACGACCGGAGCCGCAGAAATGCTGGCTCAGTTCGTCCAGGAAAATGGGCTTGGCACTGTCGTTGGAAGCAAGACCCCGGGCCGGCTCGTTTCACGGTCAGCCTTCAAAATCGGGAACGATTATCGGATTGTCATTCCAATCGGCGCGTACGTCAGTTGGAAGGGAAATCGGATCGAAGGCAAGGGAATCATTCCTGATGTGCCGGTGGATTGGTCCTATGAGGAAGCACTCAACGGTCGAGACAATCAATACACCAAGGCTGTTGAAGTGGCACTGGCGTTTTAGTCCTGTTTACATTGAAGTGCCAGTCGACGAGTAAATCGATGTCCCCCACGGCCCGAATTCGGTCCGCAGAGTAGTCTGCCGGTCTTGATACAGCACAATTGCTCCTGGGCGGAACTGTTTATCAGGAGGTTAATGCCGAGTGGGCCACGATACAGCCTGAACTCGTGGATGCTTGCTTAGACTGGATGGCATGCATCTCCATCGACGCCTCTTGGCTGCTCTCGTGATTCTATTGGGCGGTATGTACGAGTTCTGGCGGACTGGCCGCGTGACGGGTTTAGAGCTCCTCTTGGGACCAGATTCGGGAGGTATCTAATTGAGCGGAAGATATCAGTGGGCACGGCGCCAGTCGCGCACACGACAACTCGTGCGATCAGCGATTGATGAGAACGGAGACCTCGAACAATGAAGCCTAATGAACCCAGCCGCACAGCCCTGACAATCGCCCGACAACGAGCTGCTCATCAGGTGCTCGATCATGGCTCAATCCTCTATGACCCATTTGCCATGAAGATTCTGCGTGAAGACGAAGAGGACGTGCTTCAATTTGCGAACAAGCACCCCTTGGTCAGCATCGGACGTCTGTTCACCACCGCGCGAAGCCGGATTGCGGAAGATGCTTTGTCAAGAGCTGTCGAAAGAGGGGTTTGGCAGATCGTCATCCTTGGCGCCGGTCTCGACACTTTCGCTCTCCGGAATCCCCATTGCGCACGACAGATCCGTATCTATGAGGTGGACCACCCCGCGACGCAGGCATGGAAACGCCAGCGCTTGGCTGAAGCTCAAATCGCACTTCCGCCATGGCTTATTCTCGTGCCAGTCGATTTCGAGCGGAACGATGTGGGAGAGAAGCTCGTCGCCGCAGGCTTTCAGCAGAACTCGCCCGCGTTTTTCACCTGGCTCGGGGTTGTGCCATATCTGACACAGGACGCTATCGGCCGCACTCTGGACTACATGTCGTCAATCCAGAACTCGGAGGTGGTGTTCGACTACGTGGAACCTCCCGAGGCATACTCAGAAGAGCTAAGGCTATTAGAAAAGGAGCGGACCGAACAGCTTGAGAAAATTGATGAACGTTTGGTCAGCCGTTTCGAGCCGGCTGGTGTTGCGGCGATTCTTCGCTCGCACGGATTTTGTGCCATCGAAGACATCAATTTCCAGGAGATCGCGTCCAGGTTCGGCCGCGCCGTTCAAGGACTCGCGCCCGGACACGCTGGCGTTCATGTTGTCCACGCTAAGCACTAATTGAACGCGGTCATCTATAGCTATTCAAATACAGAGCCCGTCCACACCGAAATATTCGGTTTATGCACGGACGGGTGCAGCCCCGACACCCTGTGCAGATTGTAATCTGGCTTGCAAAGCATGCGTTCTGGGCGTGAGCTGACCTGCCCCGGTTTTCTCATCCATTCATAACTGGAGATTCTCGGTTCAGGTTTGGCGTCGAGATGATCTCGCCGCCGCCGAGGCTGTGCGGATGTGGGAAGCGTTCGTTGCTTTCCACATCTGCATAGCCTGCTGTTGCCCGCCGGAATTCATCCGGTGTTCTGTATCCCAGCGAACTATGAGGCCGTTCGCAGTTATACTCCTGTCGCCAGGCTGCCAGTGTCATCCGCACATCCTTCAGGGTGTGAAACCAGTGCGCGTTCAGGCATTCGTCGCGCAGCCTGCCGTGGAAGCTCTCCACGTGCCCGTTCTGCATCGGCCGGCCCGGCTGGATGTGCACCAGCGCGATCTTCCGCTCCTCGGCCCAGCCCAGCATACGCCGCGAGCAGAATTCCGGTCCGTTATCCGCTCGCAGACTCTCCGGGCGGCCATGTTCCGCGATCACTTCCTCCAGCACCCGAGCCACTCTGCCGCTGCCCAGACTTACATCGGCTTCCAGAGCCAGACACTCCCGTGTGTACGCATCCAACACGCTGAGGATGCGCACCATGCGTCCGTTCGCCAGACCATCCACAATGAAGTCCATCGCCCACTCCTGATTGGCTCGCATCAGGCGTGCTGAAGCCAGCGGATCCCGCGCCAGCCGCTTGCGCCTGCGGCGGCGCACAGCTAGGCCCGCTTCGGTATACAGCCGATAGACCCGCTTCACGTTCACTGCCTCTCCGCGGCGTTGCAGAATCGCGTGCAAGCGTCGATAGCCGAACCGCGGCTTCTGCCGCGCCAGCTTTATCAGCTCCTCCCGCAGCTCTGCATCGCGGTCCGGCTTCGGTTCATAGCGGTAACTGGACCGATCCACGCCCAGCAGCTTGCAGGCCGTGCGTTCGCTCTGCCCGAACTGCGTCGAAACGAACGCCACCTCTTTTCTCAGCTCGGCAAGCTCCAGCCGTTTTTTCGGATCACCGCCTTCAGCATTTCCTTGTCCAGGCTCAGATCCGCCACCAACTGCTTCAGCCGCCGGTTCTCATCTTCCATCTGCCGCAGACGCTGCGCTTCGCTCACATCCAACCCGCCGTACTTGGCCTTCCAGTTGTAGAACGTGGCTTCACTGATCCCATGCTCCCGGCACAGGTCGGCTGTCTTTACTCCCGCCTCATGCTGCTTCAGAATCCCGATGATCTGCTCTTCCGTGTACCGGCTCTTCTTCATGCTCCGTCCTCCCGTCTACATTACGAGAGAACTCCAGTTTTCCCTGGCTGAGTTTTTCGGGGGCACGTCACTGGGGCTGAAGGGCAGTCTCAACGAGTACGAACTGGATCTGTTGCTCCTCGCCGGGCCTCGTGCCTCGTTGGCCCCTATTATCGGAGAACTCTCATGCCTACCGGACTAATCGGAAGGATGCAGCTCAAGCAGCTTCACCAGGCGCAGCATGCGAGAAGTTGTACACGGAGAGAGCCCAGATTGGATACTGGGCTTGAGGTCATGATTCAACAGCAGATCGCTATTTGGCGAGCGACAGGACCGGCATTTTGGTCGGTCAGGATCCAACAATAGTCTGATTCTTCTTCACGAGTCCCTTTAGTGGCCCCTGTGGCAAAGGGGAAGCTCATTGAAACTCTCATTCTCGGAAGCCCGCTAGCAACTTTGCAAAGTCAAAAGCGAATCCTGCAACCAGCTTGACATCTGCGCGTTTGGCCTTCCCAGTTTGATTTGCATACGTTACGGAAATGGGGATATCAAAGCCATTGATGGCAGTGATTTTTAGCTTCCCCTGTGCTTTATATGTTGGCGTCTGGTTGTCGCCCCAGTCTCCCTCACCTGAAACTCCGATGGTAAGGTGGTTGGTCTCAACAACTGGATTCCTCGGGGGGATGGGAGGAATCTCCAATGCCTCGACTAACCGGAAGGTATCTTTGTTCGGCTTGGTCGTCTTTGAATTGGAGAAATCAAAGCTTGCATTAGTGGTGGAGTGTAATTTCCAACGCAAGCTTTGTGATTCCCAGCCACGATCCATCACAAATTCGCTGCGATAAAGATTACTGCCTGTACCCTGACTTATTTTGCTCAAGAAGGAGAATGAGGCTTGTGGCTGAGTCTCAATATTCTTGATCACAGTGCGCAGCTGGTCCGTCAAATTCTTGAGTGCCGTCATAGTATCCGCGGTGTGATCATCGATGAACTCAACATCCGCAGCAGTGATACATGCGCGGTAAGGGACAAACAAACTCGGCATTGCCATCGCCCCATCGAAGTTTTGGTTGAGGCTGTCAGCAATACCGGCTGCCCTCGCAGCCGCACAAGAGTGATTTTGATACTCGCTCTTGAGTTGTTCCTGGATTGCGAGAAGGTCCCCAAAGTACCCTCCGGCAGCGCGAAGGGATTCGCTCACTCCTGCGAAATTGTCCCTATTAGACGGATCCAGCGGATCTGGAGGATGGGTGACCAAAAACTTCGCGCCATAGCTTACTGACTGCTGGATCTGCGCAGCATTCTGGGGGTATGACGGAGCAATGGAGACTGAGAGCCGTCTCCAAAACATATTCTGTTCATAAAAAGCGGGATTAAAAGGCTCCCTTTGGCGCCATGTGGAATACACGCCATATAGAGTGGCGGTCAGCGACGCGTCAGTAGTTTGAGGCACTTGCGATTTACCCGAGAGACCGGACGGATTGATGCTCGCTGCGAGCACATCCGGCCCCGCGGATTTATCGGCCAGAGTCGTTGAATTGGTTGTAATGGAAGGAGCTTCGCTTTGCCTCGACGGGTCCAAGTTACTCAGTTTGCCGTACAACCGTACTTGGATGCGACAGAAAACAAGCTCGTTGAGGGTTTTCGGGTCGCGGCAGTCCACGGTTCTCGAAGGCTGCTGGGCTCTGACGGGCTGTGCCATGCCAATGAGACCGAGGAGAATTACGGTGACGAAAGGTGCTTTCAAAGCGCGTCCTCTCCTAGCCGGCTACTAAGTCGTGGTAGTTAGCGTGAGAGGAACGGGGAAGGTGTCGATACGAAGCTGTGCTGTCAGCGTGATGTCCTGGACTGTTACATTTAGGGGGCGTTTCGCAACAGTGATCCTATAGCTCTGGACTTGGGCAAAGACCAAGAAGATACCATAGATGTCAGCAATCCCTCGGGCCCGATCAGTGGAAACGACAAACGGGTTTGGAGCGGGGCCGTTGAGAACCGCCCAGTTGTATTGCGGGTGAGGGTTATTTGTCACCTGAAAAATACCTTTTCGGTCTGCACAGGAGAAAGACCAAATTGGGTTTCCGGCAGACGGAAACAAGCTATAGAAAAGGAATTCATTTTGACCCAGTGTAACGGCGCCCATATCGACGACTGTAGTAACGGTGACCGCCATGTTTCCTCCACCGACAGTTGCCCTCTTCTGAAAGTGGCTAGCTTGCCTGTTTATTAAACCGGTCGCTGCTGTAAAGGCTATTCCCAGGTCAGAGGCCCGAAATCCTTAGAATCCGCCTCGAGTGTTGAGGCAAATGGGTGGTCGGATCCAGTAAACGGCGACTTAATCGGCTGACCAAACTGCCAATACTGGTGGATCGGATGGGCGGGGTCTTTCACCAGTGCGTCGAGATAATTTTGGGCGATTTGGGGGTCTGAAAGGTGTGCAGGTAACTTTGACAATCTATCGGAGAATTGTTCTTTGCTTGGAGCGGCTTGACGGAACATTGTAGTTTCGGACAAATCGCGTGTGGAAACTTGAACCTCTATTATTGTAAATTCGCCTTTCTCTTGGAGCACCCGGTAGTGCTTAACCGAACTGACGTTCAGTTCGTGAAAAACGCCGTCTGCTGTTTGAAGCACGAATTTGCCATTTTCGTCTGATTGAAACAGAACCCCCGAGAGGGTTGTGCGCCAAAAATTCTTAATTTTCGGAGCTTTCTTGAGGAGGTTGCTAAAACTTGCTGCCTTTCGCGGTGTTTTTCCCCGGGCTGCGCCTTGCTGCTTAGCCATGGCTGAACCCTCAACTATTCGATAGATTTCGCTGGATTATGTCGTTGTTTCTGATTCCTGTCAAGTAAAAACACACTGGGCCGGTTGCCCGCTCAGATTCTTGGGTGGCTTGAGTGGGGCAGTTGAAAGCCTCGCATCGCGAGGCCCCGGGTAGAAGCGCTGGGCTTTAGCCCTGCGATAAACGCCCGGTCCGGAGGACCGCACCGTACTGCCGCAGCGAAGCGAATGAAATGCGGCCATTGCTGCCAGGTGGCCCCACTCAAGGCACGCGATTGAAGGCACGTTCCAATATATTGTGCCTGAAGGCTAAGAATCATATAACTTATGGACGATCGTTACGGAAGGGAGTCTAACAAATGAAGATCGACCTTTACACAAAGACTGTGCTTACCGTGATTGCGTGCTGCCTCATGTACCTTTGTTTCGCCCGCCGGGCTCCAACCGTTCATGCGGCTGAGCCGACACCCGTTGTAATTGTGGGCCAAACCGACGGGATGGGCAACATACGCGGAGGTATCCTCTCTGTAGGGTTGGCAGCTACGCGTTGCGTGGGAGGAGATCCCCAAACCCGCACGAGTTGTGGTTGGGAATATCAATCAATCCCCGTATCTGTGACCTCACAAAATCACCACTCCACTAATGCGAAGTAGCGGACCGGTGGCCCACCCTTTAACTACCGCGGGTGCCCCATCCTTCGCGTAGCGAAGGGTGGGAAGCAACGACCTCGACCCGCCCGACACCTTCAAGCCTCGCATCGCGAGGCCCGGTAGAAGCCCAGGGCTTTAGCGCGCGAATAAACGCCCGGTCCGAAGGACTGCACCGCACTGCCGCAGGCTATAGGTCGTGCCGCGGTATTATCCTGTGACTCGCCAAATTGCCATCCGAGCGCAGAAGGAACCTGCGTTTTGAACTCACAGGCAGATTCGCGACCG
>Ga0206838_10013_pt1 | contig 67426 bp, 77 predicted proteins | sample Alteio_BWOrgCont_26_FD_152879 | JGI IMG/M metagenome (GOLD analysis project Ga0206838, IMG submission 152879) | Enriched cells from forest soil in Barre Woods Harvard Forest LTER site, Petersham, Massachusetts, United States -... | ecosystem: Environmental > Terrestrial > Soil > Temperate forest >...
AGCGATGCGTTTGATAAAGGGATTCCATGGCGATTGTAAATATTTCTGAATATCTTCAGGCAGATCTTTTAAATGAATTTCCAATTGCCGAAGCAGCTCTAAGGTATGCTGCAACAGGGGCAGATGGTGATACCGATTTTCAGGAATGGGATGCATTGCAGAAATTTCCGGAAACAGATATTCCAACAGACCGGTTTGCTGCATGTGTTCCACGTAATAATGACTTTCCGGCGCCGATAACAATCGCATCCATTCATAATGAATCCGCTCGGTTGCAACCTTCAGCAGGCAATGGCCATGGCGTTTCACCCCATCGGTATCCAAATTTTTAAACCCCAATTCCGCGCCAATGCGAAAGAGTCTTAAAAAGCGCAGCGGATCCTCGAGCATATTTTTTTCACTCACGATACGAAGGATGCCATGTTTTAAGTCTTCCTGACCGCCAGTGGGATCCAGTAGAGATTCTGTTTCAAAGTCGTAGGCCATGGCATTTATCGTAAAATCCCGGCGCAGCAAATCTTCATGGATGTCTTGGCCGATACATGCGGCAATGTCGATGGTTAAATCTTTCAGAATAATTCTGTAAATTTGATAATGGTCATCCAAAGTAATCCAGATCGCATCCAACTGTTCGCTCAGCTTCTCAGAGAGGGGCTTTGCCCATTCGGGAGGAACCACAAAATCCAAATCCGCACTCAGTGTTTCGGAGTGCAACAAATCCCGAACTGCCCCGCCGACCAAATACGGTTTAACGCCATGGGCTTGACACAGCGCTAAAAATTGCTGAAGCGGTGGGCAGGTTTTAAAGGGCATCATGTTCATAACGCAGAATACTCGCCATAAAAATGGCTGCTGTTTCACTGCGAAGAATCGTATCACCCAAAGAGACACCAATAAAGCCGCTGTGTTGAAACAACTTTACTTCATGAGCGGTCCAGCCGCCCTCCGGCCCAATGGCATAGACAGCGCTCGTAAAATGGGAAACCACCGATTTTAACGGCGGCAGGCCCTCTTGGGTATAAGGCTCAATGGGAACCAATTTCAAAGACGGTTCATCCAATGTTCGAATCCACTCCGACAATTTCAAAGGCGGCTTGATCTCCGGAATCCGGCTTTGCTCAGACTGCTCGGCGGCCTGAATCAATATCTGCTCCCACCGTTCATGCTTGGCGTCACGAATGATCGTGCGCTCGGTGATTAACGGCTGAATGGTAGTGACGGCCAGCTCCGTCAGTTTTTGCAGCATCTCCTCCCAGCGATTTGCCTTTATCAAGCTGACGGCAGCCGTGATTTTCACTTTAGGAGCATTTTTTTCTTGTTTTGCGATAAGTTCCACAGAAATATTTTTTGCAGAAACAGTCTGAATCAAGGCTTGATAGACTATCTGGGTTTGTAAATCAATCAAATTCATCGCAGAACCGGGCTTAAGACGCATAACTGTTTTCAGCCGATGCACCTGCTCGGTCAAGGTCAGCACATCCGGAAAATGCGAAAAAGTTTTTCCACCAAAATCAATACAAAACCAGGGCGCTCTCAGGTGTTCTTGCGGCATACCAGTGCAATCCAATCTCCCTTAAGCACCACCCGGACTATTTTAACCGGATAGTTTTTCAGGCAATCGGCCATTTGAGCATATTGCTCCTGCGTAATCCCGCTGAAGATCAGTATGCCGTTGGCAGATGTCCGTTCAACTAACTGAGGCATCATCTCAATTAGGACATGAGTCAATATATTGGCCGTCAATAAATCAAATTGCCCGGTCGTCTCTGATAAAAACTGAATATCCACCCCATTTTCTGAGGCATTGACCCGGGCAACCTCCACAGCAAGCGGATCATTATCCACAGCTACCACATGGGGTACGCCATGCTTGGCCGCATAAATGGCCAAAATACCGGACCCGCACCCCACATCCAAGACGGATTGAACCGGTAAGAATTCCTGCATCAAGGCGAGCACCAGGCGAGTCGTGTCATGCGTACCGGTTCCAAAGGCCGAGCCCGGATCCAGCTTTAAAACAATCTCTTGCTGAGATTGAGGATGATAGGTTTCCCAACTGGGTTGAATGATCAAATCCGGCAGCACCCGGCTCACATGCCAATATTGTTTCCAGCTTTCAGCCCAATCCTCTTTGGGAATCTCTTTGGCCGTTTTCACCGTAACCGAATCGGCCAAGCCTTCCGCCTGCAGCAACTTCAAAATGGGTTGTTCCAAATTCGGATCAGATCCAATCACGGTCATGGCATCATGTAGATGATAGGTCACACTGTCGACAGCATCCAGCGTCCAAAACAACTCTTCCAAATAAGCTGCCTGGTCGGTATGATGTAAATCAAGCTGAACTGCAAACATAACACTAACGAGTATAACGAAAAGAGAGGACCCGATGCCATCGCGAAAATTAAGCCTAATCCCGCCTTACCTGTTTGCGGAACTGGATAAAAAAATCGACGCGGCCAAGGCTCAGGGGCGAGATATCATCAACCTGGGCATTGGAGATCCGGATTTACCCACCCCCAAACTCATTGTGGATGCGATGCAGCAAGCCGTCGCCGATCCGGAAACCCATAATTACCCCCCTTACCGCGGAACCCAGGCTTTTCGTCAGGCGGTCTCCCAATGGATGAAAACCCGTTTCGGTGTCACAATCGATCCGGAGTCGGAGGCTTTGAGTTTAATCGGCTCCAAAGAAGGCATTGCCCACCTAATCCTCGCCTATGCCGATCCCGACGACATCGTCTTGGCCCCATCGCCCGGTTACCCCGTCTATCATAATTTCACCCTGCTGGCCGGCGCCAAGCCGCATACCCTTCCGTTACTGGCCGAAAATCATTTTCTGCCGGATTATGACGCCATCCCTACCTCGATTGCCGAACGCGCCAAATTGTTGTTTTTAAATTACCCCAACAATCCCACTGGCGCGATTGCCTCCATGGAATTCATGGAAAAAACCATTGCCTTTTGCAAACGGCATCAAATTCTGCTTTGCCATGACAATGCCTATAGCGAAATGACGTTTGACAACTACAAAGCCCCCAGCTTTCTCAGTATTTCCGGCGCCAAAGACATTTGCATTGAAATGTTCAGCCTCAGCAAAATGTATAACATGACCGGCTGGCGCGTCGGATTTGCTGTCGGCAATGCCGAAGCGATCAGCGCACTGGGTCTGATTAAAAATAATTGCGACAGTGGTGTTTTCAAGGCGATTCAAAAAGCGGCCATTGCAGGATTGGATCATTCCGAATCGCTGCTTCAAGATCTCAACGCCATTTACGCCCGACGTCGGAATATTTTTGTCAACGGCTTAAACACGCTGGGCTGGCAGTTTAAACCCAACAGCGCCACGTTTTATCTATGGATTCCCGTCCCCCCCGGATTCACCGATCCGCAGTTTGCGGAATTATTATTAGAAAAATGCAACATCGTCGTCGCCCCCGGCAGCGGCTACGGCGAAGCCGGCAAAGGCTTTTTCAGGGTTGCCCTTACTCAACCGGATAAGAGAATCGAAGAAGCGATTCAGCGATTAAAAACACATGAGATTCGATTCGACATGGGTAAGCAAGTCACTCAAGTCTCTTAATCTGATGAAAACGTTTTTAGCGGTGGTTTTTGGGAAGTTGACGGCCCATGTGTCCCGACTCTTTAAGTTGGGATCTGGGACGTCTTTGCCTGGGAAGGTGGCGTTGAAGCTGGATCCGCACTTGCTGTCGAGATTGGGGAAACAAGTCCGCAAAAAGCGAATCTGTATTACCGGCACCAATGGCAAAAGCACCACGGCTGGGCTGCTTTCTGCGTTTATCGAATCAGCTCGTTATCCGGTGGTACATAATCAATTGGGTGCCAATATGGTTCCCGGTATTACGGCGGCGTTACTTGCAAAAAGTTCTCTTACCGGAAAATTGAATGCCGATTACGCTGTCATTGAAGCTGACGAAGCCTCTCTGCCTCAAGTGGCCAAAGCGATTCAGCCGGATTGGACGGTGGTAACCAACCTGTTTCGTGATCAACTGGACCGCTACGGCGAACTGGATACCACCGCAAAACTGATTCGCGAGGGGATTACCGTCGGTCGGGGCGGCATGATTTTAAACGCGGATGATCCGATGGTGGCGGCCATTGGTACGGGTTTTGCTGCGGAGCAGGTTCTTTATTACGGCGTGAACACCGTGACCTATCCTGCTGATTTTTCAGTGGATTGCCCGGTTTCATTTCCCAAGGAAGTGATGGATTGTCCTTTATGCCAATCCCCCCTAATTTATGACCTATTTCTGTACGGTCACTTAGGACATTATCGATGTGAGGCCTGCGGTTTTTCCCGGCCCAAACCCTGGGTGGAAGCTTCACATATTGAGATATCCACCATGGAAAGCACCCTGACGCTGAACTCGTTGACGCTGACCTTAAAGCTGCCGGGTCTGTTTAACGCCTATAATCTGATTGCCGCGGTCACCGCAGGCTTAGCCATTGATTTACCCCTCACCAGTTTTGAGCCAGCCCTGGCTACTTATCACAGTATCTTCGGCCGAGCCGAACATCAGGTGATCGACGGAAAATCGATCCGGATTTTTCTGATTAAAAATCCGACGGGCGCCATGGAAGTCTTAAAAGTCGTTTCAGCCGATCCGAAAAAACGGATCCTCATCATCATTAACGATAATTATGCCGATGGCCGCGATATTTCCTGGCTTTGGGATGCGCCCTTTGAATTTTTAAGCACGGTTCAAACACCCATCACCGTGTCCGGGCATCGGGCGGAAGACATGGCGGTTCGCCTGAAATATGCCGGGATTTCCGAAGACCGAATCAAAACCGAACCCGTGATTATGAGCGCCTTTCAAAAAGCATTATCCCAAACCCCTTCGGATGAAACCCTCTATGTACTCCCCACTTATACCGCCTTGCTTCACCTCAGCCAGGCATTAGGCAGCCGGTAGTAATTACGAAACCTCGTTGATGTAAATCGGTTTGTTTTCGCTCGTCATGCCATTGAGGTAGTGAATCAAGATTAATTCGGTGGAGCGGTCTTTAGCAACGTTGATAATAACCCGGTCCATCAACCGATGAATCAGAAAAATGCCTCGCCCATGGGTATCCATCAGGGAATTTCCGGAGACATTGCGTTCCATCCAATAAATAATTTCATCCGGCGTCACTTTGCCGCCCTGATCTCGAACGGCAACCCCAATTTTATCATCGTCTTTTCCATAGGTAATTGTCACCTCTTGTGAGGGGCTAAGCGCTTCAATCACTTGGCCTTTTTGATATTGATAGGTGCCATCCGCATTTTTAATGGAATGATAGACGGCATTGGTCATGGCCTCGATCAAAACGACGGCAATAATATCCAGGTTTTGAACTTCCTGGGCCGCAAAAAATTCCTTAACCTTTTCCTGTGCCGAAATGATGTCATGGCTTGAATGAAGGGTAATGGTGGAAAGCGCCTCGCCCCCCGTTAAATAATTTTCCAATCCAAATACCTGAGAAGGCTTCAACAAGTTATTAATGACGGTGGAAAGTTCTTCAAAATTAAACGGGGCAGACTTGGTAATGACGTTATATATTTTTTCCTGTTTCACCAGTTCAAGATACGTATCCACGTCATAAGCCGTGATCAAGGCCCGCTTAATCTCCGGATATAATTGAACCGCCTGGCGCAAGACATAAAACCCATCCTTGTCGGGCAAGTTAATATCACAGATAATAAGGTCATAGGAGCCCTCTTTCAACTTGTCCAGCGCTTCGGTAGCTGAAGAAGCCCCTTCCACCGTCAAGTCATAGTCGGCCTGATGATAATTGGCCAAATAATCCTGCAAGTTGTGACGAATCGTATTATCATCATCCACCAAAAGTAATCGATAGAGTTTTTGCTCGGTGATCATAGCCTATTCCAACTCAAAAAGGGCGGGGAAAGTCATTTGAAAACATGCACCCGACTGAGGTTTATTATAAACCGTAATTGTCCCGCCGTGTTGATGAATGATTTGTTGTGAAATACTAAGGCCCAATCCGTTCCCACTGTTTGGCTTTGTGGTTAAAAATGGCGAAAATACCTTGTCCAGTACCGACTGTGAAATCCCCGGGCCATTATCCTCAAACTCCAGACGCACATGGTTTCCGATCAAAAACTCCCGGATCCAGACCGTCCCACAGCCGTTGGTGGCATCATGCGTATTTTTCAGCAAATTATAAAAAATTTGCTCCAGTTTCACGGCATCACACAAAATATTGCCGGAGTATTCCGAAAATTCACAATGAATCACCATATTCTGAAAAATGGGCTGCGACTCCATCCCTTTTAGCATCTTTCCAATCAAGTCGCGGACCTTATAGGGCTGAAGCTGCAGGTTATCGGGCTTGCTAAACGAGAGAAGCTCGTGACGCAAGGTGGCCGCCTTGTCCAGTGATTCGGTAATACGCTTCAATTCTGCTTGAATTTTGGTAATCAAATCCAGCACATAAGGTTGAATGGTTGTACCGGCCAGTAATTGTCTCAGTTTTTGAACGGAACGCCCCACCAGTTGTATCCCCATAGATATCCCCGTCAATGGATTACTGAGCTCATGAGCCATTTCCAGCATCATCTTTCCAAGATTGGCCAATTTCCGCTGCTGAATCAAGTCCTGCTGCATGGTAATCAAGTCCACATCCATGGACCTCGACGGCACCATCCATATCAGGACGCACGCCTCATCCGGCAAAGCCTGGGGTGTAAATATAAAACCCTGCTCTTGCAAGGGAAAGAAAAACGGCTTTGCTTCCACCAGTTGACCACGGAATTTGCGCCAATCGTTTGCCGGCAGAATAAGTCCTCCCATATTGACCCCGGCCAAAAAACTCTGAGCCAGCTCGTTGGACCAGATCAGACCGCCGTTTTCATTGATAACCGCAACCCCAATGGGGGCCTTGTTAAAATAGGCCTGGTATAAAACCAAGGTTTTACTACGACTGGACATGTTCAAACTCCGCAAGCGTAATCATGACCTGAAACGTCTTGCCAGGCTGTTTATACGACTTTCCGATCACCAGATAGGAAGACTCCTGTTTTTTGGCCGTCATGCCGGCTTCCTGATTCAGCTTCGGAACGCACAGCAGTGCCCCTTCCTGGGTTTGTGAAATAGACTGGTAAAGTCCCAGATAGATTCGGTCGTATACCCCCACAATTTGTACATCCTGACCCTGAATCTGCGCTTTTTTAGCCAAGCGTTCCCGAAACAATTCACGATGAACTTTCGAGAACCGGTGGGGTGGAATGGCTTGACGGGTAATCGGAAAAGCACGTTTAGAGGCAGGCATTTTAAACCATTTGGGTTTTATTCCTGTCATCTTGAACACACCCGGTTTTTTAAACTTTTTAATCGCATATCGATGTGTTTCACCCAGTCTAATACGCAGTTGTGACGCAACGATGGGCATTTGCAACTGCGCTTGTTTCATTTGAACCACACAGGGCATAATCGGCAAACGTTGGGTTAACAATCTGCCTTGATGAATTTGCTGGGGCAAAATAGGCTGAAGTATCGGTACATAAACCAAGGGCGGCGGTACCAGTAGCACCGGAGACGCATGGAGTTCCGCCTGAATCATGATATCCAAACACCGGCTGGGGGGTTTCAATGTCATATCCAAGCGGATGCATTGGAGTCTCTTTTTAACAATGGCCCCTCCATAACATACAGCTTGGATACCCAGGGTGAAATAAATCGTGGGGCTATCCATTTTCAGATCAATACCATGGCATAAGATTCGCTTGAAATGGATTCTCAGCGTTTCTTTTAAGGCGTCCCAGATTTGATTCCCGCTTCTTGACATAATACGGTTAAAGCCTTTTCCACACGTTTTACAGGTTCCAAAATATCGGTCATGCGGCCAATATCCAGCAGTAATGCGTAAACTGGAGACTGCGTAAAATCCGGCTCCGGCTCCTTTACCTTATCCGGCAGGCTTTTTGGACCGTTGACTGAACCTTCCGACACACTCCCGGCCAATTGGACCCGAATGGGGCTGGACTCTCCCGTCAATTGCATCAGAAATTCCAAGGTGGAAATTTTCTCGACACTTCCCACCCCGGATTTTAACGGCCCGGATTTTGTCTCCAGAATTCTGACCATCTCAAAATCCGTAATGGCGATGTCCGTTAAAAAATTGTCCTCATTCACGATGAGAAGATTAGGCTTGATTTCCAGAGACTTTAAAAGCGTTTCCAGAATCACCTCGGTTTTAATATAACGGCTTAAGGCGGAGCCATATAAAATTTGCTGAATCCGGGTCGGTTGTACCGGTTCGGTATAGCGAAACTCCAGCGGCAACCCCCGTCCGTCCACCACCATCAGCCCCCCAATAAACACATTGGTTACCGGCGAGGTCACCAGCAGATATCCCAACCGGGTTTCCTGGGGTTTCATTGGCTCAGCGTTCCTCTCAGCCGTAAAATGGCTTGAGCATGGAGTTGGCACACCCGGGATTCGGAGACATTAATGACTTCGCCGATTTCTTTCAGCGTCATATTTTCGTGATAGTAAAGTGCAATCAAGAGTTTTTCGCGCTCCGGAAGTTTACCGATCGCGTGAGCCAGCCGCTCGCGAAGCTCCCCGATTTCCAGTTCCGCTTGCGGATCGGGGCTGTTTTTATCCTCCACCAAATCCATTAGAGAAGAAGTGCTGCCGGAAGATTCATCGCCCCGGGCTTCATCCAGCGAAATCAGCAGATTATTGCTTTCCGCCAAAATCACTTTCAGCTTGGCCTTGTTAACCCCCAGCTCCTGGGCCAGCTCATCTTCCCTCGGGGTTCGTCCCAGCTTTTCCTCCAACCGGACCATGGCTTCCTGTAAATCTTTGGCTCGCTTTCTGACGCCCCGCGGCACCCAGTCCTGAAAACGCAATTGGTCAATAATGGCGCCCCGGATACGGGTAACGGCGTAGGTTTCAAACTTCAGTCCCCGGCTTAAATCATAACGCTCAACGGCTTCCATCAAGCCCATCGTGCCATAGCTCACCAAATCCTCCTGCGCGATACTGACAGGCAGAGAAATCGGTAAGCGGCTCACCACATAGCGAACCAGGTGCAAGTAATTCAAGATAAGTTTTTCACGCAATTGCGCATTGGCCGGTTGCGTTTTATAATCCTGCCATAGTCTAAATACGTCGGCCTCTGCCTGGGCAGAGCGCGCGGCTGGTTTTTTGGGAAATGTCTTTGGTGAAACCTCGGTCATAGTAGGACCCTTATGTCATTCCAGTGAGAGATGTCATACAATGACTGTAATCGATTCGATCAATAATTCCGTCCAATAAGAGAAGTATTTTTTGAAATGTCCAACAAGAGCACCATGACAGCGTCTGCCGCTGTTACAAATCTCAATCATATAGAGGAGATGAGCCCGATTCAGGATCCATGGCTATCTGCGCTGGATGCCAAGACAGTCGTGTTTTATGCCAAACCATTGATATCCAAATGGCTCAAAGTGTATAAGACCCCTGCCATGATCATGTTGAACGGAGTAAACCTACTCCCCTGGCAAAAACGCATCAAACCGCGCTCCGTTGAGCTTCATCTCCACGGTGAAACCGAACTGATGGTCCTGATGGCCCGGGATGTTTTCTCCGTGGATCTGGAAACGATCCTGTCCCATTTAAAAGAAGGCGGCGCATTCCTCTGGGTTACCCAAAACCGTCATGCTGATTGGCCTCAGCTTTCCCAATGGCTGGAAGATCACAACATTACAGACCTCTTCGCCGTCGGCTTCCACCCCAAAGGCGCCATCGCCTGGTGGCCCTTCGATTCTTCCTTATTGGTCTGGCTCGGCTACCTGCTGGACTGCATCGCCCCCTTCTTCCCAGGCCGCCGACAAGCCAGCCTACGCTTCGGCCGCTACTGGCTCATCCGAGGCTTCAAACGCTACGACCGAACAGAGTTACATTAAGACATTTTCAGCCAACGCAGAAGCAGCGTAAAAGGCGGGGAAGAGATTCAGGAGTTCGCGAACTTCTTTGATTGTCTCGTTGCAATCGCGATAGGCTTTCAACGATCCTTCCAGCAGCATCCCCAGCACCGCTTTTTTATCCCCGGCCAGCTCTTTGCGACGCGCTCGAATTGGGCGCATGGATTCATTGATGTAGTCACATAAAATGCGTTTGCAATCCATACAGCCGCGGGTGGCCGACCGGCATTCAGTTGCCGCCAAGGCCTGGGCATCTTTGGGGGCAAAAACTTCGTAATATTTATAAATGACGGCGCAATCATCCGGATTCCCCGGATCATCGCGTTTGACACGCGCCGGATCGGTGATGCCCTGCTTGATCTTGGCCCAGGTTTCGTCCTCGGTATCGGACAGATAAATCGCGTTGTTATTGGATTTCCCCATCTTGCGACCATCCAACCCCAGCAACAGCGGCGTTTCCGTTAAAAGCGGTTTGGGGGAAGGGAAAATCGGCTTGCCGTAGAGATGATTAAACCGGGTCACAATATCGCGAACAATTTCCAGGTGCGCCAATTGATCCTTGCCCACCGGCACCAGATCGCCTTTTACCGATAAAATATCGGCTGCCTGAAGAATCGGATACCCCAACAGGCCATAGGTCAGCCCATCAAAGTCGGGTTCTTCGGCTTGCATTTTCACCATGTCTTTTAGGGTCGGGTCGGTTTCCACCCACTTGTTGGGCGTCACCATGGCAAAAGCCATCTGCAGTTCGATAATGGCGGGCACCTGAGACTGGATATACACCGTCGATCGTCCCGGGTCAATGCCACAGGCCAGCCAATCCAACGCCATGTCCAACACATCGTCTTTCATGTGTGAGGGGTCATGATACTTCGTGGTCAATGCATGCCAGTCGGCAATCATAAAGTAGCACTGATAGTCCTGCTGAAGTGCAATCCAGTTTTTCAACACCCCCACATAATGCCCCAGATGCAACCGCCCCGTCGGCCGCATCCCAGAAATTACTCGCTTTGTCTGTTCACTCATATCCGGTAGTGTACCTGAAAGACACTGTGATATTATAGGCTCGCATGAAAACCCTGCTTTTTGCCACCCTTATAGGCGCCGTCCTGCTGACAGGATGCCAGTCCGCTCCAGCTCCGCAAGGGGATGTTTCTTCTGATGGGAAACACCTGTTTGAAGAAAACTGTGCCGTCTGCCATGGCATCACCGGGCATGGAAACGCGGTTCACTTTGATGACCCGACCTTTCAAAAACTGCTGACCGATACGCAAATCCAACAAACCATTCGTAACGGTAAGGGCAACATGCCGGCGTTTGGCACTACATTTACGAGCGCCCAAATAAACAGCCTGGTTAAATACCTTCGCTCACTGGCTCATCCGCAATAGGTTCCAGCGCAATCGTTCCACCTATTTTCGTTTTCAGCAGTTCCATATGGGTTTCAATCTCATCACGCTCGGGGGAATTGGCCGGTAACACGTCCAGATACAGCGTAAATTTTTCCAGAGCCTTCTCGATATTCCCGTTTTTTTCATAGGCGTAGGCCAGGTTATTGAGCGCTGTACGGTAAGTGGGATCAATTTCCAATGCTTTTTCGTAATTTGAAATCGCGTCCGCGAAATTGGAGGTGCAGTAAAGGGCCAACCCATATTGGTTATACCCTTTTACGTTCATTGAATCAATGGTTACAACCTGTTTGCAGTAAGTTAAAGACTCTTCCCACAGGTTCATCTTTGCCAGGCACAGTGCCAGTTCGTAATTCACTTCCACATCGTTGGGATCTTCCTCGAGCAAGTGTTTTAACAACTCGCAGGCCTTCTCATAATTTTGGGCCTTGACGTAGAGCTTGGCCAAAAACATGCCCATCAAAACTTGGCCGGGATCCAAGACCATCGATTTTTCATAGGCCGCCATGGCTTCTTCCTGTCGGTCCAATTGCTCGTAAATAACGCCCAGCAAATAACTCACCAGGGCATCCCCTTGTTCTCCCACGGTGGCTTCGGCCTGCTCGGCATAGACCAAGGCCGTTTCGGAATCCCCTTCGTTATAGTACAAGCGGGCCAGGTTATACATGGCATCGGCATCTTCAGGGTTGAGGCGAATGGCTTTCTGAAATGACTGTCTGGCCTCATCCACATAATCAAGATTTTGATAGCAAATGCCCTTAGTATAATGTATTTCAGCCCTGTCCGGTGCTTTCAGCTCTGCCTTTTCAAGTTCTTTAAGCGCCTTTTGATATTGCCCCTTCAAATACCAGTCGTGGGCCAGGTTGTAAAGTTCCGTAGCCGTTTTCTGATGAAACAAACCAAACATAGCCGACTGAGTCCTTCAAAATATTGAAAAAGATCACCTTTCAGTATATCGACAGTCAAAGGTCCATCAACTCCCGCATTTAAATGAATCGTCATGATTTTGGACTATAAAACACAATGCCAATCTTGCTATCACCAGGATTAACATAGGGCCATGCATTTTTTAGGTTATCAATGGCTGCAATGAATCCCTTGAGATTTTCGGCATCAAGCTTTAAGCCATTCAGGATATTTTTTAACCGCTCATTAGCGAGGACCGTTAATAGGTACTCATAGTGGGTAATAACTTTCTCAGAATTGCTCAAGCCCACATCCAGAACCGCCATAAACATTTTTCGTAGTCTTACTAAGTCCCCTTCTAATTCCAAAAGAGCAGGATACTGCTTTGCAAGTACTGTATCGTTTAGACGAATAAGGCCAGGAGAGTTCTGATCTAAACTTACCGTGTATCGTTTAGGTAAAGAATTAGACGTTGAAAGATGAATCGAACCAAAACTAGGGTTAATGGCAGTGTTCATGGAACTTTCCTGAGTTGTTGCCTTTAGGTATTACTAATAAAGATCCTCAATATCCACAATTGCCCCAAAACCAAACATATTTTACATGTCTTTATATTTGAATTAGCCCGACAAACCTACCTGGGTTTTTTTGGCGTTTTTGTCTTGGCCGCCTATCACCGACGTTGCGCCGCCAACAAATTGGATTTTTGTAAAATCCATCGAAAACAGGGCCTTATCCGCTTTGGAGGTTCCAAAGTCCTCTTTGCTCATCATGACGCCACCGGTTGCGGTGATGACACTGGCCTTGGAAGACCATTCCATTTGGGGTGAAGCGATCAACACTTTGACATCGGGGGAAAACATCCGAACCCCCTGGGTTAAAATAAACCGGCTGTCACTCTTGTAAAAAGTACCGCTGGGAGAATCAAACGTAAACTGGACTTTCTGTTTGTCGTCATACATTACGCCTTGCACCTGGGTCAATTGAGCCACGTTATTGCTGCCGCCGTATTGAAGCTGTTTCACTTTCAGGACCCACTTGCGTTCACCCCCATGGGATTCCGTCAGTGTAAGCATTTGGCCCTTGGCGTTTTCTATATCTTTCGCAGAAGGGGGACGGCGCGTCAGATATTCCTGATGCCCCCGTAACTGATACTGGGTATAAAAGAAAGCACCAGTCCCGGCTGCGGCAATCAGCAGCAGAACGAATACAATGCCCAGTTTTTGAAGCCTCATGGCAGAGTCATACCCATCCTTTGCTTAATCACAAGGCCTTGAGCCCCGTACTGCATCGCCTTACCCAAATCTCCCTGTTTCATATAGGCCTGGCTCAGCATTAAATAAGCACCCGGATTATTCTCACCGTCCACGGCAATAGACTCATGCCAAATTTTGATGGCATTGGTCAAATCCCGCCCATTATTCGAAACAATATACCCTAGGCAATTACGCGCAGCCGTGTCCTTGGGATCCAGTTCAATGACACGTTCCATGGCAACGCGGGCTTTGTCGTAATTTTCCTGCGGCGTCCCGGTCGGCACGTTTTTAAAGTGACTGGCATATTTCTCGATACTGTAGCCTTTCAGAAAGTAGGCCAACGAGACCCGATAGAGCAACACCGTATTATCCGGATCCGCTTTCACCAAGGCATTATAAGACGTCAGCGTGCGGTCAATAAATTCGAAATCCTGTTTCTGCTTCAGAATCTCTTTGGTTTTCTTGAGTTCCTGAAAAGCTTCCATCAGATAAGGACTACGGCTCAGGGCCGCAGCGTACAAAAAGTGGGCTTCCGGATCATCCGGGTGCGCTTCGGCTTGCGCTTTGGCGGTTTGAACATCATTGGTAATCTTCAGCGCTTCCTGATCGGCCGACATGGAAAAAACGGGCTTATCCGAATCGGCCCATCCCATGGGCGCAGTCATAAAAGTCGCAACAACCATTAAAATCAGCAGGTTCTTCACGGATAACCTCCTTTTTCCAAGCTTATTTCTAGATTGTAGGCTGAGAAGTCCCACAAGTCCAGTAAGGCATTAGTGCAATGCAGGTTTTTTGACCATCCCGCCCTCGGCATCGGCCAAGGCTTGAACCACAATAAAGGCACCCGGATCGATTTCCCGCACCAGATTTTTAATGCTGCCAATCTCCAGACGGGTGACCACACAATACAAAATATCCTGCGGCGTACCGGACAATCCCCCGCGCCCCTGGTAAACCGTCACGGCCCGACCCAGATTATGCACCATTTGCTGACGAATCTGCTCGTTGAGCTCCGAGATAATAATCACCGCTGTGTGTTCCTCAATCCCATGAATCAGGAAATCCACCATTTTGGAAGCCGCAAAATACGTCAGTATAGAATACAAGGCGGGTTCGATACCCAGGAAAAACGCGGCAGCAGAAAAAATAATGATGTTTAGGATAAGAACCACGTCTCCCACCCGCAGCAAGTGGCTGTTTTTACTGATCAAAAGCGCCACGATATCGGTCCCGTCCAACACCGCCCCCCCGCGAATCGCCAGCCCGATACCCGCCCCGATAAACAATCCCCCAAAAACCGCCGTGAGCAGCTTGTCCGGGGTCACATCAGGATATTTCACCCACAGTAAACACAGCGCCAATCCTAAAATCGCCAGCATGCTTTTTAAGGCAAACGACGGGCCAATCTGGCGATATCCCACCATAATAAAGGGAATGTTAATCAACGGAATCAACACCGCCAAGGGCAGCTTCAACGTACTGGAAAGCAGCATGGAAATCCCGGTGACGCCGCCGTCAATGAAATGGCTCGACAGCAGAAAGCCCTTCAACCCCATTCCCACGGAAAAAATACCCAATAAAATGAGCACCGTGTGTTGAATCTGCTTTCGAAAGCGTTTCATATTGGTTTATGATAAATCAATAAGGTGATCATGGAGTATTCCCAGTATGGCAACGCATAAAATCGCGGTCTTACCCGGTGATGGTATCGGGCCTGAAATTGTCGAGCAGGGCATTAAAGTCCTCAAAGCCCTGGAGCCTGTTCTGGGCTGCGAATTTTTACTGGAATACGCCGATATCGGGGGAGCAGCGCTAGAACATGGGAAACCACCCTTACCGGAAGAAACCCTGAAGCTTTGTCTGGATGCGGATGCCGTTTATCTAGGCGCGGTGGGCGATTACAAATGGGACAATATCGAACCGGAACGGCGCCCCGAGCAAGGCCTGTTGCAGCTCAGAAAAGCCATGGAGCTCTATGCCAACCTGCGCCCGGTCAAAGCCTATCAACCGCTGTTGCATGCCTCTACCCTTAAACCGGAGATTATCGACGGCATTGATATTATGGTGGTCCGCGAACTGACCGGCGGCTTGTATTTTGGCAAACCCCGCATGAAAGAACCTCATGAAGCCTTCGATACCATGCGCTACACCAAGCCCGAAGTGGAACGCATCGCCAAAGTCGCCTTTGCGCAGGCTCAAAAACGCGGCAAGAACCTCTGTTCGGTCGACAAGGCCAATGTTTTAGCCAGCTCCCAACTCTGGCGAGAAACCGTAGAAGAAGTCGCTAAGGCGCATCCCGATGTCTCGCTTACCCATATGTATGTGGATAACGCCGCCATGCAGCTTATCCGTAACCCAAAACAGTTCGATGTCATCCTGACCGAAAATACCTTCGGCGATATTCTCTCCGATGAGGCCTCCATGCTGACCGGATCTCTCGGCATGCTGGCCAGCGCCAGTATCGGCGAGCACCACCGGGCCATGTACGAGCCTTCTCATGGCAGCGCCCCGAAATACGCGGGACAAAACAAGGTCAACCCCATCGCAACCATTATGTCTGCCGCCATGATGCTGGATTATAGCTTCGGCTATGCCCAAGCCGCCCAATGGATCGATGACGCCGTCCTCAGCACGCTGAAAGCCGGCATCCGAACCTACGACATCGCCGAACCCGGCGCCTCGATCACAGGCACCTCCCAAATCGGCGACGAAATCGCCAAGCGCGTTTCAAAGCCCGTGGCCACTGGCGGCTAATTGGAAATCCCTGACAAGCTTATTGTATACTAGGCCCATGGTTACGATGCTTCAGACTGCCCCAGCCCTTTCTGCCGATCCTAAGCTGAATCGGGAGCGTCGGTTGGCGGAATTGAAACAGGAAATTCAGGAACTGAAACAACTGCGCAATGCCGTGATTCTGTCGCATTTGTATGAACGTCTGGAAGTGCAGAATATCGCCGATCATCTGGGGGATTCGCTGGGGCTGAGTCAGGTGGCGGCCAAAACCGATGCCGATGTGATTATTTTTTGCGGCGTGCATTTTATGGCGGAAACCGCGAAATTATTATCGCCTCAGAAAAAAGTATTTCTCGGCAATCGTAACGCCGGCTGCCCCATGGCCGACATGATCACGCGTGACGATCTGATCCGGTTCAAGGCGGACCATCCCGGCGTGCCGGTGGTGGCGTATGTCAACACCTCTGCCGAGGTGAAAGCTGAAAGTGATGTCTGCTGCACCAGCGCCAATGCAGTTGGCGTGGTTCGTGCTTTGCAAGCTCCCAAGATTTTGTGTGTGCCGGATCAGCATCTGGCCAAGTATATTCAAAGCCAGGTACCGGAAGTGGAGGTAATCTGCTGGAACGGTTTTTGCCCTACGCATTTGCGCATGCATGTGGAAGATGTGATCACATTGAAAAAGCAATACCCGGAGGCCTTGGTTTTAGCGCACCCGGAATGTGACGATCCGATTAAAGACCTCGCCGACTTTATTGGCAGCACCACTAAAATTCGAGAAACGGCGCTTAAGAGCGACCAGCGAGTTTTTATCGTGTGTACTGAAGACGGCGTCAGACAACGTCTGGCCGATGATTGCCCGGACAAACTGTTTTTAACGCCGACCCAGGCCTGCGCGGTGTGTCCGAATATGAAATTAACGCGTCTTGAAAATATCCGAAACACGCTTCTCAATATGCCGGTTGAGGAAGAAATTATTATTCCAGAAAACCTGGCCATAAAAGCCCGACGGACCTTAGACCTGATGATGGAAATCCATGGCTGATACCCTCTCTGTTAATCCCCTCTCCAGCTTTGCTGGGGAGAGAGTGGTTGTTAGACTCAACGATTCCCGATTAAGGGAATTGGTGGGACTTACAACCACTCCCTCTCCAGCTTTGCTGGGGAGGGGATATTATTCCTTTTGAGGTATCTTGAATGGTTGATGCATCGTCATTGTCTCTTACTGTAGAAAAGCCCGTTTTATTTGACTCGAAAACGGATGGCCGATTTCAAATCCGTCAGATTATTCCCGAGGCCACCCAAACCGAACTGGCACTCGTCCAGTTTGATGAAAGTTACCGAGCCCAGGCAGAAAAAAAATTTCATCATCTTACCTTTAAAGCCTCTGACTTGTCGGCGCCCGGTGCCAATATCCTGAAACAAACATGTCTCACCTTAGGCGCAGAAGCGGGTGTACATAGAGGCGCCATCAACTGTACGATTGATCGAGAAGCCGTTTTGATTACCGCAACCCATGCGCAGTTGGAAAAATTAATCCTCAAGCTTCGTCCCCAGCCGTTTGGATTAAAACCACTGGCGGAGAGCATGAGCCGTTTGCTTCAGCGCCAGCGTCATCTTCAACAAAAACCGTTGGACGTCATGGCGATTCTGAACATTACGCCGGATTCTTTCTCCGATGGCGGCAAATATGCGTCAACAGATGCGGTGATTCAGGCTGCCGCGTTGGCCATAGAAGCCGGTGCAGATATTTTGGATGTCGGCGGCGAATCTACGCGTCCCGGCGCCGTGGAGGTTTCAGAAGAGGAAGAACTCAACCGGGTTATCCCGGTAATTAAGGCTTTGCATCAAGCTTTCCCCAACACCCGGATCAGTATAGACACCCGAAAAGCCTCCGTTGCCGAAGCAGTCCTAAACGCTGGCGCAGCCATCGTCAATGACGTCTCGGGCTTGACGTTTGATCCCAACATGCTGCCCTTGATTGCGTCTACCCAATGTCCCGTTGTGATCATGCATAGCCAGTCCCATCCCCAATACGACGATGTCGTCGGGGAAGTCGCCGCATTTTTTTACCGTCAGGTTGGCTTCGCCGTTGATCAGGGGGTTCAACCTGAAAATATTATTCTCGATCCCGGTTTCGGATTCGGCAAAAACCTGTCCCATAATCTGGAGCTCATGCGCCGCCTGCCGGAATTGGTGTCTATCGGATTTCCCTTACTAGTGGGAACCTCACGCAAATCTTTTTTAACACTGGGAAATTCTGAAATCCCCGTGGATCAACGCGAAGCCTTAACCGCGGCGTCAGTTGCCATTGCCGTTCAGGCCGGCGCCCAGATAATTAGAGTCCACGACATCGCCACACAAATGCCGGTCATCCGTTGGATGCAATCTTTATTAAAAAACCATTAAACCCTAAAAAAACGAGCAAAAAAATCAAATTTTTTGTTTTGATATAGGTGGAGACGTTTTAGGCGAACTAGATATAAGGAGTAAGCGATGAGTTTAGGTGCAATTTCGGGTGCCGGTTCCGGTCCCAAAGGTGGCGTGGAAGATATTATCAAAGCCTATAAAACAGGAATAAAAGATGGGCTAAAACTTGCCCAGGCCCCTGATCAAGGCGGGCAGCAGTCATCACCTCAAGGCCCTTCTCCAGTTAGTTCAGACATGGGGGGTGGCAATACCTTAGGCGTAGCTTAATCATTACCAGACAGTTCTCTTTTTTCCAAGGCATGAGTGATCATCTCTCGTGCCTTTTCTCTATCTCTTGCTATGGCCTTTTGTAACATTTTGTAAATACCCCCCCAAAAAAAAGGCAATTTAAAAAGTTCACGATATTTAATTTCAATACAAAATGAAGTTTTTCTGGATAAGGAAATTGGATGATTACTTCTAATATCGGCCTTCCTCGCGAAAAAGCGCTTCCATTCTATAGAGAGGCAGCTCGTCTTCTACGCTTTGCAAAAGCACCTGATCTATTTCGTATTCAGGTTTTTGGTTTATATGCTTCAACCTTAAGTATATTAAATAAGTGTGATGAAGCTCTTGAAGTTTTAAATATTTTCATAGACCTTACAAAGAAATATGCGGGTAAAATCAAACAATCAGCTAATCGAGATCAATGGTTAGAAGTAGCAGATCTTCTCGTCGGCGCTCAAATATCAAAAATAGGTATAGGAATGCGCTTACAAAGAGAGGACATAAAAAAAGAAGCCATAGCCGAATTACATGTGACCTTACAAACTGCCTTGACAGATAGTCGAGCTACAGGTGGAGTCGCTCATCCAAAATTAATAGAATTAAAAATGTGGCAAATCGTTTGTAATTGCTTAATGGGGTCAACTCAGGACAGTGAAGGTCCGCTTCGGCAACTGGAAACGAAATTGTTAAATTTACCTAACAATAAGGAAAGAAGAGAGGTACATCAAAAAATTCAACTCGCATTAATAGATGCCCGAGCAAATGATTGGTCTAATTTCTTTGATCGTTTTAGTCCCTCTCCAAATTAAATAATTTTTTTACATCCTTAATCACATCGAGATTAATATGTTTTTGTGTCCAAAGTTCAAATGCAAACGCCCCCTGGGCAATCAGCATGGACAAACCATCTTGAACCGCCAGATTTAAATCCGAAGCCTGCTTTAGTAAACAAGTTTGAATCGGATTATAAATCAGATCATAGACCAACGCGTCTCGTGGCAAAGCTTTCAGGAGCTCAACCGAAACCGGGGATTGATCAATGTCCGGTGACATCCCGACCGGGGTTGCATTGACCAGACAAATCACATCCGATAATAACGCCGGAGACAGTGCCGGGCCGGAGCGTCTGGAACAGACGGTTATGGTTTTGAGTCCCATTTTTTTTAAGGCATAGGCAACCGCATGGCTGGCGCCGCCTGTGCCCAAAATCAACGCATGACCGCCCTGAAATTTTTGACGCTGCTCTTCTGAAAGAGGCGCTGTAAATCCCCCGGCATCCGTATTATCGCCATATAATCCATCCAGCTTCACGGTTACAGTGTTGACGGCGCCAATCAACTGAGCCGCTTCCGACACTTCTTTTAAATAGGGCAATATCGAAATCTTGTGCGGAATGGTGACATTAAAACCCGTCAAACCCAAGTCAGCGATAGACGACACCCAGTCCGAAAATTGTTCGGGAGAAATCTCAAAACGATCATAACTGCCGGACAAATTTGTTTGCTTCAGAAAATATTGATGCAGTGCCGGAGAGAGTGAATGCCCGAGCGGGTAGCCCAATACACCCAGCTTGTAAAACGTCATGCCGGAATTGCGGTGACTTGCTGCAAGGCCTGCGCCAAATCCTGGCGCAAATCTTCGACGTCTTCAATGCCTACCGACAAACGCACCAGATTGTCCGTAAACCCAGTTGCCTGACGAAGCGCTGGATCCACAGCCATGTGAGTCATCAACGCTGGCTGTTCCACCAATGACTCCACACCGCCCAGGCTTTCAGCTAGCGTAAATAATTTCAACGCTTTCATAAACGTCCGAGCCTCTTCAAGTCCGCCTTTGATGCGAACGGAAATCATTCCGCTAAACCCGGACATCTGTTTTTTGGCCAGTTCGTATTGCGGATGAGACGGCAACCCCGGATAAATCACATCTTCAATCCCCGGGTGCGATTCCAAAAATTCTGCCAACACCTGTGCATTGGCCTCATGCACTTTCATTCTGACGGCGAGGGTTTTTACGCCTCTCAGGGTCAGCCAGCATGCAAACGGATCAGGCGTTGCTCCCAGTGAATTTTGATAAAACTTAATCGGGGTTAAAAATTGATCGTCTTTCAAAATCAAGGCACCGCCGACCACATCACTATGGCCGCCAATATATTTGGTGGTGGAATGTAAAATAATATCCACCCCCAGGCGAATACCGCTTTGGAAAAATGGCGATGCAAACGTGTTATCCAAAATCGTGATGAGGTTTTTTGCTTTTGCGATTTTTACCATGGCGGCAATATCCACCAGTTTTAACAACGGGTTGGTGGGCGTTTCCAAGTACAAAGCCTTGGTATTGGGTTTAATGTGTCGTTCGACATGGGCCGGATCGGTAAAATCGATAAACTCGGTATCAATGCCCAAAGGACGAAACACCTTGTCGAAATATCGAAACGTGCCGCCGTAAACATCATCCCCGCATAAAATATGATCACCGGGACGAAACAAAGCCAGGCTCAACGTCGTTAGCGCGCCTAAGCCGCTTGCAAAACAAAACCCATGCGCGCCCCCTTCCAAATCTGCTAAGCAACCTTCCAGCGCCTGACGGGTTGGGTTTCCGCTTCTACTGTAATCAAAGCCTTTATGTTTTCCGGCATCTTCCTGCTCAAACGTGGAGGTTTGATAAATCGGCGTAATCACCGCCCCTGTTGCAGGATCGGGTTTCTGGTGACTATGAATTGCTAATGTTGCAAAGTGCAGATCTTTCATAAAAATCCCTTTTCCTTCATCCACTCGTCGTCATAAAATTTGGTTAAATAATTGCGACCGGTATCATGAACCATCATCACAAAGGTCTTTCCCCGGTGATCTACCTCGGCCAAAAGCTTTCGCATCCCGGCAATCACAGACCCGGTTGACCCCCCCGATAAGATCGCTTCCTGCAAGGCAAACTGCCGGGCTTCCTTAAACGACTCGGCATCCGTCACGCGAATCACCTTGTCGACGACCCCGGCGTTATAAATAGAGGGGAAATAATCATAACCGATGCCTTCCACAAAATAACTTTCCGGTTCGCCTCCCGAATAAATCGATCCCGGCGGATCAATCGCGATAATCTGCACCGCCGGGTTTTGCTCTTTCAGATATTTTCCAATCCCGCTAATGGTCCCGCTGGTGCCGATACCACACACAAAATAATCCATTTTCCCCTTGGTTTGCGCCCAGATTTCAGGCCCGGTAAACCGGTAATGCGCTTCGGGGTTGTTGGGGTTTTCCAGCTGATTCAGCACATGAGTATTGGGATGTTCACGCGCCATGCGCTCAGCCACTTCCACATAATTATCGGGATCCCCATGGGCCGCCTCGGTCGGGCACCAAATCACCTCAGCCCCAAATGCGCGAAGCAGGTGATATTTTTCCATGCTCATTTTCTTGGGCATGGTAATCACCACTTTATAGCCTTTTAAAGCGCCCGCCATGGCAATGCCTAATCCGGTATTCCCGCTGGAGGGTTCAACCAGGGTATCGCCCGGTTTAATGCGGCCTTCTTTTTCAGCCTGCTCCACCATAAACACGCCAATGCGATCCTTGGCCGAGCCGTTGGGGTTAAACTGCTCCAGCTTGGCCAACACCGTGGCCTCAGGAAATTCTGAAAAAATCCGAGACAACTTCACCATCGGCGTCCAGCCGACGGTGTCCAAAATACTGTCTAAAACAGTTTCGCGCTCTATAATGCCTGAAAATGTCATTGCGATAGTCAGCCTACCGATACCCGTGACAGGGCGTTGGAGATTTCCTGGGCAAATGCCTTGGCTGCTGTGGGGCCCACGGCGGTGATGATGTTGTCATCCACCACGACATCCTGTTTGACGTAGTGAACTTTCCATTTTTCATATTCTTCTAAGGATTCCTCTGAATCCCACACGGTGGCTTTTTTGCCTTCCAAAATGCCGGTTTTAGCCAAAACCACGCCGGATAGGCAAATAGCTGCGACGACTTTATCCTGGCTGTTGAAATCTTTCACCAGTTGAATCAGCGACGGATTGTTCCATAGATGGGTCGGGGACCCCATACCGCCCACAATCACAATGGCGTCAAAATCATCGGGATCCTGGTTGGTAATGGCTTCTTTAACCTCCACGGTCTTGCCCAGCATCCCGGTTGCGGTGCCGGGGATGGTACTGGCAACCACCACATCCCAGTGTTTTTCCCGGGTAAAGTGTTCATAAGGCTCGGTGAACTCCTCATCGCGAAACTCGTGGGGCGCAATCACCATCAAAATCTTTTTATCTGCCATTGCCCAAACATCCTCCGTTCATTTCATTATCTAGCCGTGCCCGTTATTGTATGCCGCCGGACGTCGCGAAAGCAAATCAAAATAATACCGGTACAGTGCAAAAACCATGCCGCCCAAGCCCAATGCAAACTGGCTCCAGAGCAATATAAACATCGGCAGTAAAATGAGAATCGCCAATACGGGGCTATCCATGGGAAAGCGGAAGATCATCGACATAACCGCCATCACGATATTGGCAAATATCATAATCAGCACACAGGGCAATGCAATCAGGATTTTAATGACGATCAGTGTGGAAAACAGCCCAATGGTTCGCCAGACGTTGTTCTCAGTCAGCACCCAACTGGTGGCAAACGCATTGACAACACCGGCAGGAGGATTTTGGATATAGCACGTCCAGGTTTCCGAAAACCGGCTCATCACATACATAAACCCGACGAAAAGCGCCAGTCCGGGCAAGACCAAAAGCAGAAACCCCAGGCAAATCAGTGCACCGGCAAAAATCTGTGCCAGCCCAAGGAGTAAGCCAACGCCGATAAAAATACCCAGCCTCTTATCCGGAACCATGTAAGCCGTCCAGTTGAGAACAGGCTCTTTCAGATAGATGTCTTTGGCGTATCGATATAGCGTAAACATCACGTAGTATTCACAGAGCGCACTCAAAATACCAAATATCTGATTTAACGGCTGAAACCGGGTCATCCACATCTGGGCCGAATAGTTCGGGGTTTGCACGCCCAGCTTGTAAGAGCCCATCCACATAAACACCATTAGAATTGCCAAAAAAATCGAGGCAGGCAGCGTCATCAATGCCATAGGCTTCAGATGTTCAAATACCCGGGAATACCCCTCACCGGCAATCGAAATAAATGAATCCGGTCCATATTCAGGCTCGCTCACAAGGTCATCCTTTTTGTTTTCATGTTACCTTAAAAAAGTATTTGAGATGAGGCGCAGGGCTGATGGCCAATGTGGCAGAGAAAAAAGCAGTCACCCAGGCAGACACGATTGTTGAGAAACTGGTCGATTACACCCAGTGGTTGACCTACGATAAGCTCACACCCGAAACGATTCACGAGGTTAAACGTCGCGTTATAGACGCCTTGGGATGCGCCATGGGCGCTTATCTGGGCGAACCGGGGAAAATCGCCCGGATTTTGGCCCATTCGGTGGAGGCCCCAGGGTATGGGGCAACGGTTCTGGGCAGTTTTCATCAAAGTTCTCCGGAAATGGCCGCCTTTGCCAACGGCTTGTTGATGCGGTATCTGGATTACAACGATACCTATTTATCTCTGGAGCCGGCTCATCCCAGCGATAACATCGCCGCTGTGCTCGCGCTGGCCGAACCGGAATTGGCCAGCGGTCAGCAGATTATCACCGCTATTACGCTGGCCTACGAAGTGCAGTGCCGCCTGTGTGACGCGGCCAGCATACGCGCCAACGGCTGGGATCATGTCACCTACGGGGCTTTTTCAGCGTCTTTGGCCGCCGCCCAGATTTTGGAACTGGATGAAGAGCAAACCCGGCATGCGCTGGCGCTGGCGGTGACGCCCAACGTCACCATGCGACAAACCCGCGTGGGAGAACTCTCCCACTGGAAAGGCGCGGCCTTTGCAAACGCCTCCAGAAACGCCGTGTTTGCCGCCCGCCTGGCCAGTTACGGCATGACCGGCCCCTCGCATGTGGTCGAGGGCGAGATGGGATTTCAAAAGCAGGTTTCCGGTCCCTTTACGCTTCCAGCCCTAGGCGGGCAAGGGGATGATTTCATGATCAACCGCACCAGCATCAAATATTGGCCGGCCGAGTATCACTCGCAAAGCGCCATTGACGCCGCGCTTCAACTGCGTCAAGAAATCGGCGACATGAGTCGTATCGAATCGATTATGGTGGAAAGTTTTGATGCCGCCGTCGATATCATCGGGGGAGAAGAGGAAAAATGGTTCCCCAAAAGCCGCGAAACCGCCGATCATAGCCTGCCCTACTGTGTGGCCGTGGCCTTGATGGACGGTGAAGTATCCTCGGATCAATTTAATGAGAAGCATTTGCAAGATCCCGTTTTGAGCGCCCTGGTGCAAAAAATCCGGATGAGCCGCAATTCGGATCTCAATAAGCTTTACCCGGAAGGCATTCCCAATCTGTTAAAAATTACGATGGCCGATGGCCAAACCTACGCCAAACAGGTGACCTATCCCAGAGGCCATGCGAAAAACCCGATGACCGATGAAGAAGTAGAAGACAAATTCCGCCGCCAGGCGCTTCAGGTCTTGTCCAAAGTGCAAGTCGATGAGATTCTCTCCGATCTCTGGCATCTGGAGGACCAGGACGAAATCGGCTTTCTGCTAGAAATGTTTGCGGTCTAGCATATCCGAATACTTTTAATCTTGGCAGTACCTTGGGCAAATAGGGCAAATATTGAACTCAAAAGATCTGCTCCTGGAGAAGCGTTGGAAGGCAAATCCATGCTAATATCTAGTGCAAGCGTTTTTACGTTGGCTGTGACTTTGTCAACATATTGATCCATTTGCAATTCGGCTTTGCTCAGAAGCTTATCCATTGAAACGAACAAAGGATGATTCTCGGGTAAAAAGCCATGGCGATGAGTAATCTCACTTAGAGTGTCCCGAAGAGATTGAACAGCCAATATATACTTAGCAGATTTTCCTGAAATTATGTGTGCAGAAAATGCTTTATCTACAAGTATAGCAGCAAAAGGGGCCTTGTCCACCTTAGAATCAATAAGCTTTAGTCGGTTTATAAATTCAGTTCTTTCTGAAGAAGGTTTCAAAAGAAAACTTTCTACGGCTCCTATACAGATGCTTTTCTGGGAGTCATTTTCAGTTTTTTGTCCGTCGAGTCTCCATTATAAAACCGCTCAAAGAGAAAAATTGCGCTTGAACATGTACATGCATTATGGTATAATGCATGATATTGCGCCGCAATGCAAAGGAGGTCCTTTATGGCCCAGTCACAACCCCAAAAAGAGAACGTCACATTCAGAATGGATGTCGAAACAAAGAAGGCTTTGGATGAAATCGCAGTAGAATTACAACGGGATCGCAGCTATTTACTGAATGAAGCGGTTACAGCCTACCTGGATGTCTATCGGTGGCAGATGGCGGATCTGGACAGAGCCATTGCAGAAGCGGATGCGGGCTTATTTGCTTCAGATGAGGAAGTTCAAGCCGTATTTGATAAGATATTATCCCCCAATTCATGAAAATTCGTTGGCTCCCGTCAGCATTAATCAACTTACAAGAGGCGGTTGCGTTTATAGCCCATCAGGATCCTCAAGCCGGACCAGCTATTGCTAAACGAATTTTGGATAGGATAGAACACTTAACATCTTACCCAACGATGGGTCGTCAATCCCCAAGAAAGAATGTTCGGGAATTGGTCATATCGAAAACACCTTTTATTGTTTATTATCGAATCAAAGACCATGTCATTGAAATCTTGAAAATTCATCACCACGCAAAAAATTGGCCGGAACTGGATAAATAGATGCCTCTTAACCACCCAAAAGCCAACCCCTCCACCCAGCTGAGAAAACGCCTGAACCAGCCGGGAATTCTTCCCTTGCCAGGGGCGTTTAACGCCATTACCGCAAAATTGATTGAAAAAACCGGATTTGAAGGCGTGTATGTCACCGGGGCCGGACTAATCAACGGCATGACCGGGTATCCCGATATCGGATTGCTTTCCGTCACGGAAGTGACCCAGTTTGCAGGCTATATTGCAAACGCGGTAGAAATCCCTGTCATCTGCGATGCCGACACGGGCTACGGCGAGGCGCTGCAGGTTAAACGAACCGTCGAGCTTTTTGAACAGGCCGGTGTGGCCGGCATTCACCTGGAAGATCAACTCTCCCCCAAACGCTGTGGTCACTTAGAAGGCAAACAATTGGTCTCTTTGGAGGATATGCAAACCAAAATACGCGCGGCTTGCCGGGCCCGGCAGAATCCGGATTTTTTAATCATTGGCCGAGTCGATGCCCGAGGCGTGACCAACCTGCATGACTCCATCCGGCGGGCCAAGGCCTACGTAGAAGCCGGGGCCGATATGATTTTCCCCGAGGCCATGCAAAGCCGGGAGGAATTCGCCCAGTTTGCCAAAGCGGTGGATATTCCCCTACTGGCCAACATGACGGAATTCGGCAAAAGCCCGTACTTGACGACGGCGGATTTCGAGGCGCTCGGTTACAAGATAGTCATCTTTCCGATGACCGCTTTTCGTGTCATGATGCACGCAGTGGAAGAGGCTCTGGTCACGTTAAAACAGACGGGAACCCAACAGGGATTTTTGGATCGCATGCAAACCCGGCAAACGCTGTATTCATTAATTGAGTATGATGCGTATAATGAGTGGGATAAGCAGTGTTCATAAGCAAGTGCCGACGGCAGAGGATGCAGTAATGGAAGCCACACAAAATTACAGCCCGGGATTGGAAGGCGTCATAGCCGGCGTCAGTAAGATTTCCAGAGTGGACCCGGATATCGACAGCCTGATGTATCGCGGCTATGACATCCGTGATTTTGTGGCCAACAACGCCCTCTACGAAGAAGCGGCCTATGTCCTCTTGTATGGCGAACTCCCCAGCGCCTCGCAACTCGACGAATTCAAGTACAAGCTTTCCTCCCAACGGGATATCCCCGATGCCGTGTATGCCATGATCCGCTCGGTTCCCAAAGATTCCAACTACATGGATGTGCTGAGAACCGGTGTCTCCATGTTGGCCCATTTTGATCCCGATGCCCAATCCCTGACGCATGAGGCCAACCTGGAAAAAGCCATCCGCCTCACCGCTAAAATTCCCACCATTGTGACGGCCAGCTACCGCATCTTTAACAACCAGGAACCGGTCAAACCGGACCCGTCTCTGACGCATTCCCAAAATTTTATGTACATGCTCAAGGGTGAAAAACCGGACGACACGGTCACCAAGGTTTTTGACACCACCATGATTCTTTACGCGGAACACGGCTTTAACGCCTCCACCTTCTGCGCACGAGTGACGTCTTCCACGCTAGCCGACTTGCATGGGGCCATCACCGCGGCCATTGCCACGTTGAAAGGCTCTCTGCATGGCGGTGCCAACGAGGAAGCCATGAAGATGCTTCTGGAAATTGACTCGCCGGATCGTGTCGATGCCTGGATGCATGACGCCTTGGTCAACAAGAAAAAAATTATGGGATTCGGTCACCGGGTCTATAAAAACGGCGATACCCGCGCCCCGATTTTAAAAACCATGGGTGCCGAACTGAGCCAAAAGCTGGGCCAGGAAAAATGGTACCAGATGGCCGATCACGTCGAGCAAATCATGATGCAGGAAAAGCATATTCACCCCAACGTCGATTTCCCCACGGCCTATATTTATTACATGATCGGCCTGCCGATCCCCTTGTACACCCCCTTATTCGCCGCCAGCAGAATCGCAGGCTGGGCCGCCCACGTCATCGAGCAGTTGGACAACAACCGCCTCATCCGCCCCAAGTCCCTCTATGAAGGCCCCAAACCCCGCGCCTACATTTCGCTGAGCGATCGCTAAATCTAAAGATTTGTAACAAAGCGTATTTTTGAAATTTTCGGACGTTTATATTTTTACAGGTCCTCGACGTGGGAAAATCAAGAATGCACTTGCTTAACCTCTCTTGCTATAGCTCCCGTCCCTATGCTTCATTGACGAGGCAGGCATCCGTGTCTTCTATCCAGATTCATTTTGGAACAAAGAATCCTACCCTGGATGAACTCGAAAAGATCAACTTAAAAATTGCCTCCTATAAAGGAAATTTGGAATCCTGGCTTTTGGGTCATCGAATTTTACACCGATGGATTCGCAATCTTGAAATCCGTCGGGCTAAGTTGTTAGACCCGCTTATCCAAATTTATAAAGACCAACAATCTTCAGCTCTACCGGCCAACTTTCCTCATTCAAGGGTGACACCTCTTCAGATTTTTAAATTTTTAAAGGAAAAAACATCTTATACAATATGGAGAAAAACCATCGAAAGAATAGGTTTCGATAATACTATAGTGAATTTGATTTTCTACGCACTGAAAAACCCAAAAACTAATGCAGGGAGAAGCATTTTAGACTTCTGTAACCAACTTCCTAAAATTCGTCGAGTCCTGACCAAAAAAGGTGAATTTGATATCAACTCCTATAGGGTACCCCCTGAAAAACATGTTATCGAGGTATTACTTTTAACGACCTTATCGGCGCTAAAAAAACCTATTCCGGAGGACGTTTCGGTTATTTCTAAAATGATCAAGGAATTTCACCAACAACTTAACCGTATGAATACTCAGGATCTCAATGAGGCCCGTTATAAATGGTATACTCACAAACAATCCAAAAAAACGAAATTAAAAAAACTTCGCTTACCGGCTCACTTAACCATTTTTGAACAACGAGTCCTCAAGACCTTATTTTGTAGCTATTGGGAAAGCCTTAGAGCTTTGAGTTTTCGTTTAACTGTCCCGGGCTACAAACCTGCTTTTAAGAAGAAAGAAATATTAAAGGCCTATTACTTTTTAAAAGAAATGGGATATCCCATTCCTGAGGAGCTAGAAGGCCGATACCAGGCATCCATTAAAGCCGGGTAACATTAGACGAATTATTTGCACTGGCCAGTGAATTGCCGTCTTTGACGTCGTCGTAAATGGTTTTAGACATCCGTTGAATCATATCTTTGGCCGAATAATCGTTATACGGGCGCTCCACCTGAACCGCGACGATGTAGGACTGGCCGTTGGGCAGCTCAATTAATCCTGAATTTCCTAATGAAGTCCCAATATCACCGGTCTTGTGGGCGATCATCGTGCCTTTGGGCAATAGGGCCGGTAATAATCGGCGATTATGGGTGCCGGTTAAAATTTCAAACGCGGTTTGCCGGGCCATCGGAGAAATGCCGTGCCCCAGATACAGGTTATACAAAATGGTGGCCGTGTCCTGCATCGAGACCATGTTGGTGCCGGTTAAATCCGGCAGCCAGTTGGAGACGTAGGTATGCCTTAACCCCATGCCTTCAAACATCCGGTTTAAATGTTCCGCGCCGCCCAGTGAATAAATCAGCATGTTGGTACAGGTGTTATCGCTAATCTGGATCATCTGGCGGGCCACGTTAAAGGCCATCAGGGTTTTTCCGGGCGGGGTATATTGCAGCTCTCCCGAACCGCCGGCTTGCTCAAACGATTGATAGAGCAGGGGGGTATTGAAATCTACATGTTTGGCATCCACTTCACGCAGGTATTCCATTAAAATCGGCAGCTTGATGACGCTGGCCGCGGCAACCGGGGTTTCACTGTTAATGGCCACGTAATTTTTATTCTGGATGTTGTAATAAAACAGATGCGTTTTGAGGTTGGGGGAGTATTGGGCCATCAGGGTTTCCAGGCGATGCTTCAACACGGTGTCTTCATGCTGAACCGGTAAATTGGCCAGCCGCAGGTCATCGTCCAGTTGAACCTGGCTAAAGAGCTGCGGTTGATAAAACCCCTCCGGAATTTTCAACGCGGGATAGGGGTCGGATTTCATCGCGCAGAGGCCAAACACACTGGCAAATACCATTAAAACCCCTAAACACAGGATCATTCGTCGCCGTCGAACCACTTGCTGTTTTCTTTTATTCACTCGTTAGAACCCTCTGTACGGCACCCATATCTTAACCATATCAAATTTTTCGCAGATGGCAAACCCCTGTTCCTCGAATTTCAACCAAACGCTATAATAATTTCACCTGTGGAGGGTAACAAAGGAGAATGAGAGATGACAGTTAATACATGGAAAAATGACACCAAAGCTTGTTTGGCGGGCGGATTGGCTCTGGTTCTGATGGCGGCCACGATTCCCCTGGCCTTGGCCGATTACGGTTCGGGACTTCAATTATCCCCTTACCAAAATAGCGAAGGCAGTGAAGAAGTGCCCCTTCGCGGACACGTCACCACGCTTCCCAAGGGCACCATGGTTATGATCAAACTGGACCAGCCTGTCAGTTCTTCCAGCAAAAGCGGTGACGCCATTTCGGCCACCGTGGAAGGCGATGTCTCCTATGATGGCCAAGTAGTCATCCCCGCCGGCTCCGAAGTGGAAGGCTCGGTCACTAGCGTTTCCCCCGCCGGTCACTTGGGCAAACCCGGTTCCTTGGAAGTCCAATTTTACCTGGTGAAAACCACCATCGGCAATAATATTCCCATTCGCTCCCATATTGTCACCGCCGATAACACCGGCGTGTTAAGAGGTGACAGTACCCAGGCCCAAGTCCTGAAAGAAGCGGGCTCCGCGGCAGGTATTACCGCAGGCAGCACCCTCATGGGCACCGCAGCAGGCAGCTTGCTTGGCAGCGTAGGCGGCGGGGCCGTCTTCGGCTTAGCCGCAGGAGGCATCGCCGGGTTGGGTTATGCCGTCGCCAGAGAAGGCAAGGAAGTCTCTCTACCCCAGGGCGCCCGGATGAGCATCATCCTGGATCAGCCCATGGCGATGAACTAAGCCGGATTAAATTTATTACGCTTTCGTAGGGGAGGGTTTCAAACCCTCCCCTACTATTATGTTGTGCAGCCAAGCCTGGTATAACCCCCATAGGGCCAGGGTGGGTTCCAGTTGGATGTTGGGGATTTCGAAGGCCACCATGGTTTGGGCGATTTCGGCGTCGCCGCCGGTGAAGATGAAGCCGACCTGAGACAGGGGCCAGCCGGCGGATTGGAGCAGGTTGCCCAAGACTTCCAGAATCAAGCCTTTGTAGCCATAATAAAAGCCGTTTTGAAGACATGCTTCGGTTGAAAATCCGGGGGTTTCGCCGGGTTGGGTCATCTCCATCACTGGGGGCAAGGAGGGAACCGCCAGATGGAGGCTTTCAGTGAAGGCTTTCAGCCCCGGGGCGATGGCGCCGCCCATATAGAGTCCTTGTTCATCCACCATGTCAAACGTCGCGGCCGTCCCAAACCCGCAGATCACTTTGTTTTTATTGAGCAGCCTCTCATGTCCGGCGATGGCGTTGGCAATACGATCACTGCCCAGGGGGTCCTGGTAATGGGAAAAATTGACGTTGGAGGGATGTTGCAGGATCCACTCGCGGTTAATCCAAACCGTTCGATCTAAAAACCCTGCCGCGTTGAAAACCGATTCCAGCGTCAAGGTCAATTCCGGAACCACGGATGAAACCAGAATGGCTGAAATATCCGAAAAATGTTCCAACTCTTCCAAATAAAGGTGGGTATCCGAGCGATCCGTTAAAAAATGCTCGGTCGCCACCAACTCACCCTCGACAAAACACCCCATCTTGGTCCGGGTATTGCCCACATCAATCGCCAGAATTTTTTCGAAGGCCATCTGTGTCTTCCTGTCATGTTTCATCAGTGTAACAGCTGATTGCCCTTTGCACTACAATAAAGAAAGCAGTAAGTCTGGATTTAAACCTTGTACAAACAACTGGCGGCCATTGTGGGCAAACCATACGTGCATCAAGCCGATGAAGTCTTGACGACGTATGAATGCGACTTTTTTATGCTGATGAAAGCCAAACCCGATTGGGTGGTTATTCCGGCCTCTACCGAGGAGGTGGCCAACGTTGTCCGGCTGTGCATTAAGCACCAGGTGCCCTTTGTCGCCCGCGGGTCGGGGACCGGGCTATCGGGTGGGGTACTTGCGGTGAAAGGCGGGGTGATTATCAGCCTGGTGAGGATGAACCGGATATTGGAAATCAACACCAACACCCGCACCGCAACCGTGGAAACCGGCGTAATTAACGGCTGGATTAATCGCGAAGCCCGGCCATTTAACTTGTTTTATGCTCCGGACCCTTCCAGTCAAAGTGCATGTACGCTCGGTGGCAATATTGCCGAAAACGCCGGCGGCATTCACTGCATAAAATACGGCGTGACAGCGGATCACATTCTGGCCCTGGAAGTCGTGACCCCAGAAGGGGATGTGATCTGGCTGGATCAGTCCGGTGAGATCAACTGGCTGGGGTTATTTATCGGATCGGAAGGCACGTTTGGCATTGCCACCCAGGCTGTGATTCAGCTGTTACCGATTCCGCAAAAAACCAAAGTCTTTCTGGCGGCCTTTTCCGCGTTAACGGACGCGACCAATCTGGTGCAGGAGATTATGGCCAGTGGCTTAAATCCCGCCGCACTGGAGTTTATGGATGATTTCACCGTCAAGGCGGTCAACGCGGCCTTTGATGTCGGGTTTCCGGAAAGCGCCCAGGCCGTGCTTTTAATCGAATTGGACGGAACGGATGTGGAGGTTGCGATTACCGAACAACGCCTGGTGAAACTGCTGAACCGGCACCAGGTTTGTGAGTTGAGAACCGCCGAAGACGAAGCCGAGCGCCATCGGTTATGGCAAGCCCGAAAAGGGGCCGTGGCGTCTTACGGTCGTATTTTACCATCCTATTATCTGCACGATTGCGTGATCCCCCGGGGGCAATTAACAACGATTCTGCAAGCGATTCAGGCCATCGGGAAAAAATATAATGTCTTGATTGGCAATGTATTTCACGCCGGCGACGGCAATTTGCACCCGCATATTTTGTTTGATCCGGCAGAAGAAGGGACTTACGAGCGCGTGCTTCAGGCGGGCGAAGAAATTTTGAAAGCCTGTCTTGCCGTCGGTGGTGTGCTGAGTGGAGAGCATGGCATCGGCATGGAAAAATCGGAATTTATGCCCCTTCAATTCACTCCATCCGAATTGGCTGTCATGCAACGGCTCAAACCGGTGTTTGATCCCAAACGGCTGGCCAATCCGGAGAAAATTTTTCCGATGTCCAAGGGCTGTGGCGAAACCCGCATTAAAATGCCTCATCCCTTGATTCAAAAGGAGGCCATGTGGATTTAAGAATATCAGAACTACAGGATATTATTCGGCTTTGCAACTTAAAGCGATGCCGGCTGGATATCGATTTAAGTCCACTCAACCGAATCATCAAACACCGCACGGAGGAGTTTCTGGTGACGGTGGAAACCGGCATCACATTTGGTGCGCTTCAACAGCAATTGAAAAATCAACGATTTCCCCTGACATATCACCCTGACCGAACACTAGCTAACATTCTGGCAGAAAATCCCTCCAGCTTGACCCACAATAAGCCTTTGCCTCACTGGGTTGTAGGGATTGAAGCCATTACCGGTGACGGGGAATATATTCATTACGGGGGCGAAGTGGTTAAAAACGTCACCGGCTATGATATGGCCAAACTTTTTATCGGCTCGGGAAACCGGTTTGGTGTCCCGGTTTCCGTAACGTTGAAATTGGTGACCCAACCGGAAGCTTCTCACACCTTTTTGTTTCATACCCCTTCTTTGGAAGAAGCTATGCAAGTCGCTAAGCTTTTGGGTCAGTCCCTTCACACCATTGAAATGCTGGTGGTTTTTCGGACTAACACAACATTCGGTTGGCATCTATTACTGGTATTAACCGGATATTCAGAGCTGGTTCTCATGGATAAAGAAGCGGTTCTGACGTTAATATGCGGGCTTGATCCCCAGCTTCAGGATCTGAATGCATCGGATAAGGTCCTGAATCAATGGATTCAAAAACTGGATGGGAATCCTTCTGCCGAGGTGCTTCTGCCGTTGGCCCCAACCCGTGTCACGAAACAAGAAGTTTCCCCGGTGTTTGAGAGATGGCAATCCCGACTGAAAGCGCAGTTTGATCCCAACCAGGTGTTGCCATGCTAGAGGAAACATTTCAAAAGCTGGATGCCTGTATTCACTGCGGAATGTGTTTGCCCGCGTGTCCCACCTACCGCGTCACCGGTTCGGAAGCGGAATCTCCCCGAGGGCGCCTGTATCTGATGCGGGCATTTTACGAGGATAAACTGGAGAGCACCCAACAGCTCTCGGATCACCTGGACCCATGTCTGGGATGCATGGCATGTGTGACGGCCTGCCCTTCAGGCGTTCAATATGACGTATTACTGGATCATTCCCGGCAAGTGCTTAAGCCTTTTCAGCCATGGTGGAAACGCACTATTCGGCGATTTTTTCTGAAAGACATCCTGCCTTCGCCTCGCCGACTGGCTTGGCTGGCTCAAGCGTTACAGCTATTAAAAATCACCGGTCTTCACAGGCTCCTTCCAGCCGGAGAATTTTTACCCACGTTGCAAAACGCCGAACCCATTGCCTTCAACCAAACTTTTGGAACGCCTGAAAAAGGGACGGTGGCGTTATTTACCGGCTGTATTATGAATGCCGCCTACGCTCAGGTTCACCAGGCCACGATTAAAGTGCTGGTTGCAAACGGCTATCAAGTCACCGTGCCACCACAGACTTGTTGCGGCGCGTTGGCTTTACATGCCGGTGAAACCGATATTATAGAGGCGTTGGCGGAAGAAAATATTTTTCGCCTGCTCCGTTACGACCCGGACTGGATCGTGGTAAACGCCGCCGGGTGCGGCTCCACGCTAAAGCAGTATGATGCGCCGCAATTCAGATCCAGGGTCGTTGATATTTTAGAACTCCTGGCCCGGCATCCCTTAGAAGGCCCCTTGCAATCGGTTCCGGTGACCGCCACGTATCATGCCGCATGTCATCTTCATCATGCCCAAAAAGTCTATCAGGAGCCTTATGCCCTCTTGCATCAGATCCCGGATCTACAGTTAATCCCGCTCACGGAAGCCGACATATGCTGCGGCAGCGCAGGGGTGTACAACATCGCTCACCCAGGATTGAGCATGGCCATTCTGAAAGAGAAAATGCGCCACGTCCTCAAAACAGAAGCCAACGTCGTCTTGGCTGCAAACCCCGGTTGCATGTTGCAACTGGAAACCGGCATCCGAAAAACCCACAGCCCCATGCAGGTCCTCCATCCCATAGAACTCATTGCCAGAGCCTATCCAAATTAATCCCCTCTCTATCTTCGATGGAGAGGGAGCCAGCCGTTGGTGAAAGGCTTTTCGAATAGAAAAGTCTTGAACCTACGGATGCGGGTGAGGACGTACGCACCGATCTGTGACGCAACCTTAATCGGGAATCGGCCCGCCTAACAGCAACTCCCTCTCCATCAAAGATAGAGAGGGGATTTGGTTGCTTGTAACAGAAAGTTACAACTTTCGCTTCCTAAGGCAATCCAAGCTGATTGAATGTTTTTATTATTTTAAGAAAAGAGAAGGTAACCTATCGGAGAGAAGAACCCAGGCTGTCGAGAGAAACTCAAGCATCTGAATTGAGTCGCAAACCCGATCCATGTTTGGATCACTACACACACACGACCCTCCCCACAAAGGAGGGTTCTTTTTGGGAATTGAATGCAACGCCAAATTATGCTATAGCTGGGTTGTTCTCGGGATTTTCACAAATTAAGGGAGGCTGGCCATGTACGTTAACTCTGTGAATGCAGTCCGATTTGCAGCAAATGTCACTAATAGGAGTGTTGAAGCGATACCCATACAAGGGATAAAGCCAAAAGACGTCAAGGCATTGACGACTTGTATCTTGAACATGTCTTTAAAAAGAGACAGAAAAATTCAACAGCGATTTCCAATAGACAGAAGACGTAGAACAGAAGGAAGAGCTTTTGTCCCCTCAAGCGGTTCTAAGGCAAAACTTCCACCGGAAACAAAAGCCTATACCCCTCCTGAGCTTAAAATCCAGCTTGAAAATGGAGATTGGGCAACCGGTGGTATGTACCCCATAAATAGTCCAGGCCAAAATAGTATCTCAGATACAGCATCAATCATTGTTAAAAGAGCTATTACTTCCCCCTATGAGGATGTTACCACTGAAGCCCGTATTCAAGTCGGCTTGTCAACAAAAGGGAAAGCAACCCTAGAAAATTCAGGCGTTTATCAAACCCCCATACATGAGCCTATGCCCAAGACTATTCGCGTTGGTGATTTTCCAGACGATCCAATTCCCCTTGCGAAGGAAGCCATAGCCAGACTTGTTCTTCAGACCAAACGTCCCCAGTAACTAAACCGCTATAGGCTCTTCAGCAGGCGGGGGGGCCGCTTCTACTGTTGCTTTTGGCTTTTTGGGGGCCTTCTCGGTGCCCGTGAAAAATTCGATGTGCAAGACGTTGCCCTTGCTGCTGTTGAGCTGGACTTGTTTGACTTCGGCTGTAATGGCTTGCCCCAGGCCTTCCAGGGTAAATTGTCGAATGCCATGGTGAAAAGCCACTTCAAATTCGTGGGCTTTGAGTTGAATAGACAAGGGCTGGCGGTCACCCCCGTAGATGGTTGCGGGAATATAACCGATTTGGCGTAATTTGCGCGGCGTAATCGTGGTATCGCGTTCAAAAATCTGGAGGGCATTCTTGGCAGGCATGGGGGGAGCATTCCTAATTTACTGACAGTTTGGTTATCCTCCCATAAAATATTGGGCGCCTCAACCCTTCCTGTTGTTTTGGCTATAATAAAAATATGTCAGAGATTACCATCATATTACCCGATGGAAGCCAAAAACAGCTTCCGCAAGGCGCCACGGGCAAAACGCTTGCGGAATCCATTGGAGCCGGCCTGGCCAAGGCCGCAATTGCCATCACTTTGAATGATGAAGTGCGTGATCTCAACACACCGCTACCCGATCACGTCAAAGTCCGGATTATCACTGCCAAAGATCCTGAAGCCTTGGACGTTTTGCGCCATTCTTCGGCCCATATTCTGGCCCAGGCCGTCCAAACCCTATTTCCCCAAGCCAAAATCGGGAACGGGCCACCTATCGAAACCGGTTTTTATTACGATTTTGAAATCCCCAATCACAAGCTCACCCCGGAAGACCTGGAAAAAATTGAAGCCGAAATGGCTCGTATCATCTCGGAAGGCCAGGTTTTCCAACGCTACGAAGTCACCGACGTGGACGCGAAGTTACAGGAATTTATGGCCGCCGGGGAAAAATACAAGGCCCAAAACCTGAACCAATACCGTAATGACCACCCCACGCTTTATTATTGCGTAGACCCCAACTCGCAAAAACCCGTGTGGCAGGATTTTTGTAAAGGCCCCCATCTTCCCGACACCAGCTTTATCAAAGCCTTTAAACTGCTCAGTCTGGCTGGGGCCTATTGGCATGGCGACGAAAAAAACGAAATGCTTCAGCGCGTTTATGCCACCTCGTTTTTTGACAAGAAAGAACTGGACGCGTTTTTACAACAGCGCGAAGAGGCGGAGAAGCGTGACCACCGCCGCATCGGCAAGCAGCTCGATCTCTTCAGCATTGAAGACGAAGTCGGCCCCGGCTTGATTTTATGGCACCCGAACCTGGCCGTCATCCGGGAAGAAATCGAAAATTACTGGCGCAAGGAACATCGCAAACGCGGCTATGACCTGGTATATTGCCCCCATATCGCCAAAAAAGATCTCTGGAATATTTCCGGCCATACGTCTTTTTACATGGAAAACATGTTCCCGTTGGAAGTGGACGGGCAGGACTATATTCTGAAACCCATGAACTGCCCGTTTCATGTGCTGATCTACAAATCGCAGTTGAGAAGCTACCGGGATCTGCCGCTTCGCCTGGGTGAATTGGGCACCGTGTATCGGTACGAAAAATCCGGCGTCATGCATGGGATGACCCGTGTCCGCGGATTTACCCAAGACGACGCACACTTGTTCTGCCGCCCGGATCAGCTGACGGAAGAAATCAGCGGCATTATTAAATTTATCGATGACACATTAAAACTGTTTAACATGACCTTTGAAGTGGAGCTCTCCACACGCCCCGAAAAATACGTGGGTGAATTGGCCATCTGGGACAAGGCCGAGCAGGGCCTTAAAGAGGCCCTGGATCTCTACGGACTCACTTATGAAATCAACGAAGGGGACGGCGCGTTCTACGGCCCTAAAATCGATTTCAAATTGAAAGACGCCATCGGCCGCACCTGGCAATGTGCGACCGTTCAATTGGATTTTAATTTACCCGAACGCTTCGGCCTGAAATACCAAGACTCCGACGGCTCGCATAAAGTGCCGGTCATGTTGCACCGCGTCATTTTTGGCAGCATGGAACGTTTTGCCGGTACCTTGATCGAGCATTTCTCAGGCGCATTTCCCACCTGGCTTTCTCCCCTTCAAGTGATGATTCTCCCCATCTCAGACCGCCATGTCGAACAAGCCAAGATCTACGCAGCCGCGTTATTAGAGGAAGAGGTCCGCGCCAAAGTGGATGAGCGAAACGAGGGCATTGGCCACAAAATTCGCGATGCCCAACTGGAAAAACACCCTTATATGCTCATTCTGGGAGACAAAGAACTCGAATCCAACACAGTCTCCGTCCGCTCCCGCAGCCGCGGCGATCTCGGCAGCCTGCCATTTGAGGCGTTTCAAACCCAGCTGCTTCAAGAGATTAAATCCCACGGCCAAAAAGAAATCACGATTGCAGAACCCGCAAAAGCCTAATTTTTTACTCTCAATGCATGATCGTTTATAGTATGGGGTCACTCAATTGAGGTAACTCATCATGACTTTTCTTAATGCTGTGTCTCCTTTGAACACCCCGGTTCGATTCCCTAACCGTAGTGCTTATTACCCTTACTCAACCGCTGAAAATCCGCTCCCAAATTCATGGCCCACCGTTGAAACCGGCGCGGAATTGGGCATCGTTTATAGCGTGGCCAAATCTCTGCTAAGCATGGCTGCTTCGGGCCTGAGTCCGATCACTCGTCGCAAGGTTACTAAAATAGCCTTGGAAAAAGGTTGGGATGTCGCTAAAGTATCTCTGGCAAGTGGTCTCAGCGATGTGATTCATAAATCCTTATTGGGCGGCTTTTTAGGCTATGCCTTTTACCAACTGCAAAAAAGCAGCTGCTCTGCAAATAACGCTTCAACTTAATCCTCATGCGGAGGCCACAGACGAGCAGTATGGATAACAGCCAGAATAAAAATAGTGTTGTCTTCTATATGGTAAGGTAAAAGATATGGCAAACGAGGTATAACCAGTTCTCGGGTGTTCTTTACCTTTCCTCTGCGGCCTGCAAAGGGAAAGTGCTCCAAAGTTTCTTCTGCATACTGAGCAATAAACAAAATAGTGTCTATTGCTGCCACCGGCTCATCATGTTCAATATAAGTCTGGATAGACTTTAAGTCTTGGATAGCCTCATTGGCCCATATAATCTTCACGTTTCGCTTTCCAGTAGGCCGTAACTTCTTCATGCGGGGTTACACGTCCAGCCTTAATATCTTCAAGGCCACGCTTTATCTTTTCTATTTGCCATTTGTAATGGTCCAAGTAAAATGTCACTGCTTCATCCAAAACAGTGCTTCGATCCTGATCCAAAGCCTCGGCGACTTCATCCAAGGCCTTCTTTTTATGGGGCGCAATTCGAAAGGTCACACTTTCTTTATTGGATTTTTTAGGCTTCGTCATCAAACCTCCATTAACTTACTTTGTCTTACAAAGTAAGTTTAGCAGATCCCATCAACCTTCTCAAGAGGGCTAAACCAGCACCGCATCCCGCCCGGCGTTTTTGGCGCGGTCTTTCAACATCGATTCGTTTTCGGCCAGAAAGCTTTCCAGCTCAGCTTTGAAGGCTTCCAGGGCTTCACTTTCCGGGACGCGGCAGACCACTTCTTCGCCTCTAAAAATATAGTAATTCCCGATGGCCCCGGCAATCCCGATATCGGCATGGCTGGCTTCTCCCGGCCCGTTGACAAAACAGCCCATCACGGCCACCCGAACGGGCAGATCCACTTTGGCAATCAAAGCTTCCACCTGATTAGCCAAGCCATGCAGATCCACTTCAGCGCGACCACAGCTGGGGCAGCTGATGAGATCGGCACTGTCCATGCGAAGCCCGAGGGCTTTTAAAATTTCATGCCCTGCAGTCACTTCCTCCACGGAATCTGCGGTCAACGACACACGAATCGTATCGCCAATACCTTCCGCGAGCAGAATCCCCATGGCCACTGCCGACTTGATAATGCCCCGTTTCAACGTTCCGGCCTCGGTCACGCCCAAATGCAGGGGGTAGGGCACCGCGGCAGCCACCCGGCGATAGGCTTCCACCATCGTCATGGGGTCACTGGATTTGACCGAAATTTTCATGTTGTAAAACTCTTCTTCTTCCAAAAGACGAATATTCAGCAAGGCGCTCTCTACCAGCGCCGCACAAATGTCATGGGGATGCTGTTCTTTCACAATCGGTTCCAACGATCCGGCGTTCACCCCGATACGAATCGGCAACTCGCGTTCCTTGGCTTTTTGAACCACCGCCCGGATGTAATCTTTTTTCGCCAGATTCCCCGGATTCACCCGAAGCGCATGCACCCCGTTATCGGCAGCTTCCAGCGCCAACAGATAATTAAAATGAATATCGGCCACCACAGGAATCGATACCCGCGGCAAAATCGATTTCAACGCCGCCGCCGCCTCATGATCGGGTACAGCCAGGCGAACCACTTCACATCCCGCTTCAGCCAGGCGTGCAATCTGATTCACGGTCGCGTCCACATCGCGAGTATCGGTCGTCGTCATCGACTGCACCACGACCGGGGCACTCCCCCCGATGGGGACATCTTTAATAAAAATCTGCGTGGAGGCTCGTCTGTTCATAGGGTCATTGTACTTGGATCGTTACAATTTTGGATCAATTTGGCATTTAAGCCCCCTACAAATGTTTTAATATATTAACAAAATAATTTTAATCCTACAGGAAAACAACTATGATTTATCGAAATAAAACGCATTTTTTAATAGGCCTTGTTCTATTATTACTGATTAACCCATTAATGACCTTTTCTGAGGGTGACCAAGATCTAAAAAACGAACTTCAAAATAAAGAGCCTCTTCGCTTTAAGACCACTGTCATTGGCGGGGATGCAGAAAAACAAATTGGCTATTTTTTAACGCTGCTTCAAAAAAACCCGAATAGTGCTTTAGCCAATCAAGGCCTGTGTGGTGCTTATAGCGCTTCCAATCCTAAACAAGCCGTTCATTACTGTACAAAGGCCATTGAGCTTAACGGTGAAGATTCCTTGAGCTATCAAAATTTGGGAGGGGTTTATTTAAATCTAGGTCTTACAGAACAAGCAATTTCTGCTTTGAAAAAAAGTATTGAGATTGCTCCTCAAGAGGGTGCTCTCGCCTATACCGATTTATGTGGCGCCTATTTGGCTCTTAAACAGCCGGATACAGCGATAGAACAATGTCAAAAAGCACTTAAGCTAAATTCTAAGATAGCGAATATACATGCCAATTTAGGACAAGCTTATTCCCAAAAAGGCTTATTGGATGATGCCCTATCTGAATATAAGCAGGCATTAAATTTAGATCCCAAATTGTTTGTTGCCTATATTGATATGGGTACTGCTTATGGAAAGAAACAGCAATTTAGTGAAGGTATTCCATATCTACAAAAAGCCATAGCCTTGGATCCCCACAATTTTCTAGGAGAATACGACTTAGGAACGCTTTATTTGAAATCAGCCGAGTTTCCTTTGGCCATTAAACATTTAGAACGTGCCACTGAGCTTAATCCGGGTGAAAAACTTGTTCTTTATCAACTTAGCGTGGCGTACTGTTTAAATCAGCAACGGGATCAAGCAGATAAAGAATATGAGAAACTCAAACAATTCAGTAATGTGCAAAACCTAGATCAGCTTCAAACCATATTTTCTAAATATTGCCCTCAGTCAATTCCCACTATCACTTATAATCCTGATTCCTTATAGAGCGTTTCTTTAGAAACCCCCAGGGAAATCCGCTCCCACGGCAGAATTTCGGAGGATTCCCGTTGCCGCTCGGTATACCATGCCAATGAAGGCACCTGTATTTTTTTAAACGTTCGATTGACCGCCCCCAGATTGGCACCTTGATTGACAAACTCCACAATCCAGGGGGCCAGGCGCCTGTCGCCCATGGACAGCAGGGCCTGGACGCTGTCCCATTTGGGACTCGACGGACGGAAATCGCAGTATTTATAGAGCTGCTTTCTTAAATAGGCATGTTTCTCCTGCAAGACTTTAGAGGATTCGCGAGGCATCCATTGAAACGGCGTTTGTGCCTTGGGGACAAACGTACTGCAGCCGAAGGCAATTTTTTGCTGTGGATTTTGCTTTTTAATTGTTTTCACCAAATTCACCGTATCCTCCAGATCCTGATCAGTTTCTTCCGGCAGACCCACCATCATATAGAGTTTTAAAGTCGCCAAGCCCGCATGTGCGGTGATGTCTGCGGCCTGCAAGATATCTTCTGTCTTTAAATGTTTGTTAATGCGTTTGCGCAATTTTTCAGATCCGGTTTCAACCGCAATCGTCACCGTTTGCTGGCCGCCTTGCTTTAAGGTTTTGGCGATATGAGGCGTCAACGTGTCCGCCCTTAAAGACGCTGCGGTCACTTTGGCGTCTTTCTTGCCTTGCAAGTAAGTACAGAGTTCCTCAAATTGCGGATGATCGGCAATCAAGGCCCCCAACAGCCCAATTTTATCGGTATGAATTAATCCCAATTCGATCTTCTCGATAATGCTTTCCAGAGACGGCCCACGGGCCGGCAGCATCGAATAACTGGCCAGACAAAACCGGCACCGATGCGCACAGCCTCGCATCACTTCCACCAAAAACGTATTGGAAAAAACCGAGTTCTCGGTCAAGATGGGGGTTGAGGCAATAACCTCATCCATATTTTCCATCCAACGTTTTTCAATTTTAACCTCAGGCGTGATGCCTGTAATTTCTTCTGCATAAGACACATCATATAAAGACGGCACATACAGCCCAGGCACTTCTTCAGCCAAGATTTTTAAAAGCTCAGATCGGTTGGAAAGATGCCGGTGTTTTTGATAGGCCGTAATTAAATCTGCCAAAACCTCTTCGCCTTCGCCAATCAAAAAGAAATCAAAAAAATCCGCATACGGTTCCGGATTGGTCATGACGACCGGCCCGCCCGCAAATAACAGCGGCATGGAACTGTCACGATCTCGGGCAAAAAGCGGCAACTGATAATGCTGAAGAATCCGGATAATTTCTAAAATATCCAGCTCAAACGAAAACGACACCCCCATCATCTCCAAATCCCGAACAGACTCGGCCTGCATATTATCCGTATTAATCCGCCGAACCGACACATCGGGCCGCTCATCCAACTGCCGAAACAACGTCAAATACCCCAACGACGACATCGACACCGGATACGTATAGGGATACACCCACCCCACGCGAACCGCATCCGGCTGGGCCGGTTGAGACTGGTACAAAAATTTTTCAGTTGCCGCAGGTTTCATCATTAGACTATAGCGCCAAAGCGCCGATTCTTCACATCCCTTAATATTATTAGTGTAGAGCGCATCTTTCTGCCTTGAGCTGTTTTAGTCCGGTATTAGCTTATGAATGAGGGGGAAAATTATGTTTTTAGGATTATCAGCACTTCCAAAATTACGCCCTATATTACCGAGCGGACCGGCTTTAAGAAGTATTTTTGAGAGAGCCACACGTGTTCGAGAGGGAGGGCGTGTTGCAAAATCCACAAGAATCGGCGGTGAGGTGGAAGAAATCTTTTATCACCATCCTCTTCATTGGCAATCAAAGTCGATGAAAACGGTTCGTCGTCCTAACAGTGAAGTTTTGACTAAAGTTCTTAAACAAGATGGCACTGTAGAAAGAAGCAAATTTATACCCCATCCCGATGGGGGACGATCTATCATAAAAGTCTATAAACCAGGGGCAAAGGAATACCACTCTCATAGAATCGCATATTATTCACCGAAAGGGGGGCACCCCGTGAGAATCGATACGATTATTTAGACTTCAGATTGTTTTTCAACCAACCCACACAAACCGCATCCGGCTGGACCAGTTGAGACTGGTATAAAAAATTTTCAGTTGCCGCAGGTTTCATCATTAGACTATACTGCATTGTGGGTACAAAGGAGAAACGATGCTTCTCAAGCCTTTATTGCAATATTTACGCATGCCTGTGTCTACAAGACTAACCAGGCCTGCACTCAAAAGTATTTTCAGAAGGTCTATACATTGGCCAAATGACATAGGAACTACTGGAAAAACAAGCAGAAATAGAAAAGGCAGGGTAGAACAGGCCTTTTATGGTCGGTCCTCCTTTCCTGCGTCAGAACAGGTTCTTCGTCGTAAGAATGGTGAACGTTTTTTTAAAATTACCGAACCGGATGGCAGTGTAATAATGCGCAGATACAAACCAGATGGCCGGGGCAATATATGGTGTACTGAAAAACGCTTTACACCTGGAAGTCAAAAACACACCATGACCAGCACTTTCCTCCCTAGGCACAAAGTAGTACTTTGGCAATGACCACGACATTAGCAACCCGCATTAGCCCGGATGAGGCGTTGACACTTCTGGTTGAAGAAGACCTGTTGGCGTTGGGGATTCGGGCCAACGAGGTTAAAGGGCGATTTCATGCGTCTTCGGATCCCGTGACGTTTGTCATTGACCGCAATGTCAACTACACCAATATCTGTAACGTGGATTGCATGTTCTGCGCCTTCTATCGCCACAAGGAAGATGAAGACGCCTACACGCTGACCTATGAGCAGATTAAACCCAAGATTCAGGAACTGGTGGAAGCCGAGGGTACCCAGCTTCTGCTGCAAGGGGGCGTCAACCCGGATTTGCCCTTTGACTACTACACGGATCTGATTGGCGCCATTCGCAAAGATTATCCGGAGCTGACGATTCATGCGTTTTCGCCCACCGAAATTGATTTTATGGTGACCTTAACCGGCTGGCCCCTAAAAACCGTGCTGGAAAAACTTCGCGACGCCGGCATGTCCTCTTTGCCCGGTGGGGGGGCGGAGGTTCTGGATGACTGGGTGCGCCACAAAGTCAGCCCCAAGAAAGTGGATAGCCTGGGATGGCTTCAAGTGATGGAAGCCGCTCATGACATCGGCATGCGAACCACGGCCACGATGATGTTTGGCATGGTGGACCGGCCCGAGCATATTATTAATCACCTGTTTAAAGTCAGAGAATTGCAAGATCGCACGGGAGGGTTTACGGCCTTTATTCCGTGGACGTTTCAACCGATGAACACCAAGCTGGAAAAGCTCCCGAAAACCGCAACGGGCGTGGATTACCTGAAAGTATTGGCGGTGTCTCGTATTGTCTTGGATAATATCGTGAATGTTCAGTCTTCCTGGATCACCCAGGGGCTGAAGCTCTGCCAAACCGGGTTATATTTCGGCGCCAATGACGTGGGTGGATTGCTGCTGGAAGAAAACGTCGTCACCCAGGCTGGCGTCACGGCAGAAACCCAATCGGCACAGACCATGATTAACCTGATTCACAACACCGGTCGCGATGCAGCCCAGCGCGATACAGCCTATCAAATTTTGAAGCGCTACCCCAGAAATTAGGCAGGGCGAATAATCATACTCCCAGCCCACACCATGGTAATGCCTAAAACAACGGAGGCAGCCACATAGGTGATGGCCATGCCGGTATAACCGCTTTTCAGCAGGGACGTTGTTTCCAGTCCAAAGGCTGAAAACGTGGTAAAGCCGCCTAATAACCCGGCCATTAAAATCAGGCGCAGGTCACTTTGGGGCGCCATTTTTGCAAACCAGGCCGATAACATCCCAATAACAAAACACCCCAGGAGGTTAACCCCCAGGGTGCCGTAAGGAAATATGGTATTAAAATTGCGCTGGACGGTGGAAACCATTAAAAACCGTAAAATTGTTCCACAACCACCGGCACACCCTATCCAAAAAAGAGTTCGCAACACGAATGACTAGCGCGTATGTTTCCAAAAGCCTTCAATTCCAAAATCCATGGCTTGGGCGGCTTTAGGCTGCTCCGTGGCTATTGACACGGTATTGGGCGTAAAAATAAACACACCGTCTCCAATACGCTGCTGGTTGCCGTCAATGGCATGCGTCGCACCGGAGAGAAAATCCACAACCCGTTGGGACTGGGCGGTATCCAGCAGATGAAGATTTAAGATAACGGATTTTTTGGCACGCAAATGCTCCACAATATCCAAAGAATCTTCAAACGCCTTGGGTTCGATTACCATCACCTGGCTGCTTTGTGCATGGGGTGCTTCAACCACTTTCAAACTACGCTGGCGGCGGGTGGCACGCTCCATGGTTACATCTTCCTGGTGAGAAGGGGGTTGATACATTGTAGCCTCCGGTTCAAATTCGGTATCAATACTATAAATATCTTCATCAAAATCATCACCCGTTACCCAATTTTTCAAGCGATTCATTAATCCGCTCATCTTTAACTCTCTTGCCTCCTCTATTATCCTTTGTTGTGTTCAAACAGATGGGATCCAATACGGATTATTGTAGCACCAGATTCGATTGCGTGGAAAAAATCTTTGGACATTCCCATCGAAAGTTCGGGAAGGGCACATGCAAACTGATCTTTCAGCTTGTCTCTTAGTTCATGAAGATACCGAAAGCAGGCAATACTCTGCAGAGCGTCATCGGTGTGAGGCCCGACGGTCATGAGGCCCTGAACATCAAGACCATGTAAAGCCATGAGTTGTGGGAAATCCCGCCATAGCACTTCTTCCAGAAAGCCTGTTTTTTGAGGTTCACGGGTGATATTCACCTGAAGAAGTACGGGCTGCCTCCGTTGAAGCGCCTCGCTACAATCAGAAACCTTTTGGGCGAGCGCCAAAGAATCAATCGAGTGGATTAAACAGACCCCCAATTCAACGGCCTTTTTAGCCTTGTTTTTCTGAAGATGCCCAATCATATGCCACCGAATCCCCGGCATGACGAGAGATTTCGCCTCCACATCCTGGATTTTATTCTCCCCAAAATCTCGAATCCCCGCCTCGTAGGCTTCTTTCATCTGGTCCAATGTGGCATATTTGCTCACCACCACAACACGAACCGCATGATCTTGGGGAAGGGCTTTCAGCAAAGCCGTGTATTTTTCAGCAAAAGACATACCCAAAATTCTCGCATAAGATTGAGTCCAAAGTTTCAGCGGATATAATATCGGAACAATCGTAAGAGGACTCACATGACACAAGTAAACCCCGTGCCGAAATCCGCTTTTTGGATTATCTTTTTTGTGGTCTTTATTGATTTGGTGGGGTTTGGCATTGTTTTTCCGTTGCTTCCCCTCTATGCGCGGCAATTTCAGCTCACTGGGTTTCAAATCGGCGCCATATTAGGCATTTACTCCCTGATGCAGTTTATTTTTGCCCCGGTTCTGGGGAAAATTTCCGATAAAGTCGGCCGGCGACCGGTTCTATTGGTCTCCATGGCCGGCACGGCCTTTTCGTTTTTTATGCTGGCCTGGTCTAAAACCTTCTGGTGGTTTCTCATTGCCCGCGCCATTGACGGCATTGCCGGCAGTAACCTCGCCACCGCCCAGGCTTATATCGCAGATATTTCCCCCAAAGAGCAGCGCACCCGAAACATGGGGATGTGGATTGGGGCTGCCTTTGCCATGGGATTTGCCTTCGGCCCCTTTCTGGGAGGGGTCTTCCAGGTTATTGGCAAATACGTGATGCCGCAAAGCGCCATGGCCTTCCCCTTTATCGCCGCGGGCGTGCTGGCCCTGATCAACATTCTCTTCGCCTGGAAAAAACTGCCCGAGTCCCTGCCCTTGCGAGACTCCGAACATAAAATCGGACGCCGCACTTCCTCCTGGGATCTCATCAAAGCCCACGTCAGCGGACCCATTGGCATGCTCATCATTACCTACGCTGTGATCATCTACGCCTTCGCCCAAATGGAAGCCACCTATACCTGGCTGTCTCATGACTTGTTCAAGCTGAACGCCATCGGTATTTATGCCATGTTTGGTTATCTCGGTTTTGTCATGGCCTTGATTCAGGGCGGGGTGGTGCGGCGCCTGGCACCCATTATCGGCGATAAAGCCTTGACACTCTGGGGTTGTGGCCTCATGGTGGTCGGCCTCATTACCATGCCCTTATTCACGGGTATAATGGGATTGCTGATTACCTCGGGTCTACTTGCCGTGGGTGAGAGCCTCTCCAACCCCGCGCTTTTGTCCAGCATCTCCAAAGGCGCCGATGAGTTCATCCAGGGAGAAACCATGGGCGTCACCCAATCCCTGGCCAGCTTATCCCGATTCATCGGCCCCCTAACCGCAGGGTTTCTCTACCAACACTACGGCTTAAAATCCCCCTATTTCATAGCCGCTGTGGTGATGCTTTTGGCCATGGGAATCGGTATAATCGGATTTCAGAAACTCCTGGGTAACGCTTCTTCTCCTCAAGTTTCTTCTGCAAGCTAAAAGGTATTTTCAATGTTTGTTTCCGGTATAAACATCTTGAATCAGCGTTATACAAATAACGCTGCTGTTTCTTTCGGAAAACTGGCTCCCGCACCTGAAGCGCAAAAACTACCTCCCTTTGTGACTCACCCCAAAAAACTCTTTGAATACCTAAAAGGGTTTTATTGGTCGATTGATCAAGAAAATTGGAATAGATTAGAACCTTTTTGGGCAGAGAAAGCTATCTATAACAGGGAAGTAGTTGGCAGGCACAAAGTTCTGAGCCGCACGGGTCGCAATCGAATTATGCATTTCTATAGAAACCAGCGTCAATTGCATGGAAAGCATACCCAATTAAAAAGCGTCGGGTCTCCCCTTATATGGCCTTCTGAAAATAAGATTCGTTTAGTTATCCAAGGCAAATTCGTAGGACAAGAAATAGATAGAGATGTTCATTACAAGTTTATGGATGTTCTTACGTTAGAGGGTGATCAGACCTCTCCTTATAGCTTCCCAACAAAAATCGTGGCTCGTTTATCGTGTATTGCAGATATAGCCGATGATATTGTTTTGCCTGCCGAGAAAATAAATCTGCCAAAAGCCGAGCTTTTTAATACAGCAAGAACAAGAAGAAAATCTATTCCAGCCCACGCTTCTCAGCGCCGGCGATTGCAGGCTTAGAAGGCTCTTCCATGGGTTTCCCCGCAACCAGCGGGAGTTGGAATCCGAAGATGCTGCCTTTGCCGACTTCGCTTTTGACGAAGACCGCGCCATGGTGATGCTGCTCCACGGCGACCTTCACTAAATGGAGACCCAAGCCGGTGCCTTTGACGGTGTGGACTTTGTTTTCCACCCGGTAAAAGCGATCCCAGATGTGGGGGATGTGTTCGGCGGGGATGCCGACGCCGGTGTCTTCCACGATGACTTCCAGGGCCTGGCCGTTTTTGGCGACTTCGGCTCGCACCTTGATGCGACCGCCTTCACCGGTGTATTTAATGGCGTTGCCCAATAGGTTTCGCAAAACCCGTTCAATGCTGTCACTGTTCATATAGACCTTGGGCAGATTGGTTTCAATGGCTGTGGAGATTCTCAGATTTTTCTGCTCCGCCAGAACTTTAATGGACTGCACGGTCAGGTTAATCAGGGGCGTAATATCTTCGTAATCCATTTCCATTTTGTATTCGGGGGCTTCCAAGCGGGAGAAGTCCAGAATATCGTTGACCATCTTTTTCAGGCGGTCGGTTTCAACGTTAATGGTATCCATAAACTCTTCGTAGGTTTCCTTGTCTAGTTCATCGCCATGGTGAAAGATGGTATCCACATAACTTTTTATGGTGGTTACCGGTGTTCTCAGCTCGTGAGAAACGTTTGAAATAAATTGCGTTTTCATCCGGTCAATTTCCGTCTCGCGCGTAATATCCCGAAGAATCATCACGTATCCCAGCGACATGCCCTCCGTGTCTTTAATCGAGGAGATAATAACCCGAAGCGTCCGCCCCGCTATTTCGACGCCACGAACAAACGTCTCGGGGTCGGTATTTTGCAGCGACTTGTAGAAATCCTTCACAATGGCTTCAAAGCAGGTTTCGCCCTCGTCATTGGTATACTGGGTAATTTTACTGCCCAGTAAGGCTTCGCTATGCTGAACGTCCAGCATATCGCAGGCGGATTCGTTGATGATGACGATTTCGCCGTCGTTGTCGGCCACAACCACCCCGTCCGTGATACTCAGCAGGATGGCTTCCAGCTTGTTCCGTTCAAACGTCAGCGTATCGATATTCTGGTCTTCATATACCCGAAGCCGCGTGGACATGTCATTAAAAGACTCCGCCAGATGCTTTAGCTCTCCCCACAGCTCGTGAGACGGAATTCTGTAGCCAAAATCCCCGGTAGACAAGCGTTTTACCCCGCGTACCAATGTTCTGAGGTGCTTGCTGATAATCCAGGAAATCCCGATGACCGCGACGCAGGAAATAATCCAGGCGCTGATAAAGGCAATCACAATGGTGATTGCCGTTGCCCGGTCGAGCAGATACTTGCTCTTCCCGGTAAGCCCCAGGTGAATAGAACCAATCACCGGCAAGGCGGGGTTATTATCCTGGTGTAATTTAACGATTTGATGAAACAGGCGGGTATCGGATAATCGCGACTGGACTTCGCCACGATAAACCACCTTGCCCCGGCTGTTTTGAAATTCGATGTAGGCAATATCGGGATGGGCGTTGATCAGCTTGTCCAAAAAGTGATGAATATCACTGGAAGGCTTATCCCCTTCCAACTCGGTCACGCCGGTGACGGAAATCGCCGTGATCAGCGAATCGATGGACTTGTCGTAGGTCGCCTCCAGCGTGGTCGCAAAATGTTTGTAGATAAAAAAGCACACCACCGCCAGCGTCAGCGTACTTAAGATTAGTCCCAGCACCAGAATCCGGTTTTCCGACGTGAAAAACTGTGGCTTGTTAGACACAAAATACCGGGATTCGTTCACGGCGACTTTCTCTTCTCCTCGGAAACACTGCTCCTTTATTGTAGCGGATAAATCAGTCGATTGAACGTCCCTGTAGCAGATCTTTCACATATTGCTTGGACTGGATCAAATCATAATCGACCGGCTCGTCCTTGGGAGAAGGCGGTGCTTCCATCACAGGAGCAGCAACAGCGGCAGGAACCACGACCGGGGCTTGAGCGGGACCAAAACGCAACTGGATGGGCCGGCCAAAAATGGTCTGAAACGCTTTTTCCAGGTAGGTCACGCGTTCCGGTGAGCGTTTAAAGGTCTCAAACATCATCTCCTTGGCGTACCCAATCGAAGCAACATCTCCCTCCAGTGCGACCAAAGAAAAATGATCCTTCACCAGCGCCTTGGTGGGCGGATTTTGAATGGCCTCAATCACCTGATGCCAAGTCTCAGAGGGCTGCGGTTGAGGCTTAGGCTGAGAAACCGGCTTGGGTTGAGATACCGCCTGAACGGCTTGAACCGGCTTTGGATGAGTCCCCTCCAGCTGGCTCACGCGCTCGGCCAGTTGCTTCAGCAGGTGAATATCCTGCCGGTAGCAAAGATCCAGCATGGCCACTTCAAACCATAACTGGGGCTGCTGGCTGTGTCTCAGTTGGGTTTCCAACTGGGCCATCCGGCCCAGAATTTGCGGAATCTCGGCCGTTTCAAATCCCTGGGCCTGCTCGACAAGCTTGGGATAGATATCGGGTGAAATATCCAGTAAATCCGGGTTGGCGGAAGCACCGCACGTTTTGGCCAACAGCAGATTTCTAAAATGTTCCGTGAGTCCCTTGACCATCTGCCCCGGCTCAATCCCACGCTCCTGAAGCAGCCGAATTTCAGACAACACCATATCGGGTTGTTGCGCTAATATCCCTTGGGTCAGCGCCAACAGGAGATCCGATTCCAGAACCCCAATAAAGGCGCGCACCACAGACGTATCAATAGAGGCGCCACGTCCCAACACCGCAACCTGATCAAGCAATCCCAACGCGTCGCGCAACCCGCCTCGCGAATGACGGGCAATCAAGGTCACGGCATCCGGCTGGATGGCGATATTCTCTTTGCCCGCGACGTAATTTAACCGCGCTTCAATCTGATCCCGGGTAATCCGGCTGAAATCAAACCGCTGGCACCGACTGATGATGGTCTGCAAGACCTTATGCGGCTCGGTGGTGGCAAAAATAAACACCACATTGGGAGGCGGCTCTTCCAACGTTTTCAACAAGGCGTTAAAGGCCGCCGTACTGAGCATGTGAACTTCATCAATGATGTAAATCTTATATTTGCCTTGCAGCGGCGAAAACTGGACTTTATCGGTCAAATCCCGGATATCATCCACGCCGTTGTTGCTTGCGGCATCGATTTCAAGCACGTCCAAAGGCGTTCCGCCGGTAATGGCGATACAACTGGCACATGTTTGACAGGGGGTCACGGTCGGGCCTTTTTCGCAGTTAAGCGACTTGGCCAAAATCCTCGCGGTCGAGGTTTTTCCGGTTCCGCGAGGGCCGCAAAACAGGTAGGCATGCGCAATTTTATTCAGTTTAAAGGCATTCCCCAAAGCGGTTGAAACCACGTCCTGCCCAACCAGATCGCCCAAGTCCTGCGGACGGTACTTACGATAAAGCGGTATATACGTTTCAATCATCGGCCCAGTTTATCACCAAAGCAAATCAAAAACTTATGGTATGGGGTTTGTGCCCCCAGCCCGCATAAGTGCATAGATTATAAGCCTTACCAAACAGTAGCAAACCTCTTGCCCTCCCTCTTCAGGGGGAGGGAGTCAACCGTTGGCGAGAGGCTTCTCGTCTAGAGAAGTCTGTCGACTACGGATGCGGGCTGGGGGGAAGCCACCAATAAAAAACCCTCTATGGGGATAGAGGGGATTTGTAAAGCGAAGAGATAAAGGGGATTTTACGAAGAGGGGAGATGATTTATATTAATATAAAAACAAATTCAGCAACCCTTGTGTCACTCTGTAAAAAGTTCGTTACACAAGCCTCCTTAAACCGCAGCTCTTCCCCTTTGCATGTGGATGTGTTGGTGGTACAGTGGGAGTCATATTTGAGCAGTGTGTGTCACCGGAGGATAATTTGAAAAATCACTACGAAGTTCTCATCGTCTTTAAACCTATCCTAGATGTGGAAAATGTCGATGCCATCCTGAATCATTTTCAGAAAAACCTGGTTGAAGCCAATCAAGGCGAAGTGGTGGAATCTGATCGGATTGGCCGCAAACGCCTGGCATATGAAATCAAAAAATTCAAAGACGGCTTTCTCACATTGTTCCTGCTGAAATTTCCGCCTGACAAAGTCGCCGATTTTCGCCGGGGCTGCCAGCTCAATGAAGACGTGCTGCGCCTGACCATGGTTCGCTTGGATGAAGAGGCGGCCAAAAAAGTATTCAGTGAAGAAGCCCGTCGCGAAAGCTTTACCCCCAAACGCAACGACAGAGATCGTGGCGATCGTCCGGATCGCTCAGACCGGGGTCCTCGTCGTGGACCTGGAGGTCCTGGTGGACCCGGTGGGCCGGGCGGACGTCCTCCCATGGGCGTCGGTGGCGGGCCCCGTTTTTCCAATGAACCTCGCCAGGCTCCTCCGCCTCGCGACAGTGACTAGCAGCATTTAGAAAGGACGTTTCCCACATGGCTATGGCAAGAGCGACAATCGCCGGCGTGATAATTGGGGAACCTGAAAAACGTTTTACTCAAAACAACACCGCGGTCACCAACTTTTCCATCCAGGTGGCGCCATCCGGAGGCCGCGGCGATCAGCCGTTTGTCGTGCGCGTCACATGCTGGCGAAACCTGGCCGATTTGGCATCCACGCTACAAAAAGGTCAGGATGTGGTTATCGAAGGCCGTTTGCAGATCAACCAATATGAAAACGCCGGAGGCATCGTCAAACGGGTTTATGAAATCGACGCATCCAACATTTTTCTGGGACAATTACAGTCTATTATTCCCGCCACAGCAGCGCCTGTCCCAACCGCTCCCCAACCGGTTATGGCGGGTGGCCCCCCGCCTGTGGCAGAACCCCCGACATGGCACGGAGAAAGTTTCCCAACCGATACCCTTTTGACAGAAGACGACATTCCGTTTTAAACTGAATAACCCACCCGAAAAGAGGACTTGAAACACTTATGGCTCTAGATACCCGTTCCCGTAAAAAAGTATGCAACCTGTGCGTGGACAACGTCGAGGAAATCGACTTTGCCGATGTCGGCCGGATGAGACGCTACCTGACTGATCGCGGCAAAATCCTGCCCCGTCGCATCACCGGCACCTGCTCCACCCATCAGCGTCGTCTGGCTCACCGCATCAAAACCGCCCGCCAGGCCGGACTGATTCCTTACGTGATTGTAAATTAAACCGTTTCTTAGGTAGTAACGTGTTTTCTAAATTCCCGCTTCCACGGGAATGATAAAGTATTGGGGTATTTGGTAATTTAAGACCGAGGAAGGGATCTAAAGACCATGAGAACAAGTTCAATTCATTTTTCAGGAACGGTTGCACTTTTAGATAGGGGGTTAGCTAATACGATGCATCAAGCTTATCCCCATTCATCCACTTTCAATCAAGCTCAAAAGGTTTTTTTCGTTCAAAACCCAAATACCGATTCGGGACCGGATAAGCTGCAAGGCTATCAGCGAATGTCAAATATAGCAAGAGATGTCCCTCATATTGCAGGTCCTGCAAATTTAACCCCTGATCAAATGACCAAAATAGCTCCAAAAATTCAAGGCATTCTTAAAAAATTTGTGTAAATCACCTGCCAAATATTCGATGGGAATGCGTGTTCAATTTTGGGCCGCTGTATTTCCGGATCATCTAAGATTGTAAAGAGGGTTGGGCCGCTGCCGCTGAGCAGGGTTGCATGGCAACCCAATTGGATCAATTTTGACTTTGCCCGCGCCAAAGCCGGGTATTGGGGGAACAACACGCGCTCAAAATCGTTATAGAGAAGGTCCACCAAATCGTCATAGTCTTTTTCCACATAACGATTCTCTTCCCTCAACGCCTGATAGGCTGAAGCGGCTGAGATTTCCAACGCTTTGGGCTTCAGTAAAACCACCTCTCTGGGTTGCAAAGGCGGCAGGGGCGAAATTTTTTCCCCTCTGCCGGTGGCCAAACATGTGCCCCCATAGAGAAAAAACGGCACATCCGATCCCAATTGCGCCGCCATTTTCTCCAGAGAAACCGCTTCGCCATGCAGCTGTTTTAACGCCATCAACATCGAAGCTGCATCTGAACTGCCCCCGCCCAGGCCTGCAGCAACCGGAATGTTTTTTTCCAGATGAACATGCAGGGCCATCGGTGAAAATCCGGTCTCTTCATAAAACAGGTGATAGGCTTTCACCACCAAATTCTCCGGCGTCGCCAGCGCTGGATCGGAACACGTCAATTGGAGGGAGTTTCCCTCCGGCATGATCGTTAATTGATCCGCCAAGGCAAGTGCTTGCATCACCGATCGAATCTCGTGAAACCCGTCCGGACGAGGCCCCAGAACGTTCAAAAATAAATTGATTTTGGCGTGGGCTTCAAAGTGCATCCGACAGCGCCCCGAATTGTTGAATCGAAAACTCCTGCGGCCGGGCATTTTTGGGTATCTGTAAGGCCTCTATATCCCAACCGCCGAGTTTCAAATTATTGAGTAACGTTTTTCGGCGGTGGACAAAACTGCTCTTAATCAGCCGACTGAGCTTCTCCAAGTCTCGCACTTGGATCACAGGCTCATGGCGAGGTTTAAAAATCAACACCATCGAATCCACTTTGGGGGCTGGATAAAACGCCGTGCGGGGCACATCCAGCCCATGCAACACCTCAAACCAGAAGCTGGCCTGAAGCGTCAATTGCCCATACGCCGACTCCCCAGGCTTGGCCAAAAGCCTTTCCCCCACTTCTTTCTGAACCATCAACACGGCATGGGTTAAACATGCACGAAGGGGATACTGCGCATCCGCCAGTTCCCCGACGATTTGAAATAAAATCGGGCCGGTTAAGTGATACGGGAGATTTCCCACAATGACCCCCCGCGGCTGAATCAACGACGCCAGATCCACCTGGCGCACATCCTGGTGCATCAGCGAAAAATTCGGAAACTCACTCAGCGCCATCGTGGTATCCACTTCAATCGCCACAACGGGACGCCCGGACTCCACCAACAACTCTGTTAAAAATCCAGCCCCAGACCCAATCTCTACTATTTTTTCCGCCTCTTCCGACAAAACAAGCGTTTGGATCTTCCTCAAAATCGAAGCGTCGATGAGGAAATTCTGAGAAAGCCCTTTTTTGAGTCGAAGCACCTTGGCCCGTTGAAGCAGGGCATTGGGCTTATTCAAAGACACGTGCCAATGCCAGCAGGGCCGCACCCATAATCCCCGCCTGGTTGCCCAGTTGAGCGGGAACCAGTTGAACGTCCCTATACATGGCCCGTTCCCGGGTAAACGCCAGCAGCTTGGCATAGTCCACAAATTGCGCCATCCCACCCCCAATCACCGTAATCTGGGGATCCAAGACATTCAACAAACTCCCCAGGCCAGTGCCAATGTGTTTATGCCAGATATCCATAATTTCCTGGGCGATAAAATCCTTGTTTTTAAACGCGTCAATCACGTGATGGGTCGTCACCTGGGCAATCGTGCCGGCCGCCATCAAAATCAAAGATCCCTCGGCATTCGGAGCAACCGCCAGTTGCCGACGGGCGGTTTCCGCCAGACCGGTTCCGGACGCATAGGTTTCCCAGCAATCCCATTTGCCACAGGTACATAACCTGTCCTGGTTCATCGAGATACAGATATGCCCGCCTTCCCCGGCCGAGAAATGCGCCCCGCGCACCATGTGATCATGGATCAAAAAGCCGGTTCCCACCCCGGTTCCCAACGTCACCATCAGCATTTCGGAATGACCCTTGGCCGCCCCCATCCGGGCTTCGCCGTAAGCAGCCGCATTGGCGTCATTTTCCAGATAGACGGGAATCCCCAGATGTTTTTCCAGCGTCTGGCGCAAGGGACCAATCTCCCGCAACGCCGGCAAATTGCCAGTCGCGCCAAAAATCTCACCGGTATCACTGTTAATCGTCCCGGCAGAGGCAATCCCCAAGCAAAGCGGCGCAGCATGCGCGCTTTCCTGAAGCGGCCGCACCAACCCCTCTATGGCCTCCACAAAGGCCTGCCCATGTTGCGGGGTATCCACCCGGCTAAACTCGGTCATCCCATTTTTCAAACTCACCCGGGCCGCACTAATCTTGGTCCCACCAATATCCAGCCCAATGGCGTTAGCGGTCTCCGGAATGCGGTAGAACGGCGATTTTTGCGTGTCATGAAGGGCTGACGTCATAATGAAATAAAGTAAGGCAAAAACCCGGCCGTTTCAATCAATGGGGGTTAGCTCGTTTTATCATGATCTCCATCCACTACCGGATGACCCTTCCCTCTGGCATGGACATCTATAACTCCCGGTAACATGGCCAGTGAGGGAATATCTCTCCAATGAACCCGTCCCGTATAATTCGGCACTTGCCTATTAGGCTGATGCAATCCTGCTTTTCTCAAAACAGTTTTTTCTGCCTCTGTTGCCGGATGACGCATATCTACGCCAACCGGAACGGGATGCGGAGGAACGGACTCTGCGTTTAATAATTTCATCAAGGTGGGCACAAACCTAGGATCAATTTTTCCTTTTAGCTCTCTCAAAAAATGTTCAGCCCATTGTCCTGATGGCCTGTCATTCACCCCCACTAAAATACCCGCAGTAGCAATGTTTGCTCTCCAATCACCTACTGCCCCCAAAAGACTTAAGAGATCCGGCATATTCTTTAGGTAAATATCCACATGCATACCATCTTGGGCAATCTTAGGAAGCGGATACTTAGAATCTCTTTTTGGGTTAGTTTGAGTTTTAGGAGCCGGTTGCTGGGCAGTCCGCAGTCGACTTTCATTATATTTACCAAACCGCAACAAACTCCGATCAAACAAGGTTTGACCCATACGCACACTATTCATTTTTTATGTATCCCTGTTCCTTAAGTATCCCTGGAGTTTCAAAGAAACTCATCCACAGTGTTACCAGCTTACAGATGGATCGTAAAACGTGCAATAGGTGTACTGCCTACACTTTCACGTTCCCAATATTGAAACCTCAACAGTGGAGACACTTCTCCCTCTTGCCATATTAGCTTAACAATTCCTTTACAAACTGACACACAGGCGCCATCAAGTGGTTTAATAGATCAATACTCAGTTAGCACACTAAATCGATGGGTTACGAATAAAGGAGACTACCGTGAGAGTAAGTTTACCCTCTTGCCCGGCTATTGCTTTTGGCAAAAAAAACCGCGGAAAACTGCCTAATCTCGGACTTACACTGGAAGAAGCCCGTAAAATAGAAAGGGCTACCAAGATTCAGATCCCTCCAGCGAAAATAAGAGATGTAGATAAAAAACCTTTTTATCCCAAAGGTCACCATGATACGATAGGCAAACTTCTAAGCCGCTTTGAACGGGCTTTTCAAAAAGGACTCCCTAGTCTTGCCGAAGCCCCTACATCATAAAGCTGCAAAAATCTCTACGTTACCGTTTACATTCCCTAACTCTTCGCACAGTTAATCGATGGGTTACATGAATAAGGAGTGCTCCATGAGAGTGTGTTTATCTTCTAGTGTACAGAATGGTAACTTGGCATTTGGAAAAATAATAAAAACAGGATCTACATTTAATAGATACAAAGAATTCGGGGATGCTTTTTTATACACTCGTCAAGGAGCCTTTGGACCGAGGAGTACCGGAATAGGCTTTAGAGAAAGTCCTGAAGCTGAAAAGGGTATGCCCAGTATGGCAGACGTTGAAGATGTGGGGTTTGAAGAGGCGTTGAAAAAGATGCGATGGGCTAAGCCTAAATCTCCACGCAAGAAATCCGGAAGTTCTGTATTAATTAGGCTATAACCTTATTCTGCAACTGGCCGCAGGCGGCGGCGATGTCGGTGCCGCGTTCGATTCGGACGGTTACTTTTTGGGGGCCGGCCATCAGGGCATGTTGAAATGCGTAGACCGCGTCCCGGGTGGGGCGCTGGTAGTTGTATTCTTCGCCGATGGGATTATAGGGAATCAAATTAATGTTGCAGTGCAGATTTTTTAATAACGCCGTTAGCTTGTGGGCATGGGCGGTTGTGTCGTTGACGCCGGCGAGTAAAATATATTCAATGGTCACCCGGCGACCGGTTTTGTCGACGTAACGGTGCAGAGAAGGGATTAACACCTCTAACGGGTATTTTTTATTGAGCGGCATTATTTTTTCACGTGTTTCGTTATCCGGCGCATGCAGCGATATCGCCAGGGTCAGCTGAAGCTGCTCATCGGCCAGGCGATCAATGGCGGGTACAATGCCGGAGGTTGAGAGCGTAATATGGCGCATGCCGATTTCACATGATTTATTCAGCAGATAGATCGCAGCCATCACGGATTCATAATTTAACAGCGGCTCACCTTGCCCCATCAAGACGACATTACGAACCTCGACGTTGGAGTCGTAGCGAATAAACTGAAACTGCTCGACAATTTCTCCCGGCGTCAAATGCCGTTTGAATCCCAACTTGCCGGTGGCACAAAAATCGCAGTTCACGGCACAGCCCACTTGCGTACTGAGGCAGACGGCATACACGTCACGCTCCTCAAAATACATCAACACCGATTCCACCGAACTGCCGTCGGGCAGCCCGAAGAGGTATTTAACGGTCCCGTCCTGGCTTACCTGTTTTTCACGAATGTCCAACACACCCACGCGATAAGTCTCGGCCAGTTTATCCCGCAGGGATTTGGCCAGGTTGGTCATTTCATCGAACTGGCGCCGGTTATGAACATAAAGCCACTGATGCAACTGTTCGGCCCGAAACTTGGGCTCTCCCAGCTCGGTGACGATGGCTTGCAGCGCGGCCAAGTCACAGCCAATCAGGCCGGTGACAGCGGTTGAATTGAGCACAGCAAACATAAAAACACCTGTTTTTGTCAGTGTGACCGAAACGCCCCTCCGGTTCAACCCTGGTTCTATAATTTCAAAACGAGATTATGGGAGGAGCATGTAAGGGGATTCTGGTTGTTAAATAGGTATAAATATAGTTTGTAACGGGATGCCCATCTCTTAGATTTCTCCCGATATGTCTCATGAGTTGTGCGGCAATTTTTTCGTTAGAAAAGGCCTCAAGAATATTGTAAAGTCCCCTTGCATGCTTGATGGGTATTTCAGCAACAATTTTTTTACCCTTGTTGATATCTTCATGGCTAAGCGTTTCAAGTGCCTTAACGGTGCTTTTAAATTCATCGGGGGTCGCTATTTCTACATGTTTCTTTACCAAGTCTGCTGTCGTGGTTATAAGGAAGCTATTAATTTTATCAGTTAATGCATGTCCAGAACTTAAATTATTTCCCAAATGCCTCATCAGACTCATGGCAATGAACTTATCTCGAATTTCCGACAGAATGCGATAAAGGCCTAAGGCATGTTGTAAAGGGATTGAAGAAATAATGCTTCGCCCATGCTCCAAATCATGAGCACGAAGGGTTGCTATTTTTTTTGCTAATTTTTTTATTTGCCTTGGCTCAGTCGCTTCTATATTTTCTGCGGCTCTTAACACCCGTATCTGCAAGGTTTTCACTTCATGCAAAAAGGCCATTCGAGTTAAAAGCTCCCGAAAGTTTGCCCTTGAGGGTCGCCCACTAAATGTAATTCTCATTGCATCCATCCGATTTACCCTTGGGTCACCCATGTGCAGGAATAAACTCCATCAAACTTAAAAAGTGTGTCTTGTTTGTGTCTTGATGCCTAAAGTGTTACATTTTTTTACATCGCAATTGGAGAAAAGACCCTGATCACTGTCGCCTTTGCCACCACCAACCTCCATAAGCTGAGAGAAACCGCCGAGTGCTTTCAACGCCTCAGTCCTCGGGTTCGTGTCATCGCTTTGCCACCGCCAACAGAGGTGGCGGAAACAGGGAGCACGTTTTGGGAAAATGCCACACTTAAGCTTCAAGCCTGTTTGGAAACCTCTCTCCCACAGGAGGTCGATTTTGCGATTGCCGAAGATTCCGGATTGGTGATTGATGCGTTGGATGGGTTTCCCGGGATTAGGTCGGATCGGTGGACCTATGCCGACAAGAATCAGGGGATTTTAGAACTGATGACAGGGCAAACCAACCGAAATGCTCGATATGAAGCCTGCCTGGCCTGCTGGTCCAAAACAACGGGGCTAATCAGCCACTATACGGGAACGGTTGAGTTAAAAGTTGCGGAGGCTCCCCAAGGGGAAAACGGGTTTGGGTACGATCCCATCATGATTCCGGCAGCGTTAGACACAACCCGCACCATGGCCCAACTCAGCCCGGAAGAGAAGAATCGCATCAGTCACCGGTTTAATGCGCTGTCTCGGTTTTGGACGGCCAATGCTCCGGCAAAGCCAATAGCCAGCGATTATTGCGCATCACCCGGCCATGATCCAGATGATATCGGTTAAAGTTGGTCAAAGCCGTAATCAGTACATCTCCCTGCTCGGTAATCGCATACTGGGCCTCGCGTCCGGAACGTTGAATCACCAAATGCAGCTTGGGATCGAGCAAAACCCCCTTTGGAAACTTGATTCTGGCCGCATTAATAATATTTTGGGGTGAAATGGCACTCGGCGGTAAATTGAGCTGTGTCATGCCGTCAGAAAGAGCTTCCTGTAGGCTAACCTGCACGGATTCCACCATCTTGGCGTCATGGGTTTCCTGAAACCCCACCCATGACAATAAAGCATAGAGAATGAGGAGAATAACGACAATTAAAATGCCAATTCTGGGTAAAAATGTGTCATCGGCAAACGACATACTGGAAAAAACCTCTCATCAATCACGACAGTGCTCCAAGCGATTGTAGCAAAAATGGAGACCTAAAGTTTCTGTGGGTTCTTTCGATACAAAAAATAGTGTGCTTTTAGAGGAACAGCTCAGGATAGATTGAAAATGGCCATTAACCTCGAAGCAATTCTAAAATTTATGGACAAAATGCCGGAACCCCCCCAGGCCTCCGTGCAAGCCGTCGGAATGTTGGAAGATGCCGCTATCCCCATTTCTAAAGTGGCGGAATTTATCAGTATGGACGAATGTCTGACCGCCAAATTATTGAAGTTGAGCAATTCGGCCAGTTACGGATACTCAGGCAAAGTCATTACGACACGTGAAGCCATGATGCGTATTGGCACCAACATCGTCAAAGCCACCTTGTATGCCTCCATGCTTGAAATGAGCAATTTTAAAACCTCTCCGTTTTTCATGGAGCTTTGGAAGTCGGCTCTTTATTGCGCGTTTATGTCCCGCGAGATCGGAGCACTGTTGAACCACCCCAACAAAGATTTATGCTTTACGGCAGGACTTTTGGCCGATATCGGCCAATTGAGCCTGAACGAGTTTGCTCCGGATTTATATCCCAAATTGCTTTATCAGGTTCGCGAAGAGGGTTACCAGTTATGCGAAGCCGAGCAGCAAATATTTGGTGTCACCCACACCCGAATTGGGGTAAAAATGGCAGAAATATGGAAACTGCCTGCCGTCTATCAAAATATCATTAAATACCATCACACACCTTTAATTGCCCACAACTCCGTTTTACCAGACGATTACAAAGCCCTCATCGCAGTCCATATTGCCTCGGCGCTTCTACCCCTGGTCAATTCTGAAGCCGGGCCGGACATTCAAACCGATGCTTTCTACGCGGTCAATCAGGGCAAGTCTCTCGAAACAGTGCTTCAGCAGATTACCCACAAGATGGACCTGTACACCCGAAACGTTGAGGAAATCAGTCAAAGCATGTTTGGTACCGTAGTCTCGGCCGCCTAAGGGTCAAACGTGGAGGTACTTCCGGACGGCAAAGGCCGCACCGCCGCCGCCGACCAAGGCCCCCATCAGGATAAGGACGATGACAACCAGGCCCAACGTCATCTCATTGGTGGGGAAACCCAGATAATTAAAGAATTGCGCCAGGTAATACGTGGCAACCGAGAGCGGAATATAGGCAAGCAAGGCTCCCGCCAGGCCATAAACCGCCCCTTGCAATAAAAACGGCAGACGAATAAACCAGTTGCCAACCCCCATCATCCTTAAGATCTCGATTTCCCGGCTTTTGGCCTGGATAAGCAAATGAATCGTATTGCTGATGATAAACAGGGTCATGGCCCCCATAAACAGAGAGACCAGAATCCCCACCAAAGAAGCCCCCTGCGTGATGCCGCGAACCTTGTCCAATACTTTCTTGGCATACTGCACGGCAATGATATGGGGCGACTGCCGAAGCAAATCGACGGTTTTAGGAATTTCGTTGATATTGGTCATCTGGATATGAATCGTATCGGGGAGTGGGTTTTGAATATCGGGCAGGGGATTTTCCTTTTGCCAATCCGACCAGGCCTTTTCCTTGGTGATCAAGGTGATTTTCTGGATGTTGGGCAGTTTCATAATCTCATCGCGAACCATTCTCGGGTTCACTCCGTCCTTCACATAGGCTGAAATCTGCAATTCCGACCCCAGCGTATGCACCAGCACGCCCATTTGAAAGACCACCGCCAGCAAAATACCGAAAATACTAAGAATAGACGCCATCGTCAGAACGATAACGGCGTTCATCCAGGCAGTGCGCTTTAAACCCAAGGCGGTCTCACGCAACAAATGCCCGGTAATGCGTATTTCCGTTGTCAGGGACCCCAACACATCCGTCATTGCCACAACACTCCACCCACGGCATCGGCCACCAGCTCACCGCTTTTCAGGCCAATCACCCGTTTCTGCATCTGGTTGACCAATTGATGGTTGTGCGTCGTAATCAAGATAGTCGTTCCGCGCCGGTTAATCTGATCCAGCAGATTCATAATCTCCAGCGAACTTTCCGGATCCAGGTTTCCCGTGGGTTCATCGGCAATCACAATAGCCGGTCCATTCACAATGGCTCGGGCAATGCCCACACGCTGCTGTTCTCCGCCAGAAAGCTCTTCAGGCGTGGCATTTACCTTGTCAATCAGGCCTACCACCTTTAACGCGCCAAACACACGCTTTCTGATTTCCGTTGGGCTCACCCCCAAAGCTCGAAGCACATAGGCTACATTGTCAAAGGCACTCTGGCCAGGCAAAAGCTTAAAGTCTTGAAACACAATCCCCATCCGACGCCGCAGTTTCGGCACATCATGGCTGGACAGCTTGGCAACATCAATTCTACCCACCAGCACTTCACCCCCGGTAGGGCGCTCCTCACGGTAGATGAGCTTCATAATCGTGGACTTGCCGGCCCCCGAGGGCCCCACGAAAAACACAAACTCGCCCATATCAATATCGAAAGTAACGTTTTTCAAGGCTACGCAGTTGTCATAGCGCTTGGTGACATTTTCAAACTGGATCATCGGCGATTAATTCTCTACAGACACCTGGATCTATTATACCGTGCAAACCCCATCAGCTTATCCGATCCAAAGATTGACAATCTTTGGATCGGATTTTATACTGACAAAAAAGAGGGCAAAAATCCATGCATGTGTCTTTAACCCCTACACTGAAAGAATACATTCAGCAAAAAGTGGCTTCCGGATTTTATAATAATGCCAGTGAAGTCATTCGCGAAGCGCTTCGCCTGATGAATCAATTTGAATCGTTCAACCAAACCAAGCTGGAGCGTTTGCGACAAGAGGTGGCTTACGGGGCAGAGCAGGCCGAACGGGGAGAATTTAGTCCCTATAGCTTGCAGAGTATAATTGATGAACTGGATCATGCTTGACATCGTTTAAACTAACGCCGGCTGCAAAAGCTGATTTATTAAATATCGGACGCTATACACAAGAGAGATGGGGGCAAGATCAACGTAACAAGTATTTAACAGAGTTAGATCAACGGTTTACTCAACTTGCTAAACATCCTTATTTCGGTAGAGAGCGCATAGTTATACTCAAAGTCGGCATGTTATTTTTTATCGCCCTAACCCGGAAGGCGTTGAAATTATCCGGATACTGCATGTTCGTATGGATATTGAGCAGCATTTTTAAATATTGTTCTCAACATTTAGACTTCAGTGCGAGGGCGTCGGTGAGGTAATTGTTGGCGCAGTTATTGGGCAGCTCCCGGCTCTCTTTTTGAAGGGGCTTCCAGATATCAAAAAAAGCGGCATTGCCCATATCATAGCAAATGGCGTGGCTTCCCTCTTCCGGTGGGGAAACAACCACGTTTTTTGGCTCGGGATTATGACAGATAATTCCCACATTTGCCAAAGTCGGCAGCAATTGTCTGTATTCCTTCAAGGTTTTGGGTGTTTCCAGAATGGGCTTGTAACGCTGGGGATCATAATAAGGATACAGCGCTGCATTGTATTTTGAGTTGTAATACAGCAGTTTATTACTGTTTTTGGATCCATTTTCCTGGGCGTAATATTCCACAACCGCGTTTATACTGACCGTATCCGCATCCAGAAAAGGATAATTCTCCAACGGATCAATTTTAAGAATATATTGCCGGTTTTTCCCATCCGCTTCAGCAGCAGTCAGCTTAAACACAAATTTGGTCATCCTGCTCAGAGTCCCCGGCATGGATTCAATTTGAATGGGCTGACCGTTTATCGTCATCGGCGTAAACTGAATAGCCGCTTTAAAAGTATCCACCATTAACTTGTAATCTTGATGGTCCGTAGGGTTCAGCTTTCCAGCTTCCTTCCATTCAGTAAAATGTTTTCGAACCGTCTCATGGATTTTGGCCAACACCTCTTGAAATTCATGAGGAGATCCCAAGCCTTGAGGCACACTCCCCAGGGCAAAATCCCGGGAGCCGGTGGTTGCCAGGGCGCGGTTGCTGTAGTGAAAGAACCACCAAGTCGGCGCATGCCGGATTAAATCTTCCACTGTCGCAGATTGCAAAAACTCTTTGGCATATTTTGCATACGCCTCTTTATACCCATGAGGAGCCGTATACCACGTTTTAAAGTTTTGGCGACCGACCAACTGCATCAACACTGTTTTAAGAATCTGGGATTGATTGGGATTGGCTGTCATTGCTTTAATAAAGGGCTTGGCCAGTTCCGGTGCAGCCGTAATTTCGGTTAAAGCTTGCGTCATTTCAGTGGGTGTCACTTTGAGTGTTTTTAATCCTTCCAATAACGTGGAAGGCGTATTGCAGAGCTGAACAACCTGCTGACTCAGCTTTTCTTTTGCCTCTGCGCAGAAGGCAACTCGAATTGGTTTTGAAGATACGATCGGGAAGGACAATGGGTTCATCAGACATAATTCCTCTGGTTGTTATGGCTCATTTTGATTAAAACCCGCTGAAGTCCAAAGATTGCCTACTTGATTAAAGCCTGAACCACTTTAAATTGTTCGTGGGTAGACGAGCGAAGCAGCTCCAAAAGCGCCATTTCCATACAGGCAGGTGTCGCACCGGATTGCATCAAGCGCCTGATAGCTATTTCAGCGTTTTTTTCACTCCGCGCGCCCAAGGCATCTTCAATAAAATAAACCTCGTAGTCTTCCTCCATCAGACGAAGCGCCGTCTGCAAGACACAGACGTGGGCTTCGAGCCCGCAAATCAAGACCTGCCTGCGGCCTAATTGATTCAGGCAGGACCGA